>Ga0272443_10000769_pt1 | contig 54018 bp, 90 predicted proteins | sample SSMAcet12_FD_193581 | JGI IMG/M metagenome (GOLD analysis project Ga0272443, IMG submission 193581) | Marine sediment archaeal communities from Little Sippewissett salt marsh, Falmouth, MA, United States - SSM-Acet-12 | ecosystem: Environmental > Aquatic > Marine > Wetlands > Sediment ... | reverse complement strand
AATGTTATCTGAAAATCCTGATTGAATGTTTGTTAAATCATTCCAACTTCCGCTGAAATCATCAGATGAATTTTTATCAAGATTTGGATAGTTTGTAAGTGTTAAATTAAAAAAAGTAGGACTATCAGTTGTATTTAATGATTGATCGTATCCTCCACCTCCAATACTTATAGAATCATTAAATGGTTCCCATTGAGATGATGTTTCATTATACTTTATAACTTGACCATCAGTTACACCTGTTACATTCACATCTGTAAGTTGACCTAAATTAAAAAAAGTGCTAGCAATAGAAGGAGTAGCAATAACCATTCCAACAATAACACAAGAGAAACCTACTATAACTAAATTTGATAAATTTACTTTACCATCTTTCATTGATTTACTTACCATAATATATCACTACCTTTATTAACCTTCTCTTTCTATAAACGCTTTGTAGAATATTATAGCTATCATCAGAGATAATATAATACCGAATAATCCCACAATATGTGAAGGAAATATCAAAGATACAAATATACCTGTAAGTATAAGATATGTTGTGGTAGTGCTTATACTTCTTTCATTAATATATAAGGCACCTCCTATAAATCCTAATATGATACCCCAAGTAAATTCACCAAATATTGAATAATAGGGATTAAAAGCAGCTTTTATTAAACCATCAGTTGTTAGATTACTCAAGTTAAGATTGATGGATGTCATTACTAAATTTATTAACGCATAGATGCCCATGGTCCTCTCACCAACTGTAACATAAATGATAAGAATGATATTGATAATATAATAACAAATATAACCACTACATAGAATAAACCAATAGCGGCACTTTCCTCTGTTAAACTAAACAAGATATCAACTGTATTCTTTGCCATTCCCCAATAAAAAGTGATAAACATAGAATAAGCAAAAGCGGCATCACCAGGAATTTGTGTTAAGAAAGATAAAGCTCCACCTATAACAGCACCCGTAACTAAAGAAACTAATATATTCCCTCCAAACATAGCCATAACATCAGCTTTATCATATGATTCTAATGCTTGTGTCGATAAATTTACGTTGCCTTCTACATCTTGTATAACATCATCTTCTCCTGTAGTATAGTTGACATAAATATCACCTGGAGATGTTAAATCGTTACTATAAATCCCAAGTCCTAACACAACAGAAACAGATACATTGAATAATAAAAGGAACACCATTAATTGATACGCGTTCATCTTGTATCAACTCCTCCCAATAATCCAACAATTGACAATCCAATAATAAATCCTCCAACACCAACTACTATTGATATTAAACCATATATCCAACCGCCAGCAGCCATAAGGAATAATCCAACAGCAAGTGAGCCAACAAACGCATTAATTTTTCCAAATGATACAAGTAAAACAAATGAGAAACCAAATAATCCTATATAAGTCCAAGATACAATATCTCCTTCATTATCATACATAGGAGAATCCCCAAATATAATCTGTATTATATCATCAATATCATCTATTCTTGTTATTACTTCAATTCCAGGATAAAGAATTGCAGCTCCATTTGATGCAGCTAACCAATAAGTTCCAGAATAATCTAAATTATCATCTAAATCTGTATCAACCACATCAACCTTAATGTTGTATTTCCAAGCAGTTGAATTATTACAAGATACACTAAAGTTGTATGAACTTAAATATTGAGGATCAGGGTAATCGTGGTATATTGTGTCATTATTATACCACCACACATACAATGTTATACTTGTTATATAATTGTGTCCTGTTGATTCTTGAACATCAACGAAGAAACCATCATCTTCCCAACCTATTTCTACAAAAACGATATCATGAAAAGAGAAATCGTTAATATATTGATATGGTATTTGAACGTTAGGGCTTTGATCATCTCCAGGTATAAAAGTTGATATTCTTTCAAATGTTTTCTCATCACAAGAAACTCCTATGTAATATCTTTTATCATATACTAACCAAGGAATTATCCTTTTTGTAGAATCAAAATATTCTGAATGTATGACTTGTTTTATCCCATTATCGTCATATGTGTAAATAGTAGCATAAGGATTATTATTAGGTGTAAAATCACCTGAACTATCTATGAATGACATAGTATATCTTACTAAACTATCATTCATATAATAAGATGAGTCTCCATATACAGGCAGATCATCTCTTATATAAAAAGTGATATTTCTTTGACTGGAATCTGGTACTATCATTCTGTGACAACTATATGTTGTTGTTGTTATATTACCAGATTCATTTATAAATGTTTTAGAAGCGTTCCAATGAAATGAAAAGAATAAAGGACGTTCATCAACTGTTATATTAAACCAACCATCATCAACAGAATCCCAATAACCTTGAGAATCGTTATCTCCATTCATAATCCCTGTATTATTAAAATAATTTTCTTCTGTTGAATATTCATAATGCACAATAAATTCATGATTATGTCCAGTAGTTAAATCGACAGGTCCATAAGTTCTATTTTCATATCTTATTGATATGTTATAATTTCCTTCAAATGTTGTAGTATCATCAAAATCGTAGTTATCACTATATTGATATAGTGTCGGTGAACCTGAATCGTATGCACAAGTCCAAGCACTAAAATAATATTTTGTATCGGGATCTAAATCATATGTTGTATTACTTTCAGCCGTTCCATTATAAGCTAATGTACTCCCATCTGTACCAATTGGAGATGTTGGATAAGAATTCTTTTTATATCTTACTACTGTATTTACTGTTGTACCTGCTCCAACATTTGTTGTTTTATCCCAATTTAGTGTTACCGAATTATGATTAGAATTTGTTATACTCAAATTTGTTGGACTATAAGGTTTAGTTAAAAAATATGTATCATTAGAACTAAAAGTATAATGTTCTGGTATGGAACTATTTAAACTCATATATTGAAAAACTGTATTAGGTTCTTCAGCATCTGCATAAAGACCAATAGAGAAAACATCAAAATATACATCATAATCACATTCTCTTTTTCCATTGAAATAAACAATGAATGATGAACCATTATAAATAAGTTTCAACGTATTGTTATCTCCTTGAATTGATGAATCATTATTAAATTGAGATATCTTTGTTCTATCTTCACCATATCTTATACCATCATAATCATTATCATATTCACTATCATCTCCAACTACTATTGAATAAAAATTTCCAGAAGAATCCATAACGATAATACCTGAACAATCATTATCATATCCTCTTAATCTAGTTTCAACACTCCAATATGTATTAGCTGTTATATTTTCTAAAGTTGAATTTCTCCAAACAGCATATTGACTATCCTCGTTATTACCTGGTCCCTCTAAATCTCCTGTTCCCCATCCAGTCCAAGTTCCAACAGTATCATATTGAGATGATAAATCCGAATCAAACGAATCGTTAAAACTAAATGGATATATATCTGAATAATCATATGTATTAACCCAAGCTTTTGCATAGTAATACTCTCCTGGTTGTAAATCTGTTATATCTTTATAAAAATTAGAATTAACAGCAGTAGCTCCATAAGTGACACTATTAGAATAATCTTCTATTAATACATGACTAGAAGTATCATAAGAAAATCCAGTATATTCATCTTCTCCAAATATATCTTTGATGTAACCGTTTAACCTTACTGTTGTTTCTTCAACTTGAGTTGTATCATTAACTGATAAATTCACTGTAGAAGCATACACACCATAATCATCAACATAATCATCACTATACTGATGTAAATCTCCCCATTCACTATACGACCAAGCTTGATAGTAATAAATTGTATTATTACAATCTACAGAATCTTCATAATGGTTAAGAGTATTATTGTAAACAATATCTCCTTCACCTAAGCTCCAAACAGTTTGACCTGTTTTGTTTCTTTCAATATATGTATTGTTTGCACCTGTTCCTTTTGTCCACGTTAAATTTATTTGATTCTCGTTATAAGATTCTGCAATAAATGATAAAGGTGGATCTGGTTTTGTAAGAAAAGTGTAATCTGATCCATTTCCAGTACCGACACTATCATTTGCTACTGCTCTATAATGATATAGAGAACCTTCGGATAAACCTGTTACATCAACAGAAAATTCTTCTCCTGTTTCTTTTGTTTGATTATCTGTTTCGTTTCCGTAACTATCGGTGAAACCATATTCAAATCTAACATAACAAGGTTCACCACCATCATCTTCTAAGTAACCATTAAGTGTTGCGTTGGTTTCTTCGATACCTGTGCTTTCATTCGTAACAACTGTTCCAACAAAATTACTTTCTATTGTTATAGTTGAATTTGATATTATTTGATAATCCCAGGGATATTCTCCATAAGAAACAATGACATCTGTGAGATTAATATGTGCAACACCAACACCAATTGCTTCAAAAGTGATATTGCAAAAATAACCAGCATCGCTAGAACCAGGAGCTGATATTACCCAGCCAACATCTGTGAGATTACCAACAACATTATCATAATATCCACTATACCACACCAATTCTGAACCGCCTTCAAATATATCACCTTTTGAAACATTATCAGTAACATTATGAGCAACAATATTCAACAAATCAGAATCAAATGTCAATTCATCTATTGCTATAGCATTTATAGAAGCGTTTGGAGATACATATACACTAACATCAAAAGTATCTCCATAATCAACTGTATCAGAATTAGGTATCAACTCAAATGATGATGGGTCGTCGGCGCTAACCATAGGAATAGGAATCAAAGATATTAACATTACTATTAAGAGAAATATTGATATTTTTGTTTTCATCACATCCTCCTATAATCTTCTGGATACTCTTCATATTCACTTTCATGAGATTTTAAGAATATCCCTAAAACTAAACCGACCATTGATAACACGAACACCAACCCGAAAACCATACGTAAAGTATTCAGGAATGGAGCTATACTAGAATCAATAGTATCCTGCTCGATATATTCTTGTGATTCATCTTCTACGGTATCAATTAACATATCATATGGATTTGACAACACTATAAATAATACCATCGTTATGAAAGCAAGTGTTGCAAACCCAACTGATTGTCTAAGCCAACTCATATTCAAGCATACCTCTTCATTAATTCATCTGTTACTGATTTGTTATGTGATTGCATAAGATATCTTATAACATCTCTATGTAAAGCATTTGAATACTTATCAGTTGATTTCAGTAACAATTTTTCGATATCAACTGATCTACTATTTTCTAACATTCTTATAAATGCTTCTTTTGTAGAACTACTTGATTTTGCTTTACTAACTAACTTATTAAATATACTCTCTCGGAATGGCGGTGCATAATTATTTAGATTAATGTTTCTTAAAAGATTATTAAGTTGTGATCTTGGTAGTTTCTTTATCATCAACTCAACTGTTTCTGGTCTTGCTATTCTTGGATTATTTATAAGATTCGAAAGTAAATCTTCGTAACCTTTTTTGAACATTCTACTTTGGATTTTTCTTTTTATACTTGATGGAGTAATCGCTGAATTGAAATATAATGAATTAGCAATTTCTGGGTTATTTCCAAACATTCTATATATTTTCTTTGCTATATTAGTGTCAATATGACCAGTGTTCATGATTAAGTAATGTATTTTCCTTATTTTATTCTCTTTTGACATCTTACTATGTGATAAATCTGTAATGTATTGTTCTATTATATATTTAGGTACATGAGGATTATTTCTGATAAGATCGTGTCTATGTTCAGGGTATTTATTGTATATGTATCCTATAAGTGCTTCATTAGATGTAGTATTAACGATATGAGCAACACCTTGTGGTCTTATCTTCTCTGTTACCTTAAATGATTCTTTAGCAACTCTTGGTTCTGTTTCTGCTTTTATACCGTGAGGATCATACATTAAATCACCTTCTCTTTTAGCAATGGTTTTTCTTTGTTTATAATCTAACGCTGGATTATAGAATAATCTACTTGTTATATCATATTCTTTTGAAGGTAATAAGGATTTTATTGTTTCTTGTTTAAGTCTTGGATACGATGCTACTCTCATTCTTATCTGTTTAGAAGGATCAAAGGACATCATATGGAATGGTTCAGGTTCAATTTCTTTTATACTCTTTAATTCTTTCTCTTCTTTTCTTAATCTCTTCTTTAATACGTCCTTCTGTTGTTCTGTTAAATCTTCATCTTTTAATTGATCCTTTATACGTTTAACATTTTCTTCTTGTCTTTTAGTTTCCATCTGAGGACGTCCTAAAGCTTTATATCTTATATCAGAACTTTTTGAATGTAGAAGATTATGGAAGAATGATCTTGGTATCTTTTTATCTCTAGAAACAAGTTTAAGTTCAGCATCTCTAAATGTTGGTTTTTCACCACTAGAACTAGGTTTTTTAATTTCACTACCATAAACAGATGGTATTCTGTGAGAAAAGTCAACCACGTTATCTACAACTACCTCTTCTGGATCATAATCATCATATCCTTCCCTCTCCATCTTTTCTAACCACTCATCTTCAAGATATTGAAATGCTTTTCTTGGGTTATGTGCAACCCAATCTGAATACCCTTTATGTGCTTTCTTTGTCTTTATAGGTATATGAAATAATTTTTTCTTCTTCAAAAATTCCTGTAGTAAAAATGGATACCACTCTCTTCCAGATCCTCCGCCATATATTGTTGGTTCAACACCTATATATTCTTTTGATAAATCTAATCTACCTCTTGTATCAACTGGATGTCCTCTTCTCATCATAACTCTTGCAGATGGCTTATCTCTATAAGGTTCTCTTCCAGTTAAATAGAAATAAGCAACAGGGTGTCTGTGTCTAACATCTGAAAATGGTCCCATACTACATATTCCACCAGTTATGGATTCACAACTGCTCATTCCACCATACATTGATTTCATGATAACCTCAACAGGATCATCAGATATATGAACTTTTATATCCTTTCTTGATGCAAAATGTTTTGGTAATTCTTCTATTGACCAATGGGGTTTTATATTATAACTAGATGATATTCCGCTTATATCCTCCTCTGTAACTAATCTTTTCTCTATCTGTTTCTTTTGCTCTTCAGTTAATTTCATACCTGTCATTCTCTCAATTTCTGGTATAATATTCTTTGTTTTTCTAGATTTTTTCTGAAGATGGATAGGAATTCTAACATCTGCCGATACTGATTTCATCGGTTTAGTAAGTAATTTTGTTATCTTCTCTGTTTTCTTTCTACCTTTTTCATCAATATAAGATACTTCACTTGGATTATATATATCAAAATTAAATTTCTTTTCAGGATAAGATGATTTAAGATAATTTTGTAAATGATGATGAGCAAAAACAGTATCATCTGAAACAGAACCAGGTTTTTCTAATTCGTGAACTCCAACCACTTTTTTCAAAGTTGGGATTTCTCCCTTCTCCATTTCTAAAAGTGAATTTGTTAATCTCTTAGAATATGTTCCACCTTCTTGTCCTTTTTCGCCACCATATGTTTTAGGTAATTTTTTCTCAATATTCTTGAATATCATCTCTTGTGTTACTTCACCAGGTTTAACACCATAACCTTTTGTATCATAAAAGAATACAGTTTTCTTCGCATGTTTCTTAAAAACCCCGTGTTTTTTAGGATCCAAAGGTTTACAATCATTTACATTGAAGTATCCATCTTTATCAGCATCACCAAAGGGTTTCAACAGATATTTCTTTTTTGCTTTTTTATATGATAATTTCTTATCTACTTTCTTCACTTTTTTCGGCTTACCTAATTTAAACAAAGGTTTTCCCCAAGTATATCTTTTATCATACAAACCAAATGTTTTTATCTTCTTCATTCAATTACACCATCCTTCTTCTTTTTCTTCAAATCTTTATAAATATAATCATCTATGTAACCAGTAGGTTCCTTGAAGGGAACAACGCCTGTTGGTTTTGGCTCCTTTCTCCATATTCTATCTTCATCTAAATACCAACTACCTCTACCAACATTCTTCTTATTTTTTTCAATTAAAAATTTCCTCTCTTCTGCTAACTCATTTAAAATATCCATCATACAATCTTCTTCTAATGCGTCCTTTGGTTTTATAACATCATACGCATCATCAATTACTCTTTGATAATTCTCATTACTTTTATCTCTTATATATCTATCAATTGATTTTCTTATTGATCTTAACTTATTCTTGTATTCTATTTCTTTATATTCAGATAATGTTTTCTTAACATTGTCAATATTACTACTATAACTTTTTCCCTCTTCTTCATCTTTATCTTTGTAATCCCAATAATTTCCATAAGAATACCAACTTGTCCACCCAGTATTAACTTTTTTAGCTTCTGGTTTTCTAACAGCAGGCAACTTTTCAAAATCAATTTCTCTTAACTTTGTATAAAGATGTCTAGCAAATCTTAAATTTTGCTTCTCAGCCCTTGAATGTGCACCTCTGTAACCGATTGATACATTCGTGCATTCTGGTACAAGATGTGAATAACTTGCTGAATCAGTAAATGAACCTGATGGATCAGGTCTGTAACCACCGCCTATTTTTCTTGCTAATTCCTTTGCAAATTCATCTGATGCTGTTCTATCCCCCATTTGATGTGTGATTATGTCCTTATAACCTTTTCTATCAAATGATATTACTCTTTTGATACCTTTCAACATTTCTGGTTTATTTTCTGCAATCCATTCACTACCTTTCCGACCTATTTCTTCCTCCCTATGAAAAATATATCTACCAGGTTTTTTCTCTTCTATGAGATTCAACATCAACCAATTACCAGTAGTATCATCAGCACCTAAAATATCTTTACCTGTGCTTTTTACCCATTTTCCCTGCATTATAACTTTTCTGTGTTCTTTCTTCTCTTTATTTCTTTTTGTTTTTTCAAGTTTGAATATACCTGTTTTTTTATCTAAAACCCATTCATAATCATTTTTTGTGAGATACTTTGGATCTCTATGAACTGTATCAGTATGAGAAGCGAAAACAGTAGTTGGTTTTTTACCAATAGTAAGAAAACGATTACCAAACTTATCCTTCTTCATTCCTGGCACAGTATCAATAAATTTATGTATATATTTCTCTTCCATCTTAGATCCAGCAGGACGAGGATATGTCAGCATTCTTGATAAATCTATTATACTATATTTACTTTTAAGTGGTCTCATAGCACGTCTATCAAGTCTTTTTTTCTTTATATATTGCATTTTAATAACCCTTCTTTTGTATCTCCATTATAAGTTGTATCCCAGATGCGAACAGAAATACTCCAGCAAGTGCTCCCCAGAAGAAAAACATTACTGTAGCATAATCTCCTGAAGTGGGATATTCTGTATTCATCCAATCTATTATCGGATTATATACATACATAAGTAATCCGAATACGATTAGGGATGCGACAAACCTAAATGGTGGAATGAAATCTATCTAAATCACCTTTTTTTATATTTTCTATATAACTTTTTAGCATCTTTCTTCAGTTTATACAAACCAATGGATGCATCATTCAGCATTAAGAATTTCCTTTTGTTTTTATTTTTTCCCTTTTTCATCTTCTCCAAACACCTCTTGCATATACCTCTTTTAAAACTTCTTCTCCTTTATCAGTTAAACGATATATACCACGCCCAGGTCTATCAATAAGACCTCCAGCTTCCATTCTTTTCAAATACATATTAAGATTTTGTGGTTCACAATGACATTGTTCTCCTAAATCAGAAAATCTCATCTTTCCGAATGTTGATAAATGTGCTAATATATACCATTTTTGTGTTCCACTACGTACAATATTAGTAGGCGCAGAATATCTATCATATTCCATTGATTTCGGTTTAGGTTTTTCAAGCGTATCAGGATTAACCCAACTGATATTATGGGTTCTTAATCTTTGATATGCTTTAATACCTTTACTGGTTATCTTATATTTCCCTCTTGATGGTTTTTCAACTAAACCAGCACCACGTAATTCGTGTAATCGTTGATTGAAATTATAAGTATCAAGAGGCCTAATTTCTCCTGAAGATACTGATGCTCCTTCAAAAACTCTGTCTTTTTCCCACAATTTTCCTAAAATTCTTTCAGATGTTGAATTTTTCTTTAATACCTTAATAGGCGGATAAAGAAATTTAGGTCTACTATCTAACCACTCTTTGAATTCTTCTTCCATACCAAGTTTCTTCAATATATTCTTTTTCATTTTATCAACTTGAATCTTATATCATATATGGGAATAGAGTTACGATCATGAAACTCAACGTGAAGTAATAATCTTTGTGGATACCTCTTTGATTTTGAAATATTAACAACTTTTCCTTTACTACCTTTGCTTAACTCCTTGAAAGGTTCTATTAATTCAACTCTTGATCCAATCTTAAACTTTCCTCTATTTTCAATTGTTTTTACCCAATTATCAAATTCTTTCCGTATTCCTAACCGATTTAAAATATCATCTTTTGGAATTTCACACACCCCAATAATTATCCATTTTAAATTTCATTTTTCTTTGTTGTTTTCTTTTATATTTTATTGGTTTATTCATTTTTGATATGTTTTGTGCAGTTTTTGAAAGTAAGCCAATTCCGATTGCGGCTCCAGCCATTCCAACTATGGGACCTATTAATTTACTTGTATCGTATACCATATTTATCACTTTACATACAATACATAACCATAACTTGATCCTTCTATCTTCGTTTTTAAACCTGCTTCTCTTAAATCTTGAGCAGCGTTTTCTAACATACTTCTTTCATATTCACTATCTTCACAAAAACCCGCAACTTCCCACTTGCTTGATTTTTTCTTCTTTTTAGTTTCTTTTTTTCCAACTCCATAATAATCAGGAAAATTTACCATACTTTTTACCTCCTATATTCTTTTACCTCTACTTCTCCAATATGCTTCTATTCTTTCCATATCTCTTCTTGCCTTAAAATGCCTTAAAGGTTGATTAAGTGCTTTCTGTGCCTTACGATATGCCTCTTTCAAATCCTCATGACGTATACCTTTTCTTCTATGTGTAGGCAAACCATGCGGTAACTCCATATAATCAACATCACCATCTTGGTGTGGCACAGTTTTAACTATAAACAACTCTTTAGCCATTCTTTCATCATCACCATTGAATTGATTAAGTTTAGGAATCTTTTGATAATGCACATATGCCATATCACAACCCATACATCTATCTATCTCATTTTCTATCTGATGAGCGCGTTTATTTGGCTCTTTAGAATAAACATCAAAATCCTTCGTTTTTCTAGCATATCTCTTACCAACTATCATATTAACAGAACGAGCACCGTGCATAACATCATTATTTCTTTTGATACTTCTGATAACTTTAGGTGGAAGTATCTTTTCCCAGTTTTCAACGAAATGTTTTACTTTCTCTCTTGAACATCTTGGTGCATCATTTCTCTCAGTAATCTCTTCCATTTTAGGTGAAGATGTTATCTTAACAGGATCTGTTACTTTTATAGGTATTATCATTCTTCTTTGCAACTTCATATTTTCGTTCTCCTTCGTGTTATTGCTCACAAGGGGGAATATCTCCCCCAGGTGAACAATAGGCAAGGTGTGTTACCACACGGTGATGTAGTAACTCTAATTTATTCAAACACTAGACCAAATTCTTCTAGTGTCGTTTGTCTTGTTTTCTTTTTCGATATAATTTCCCTTCAACAAATCTAAAATCTGAAAAGATGGGTTTTTTATCATTCATAAAAGCAGGATTTGCTTCACCAATAATAGGACTTTCACCTTTTCCTCCACTATATTGCACATATTCATCATTTTGCCTAACACCTAATAGGTCGCACATTTCTCTATTAGTTAAAGGTTTCCACTCATCTAAGGTAATCATACCAAAATCAACTAATTTACTTTGTTTTATTTTCATATTTATTCATCTCCTTTTGTTTCAAACATTTTTCTATCTGAAAATTCTTGTTGTTTACCCTCATTCCACTGGTTGACAGGTCTAAGATATCCAACAACTCGTGAATATACTTCACATTTAGTTCTTTTCATTATAGTTCACCACTCCTTATTTTTCTTATAACATTTTTGACATACACATTGGTCGGGTGGAAGTAATCTTCCACAATACATACATCGACCACCCCATACGTTTTTTACCATTTTATTTCACCTAATATTTCTTTTATTAATACTGTAAATATCAATTTTTATTCCTTCTTTATCTTATATTTCATCGCAGAATAAAGCGATCTCTCGTTTCTTTTTTTAACATAATTTTGAGCTTCTTTTTTAGTTTTAAACATTCTAATAATACCCCATCTGCAGTTATCACACCATCTGGCATACACGACATATGTCATTTCTTTTTGCTCCTTGGTTTTTTCTTAAATCCCTTTGTTGCGAAATACAATCGCATTTGTTTTAATGTGTAGATACGTCCTGAATCAGAACGATATTTGCCTTTGTTTTTTCCGGTTGTTATCTTTCGGAATGGCAAATTTATCTCCTTCTTTTTCTTATTTCTGGGTGTCGGCATTCATCAGTTCTGTTTAGTCCTCTACCGCCACTTTGGCGACCACGTTGAGAACCATCCATTCGACCGAATCCACTTCTACCTCTTCCAAATCTTGGTCTCATAAATCTACTCCTCCTTATATAATAATATTCTTTTTCACCATTTGGGGCTTTTACCCAACCATCATATTCTAAATCTTCAGCTTCCATTTCTTCTTGTGATAGTTTTTTCTTGGTTATCACATATTGATTTCTGTTCCAATAATTCGGTATCATTTTTTTCTCCTTATTAATCTTAACTTATTTGTTAATGGATCGATAAATACATCAGAGTATTTTTGCCTAAACAAATCAGTTTCATCAGATAGTGATATTGAATTCAATGTTGGTCTTTCATTTTTTATGATATCTGCCTTGTATGGAAGAGATGTTTTCTTTATGTGTCTACTTGTTGATCGTGAATATCCCTTCCAACCCTCATAATATGTAACTTTCCCAGTTCCTTTATTTCTCTTTGCTAATACAGCCCAACCAAAATCCACAAGTAAAGTATCTCCAGGTTTATCAACAATTTTACTTCTACTTGATTGCCCTGATTTCTTTCCGTAATGGAATCTTAAACCCAAATCATAAATTGATAACGGCATATTTATTTCCTTTTCATTATTATCTCTTTTGATATTTCATATATTGTCATAGGTCGTGTTCCAAATGAGTTCTTTGTGATATTCTTGTAGTAATCTTTACATTGTTTTAGTGTTCCTATCTTAGCGATTTCAACATCTTGCATTAACATGTATTTCTTTTTCATATCCTACAACTCATATTTTTTGAATTTTGCTATTACTCTTCTATCCGGAGATCCTTTAACCCAATCTTCTGCTTCTTCAGCAATCATCATTCTTTTGATATGTGGTGTTTTATCTGATGTTCCAACCCATATAGGTTTTGTATCAAGAATTCTAATTTCGCCAATCATATCTTTTTCACGTTTCTTTCGTATAAATCCCACTTTTTCACCTCTTTTATATATTTATAAAATAATATCATAAATCCAACAGCAATTAGCGCACATACACCACCTATAATAGAACCAATAGAGAATAATGATATTATACCTATTGATATGCTGTATATTGATATTATCAGCCACATTATTGATATGTAATATAATATTAATTTCATTTTACAATCCTCATATATTTTGGTTTTTTGCCTATTTCAAGTGATTTGACTTTATAGAAGCGTTCTTTGTAACCTAATCCTGCTCTTCCATAATAATCTCTATGCATTGGTATCTTCTTTTTATCTTTATCTCCAGGTAACAGTAACAAGATTCTTGGTTTTTTAGCTTTGGGTTTTGGAGTTGGTATTTCGTATGAAGAAGTTTTTACTGGTACATCAAGTATTGGTTCTGTAAGATATGCTTGTCTTTGTTTAAGTTGTTGTCTAGTTTGATAATTTAAACCAACAGAGGAAATTGGTGTTTGTGAAATATCTCTTAATTGCTCTTGTAATATATCTTTCCAATTTTCATACCTTTGTTTTATCATTGAATCAATCATTAATCCTGTTTCAGTTTTAGAACCAGTCATTCTTCTTGTTCCAACTCCAGTTTTTACTCCAGTTAAATTACTCATATCAATATTTGTATCAGAATAAAATTTTGGACCTGTTGGTGCTTGACCAAGTGCAGGAATTTTTGATTTCCAATATTCAGAGGGTCCTGTATAAATTGTTTCACCTAAATATTTGGACATTCCTCTTCCACCCCAAGGAGAATAATAAGAAGCAGGAGCAGGAGTGGAAGATAAAGTTACTGCTACCGTTTCTGTTGGAGTTGTTCTCACAGGTACTTCTTTTACTGTTTCTTGAACTGTTATTGCTTTTTGTTGTGTCGTAGGAATATCTGGAATTCCTTTAGTTGGAACTCCTTCTTTCATATAATAATATGGTTCTTTAACATTCCTCGTGGCTTTAAATATAGGTTTTTGGTACTTTCCTTTTAAAATATATTTACTTGATGCCCATTGTAAACTATCAGTTGCTATTTTAGGCTCAAATACAAATCCGTAATCTTCTAATGTTGTTACTTTTGATGATTTTAATATATTCTTCTTAGATATTACTGGTGATTTTTTTGCACTTTTTAATGATATCTCTAATTTTGGTATTTTTTCTACAGGAACAATTCCATATCTATTCCATCTTCTTGAGAACCATTTTTTTACAGTAGCATATCTTGTTGAAACATCTGGAGGAATATAATCATAAGTTCTTCTCAACTCAAAAGTTCTTTGAAATCTTTTTGGCTTACCCAATGTTTCTGTCCAAGTTAAACCTTCACCTTTTAACGCATCAATATCTCCAGCAAATTTCTTTGCATATTTTCTTGCAGTTAATTCATCTCCAACATAAGTAACATATTCTTTTGGTTTAACATATTTCATTCCAAATTGTCTCAACGATGCTTGTTTTGATCCTTCGATACCTCTAAAGTATTTAGATCCTATAACCAAAGTTCTTTTTCCCATTGGTGAAACTCTTTCTAAACTAGAATAATAATATCCTTCTGATGGTATTCCACCTTTTGATACTGTATAATATCCTCTTGGATGTTCTATTGCATGCTTTAATTTTGAACTAAATCTTTTAACAGATTTTGTAAATTGACCTGTAGGTTTATAAGTTGTTCCAGCACTAAACATACCAAGTTGAAAACCTGTTCGTGCGCCTTGTTGTAAAGAACGTATCCATTCTGCTCTACTTATTTTTCCTTGTTGATACAGCGCTGTTTTTGCCCCAATATCTACAGCAGATGGCGCCATAAAAACAGTCGTCATTCCATATGGATTAACTACTGTTCTACCAAAAAACTTACCTGCCTCAGCACCAAATCTTCTAAGAGATGCTCTCTTTATACCTGCTTCCCCTAACTTCATTGACAATTTAGGCATTTTCTTGAGAACAGCTGAACCTACTTTTGTAGCAATTCTACTACCTCCTCTAGTAACTAATTCACCTGCTTTGGATAATACAGGCGTCGCAGATGTAAAAGCCGAGCCAATAGTCAAAGGATAAACAACATCTGTCATAGCAGGAGATGTTGCAATTTCAAGACCATACGGCAACCATTCACCTGTTCTATGACCTAATCTTGCTGTTTCAGATAATCTGTAACCTGCTCCGTATATTTGAGGTTCAAGTTGTTCTCTATATTCTTTTGCATAATCACCACTTTCAATAGCAGGTGGTATAGCAGATGCTGCTGTCCAAATTAACCTTGGGAATTGAGTTGTTGCAACAGCACCTGCTTTAGAAAATTGTGCAGGTGTTACAGTTTGTTTTTCTCCAAATAAAGCTCCAGCAGCCACAGAAGCAGCAGATTCAACAGGTCTCAAGAATTCAGGCAAAACAAATGTTCTCCCTAATTCTTTCCATTCTTCTGATTCTGCCTTTTTATAATCAAGAGATGGTGTAAACATTGATGTTAAATCTTTCCCTTTTTTATTAATTTTTAAGACTAATGCTCTTTTATCAGGATGCTCTTCGTAATATTCCTTCCAATTAAGTAATGCTTCTTCTCCTTCTTGATCAATTAATTGTTCTGAATATTCTTCAGGTGTTGGATTTTCACTTAACCAGTTTTTAGCATAATTAACTTGTAACTGTGTTGATTTTCTACTAACAGCTGATGGAACTCTTGAAGGGAATTTTTTTGTATCTCCAGTAGCTATCTTCTTCATTGATTCGTATTTTTCTGTGTATTTATTTATATCATCTGATATATCTTGTCTTAAAAATATCTTTTTACTTCTACTAGCTCTTTCTAAATCATCTATTTCAGGATTATAACCAAACCATTTTATACGAGTATCTAAATCAGCACTTTTTAATTTCTTCTCAAATTCTTTTGATAGTTTTTCTTTTGCTTCTTCTTCTGTTATCTCATTAACTATAAATTGCCTCATTATATTCTTATAAGCAGTTTCCATTCCAAGAACATCTTTTCCTTCGTTACTCTTATAAAAATCAGGCATTTCAGGAATAGAAGAAAGAATTTGCTGTTGATATGTTTTCATTCCGGGAGTTAATGATACTGTATCAGAAATAGGTAAGGTATTTATAGCGACATCTCTAAATTGCCCTAATTTCTCACCATAAGCAGATGGTAAGTTTTCATAATATTCAACGATATCTTCATATGGATCTTTTCCATACTCAAAAGTTTCTCCTGGAACTTTTACACCATAAGCACCCTCAAAGTCAGGTATATCTACTTTCCCAACATCTTTATAATATTCTTTAGTTAAACCAGAAGCAACTAATCTTGTTTCAGCTGTTGGTTCAGCTCCTCTAACTCTTTCTAAAAATCTATAACTTGGACTACTTTCTGGCACTCTAAGTCTACTTAAAACATTTGATACTGTTTCGTATCTTTCAATCTCCTGTTGTGCCACTTTAGGTGTTTTATATCTTTTTCTTTTATTAATCAACGATTTCTTTGCTTTTTCAAATTTATTGATTAGTGATGAATACATCTTTCTTTGAAGATTACTACCAGCATTATCTCTCAACCTTTTAAATCTAGAAATCGTTTTATTTACATCTTTAATTTTATCAGTATATTCATCATATCTTTTTTCTCTAGCAGAATACTTACTTCCACTGCCCTTTCCTGATTTAGATTTTACTTTAACCTTTTTAGAAAATTGATATCCTTCATCTGTATCTTTAACTTTATAACCTTTCTTCTCGTATTCCTTGATTGTTTCCAATTGTTTCTCTATATCACCTTCAGATTCCTTTATATCCGAAAGTGTTTCTTGCTTAGCAGCTTGTTGTTGTGCATATTGCCTTCTGTATTGCGGACTTGACATTCGTGCTTCTCGTTGTCGTATAACTTCTGGGATAGAAGGAGTTCTCTGTAATCTTTTCTTCGCTTCTTCAACTTGTTTCTGCTGTTCACTAATTTCAGAATACACTTGACTATAATCTGATTTAGCCAAAAATTCACACCTTACCTTACCATATATATTATGTAATAAGGTGTATAAATAATTTTCTATTTTTTGGTAAAAAATAAGGTAAAGGTGATTTTTATACTTTCACCTTTTAATTTTCTTTACTTACTTTCTCAACATAACTTTTGAGGTTATTAACAAAATTACAGAGTTGTTCTTCTGTTTTTATCTGCTTGGTTTTATTAGCATCTTTACCAACTGAAACCCAAACAGATATGCCGTAATTTGTATCACGAACGTAACAGATGTTTTTATCAAACTTCACAGCATTAGTTCCTTTTAAAGGTACTAATTTTAATTTTGTGTCTTTGATATGTTTTTTAAAATCAACAAGAGTTACTTTCTCTGCTTTTTTTGCTTCCTCAATTTTCTTTTCTTCATTTTCGTTCATAATTCATCAAAGGTATATTACAATATGCCTTTTTAAAGTTTTTGCCTCTTTCCATACTTTTTTGCCAATAAATGGAATTTAGTAGTTGGTTTCATTCCATACTTTATCAAACAGAATTCACAAGTATAACCCTTTGTAGTTACATACATATTGTATTTATCATATCTTTTTCTACAAACTCGGCACATTTTTTTAGGCATTATAAAAACTCATTTTACTAAAATTTTAATATTAACTACAGGTTTTTCCATATCTTATACTTCCTGTTACGTTTTCCTAACTAAAGGATAATTATCCTTAACTTTTGTGCAGTAGACTACATTATCAACTTGTACAGTTAGTTGCTTCTGTCATAATATCAATATATTCATCAACACAATCCAACCAACCCTGACGATACTGATCACTTACATCCATATCATTAATAGTATCTCTTAAACGGTCTGCTGTATGAAACGGTGCAGTAATATAGGTATAAATACCAAGACCAACCACAACAGTCATAACAACAAAACCAATAGTAATTAAAGTACCAAGACTTATGCCTTCTTCATCTTCTTTTTTATCTTCCATATGTTTACACCATTCCTTACATTACCTTTTTAATTAATTAAAGATATGTTAAACATTACATTTGCTCTATCTCTCGACATAGATAATTATGCCAAGTTTTACCTTGTTTAATCTTTAGCACGAAAACCAGTATTCATATAATCTTCTAAATCACCTAATGTTTTACAATCTTCTTGTTTATCAATCCATTTTCTCATATTTATCTACCTCTTTTTTATTTCATAATACAACAATATACCACTACAAACCATAGTAATAAAACTAACAACAAGAACCATCCATTCTAAACTAATACTATCAGGAAAAACTATCTCATCAGATGAACAACAATCAGTAACACCCTTTGCAGGTTCTTGATTCATACCAATATAAGTAGATGAAGAAGCATAAAGAACAAACGAAACAATAAAGATAAACAACTCTGATTTCAAATAAAACACCTAACAAATAAAAATATTCCATATATTATGAGAATAATTAATATGTGTTTCCAACTAAGCAGACCACCAGCTCTTGCTTCATCCATATAATGATTCATTTTATCACATCTGGAAACCATTTCTTAAAAATCTTAAAAATATGCTCATCAGTAAAACATTCATTAGATTCAAAATCTTTAATTAAATCTTCAAAACAACCTTCAACTGATTCTTTAACATCCCAAATTAAAAAACCATAAGGATACTCCTCAAAATCAGGTATATGTTCATCTGGATTATCATCAAGCATCATTATTCTAATTTTTTTATCATCCAAAGGTTGTTTTCTTTTCATTATCTTAATCAACTCCAAAGTATACTTTGCTTTCTTCTGTAAAGTTTTATTCTTCATATTTCCACTTACAATGAGGACAATGCCAAATAGGATAATTAACAGTAATAAAACAATAACTACCACATACAGGACATTTAAACATTATAATATCATCTCCTGAAGGTCATTAATTAAATCTTCTATTGCCTGCTTCATATGACTATAAGTCGGACTTTCTAATATACCTTCTAAATCAGATATTATATCATAAATACTATCCACTTGTTCTTTATTCAGTTTATTCATTTATATCACCATCTGCAATATTGCTATTATTAAAATAATAATTATTGGTATAAAAATATGTTTCCAAGTAATTAAACCACCTACTCTTGCTTCATCTGTATAATGATTCATAATTCATTCTCCATATAATATTTATATTTAATATATCCTGCAAGAAGTAATAAAACATAAACAATTCCAATTAAAAATAATATAAATATTCTACCATCCATTTTTCTACCTCAACTGAATAAATATTTGCATAAGATAATCACCAACACTGGAAGACCCATAAGAAAAACAAATAGCAAAGCAAAAATCATTTCTTGTTTAAACGTATAAATATGGTCATCCATTTCTATCACCTAACTAAAAGATTTTCAAACAAATTAGGTTGCCTTGAATATATTTTCCACAATAGTTTTGTATTCATTTCTAATCACTTAGTTCTTCCATAACTAAAACTTCTCTTGCGACCTGCCTCATAAACAAATATAAATCAAACTTTTCCCAGTTACAGTTTTTATATTTTTCAACTAAGTGTTTAGCATGTTCATCTATATTCATATTTTACTTTTCCTAATTTTTAAACAAAAATCTGTCATCTTCTCACGATATTTTTGATTAAATGGGTCTACTGGTTTATCATACCCACATTTTTCACAATACTCATGCAAATATGACCGATTATTGATTTCATCAAGTTGTAACTCACATATTATATTATTACCACAATTAGGACATTTTTTCATTTCGTATTCCTTTTAGTATATGTTACAATTATTTGATTAATTTCACCTTGTTCCAAATTTATACCGTCTGTCCAATCACAAAACTGTTCATAAGCATCATTGCCAATAAATGTTTTGAAGTATGGAATTACAGTTTTTTTATTCAGCATCCATAACAACTCTGTAATTCTTGCTGATTCACATTCATTAAGAAACATACCTTCACAGTTATTAAAAATCTCATAAATCCTATGATTAATCTCTTTCTTAGTTTTCATCTTCCTCATAAATACCAATACCCTCACAATAATTAACAACCCTCTCACAATTACCACAATACAAACCATTTTTACTTTCACCAGTAAAATGTAACTCACCAATAACATGACAAAAAGGACATTCGCCACTATCTACAATTTCTTTAAATTTATGTTTATCTCTCTCATTACGTGTTTTAAATAATTTTCCACATTCAGAACAAACCCATGCACGTTTCATCTTATACACCTACCAAATGTTATGTTTAACATTTATTTAATATATTATTATCATTTAGTTTACACCATTATAAATTATACAATCTCCTATCTAATTTACTTGGATTAGTTAACCTTTCAACATCAACCTTATCAAGATACCAATAAGTATGCCAACACTTATTAGTTGCATCCCAAAGTCTAAACTTATGAAACTCAACATTCTTATATTTCTTAGTCTGATGCAACCATTTTATTTTTGGGTTATCTATCCAAGCCATTAGTTTACACCATTTACCTCTTTCAAATTTATTTTTATTAATCCAAAAAAATGAATCGTGTTTACATCTTATAAAAAATTCTTTTTTTGATTCATTTAATATTAAACCTTTTGTACAATTACATTTTTTTATAGTAAAATTACATCTACCAATCCAAGGACAACTCTTACAAACACTTGGAAAATCATTTGGTTTAATTTCACAATCATCTATCACCATCTTTCTTTCTCCTCATACGATAGTTTACACCATTCCTTACATCATATTATTTTAATTTACTTATATGGTTTAGTTTTACCACAAAGCCTACATTTCCAAACAAGACCAAAACCATAAGATGTCAATCTCCAATCATGAAAACATCCTATTTTCATTTTCCTTCACCTTACACCATCAACTTTAGTCTTTTGTTTCATTTCTGCTATCATAACCACATTCAGGGCATTCATACCATATATCTGTAAACTTACGTTTCATATAGTATCTATCGCTTCCGCATTTAGGACATTTCATATTATCACCTTCATATACCATAACCTTCAACATAATAACGATATAGATGATAATTTTCATCAAGTTCTTTTAACTCTAATATTTTCATTAAATCAACTCAAGTATCTTCTTATATCTTTATTTGTTGCTCTATCTAATTTTGGCACATGCTCACAAGTATTTCTTATAGTATAATATCCATTATGTTTATGAATATGAACATAAGCATTACATTCTCTACACTTCTTGATATGATACATCGTCCAAAAACTCCTCTATTAAATCATCTATTATCTCTTCCTGTAATATCTTATTCTCTATTTTAGTTTTTTGTGATTCAATTGATCCTAAACCTCTTATTCTTGAACCTATTGATGATACTTTTACTATTTGATCTATTACATCAATTTCTTCAATATCAACTAATCCAGCGATTATCATTGCTTTTCAACCTTCTCAAAAGATTCGTTTATTCTCGTTGGGATTACTTTAGTAATGTTACATTCTGTACAACATCTACCATCAGCTACAGGTTGAGCATTATGCCCCTTATCCCAACCACTTTTTTGTACTTCTATTTCTTTTCCACAAATTATACATTTCATATTTTCTTTCCTCCATTATTCATTTTTCTATATTTATATTTCATTACTTTTCTTATTAAGGTCATAACTACAAAAGCAATAGCTATTGTAACTACACCAATATAAAATACTATTGTCATTTTTAGTCCTCCTCAAGAATATATGATGCTAATTGCGAAGGTAGACAATTGAAAATTCTGTTGTCGTCTAAAGTTTGTATTGTATAGTACCAGTCTTTCTTATTAAAGGATATAACTTTTGCTTTTATATCAAGATATAAAACTGTATCATCTTTTTTAAATCGTGGTTGTCTCATCTTTTAGTCCTCCTTTGTTATAACTATTGTTCTATTGTCTTTTCCATCTTCGACTTCAAAGAAATGTATTTCATCATTATCCATAAAATGGACATAAGCACCTTTGAAATTTTCTTCGTGACTATCTGGATTAAAATTAATGAAAGGAATTTTTGCGATTTTTCTAACAATGAATGATGCGTGTTCTTTATCATTTGCTTCTATCGTTAAATCCAAGTCATAATCATATTTCTTGGATTTTACATGATACTTCATATTTAAATCACCTTTTTTATAACTCTGTTATCTGGGAAAACAATATTCTTTACATAAGTATCTACTTGTCGATATGTATCTTCATCTATTTCATTAGAATGAACTCTCATAATAAGAGATAATCTCAAAGTAACTGATTCTGTAAAAAGCAAATCAGATAAATTCTTTTTAAAAATTTCTTTCGATACAGCATTTGCGTAAGATTTTATTTCACTTCTTGGGATTTTCATTTTTTATCACCAATGGTAGAATACTTTATGAGTTTATAAAGTTTTTGGTATTATCCATATGTTATTTATTTCTCTTAACATCAAACATAAATCTCAAAATAATTGAAAAAACGCAGAAACCAAATGTCATAAATGATATGCTTCCAATCAATGGCACTTATTTTTTCCCTCCTTTTAATTTGTAATTCATATACTTATCAACTGTAATGAGTGTTTCAAGTTTACCATAAGCTATGCCGTGATACTTTCCTCCACAACTACAACGGCATTTTGATTTAGGATCTGCTCTTTCACATCTAATATTATGAACCATTATTTTTCATACTCCACATCCTTTACAATACATCTTTTCCATTCACCATATAATAAAATATCAACTTCTTCAATACAACCTTCTTTAACTGTTTTGATTTTAATAGGAGCAGTAAAATTCAAAGGATGCTGAATAATCTTTGTTAATTGTTTCTCCTTACTTCTCTTTGCGTGAAATTTATTAGAACAATCGTAACTACAATATTTTCTATGTCTCCAATGAAATTCTTTTTGTTTATCATTACCCCAAGCACTTTTCATATAATCTTCTTTAGTAAATTTCTTTCCACATTCAGGACAAATTTTAAAATCACACATTTACATCACAAATATATCTAACAATAAATATAAAGAAGGTAAACTTAAACAAACACTTATTGTTATTTTATCTTCTCTATCAAATATCATTTTATTCACCATCTGGTATTTTTATGATTTGTTCAATATAATATATATCAGCTCCTTCTATATGAGACAATTCAATAATAAGTTTAGAATTAACAGTAAAATCTATATCTCCTTTATATCTAATATTATATGTTTCTTCATCATTAAAAGTTACTACTAAATACTTAATTTCTCCTTTTGTATGAAATGAATTATCACTTTCATATTTCACATATTCAACATTAGTTACTTCTCCTTCAATTACTTCATGTATAACCTCTGGAGAAGTTATTTCTATAGAAATTTCTATAAAAACAATAAATAAAGCAGTTAAAACAACTAATATTATCATGGAAATAGTAAATACTACATTAGGTTGACTAATTTTATCTTTAACTTTTTTTAACATATTATTCCTTTTTTCTTTTTTTTCTATATCAATTTTCATATTATTTCTCCTCCAATAATTCAGGGTTTTCATAGATGTTGCTCACATCTCCAAAGTGTTCTTCAATTATTCTTTTTACATTACCAAATCTATGATTAATATAATCTTCCCAATTAGGAAATGTTGTTGGTTCTTCCTCAATCCACCAAGCATATATATCATTTATACAAGACTTTATTCTTCTTGTTACTTCTTCATCGTCCATCAGATATCTCCAAAGCAGTAGTCGAAAAGCCAATCTTTATCTATTCCATTACAATAAATATATTGTTGAATTTCAATAGCACTTTTATCTTTAATTTCCTCATCAAATGCATTTTTCATTATCCAATTTATATATAGTGCAAACATTTTAATTGATAATTTTTCGACCATTTCTTTTTTCCATTTCTTATAGAACTCAACACGTTCAGAAAAGGATTTGAAAGCTTTTTCTACACCAGTTCCAAATGATTCATAACCATCTTGGTCTAACATTATTTCTTCTTTTGTTTTGAAATTCATTCTAGCATTTCCTCCAATTGGTCTATAACTTCTTTGTTTCTACGTATTAATCTTACTAAGTCTTTTTCTCTATTTGAATACCATGATTGGTAATATCTTTTATCTATATCCCATGTACAACCAGTTATTGGATGAATACCATGTTCAAAGGCAAATATTATTGCTTGAGTGTCAAGTTTAAATAAACCAATGAGACGTTTAATATCGTTTTGAGTTAATTTATTATTTTGAATTCGATTAATTAGTTCTTCTTTGTGCCATTCTTTGTCTTTTATCGCATACTCGACCATACTTTCTAATATTTGTTTTAGTTCTTTTTTCATTCTATCACATCCTCAAACCATTTTTCAATATTCATTATTGTTTGGTATTGAATAACAATATTTCTCAATATATTATGCATTTCAATAGTTTCTATTCTAGAATATCTCCTACTATCGTCAGGATACCAAAAAGTATCTTGTAATTGTTTTATCATCTTTTCAATGGTGCCTTCATGGTATTTGATTAATCCTTCGACAGCAGATTTGACATCTTCGACCTGAAATACTTTCAATACATATCCAGCTTCTTCACATCCATCTATTTTTCCTCTTAATGGTTCATACATTATTTATCCTCCTTCCCATGTTTATACCCATGCTTAAATGCATCAACATACATTTTATGGCAGATGCTTTCAACATACTTCCAATGTTCTTCTGCTATTTCTTTAACCTTTTCATTAGTCATTCAATCACATCTCCAAAATCATCTTCATCTTTTTTTAACTCCTGAAACTTTTTTTGCCATCCATATAAATCTACAAAAAACCACATTATTTTACTAACAACAAAAAGGCATACAAACATTAATCCCAGTGCTATAATCATAAGTAAACCAAGTCCTGCCAATACATTTATTCCTTCATCTACCATAAAAATAAACAAGTAAAAATTTCCCATCATCAATGGTATATATAATGCAAAAAGAGAAGATAACATAATTATTAAAACTTCAGCAATTATAAACATTCTTTTTAGCTTCATATACTTCATAATCTAACCATCCTCTCTAAATATTCTATATTATCTATTTCTCCTTTAGCATATCTCATTTGCAACACTTCCTTTGGTTCATAATTATCATAATCATCTCTTTCGCCAAAAAGTAAATGATACAATAAAATAAATGGAAAAAGAGGAACAAGTGCATATAAAGTTGAAACATCTTGTACAGTATCTGTTACATTATTTATAGTCTCACCATCCTCTCAAGATTAATTCAATCATTTTTACCTCAACACTTTGTATTCATCTTTCTGCCAACTAGCGACCCAACACATAGAAAAGAAACTAACACACATAGCAGGTAATAAAAATAAATTCTCAAAAATAAAACAACCAATTCCCATAATAAAAAAGATTGCTAAATTAATTGAAAAAGAAAGTATTTGATATTTATCAAATTTATCTAACTTCATTTTATATCACCTTATCCTTTTAATGTTTTACACACATTACATTCCTTCTCTCCATCTTTTCATCCAAGATAAGAAATCTGATACTTCATCTTCCATTACAGCATTGATATTCTTATATATTAATTTGAGATTTTCACTAGATACATTTTCTCTTTTTAATAGAAGAACACAATTTTCATCATATATCTTAACTGTATCTTTATCAAACACAGCTCCATACATATTTCCATTTTCTAACCAAATTAACATTTTTTTCATTTCACCACCTATCTAAACATTTTTGTTAATGGAAATCTCCCATCACTTATATTCAATTTACCTTTCCTTTTTTTCTCTTCTTTGATAACTCTATGATTTTTATTTCTTTTTATTCTATATCTCTTTTGATATTTAAGTAAACATTTTTTACATTTACTATTGTAACCATCTTTGGATTCTTTTCTTTTATAATATTCAGTTATTGGTTTAACTTGACCACATTCACTACATCTTTTCATATCTTCTAAATTATCAGATGGCTCATCTTCTACAAGTTTATAAATATCATCATTTATCATAACTTTCTTTATAGTGCCATCACTTAATTCCCAAATTTTTGCTTGTATTATTATTTCTCCCATTTTTCATCACGAATATAAATCTTTTGAACCTTATTTAAAGATTTTCATATTATCCATACTTAATATTTTTTTAAAACCATTCCAATTTTTTGGAAATATCATTCTTTCATTATTACTTGAAAGCCATTCTTTTATTTCTTTCTTAAAATTATTATCAACCCATTTAATACAATCAATAACACATATAATTTTTGATTTTGTTTGTTCTTGCGAATCAAATAAAGTCGTTGTAATCAAACCAATAACATATTTCCAATTATTCAAAGATAAAAAACAATTAGCAGGTATAAATTCTGTTAGGATATTTTCATCATTTTTCATGTCACCATAAAGATTTTTATTATAAGGATGAGGTTTTATGGAATATGTTAAACCTTCTGATTTAATTATTCTTAATAATTCATTCATATCATCTATAAATGATTCTTTATAACAATAACCAAACTTCACAAGATCATCAACGAGTATCAAAACATCACTGTCCATAGAATTCATAAAAGAAAATATATTATTATTCAAAGAAAAATCTTTTTTTATTTCAATATCATTATTTTCAAAAAATTTATGTGTTAGATAAGGATAAACAGTGTCTCCAAATTTTTTAAAATATACATCTAAGTTGAATAGAATCTTTGTTATTAGACGTAAAATTTTATTGTTACTATTTTTTTCATATAAGATACCTTTTAACTGTTGAGGACTTTCACAATAAAACAATCTATTTCGATTTGATAATTTCTGTATAAAAGAATAGAATAATAATATGTTAAATACACCAAAAAAATAAATATTACTATCTTTTACATTTTTTAAATTATTATTAAAGAATTTTTTTGCTTTTAATAAATTAAGGGGTATAGTGTAAGATTTCTTTTTATAAAGCCCTGTTGGATCAAAATCTGAATATAATATAGAGAATTCAACATCTTTATTATTATTCTTAAAGTATTCTAAAAACTTCTTTATTTCTTTTGAAGTGATAACAATAGTATTTTTACCTTCATTTTTAGATATAATACTCAAAGCCCAAAGTACCGCACGATAATCATTAATAAAAAAATAAGATTCTAATTTATTTGTCGCATTAACTCTTTCATTACTCGCCATCTTGAAAATTCCTCCATATTATTAAATGCTCTCTTCTTTATGAATGCAAGATTTTTCTTATTATCTAAAAATTTATCAACTTGTTTTATGATATCTTCTGAAGATACATATTGGAGAGTTATATCTTTCATAGAATTATCAAGATTAAGATATTTAGGTGCTATAATAGGTTTTCTATATTTAATTGCTTCGTGTACATTAGGACTTTTACTCAAACCATAAATCTCTTTAACTACATTAACTGTATGGGTTTCATATAAAGATGGTGTTATTATAAAATCTGATTCCATACAATACCTTTCATAAACATTTCTATTAACATAATTATCAAAGGTTACAAAATTATCATAATTTTTTATATAAGTATAGTCCTTTAATTTACCAAGAAAAATCAATCTAACATCTTTATTATTTTCTATTATTTCCTTAAATGCTTTTATAACTATATCATATTTTCTTCTTTTTTTATCTACAGTTCCTGGTATAACAAAATCTATAGTTTTCTTATTACCTTCATCAACATCATTTCTAGCAACAGAAAATGGAGTAAAAATAATATCTCTTGATAACTTGTTAGATGCCTCTTCTATCATAGGTCTATAAACAACTGAAAGATAATCATAGTTATCAAGTATCCTATTTGATAACATTGAAAACATATATGAATCTAATGAATGTAATATATTCTTGTTTAATATAAATTTTTTATTACACCAAGCATTTATATTGTGCAACACAAGTATTGATTTACATCTAGGTTTAAAATCTAACCATATTCTACCATTAATCATTGATTCTTGTATAGTATTAACTATAAAAATATCATAATACTCTGTTTTTATATCATCTATAAATTTCTTGTTACTTATATTTTCTGATTTTATAATAAAATTAGCTTTGTATTTCATATCTTTATCAATATCTCTATATACTTCCTTTGTAGTAAATACATCTATTTGATTAGAAAATATATCTATAAATGTAGATACTAACCCAGCGTGATAGTTAATTTCAACTAAACCGACTTTCATAATAAACTCCCTTTTACAATATAGGTCTTATTGGATTGCCTTTCAAATATTCATTTATTGATTTTTTTTCTATAGCTTCTCTACATATCCTAAATACATCATAAGCAACATCAATAGTATTCAAGTTATCACTTTTACTATGTGAAAAACTATTCTTTATTTCCCATCCAAAAAAGATTTTATTAAATAAAAATTCTTGTATAAGTAAAGAATATAGATCCCAATTATTAACATTCCAACCTAATCTATGTTTATTACCTGAAATAAACACATTTTCAATATCATTAACTTTTACAGCTTTATTTATCTCATCTCTTAACTTCTTTCCTTCTGATGCTATATACCTTATAACTTTTAAATCTTCAATGTAATCCAATGTTGTTATTCCTGCAGAGAGAGCTAAAGGATTTCCACCAAATGTAGAAGATACAAATAATTTTTTTTCAACTTTTTCACCTATATCATAAGAACAACAAACGACAGATAAAGGATAACCATTTGATATTGATTTTCCAAAAGCACTTATATGTGGAGTAACATTTAATAACTTTTGAGCTCCACCTACATCAAATCTGTAACCACAAGCAACTTCATCAAATATCAACATTGTTCCGTTTTTATCACATAATTTTTTTAATGATGTAAGATAGTTAGATCTTTTCTCCAATGAGTTAATATCAATCTTCATAGGTTCAAGTATTACAGCAGCCACATCTTCCTTTTCAAGTTTTTCTTTAAACCATTCTATATCTTCTTCTTCTTTCTGTATTGATAAATCATAATAACATGAAGGCACACCATCATTTGTTGGACAACACCAACTTATCCATCCGTGATAATGATCACGTATAAGTTTATCTCTACCTGTATATATTCTTGCTATTCTTACTGCTGATTCTGTTGCTTCACTTCCACTTGATAAGAATTTTAACTTTCCACAAGAAGGAATATTTTTGTGTAATCTTTCAGCTAATTCAACTTGATATGGAGATAACAACGATAAATTTACGCCTTTATCTTTTATCCTTTTAAAAACATCATTATCAATATAACCATGCCCTAATAAAACAGAACCTACAGCCATACCATAATCAATATATTCTTCTTCATCTACTGTAATAAATCTAGATCCTTTCGCTTTTGATATGTATTTAGGTGCAACACCTTCAACACTTATTCTAGGACCTCTACTAAAAAGACTTGTACCATCTATGACTAACTCTTTTCCTTTTTTCCAATACTTTTCTGATTTTATTTGTTTCAAAATATCACCTCATTTTTATTATTAACATATACTAAAATTGAGTGTTTACCATCATCAAATACTTTAATGTATCCAAATTTTTCATAGAATTTTTCAGCATCTCTTGTTTTTGTTATAAAAACTCCTTTATATTTTCTATGAACTTTATCTAAAAGTTTTTTACCATATCCTTTTCCTTGATATTCCTTTTTTGTTAAAACCCAACTTACACCATAGAATCCTTCATTTATCTTTACAACCATCATATAACTTTTATTATCTATTGATACTATATCAACGGGATATGTATTGATTATTTTCATACAATGCTCTGGGACTTTCTTTGGTGACTTATCGAATACTCCATCAAGTGCTTTGATATAATCATTTATCTCTCTCATGTATTTCGTCCTCCAGCATTTCTAACAGATTTAAATAAGTAGAGAAATCCTTATAGTATTCAATATTGATATATTGTATATCGAAATCATTTAATGTGTCAAGACAGTTTTTAAGATAAGGTTTATCAAAACCATCATGTGTGTCATAAGCTATCCCATCTTTTATCTTATAGTTACTTATATGTATGTAATTGGTGTGCTCTAAAGGAAGTTTATTGATATGCTCATCATGTTTCATATTGTGCTTGCTAACAAAAGCGTGTGCAATATCAAAAAGAAAAGTAACTTTTGTTGCTTTAACAATATCATAGATAAAATAAGGGGATTGTGCAAAATCATCTTCGTTGAATAAATAACCGGTATTCTCAACTGATATTTCTATATCCCCGAATATTTCCTTTAAGATATCAATATTGTTATAAACATTATCAAGGCATTCATATGGTTTGTATGTAACTCCTTTTCCTTTCAAAATTTCATAATCTTCATGTTTGACGATATCATACCGTTTATATGATGTAAGAAGATGGCAGGAAAAATTTGTAATGTTGTATTTGCTTTTTTCAACTAATGATTCTTTTGTTTCTTTGTTGATAGGTTCAAGTATGTTTAAAAGTGAATGATAAAAATATTCATCAAGTTTTGGTATTGGAACTTTACGATCTCTTATTTCAAAGATATCTCCTTTTTCTAATAGTATAGTTTTTTGTTTATCTTTAAGAAAAAAATCACTGATTGGTATTACCTTTTTCATCGGTTATTCTCCTATGTTCAAGGAATTTTTGTTCTCCTTTCTTTATTCCAAATTCACCATTTCCAAGTAAGATTTCTATTTTTCTTATATAAGAAATTGCACGTTTCAAATCAGTATCAAAAAGTGATACAGTATAATCAGGATCGTTTTTTGTTATTGCAAAGTGTACTTCTATTACAGATGCTCCGCAGAGGACAGCACATGAAGGTATGATATAGTTTGCAGAGTGATCTGAATAGCCAACTTCACAATTGAAGTTATCATATAATGATTTTATTTTAGAGAGATTCAAATTTTCTTCTTCTAAAGGATAAGATGATACACAATGTAGTAATGTATAATTATCTTTTATTATATTAACTGCTTTTTTGATATTATTTAAGGTTGACATTCCTGTTGATATTATAATTGGTTTTTTCTTTGTTTTATTAAGTTGATATGCCTTTTTTAGTAAGAAATGATTTCTTATATCAAATGATGATATTTTTATAGCATCAATATCAATATCAAAAAGAAATTCTAAGTTGTATATATCAAAAGGTGTAGATATGAAATCAACATTTTCTTTTTTTGCATATTTAAATAACTCAATTTGTTCTATCTTTGATAATTCACACTTTTTAAGTATTTCATAAAGATTGCTATCTTTATTTACACGATTATCTGTTTTATATGATTGAAACTTTACAGCATCTGCGCCATATTCAGCTGATAGAGATATCATTTTCTTTGCTTTATCTAAATCGCCGAGATGATTTATTCCGATTTCTGATATCACATATGTTTTTACCATACAGAGAATCCCCCATCTATTACTATGTTTTCACCGTTTATGTATGATGATGAATCTGAACATAAGAATTCTACAAGAGATGATATTTCTTCAACATCTGCTAATCTATTTAGAGGAGTTTTTTCAGAATAGTTTTTGATAAAATCTTCTGATTGATTGTTGAATATGCCGCCGGGGCTGATTGATATGCATTGTATGTTTTTGAAATGTGTTGCGATATATTTTGTTAGTTGTATGATAGCAGCTTTACTCATACCATACACTTCGGAGCTGTTTCGACCTGAATTGCCGTATATTCTTTTATCGGGACTTATTAGACCGTATATTGATGCTGTGTTTATTATCTTGCCTTGTTTCATTCGTTTCAGTATTTCTTTTGTTAAGAAGAATGTGCCATATACGTTTGTTTTCATTACATTATCAAATTCTTCAAATGTTCTTTCTAATGTTGGAGTAAACACAGCGATTCCAGCGTTGTTAATTAATATATCAATTGATACGTTATCATATATCTTTGATACTGTTTTTTCTATATCATTGATGTTTCGCAAATCTAAAAGAATATCAACATCGCCTTTGATATCAGTTGTGATTACATTGTAGTTTTGTTTGAGTTTTTGTTTTATTGAAATTCCGAGTTGACCGTTTGCGCCTGTTAATAATACATTCTTCATTTTATCACTTCTTATTTATTATATGTAAACAAGCATCAACAATAGCATCAAAAGTTCCTACATCTTGCCAGTATTTGTTGAGTTTTCTGTAATCTAATAAACCTTTTTTTATGTAATAATTGTTTAATGCTGTTACTTCAATCTCTCCTCTATCAGATGGTTTTATCTTATCAATGATATCATAAGCATTTTCATCATATAGATATGCTCCTACAACTGCAAGACTTGTTTTTGGTTTCTTTGGTTTCTCTTCTATTGATATTACTTTATTGTTTTTTACATCTGCAACGCCGTATCTTTCAGGATCAGGAACTTCTTTAAGAAAAACCTTTGCTCCTTCATTGAAAGATTTTAAATCATCTTCAAATGTATCTTCAAAGATATTATCACCAAGCATAACAAATACTTTTTTTCTTCCTATTTCTCTTAAAGCAACCCATATAGCATGAGCAATACCTAAAGGTTTATCTTGAATAACATAACTTATATTCAACCCCATATCATAACCTGAAGAAAGTAACTCAAGAAATTGACCCACATGTCCAGGACTTCCTACAATAGTTACATTTTTTATTCCTGATTTTATCATTGTTTCCAAAGGATAATATATCATTTGCTTATCATATATAGGCAAAAGATGTTTATTCGTTATCTTTGTTAAAGGATCTAGTCTAGTTCCGCTGCCTCCAGCAAGTATTACGCCGTGTTTCATATATTTTTCCACCACTCTTTATTTTTTATATACCATTCAACTGTTTCTTTTAAACCTTTATCAAAATCTACTTCTTGTGACCAACCTAATTTTTTAATCTTATATGAATTTATAGAGTATCTAAAATCATGTCCTAATCTATCAGAAACATATTCGATATTAGAATAATCAAGTTCTAATATATCAAGTATTTTTTTAGTTACATTTATATTCTCTTCTTCATGTAAACTTCCTATATTGTAACTTTCACCAATAACACCTTTGTTGAAAAGAATATCTAATCCTTTGCATAAATCATCAATATATAACCAGCTTCTTCTCTGTTTTCCAGAACCATAAACAGGTAACTTTTTGCCTCTCTTTATATTTGTAACAAAGAATGGGATTAGTTTTTCAGGATACTGATAAGGTCCATATGCATTAGATGGTCTTGCTATTATAACAGGTAAATCAAAAGTTTTGTGATAACTACTAACAAGTAAATCTCCCCCTGATTTACTAGCTGAATAAGGTGAAGAGGGATTAAATTTATCAGATTCTTCAAAAGAACCAATATTTATTGGACCATAAACTTCATCTGTTGATATGTGTAAAAACTTTTCTTTACTCTGTTTTAATGCGACATTTAATAACACATTGGTTCCTACAACATTTGTTTCAATAAAAATATTAGGATCCTTTATACTTCTATCAACATGAGTTTCAGCAGCAAGATGAATAACAGAATCACAAGATTTCATTGCTTTAGAAACATCTTTTTGGTTTCTTATATCTCCTTTTATAAACTCTATATCATTTTTTACATCTGATAGATTATTAATATTTCCAGCATACGTTAGATTATCATAAACGAGTATATCATACTTTTTGATTAAATATCTTACAAGATTTGAACCTATGAATCCTGCTCCTCCTGTTATCATAACTTTCATAATAATTTCTCCATTATATATCTTATTTTCTCACAAATATATACTATATGTTCTTCTAATATTGATGTTTGAAGAGGAATTGATACTGTCCTTTCTGAAACATATTCAGTAATGGGTAACTCTACTTTTTTGTATTTCTTTTTATAATAGGGTTGAAGATGAACTGCCTCATAGTGTATACCAGTTCCAACATTAGCAAGATATAAAAGATCTCTGAATTTATCTCTTTGTTCTACAAGTATAGGAAATAAATGCCAAGAAGAATCATCTTTCATAGAAAAATCAGGTAATTTTATTCCTTTAATATTTTTTAATTTTTCTTTATATAAATCAGCATACTTTCTTCTTTCATATAAAATATGAAGTATTCTATTAAGTTGATTTATACCAAGTGATGCATTAACATCTGTAAGATTAAATTTATATCCTGGAACAACTACATTATATTTTGATGCTTTTTGATTACTATACCTTTTCCAAGCATCGGCACTTAAACCGTGATTAGAGAATATTTTTATTTTTTCAGCAAGTTCATCATTATCTGTTGTTACAACTCCACCCTCTACAGTTGTAATATTTTTTGTTGGATAAAACGAGAAACAGCATGTGTTTGAAGAACCTATCTTTTTTCCTTTATAAGTTGCTCCTATAGCATGCGCTGAATCTTCTAAAACAAAAATATCGTTTTCTTTAGCATATTTATTTATATGATACATATCACAAGGTCTTCCTGCATAATGAACAGGTATAACTGCTTTTGTTTTATCAGTTATTGCTTCTTTCATTAATTTTGTATCCATACAATATGTATCAGGATTAATATCTACAAAAACAGGTTTTGCTCCAATGTGTTCGACTACATTCACAGTAGAACAAAATGTCATTGAAGGAACAATCACTTCATCACCTTTTCCTATATCATTACATAAAAGAGATAAAAATAATCCAGAAGTACAAGAATTTAATGCAATAACATTTCTACAACCAATATATTCTTTAATTGAATCTTCAAATTCTTTTACTCTTGGACCTGTGCTTATCCAACCTGTATTCAATGTTTCTACTACACATTGTATATCACTTTCTCTAATTTCTGGCTTACCAAATAATATAAAATCTTTCATATTTATGCTCCTAGAAATTTTAATATATCAGAAAGTGTAAAACATTCACCTTCTTTATACAAATTTTTATATATCTTTTTTATAATCTTAAAATCTTTTTCATAATCAAGAGTTAAACGAATTGAACTAAAATTACTGTAATATTCTTTATTAGTTGAAACATAATTATTAAATATATTTGTAGTTACATGTTCTCTTACAAAATCATTTGTTTCTCTATTGTTTTCTATCTTTAAAATTATAAAAGGGAATATCTCTATATCCATACCATCTGGATATGTTCTTGGGTGGACATTACTATATATATAAAAACCATTATTTCTATATTCATCTATCATCTCATCAAGTATAAAAGGATCAATAAGAGGACAATCAGAAGTTAATCTCACAATAGTATTAATATTATAATGTTTAGCACATTTATAGTATCTGTCTAATACATTTTCTTCATCTCCTCTAAAATGCTTGACTCTTAAATTTTTACATAAATTGATTATAACATCATCTTTTGAATTATTAGTTGTTGCCACTATGACATTCTTATAGTATTTAGAAAATGATAATCTTTCTAACATTATATTAAGAATAGTTTTTCCTTCTATCTTCTTCATTATTTTTCCTGGTAATCTTGTAGAACCTGTTCTTGCTTGTATTATTATACCTATATTATTCATTGTTAATCCTCCAGTATATATGATGTTATTCTATTCATTTTATGATCTTCTAATAAATCTTTAAATCTTTTAAAATTAAATTTAGAACCTAATTTAGTATTTACAACAAAATCAACAGGTATAGAACTATGTATCATATAGAAATAAGCAAAAGATTTAGCTATCTTTACTTTATCAATTGATAAATTATCTTCTACTGTGTCAATTAAATCAAAGTAATGTTTTTTACTTCTTGCATCATATGTAAAACCTTTTCCACGATAGAATATATCTCCTGCAAGAATAACAGGTTTATTATAACATGACATCTCTATTCCAACTGTTCCATTATAAACTAACCCAACATCTACATTATCAAATATAGTATAAGCACCTATCCCACTATCATTATCTATTATTGATATATTATCTGTTAAATCGTGTTTTGATTTTATGTAATCTGCTATAGTTTTATATGAACCATCTGTTAATTCAGCAGGATGAACCTTTATAAATAATTGATATTCTTTTCTTTTCTTAAAGAATTCTATTGTTTCATCAACCCAGTCATATATTGATTCAAAAATTTTGTTACTATTTATCAAACTTGTATCCCAGGATAAATTAGGAAATATACAAAATGTTTTTTTATAATCTCCAACTTTAATATCTTTTGAAGTATCAAAATTGTATCTTCTCGTATCGGCAAGTTTGTTCTTTCTTTCATTTATATATTCTTTTGCTTTTTTTATTTCATACTTTGTTATATACTTCTTAATTTTATCAAATCTTTCTCCTATATTTTCTAAATCGAATATCATCTTTTGTTGACCATAAGAATAATCCCATACAATATATTTTACATTCTTTGATTTCATATATTCATAAAAGGGATTCCATTCAGCGTAACCATAATGTGTTGAAAAAATTATATCTGGTTTATATTTCTTAAAAATATATTTAGCGAAATTCAAAGATTTTGATGCATTCTTGTTTTTAATATATTTAAGAAAAGCTACATCTATTTTATCCCTTTCTAATATACCTTTATAATATCTATCAATTGATGCGTTTATTGTTTTTTCAAACTTCTTATTATACTCTGAATTATATTCTTCAGAAAAATCTAAAAATGGTATTTTTAAAGCTTTTAATAATGATTTTCCATAACTTGAACAATTATCACATATATTTTGTTCATCTTCATTTTTAATAGAAAATGTTGGAGTGCATAACCTCATAGTTCTATTACAGATTAAAAATAAAACATTATGACCTGAATATTGTAATGCTTTAGCAATTGCTATTTCGTGAAAAAATGATATTGAGAATCTTGTATAAATTCTGTTAAAAATAATTCTTTTAGGATTATCTATAACTTCATAATTACCATTATCTAGCATACTACTTCTTATTATAGAAATTTTTTCTGCTAATGGTCTAAGATAATCCTTAATCATTTATCCTCCTATTTCCTTTCCAAAACGATAATCTGCATATTCTTCTTCTGTTAATTTTTTCCTAACTTTAGCAGGACTTCCAAAAACCAATGAGTAAGAAGGAACATTATCCAATACAACTGATCCTGCGCCTATAACGCTAAATTCTCCAATGGTAATGTCTCCGAGTATTATTGATTGCGCATGAATAATTACTCCATTTCCTATATTGGGTGTTCCATTATTTTTTTCACCAAGTGTGGTATTTTGTCCAATAACACAATACTCTCCTAATTTAACACCTGGTGATATTATTACTCCAACACCATTATGGCTAAAATGCGTAGTTAGTGGAATTTTAGATCTTATATCATTCGATCCAAAAGCAATTATCAAATTTATAAAAAAATTATAAAACTTCATTGATATGCTCTTTCTATACTTTTTTATTGATATATCATTTATTGTACGAAGTTTGTAAACAAGATAACTATGGTTAGGTAAATTAATTCTTTTCATTCTATTCTCCTATGCTATGTTTGTGAATGCATCTATGAAGATGTGTACCGTAACTGATGCACACAATCCACATAAAAATGAAAATCGGAATATGTAAGGGTCTAAGCATTTGGGTTTGTTCGATGATAAAATGATCCAAGTCAAGCAAAATACTAACCAACCCAAAACTGCAGAAGATAAGAAGTGTGTACTTTCGCATCTTATAATCTGGGCCAAAAAAGAGTTGTCTTGATATAAATCTAAAGATTCTTCTATTGTTCTTGTTGGGTTGTGAAAGAATTCCTGGTTTAGAAGATCTATTAACCATTTAAGCATCTCTTAATTTTTCTCTCCAAAAATCTATTGTCATATCTAACCCTTTATCTATTGTTATTTTTGGTTCCCATCCTGTTAGTTTTGTTATATAATCATTGGATGAATTGAGATAGTATATTTCACCATCTCTAATTTCTCTTGTATACCAATTTATTTTTCCTTTCCAATCAAGTTTATTAGCAATTATAGTAGCAAGATTTTCTATAGTTATCCCATTTGGTGGTCCTAAAGTAAAAGATTTACCTATTACTTCTTCGTTATCTGTTTTAAATAAAGTTATATACAAATCTATTAAGTCGTTTATATGCATAAAATTTCGTATAGGTTTAGGATTTCCAAAGTTTACTTCCTTCTTGTTCTTAAGCATTGAAGTAACAAATGCTTCTACTACAAAATAATCATCAAATTTACGACCGTAAGTGTTTGTTTGACGTAATACTATACCTGGAAAATCGTTAGCGTAATGTTGTTGTCTTACAAAGTAATCACCACATATTTTCCATACAGCATAAGGACTTCCAACTCCTAATACTGTATTCTCATCAAATGGTATACCCTTTCTATGATAATCTGGTTTATGCCCATATGTTTCCATACTAGAAGCATATATGAATTTTTTAAGATTAGTAACATATTTTCTTGCTTGTGAAACCATATTGATAGTGCCGCCCGCGTTAGTTAGGAATGTTTCTTCTTCGTGACCAAAACTGTAACTTACTCTTGTAAGAGCAGCAAGATGAACCATATATTCAGGATTAAAATCTCTAAATATATTTCCTAATCTTGTAGAATCTGTAATATCTCCTTCATAAAGATGGACTTTTCCCTTTAAATCTTCAATTGCTTTATTAGGTTGAGGATGTTGTCTTATCAAACCTCCAACCTCATATCCTTCTTCTATACACCTTTTAGCAAGTTCATAACCTATAAACCCACTTATACCTGTTATAAATACTTTTTCTTTATTCATTTTTTTCCCACCGTATTAGATAAAAAATCAATTTCATTAAAAAATCTTCTAATTATATTTCTTACATCATCATCATCAATTTCTAAATCTATATGTATTTTCATAATTCATCATCCTTAATTTTTTCTAATAATTCAATTATTCTATTATTTTGTTTAGCAATAAGATAATATCCAGGTTGTTGCATAGTTGATATTTCTTGTTCTCTTTTATACAAACCAAAGAATAACATAGCGAGAACACCAAATATAAAAAGCATAATTATTATCATAATCGCTACTATTGAAGATATATCAACAGGAAATTGATATCTTATTCCTAATGTCGTAAAAAAACCATTTATATTCTCTATAGCTTGAGGAGTTATACCAAGAAATATTATCAAAGTTTGAATTATACTTATATAACCATACGCAAAGAAAACAGCAACTTTATAGAAAGCAAGTTTATCTCTAAATCCAGCAAATCCTCTTCTTTTAGTTTTAATTGATATTCTTTGATTTATTTCATTAGTTGCTTCTTCTATTCCTTTCATATATTTTTTATAATAATCTTTACTCATCAAACTTTCCTCTTATCAAAATCTTTTGTATCAGGTAGACCACATATTAGGTATATAATATATACTATGAAGCTAGATGCAACAAGCATAGAAATAGGATAATTAATATCTACTATTTTTGTACGTAATCTTTTATATTCAGAACTTGTTCCATCTATGTAGTAATCTACACTTTTCCCAATAGAAAAAAATGTTGGTAGCACAGTTATTATTATCATAGGAATAAATAATAACAATACTACTTTTCTTGATCCTACTGGTTTCAAAGTTAATTCATATATCTCTTTTAACATTCATATCACCTCCATATTTATCTCATCTTTTTCATAATAGATATCATTAATTTTAAGTTGATATATTAAGTTATTCATATCAAGTGTTTTCGAAGTGTATCTAGTTGTATCCCAGGTTATATTCATATCAAGTTCTATATGATTAGTGATTCCAAATCCTTCGATTATGATTGTAGAAAGGTGAAGAGAATCATTTGAAAATGTCTTTTCTCTTATTCTAAAATCATCATTTGTTTTATAATCTTCAAATATTAAGTTTGTATAGGGATAATGGAATGATAATTCAAAATCATCTATATTTTCGTTTGATTCTATGATGATATTCACAAGTGAATAATATGTACCATTTATTTCTGATTGGTTAGGATAATTATAAACGTTCATTGTAACATCTGTTTTTGAATAATTTAGAAATACGATATTGTATATATCTTGTATAGTTGAGTTTGTGTAATTAAGAATTGACAGTATATTATTAATATTAAAAGATAACTCTTTTAATTGTGTGACATCTTCTTCAACATATTCAAGGTTTTCTTCCAAGTTATTTATTGAACTTCCATGTGTAATTATGTCAGTTTTTATATTTGATATTTCGCTATTAATAGTCGATATATCATCATCTATATCATCTCTTAAAATACCAACTTCATTTATGATATCTGTATCTTGAGAAGAAAGTAAATTGAACATAAATGCAATTAGTAATATTGATATTATTGCTATTATGAAAGCGTATTCTTTCAGTAATGATAATATTCCATGTATATTGAATCCTTCATCTTCTTTTACAAAATTGTAACCACAATTGTTGCATAACCCTACTAATTCATCGTCTTGTTTTTCAACTTTTAATGTATCTTCTTTACACTTTGGACAAGTATATATATTACTCATTTACTCTTCACCTCTTTAACGAATTCCGATAATTTAGGAATGGGTTTATCTTTTCCTTTTTCATAAATCTTTTTCATAGGTGATAACAATTTATATATTTTATTACCGATAATGTGTCCCATATAAAAAACAGTAAAAAGACCATATAACTTTAGTCTGTTCAATGGGGAGGATTTTAAAAAAAGGTCTTTATGTTTCTTATATACTTGTCTTATTCCTTTTGCTTTCTTAGACCAATCTTCTGATATTTGCCCATCCGTTGAATTTTGGATAACAAGTATTTCTGGGACACATCTGGGGTTGTGCATATCTGATATGCGTATAGCAAGTTCATATTCTTGAGCAGAAACAAGTGATTCATCAAATCCTTTTATCAGTTTCAAAGGATATGATCTTATAAAATAAGTTGATGTAGATGAATAGTTAAAAGAGTTAATTATCTTTCGTTGTGTGATAACTTCTGGCGGTTTATTGATTTTATCTTGACCGAATCGTTTGTCGTGGGAGTAACAGGTCACAAGTAGACAATCTGGGTATTGATACATCAATTTAAGTTGTTTTTCTATTTTTGTTGGCTCCCAAGTATCATCATCATCAAGAAAAGCAATAAAATCACCTTTGGCTTTCTTTATACCTATATTTCTGTTTTCAACAGCAGATTTATCCTCTGATATCACTATAAGTTCTATTCTTCTATACGTTTGTTTTTTAACAGAGTTGATAGCGTTATCTAATAATTTTTTTCTTTCAGAAACAGTTGGTATTATAACTGATACCAATGGATTATACATTACGTACTCCCTACTTTAGTAATTAATAAGCGCATCATTAGTATACCAAATATGTATATTTTTACACCGTTTTATAGTTTTTTATTTTTTAAAGGTTACAAAAGTAGTAGACAAAGGCAGTGTCGCCACCACCAAGAATAGTTTTTATTTCGACCAAGATATTTTGAATATCATATGTCCTGAGTTTCTATGGAATTTTACGTGGACTGCCTTTGTCGTATGGTATATAACTTGGTAGTTTTTAAAGTTTTCGTAATATTTCTTTTATTCGTTGCATATCATCATCCATAACTGATTTCAAATCGTTGTTATAGATAAGAGCGGCGGGGTGGTAGATTGGGTAGATTATGTAGTTTCTTGTTTCTATAGATAAACCACGAGATTTAAACATTGATTCAAAATTTACACCATTCTCATTCAAAATATACTCTGTAGCAAATCTTCCCATAGGAACAACAATTTTTGGAGCAATATTTTTGATTTCTCTTTTTAGATATTCCCCACATATTGATATCTCTTCTTCTGTTGGATCTCGATTTTTAGGTGGTCGGCATTTAACTATATTCGTTGTATATACTGATTCTTTATCTAAATTGATACTTGATAACATTTTATCGAATACTTGTCCAGCTTTTCCAACAAATGGCTTACCTATTCTATCTTCGTGAAATCCAGGAGCTTCTCCTATAAAAACTATCTTCGAGTATTTGTTGCCGTAACCTCTTACAATATTCTTTCTTGTTTTGTGTAAATCACACTTTTCGCATATCATTTTTAACATATCCTATAATTGATAAGTAATCTATTAAATAATCATATATTGGTTCAGAGTTTATTATACACCATCTTATTAAAGCAAAAATTCCATCTGGGTAACAATATATTACCCAATAATCTGACCATTCACTCCAATGTCCATTATTATCATTCTCTACAGGTTTAGAAAAAGGGGTATAACTAATTGATATGATACATATGCTGATTGCTAAACATAATACTACTTTTCTCATTATTTCACCTTTATGTAACATTTTTCGTTTCCTGTATCTTGAAAATCATATAAGTAAAGTTTATTGCCTTCAAATTTGAAATTTAATCTCTGTCCACATAGAACCAATATTTGATCCTGTATTTCCCAGTTACAATACTTCATATAAAATATTTCACTATTTATTCTTATAGCTTTAAATAATTCTCCACTTTTATCGAAATAGTAACCAATATTGATATGAATGTTATCTTCTGGAAACCATGTTCCATAAAACTTTTCTGGATTTACTTCTTCTACACAACCTGTTAAGGGAACTAAAATTAATAACATTATTACTATTTTTTTCATATTATTTCCTGTTTACCACATTTTGGGCATCTTACATAAGTTGGTTCATTCACATTTTTATCAAAATAAAACTCTGTTCCACATCTATCACAAGTTGCATAAAAAGGTTCAGTTCCAACAATATCACGTTTCAAAGTGACCATATCAACATTAGTTTTGTAGTTACTTGATATGTTATTTACTTTATACACTTTTAGTAATAAAACGAATAACCCTCCACCTAATACTAGATCGATTATTAATATAAAATCATCATATGCTGTTTCTGTTTCGTAATTCTCCATCAAATCTACTAATTCATCTTGTTCAGAATAAGATAATGAATCCCACCAATCATCAAAATTTTCTGATGATTCCATACCAGAAAAAAATCCTGCTGTGAATAATGCAACATAACAGAAAAATAAAAAAGCAACAGATAATCTTAATTTAGTTATACCTGATATTATCATTTTATTTCATCCTCTCTATATATCTTTTTGAGTTCTTCAATCTTGATAAAGAACCGTATTTCTTTTTTCTATAACATTCTTGACATCTGAAACCATAACTTGGTTTACCACATATTTTACAATTTCTTGTTTTTTCAGTCATTATATCCAACTTATGAAGATGTAAATGTAAATACAACAATCATTATTGACCATAAAGAAATCATAACTATAAGTAATACTACTCCACCTAGTATTGTAATTTTATCTTTTGTCTCCTGTTTCATATTATAACCACTTTTTTATATGTTTTGGATTTTTTGTAGTATAAATCGTATTTTTTGATATCTCTTCATTAACTCCATTATTCATAAGATAATTTCTAAATGGTGTCCATTTTATGATATAACCGAATCCTAACTCTTTTTGGACTAAATCACGTTTTTGTATTCTACCATATTTTTTAACTATATCTAATATCTTTTTGTTGTTTGATGTTGATTTTTCATCTGTATTAAATGATGTTTCTACAAATGATATCCAATCATCTATTCTGTTATTCCAATCGTGTTTATCTATGTATTTCTTCATAAAATACTCTTTTGGATAATTTTCTATTATTGATACCAGTCTTTCTTCAAAATCATCTTTAAATAGATAAGGATAATTCCATTCCAACATCTCTCTAAAAGCGAAGTCGTTTGGTACTAGTACCGGTATATTACAACCGATTACATCTGTTATTGACATTGACCAAGCGGAGTAGTTTTGAAAGTAAGCAACTCCAAGGTCGCAACTTCGTATTACTGAAAAATACTTTGCACGATTTAAATCTCTTAATTCAACGATATATGGTCGTTTTTTAACTGTTCCTTTATTTATTGGATTAGTTACTATTACTTGTATATTTTTGTGTTTCTTGTATATTTTGTCCATTTTTGATATGAATTTATTAAAACCGGTTTGTGGTGATATTCTATGATTCCAAAGTATCTTAAAAGTGTAATCATCTGTTTCATACAAAGATTCATAACCTGTAAATGGGTAACTATCAATTTCTTCGGTTTCTATACCTATATAGAGTGGTTGTATCTTTTTATCGAGTATTTTCATTATATTATCGTTAAAATAGTTTTTTGCGTATTTCATTATGATATCCTTTTGCCATTGGGAGTTTACACCGGTTTTTGTGGTTATCAATACTGATGCACATTGTACTATGAAATTGTTGAGATTTCCACCATTTTCAGGTAATTCAACCCAATCCCAGTATGCGAGTATAGGAATATCAAAATGCCATCTTCTGTTAAACAATTCATTGAAATGTGGAGCAGTCTCCACATCATTAGTAAAAACACAATCAAAGTCGTTGTCAAACATATTTATTTGTGATTTTATAGAATTTGCGTTAAAGTGCCATCTGTACCAACTCCCTGGAGCTTGGTGGGTATAGTTGTGTATATTAGGTTTATTCAATTCTTTAAAAGGTACAGTATGTTGATGTTTGCTGTTTTTTGGATAAAAAAAGTGATACTGCCAATTACGTTTTTTATTACTGTAATGTATGAAATTTTTAAAGAGTATCATTGAACTACAGGCATTCAACTTTTGGGTTGAAACAGCACCTTCATATAACAATATTCTCTTTGACATAACAATCATTTATTTATAATTACCTTTTCAGGTGATACTTGGATAATACTATACTTATTAAATAACTTTGATAATATCATCTTTATATCTTCTTCTTTCATATTTGATCCTTTTGATATCTGCTTGATTGATACAGGTCTATTGAATAACTTGTTCTTCTCAAGATAATCAAGAAACAGATATTCATCTGAAAGAATATATTTACCAGTTGGTATGTATTCATATTTGATACTTACACCTTTTTTGCGAAGATCAGAGATCCGGGCTCTAACAGAACTATATGGTATATCATTCAGTAACTGCAGTTCTAAAGGTGTAAGAGATTTGTGTTTCATTAGTTGTTTTAATATATCTTTTCTTATTGTCATAACCTTTTACCTTATTATCTGTTATACAATTTACGCTTATAAACATTATTATATATTTTTGGTATCTTAACCCAGTTTTTCATATTGTATGGCTACCACTCTCGGTAGGTCGGTTAAGTTCCTTCCTTTAAAATTTGTAATGATCATAGTAGATGATTATTTTTCAAGCTTGAAATATTTAGAGAATGGAAAGAAGAATACGAATAAAGCAAAACTAATAGTTATGATTAACCAAACATACATATCAATTCGATAACTTATGAATAGACTATGATAGTATGTTATACCAAAAAAGACAATGATCTTTGGTATCATCCGTAGATGTTTAATGTTTTTTTCTATGAATTCAGATCCTCTTTTCTCGATCTTATTTTGGTATTCCCAAAATTTTTTCATAACCATTTTACCACCTTTGGTTGTAATATATAGGCGAGAGACCTAAAAACTCTCGCCATATTCACCAAAAAGTTGTACATATAACTAGTACTAGTCTCGTATATACACGTACTTCTGTTACTCGTATATACGACCATAACCGGAGTATTAAGGTTTTTATCTTGAGATTTCTTATTCATTTTTTTGCGCCGCATATTCTATTTCTTCAATTTCCTTGAGGTAAGATTTGAACCTAATTCGATCTTTTTTAGTCATTTTCAACCATTCAAAACCATTTTCTAGTTCACCTACCAACTTTCTTTTTCGTAAAAGTAAGATTGGTATTACATCATCACCTTTGGTTAAATCATTCTTTTTCAAAATGGATTTTGGTATGGTAATAACAAAACTATTACCAACTTCTCGTATCCTTTGTTTTCCTAAACAAATTTCATCAAACCATATTTTATATTTTCTTTTATCTCTACTAACTTCCATTCTACATCATACCTACTTTTGATAACGCCTCTAATATATACTTTTTTACCTCCGGTTTAACAGATATAGGTTGAGTTTCTGATCTCTCACCTTTAACTAATATATTTCTTTCTACCATATCACTTACTATTGATAGTTTCGTATCATAACTTATATTAGTTTTATACCCTATTTTTTCACCTAATTTATCTGTTATCTCTATCAATTGTTTTATAGATTCACATTCTTCTTTATCTATATTCCTTACGAAAACCAACAGCACCAAACTACTATAACTTTTATCTCTCTTCATTCAAAACCACTTATCCATTTGAGTTTTTTTAACAACTTTCTCTTTAGGTTTCTTCTCTATTATCTTCTTTCTTTTAACTTTATTATTTTTCTTCTTAAAAGTATAAGACCATTTAACTTTTTCAACGGGCTCTTTCATATTATTAATAAACCAACAATTGATACCTTCTGATACACCATCATATGTTTCATGTTTTGATACTATTCTCTCATTAAATTCAAGAAACTTATCAATAACAGAACTTAATTCATTTATAGAACAATTGTTACAACCTTTAATACTATTAAATATATACTTTTTGTTCATTCTGGTAATATGTTCATTTAAATTTCTATCTTTGATTCTTCTAATATTACCCCATCTTGTTTCATCTGTTTCTATTATATCATTAATGGGTCCATTTAGAGATAGTATTGCGCTTCTTACAGAAGGAGATTTATGTGATATATCTTTTAACTCTTCATCAGAAAAATCAGAAGGTAATGTTTTTAGAAGTCTATAGATATGATGTTCAAAAGGATTGATATTTACATACCAAGATTTCTTCTTACCAACTTTTAAAGAATAATTCTTAAACTCTTGTGGGAATTTAAAAACTTTACTTGTAAAGATAATAGGATTTACTGATAGTTTTGGTAAATCTTTCATTAACTTATTTCTATAAGTATAATAAAAATCATCTATATCATCAATAAGAATAATTTTTCTTTTACTTCCTTCAAGAGGATTATAGAGATTAAGAGATTTAATTATATCATTGATATCGCTCTTATCTTTGATATCATCAGGTACGATTCTTAACAGTTGTGCTTTAAACTTCTCTGATAATCTTCTAACAAGATATGTTTTACCATTACCAGAGTTTGCAACTACTATAGCATAATTGTTTTGTCTATTTCTGTTTTCAAAGAAGTCAGATAACCAATTTTCTAAATCTCTTATCTTGTTACTATAACCTACAAAGTTGGTTAAAATACTATCACCAACTCTATTAATTCGTTGCTTCTTCTATCGCTTCTAAAAACCAACTTGGCAAGAACTTTCTTGTTTCAGGATAATTTTTATACATAGAATAAGCCCATTTTTCCCATTCTTGACCGCTCCAAAAAGGTTCTTCTTCTTCTTCTGGTTCAGGTTCAGGATCTGGCTCAAAAGATAATCTTGGTGAACCTGCTCTCTTTATACTTTCTCTTCTCTCTACAAAATCTACAGAAGATTTTGATCTTTCTGCTTTCTTTTGTCCTTTAAACAACTCTTCTAAACCTTTGTCTATATCTTCTTGCGTCATGGTTTTTACCCCAGTTTTCTTTTTTCTAAATTTCATTTTCTTTCCTCCATTAAAACCACTTATCTACTTTTGGTTTCTTCAATACTACTTGAAATATATCAGCAACAGTTTTAATTTCATTTCTATAATATTCTTTATCTATATCTTCTAAACTGACTAATTCAAGTAATTCGTAATCTTTATTAGTTTTAACATAATGATAAATTGAACCTATTTCGGGTTTCTTCTTCAATAACTTCTCAGCACGTAATGCTAATCTAGATGATAATGTTGATTTAGGATTTTTATATTGACTCATATGCCTTCTTAATGTTACATTCATAGCAAAGAACTTAAGAGGGAAATCTAATTCCATATATTTATCAATTATCGGTTTTGTAGGAGAATCAGATAGTTTAGCAAACGCTAAATCCCGTATCAAGTTTTTCTTTAATAAATCTTTGTTTCTACCTTTCATAGCTACACCGTGATAAATGATATTATCTCCTTTCTTCAAAACATAATTTTTTGCCTTATAGAAATATCCCTTATCATAATCATCTATATCAATAGTTAATTCTAATTTTTTCTTAAATTTCTTCTCTAATTCATCAATAAATAATTCTTGTATCTCATCTTTATTAACATCTTTCGCTGAAAAGTAAACTCCATCTGTGTCCCATTCTATAACACTATCTGGATATAATCTATCTAAAATATCAATCAAAAGAGTTGCACATTCTCTTCCTAAACCTGTAGTTGCTATTGCAATTGGTACAAAACCAAATGGATGTTTCCCAAATCCTTGATTTCCATAAACTCCACCATTTGCCTTAACTTTTCTATTATCAGATTTTACACGGTAATGCTTTTTATTCGTCTTTTTCCAGAGTTTTTTGTATTCAGAACGTTCTTTTAAGAACTTTTTTACTAACTCTGCAGAAAAACCTTTTACATTCTTCAAAACTTGAATAACCATAGTTTTATTCAATTCTTTATCTGGTATATAATAAACAAACCAATTATCTTGTTCAGTTATTCTAAATCTGCTATATTCTTCAAATCCTACCAGAGTTGTAGTATCTGGTGATAAATTAAATTCAGCCATTATAGTCGGATACATAGAACCATAATCTGCTTTATAAACAGGTTCAAATAAACCAGTTCTTGCTATATCAACTAAAGCACCCTCGTAATTAGATTCAAATTTATTTCTTTTTCTCTTGAATATCTCTGGATATCTATCTTCATTCTTACCATCTGCAATGATATTTAATTCTCTATGTGAATCTCCCATAACTATAAGACCAAGATTTGATATGTTTAAATCTATTGCCTCATCAAGTGGAATACCTAAATCATTTGCATTAAACTCAATATTATCCCAATATATATCAAATAATAATAAAGTTCTTCTGATATCATCTTTGTTATAATCTGTTAGTTCCTTTTTACCAACATACATTTGTATCTCTTTATTAGTTAAAGGTTTTCTATCACTTTTAAAACCAAAATAATCTGATACTGCTTTCAATCCACGATTAGGAACATTGCCTGTAAGTGATTGATCTTCTTTAACAGAATCATAAACATCATAAACAATAGTTCCGCCAATATTAACATTCCCATGCTTATCTAACTGTGGAATACTAGAATCTCTTGAAAATCTTTTAATATCTACACCATTTCTTTGACATCTTCTTATTATTGTTGGCATATCATATGTTTTATTAAAACAAACTATAACATCTGGGTTAATCTTCTCGTATTCTCTCAAAAACAATTGTAAAAGTTTCTTATCATTTGTATTACCTTCTTTAAGATAAACACATTTAATTATTCTATCATTTCCACACCAAGCTATTGATAATATTCTATCTTCATAAGATGGAAATGGCTCACTAGGTGGGCAATACTGTTCTATATCAAGAAAAAGAAATGTTAATTCGTTAGAGTTTCTATATTTTCTAAAAACATCTGGATTATCAATTCTGTTTCTTATTATGAAAGGTATATTATCTTCAAATGTAACACCATCTTCTATTACTTTGGTTAATTCACTTCTTAAATTAAATTCATACTTATAGAAAGTTCTCTCTTTCATATTTGATAATGCTTTTGCTTTTAATTTAGTTATATCAACATCACCAGAAACTAAATCTGATTGATAACTATAGAAATATGGCTTTATAGGTGCTTGAATGTGTTTCTTACATCCATTATGCCATATCTCAAAATACTCTTTATTGTATTTCACAATTGGTTTAACTATTAGTGGTACTTCCATTTATTGCCTCTTATGAGATTTGGTGGAGTAACGGAGATTCGTTTCATCTGGTGTAAGTTTCTTGTCTGAGGAAGCAAAAAACAGAGATGAAACCACCGTAGTAAAACGGTCATACTTCCTGATGAATGAACATAAGACAAAGAGATATTTACTATATTCTGTTACTCTATCACCTCTCATTAAAGATAAAGCGGATAATGGTGATATGATGTTGTTAGGAGTGGATGGGATAAAGAAATCGCTCACCATTATCTATCGCCTCTTTTATTCATAAATACCTAATTTCTTTGCTCTACTGATAAGTGTTGCTGGTGATAAACCAACAATCTTCGCAGTAGCTGTCCAAGATAATCCTTTATTTCTATACTTCTTTATCTCGTCCCAATCTATTTTCTTTTCAGGTCTATGCATTGGTTTACCACTTTTTGTTCCATATTTTTCTGCATATTCTTTACCAGCTTCTAATCTTTCTCTTATTATAGTTGCTTCATATTCAGCAAGACCAGATAGTATAGTAAGCAACAATTTTCCTTCTTTTGTATCAAGATTGATATTATTCTTAACACTAACAAAGTTCTTTCCTTCTTCAGCCATTTTGGTTATTGTTGATAACAAATCAATAGTCGATCTACCAAATCTTGTAAAATCATCAACTATAAAACCATTTATGTTATCATCATTAAACAAACGATCCATCGACTTATTAAAAGCAGGACGTTTCTTGAAAGCAGAAATTCCCTCATCAGTAAATATTTCTACTAAATCATAACCATTAACTTTACAATAGTTGATTATTCCCGCTTTTTGATACTTCAAACTATTTCCTTCAATTTGTTTAATTGTTGATACTCTCGTATATCCAATATATTTTGGGTGTTTAATAACATTATTACTTTTTGAATTATCTACATTCATTTAGTATCTCCTTTTAAAGTTGAAACTTTTTAAACGCCTTCATTCATAACCTTCCCAATTATGTTCCTAATAGGAACATCAGTTTCATATTTCTCGCTGATAACTCTGTTATCACCTTTAGCAGTAAACACGTTATTATCTATCTTAACAATTCTATGGCAATATCTTCCCCATAATTTTCCTTTGCCTCTGAATGATACTATATCACCAACATGATACTCTTTTTGTTTTTTGATAGTAAGAATACTAACAAAGGGTTTAGTTGGTTTCATACTACTTCCAATAGCTATTACTTTCATTTTAGATCCCTCACCTTATCTTTGAATAAACAACTCCCACTACAATCATAATAACACCAATGATTATCAAAGGACTAATTATCTCTGGCGCATTCATACTACTTGTTGCACCGTGCATAACATATTCATTATCTGGTTTGATAAAAAATGCAAATGTTATCACATTCAACAAAGCAGTTCCTATAACAAATATAAAACTTACAAGTATTGCTTTTCCAGATACGCCTTTCTTTGATAAATATCCTTTAAGATTCAACGCAAACATTACAATAGTGCTTGTGCAAAGGATCGCAACAACAAGTCCTATAGTTATATCTTCTCCTCCATAACCATAAACAACTGAATTTCCACCTGGACATAAAACTATCATACGATCACCTTTTAAGTTTTCTCCCGGACTTCTTCTTTGCCATATATTGTATTTTCTCTTCACCTATCAAATCATTCATCTCTTTTGCAACCATACCTGCAACACCAGCAGTCATAACAATTGGCATAACATCATACAAAGTTTCAATTGGATCCGGCTCTGGTCGTTTCAGTATCTTATAATTCCAAAATGCCCAGATATGATAATGAATACTTCGTAAAACATCTCTTATATTACTGCGTAAGTTATAACCGAAACAGATACCTGCTGTAAATATCAATATCATATACAATATTATCATTTTATCCCATACCTTTTCTTTAACTCTTTCATATCTTATATCTCCAATTCAGATAAATAAATATAAAAATTAATTGTTTTTACTACTAATTTATGTTCTAAAGCACAATTACCACACAAGAAGAAATCTTTATGTAGAATGATATCTAAATTTTTAAGTTTCTTATCACATACTTCACATTTAAGATTATCATATTTTCCTTTAACATAATTTTTCAAAATATTAATATCTACAGGTGATACAAACAATACAATTTTTTCCTCTATATTTCCCAATCTATCTCCTCATCTTCTTTCTTATCTTTTGATAAAAACTCTTTCTTACTCATTCTACCTTCTTTTTCTCCATCACCATCTTTTGATATTGTTTTAATCGTTTCTTCATCATCAAGTTCTGTTTTTATCTTATAATCTCCACCAAAGAAATCATCATCAATTTCTATTTCACCAGATTGAACTACTGCATTTGTATAACTTTTAAGTGGATAATTATAGTTTTTTCCACCCCATTCATCAACATTAATAACTTTAGAAATTCTGTTTCTCGCCATCTCACAATAATCTGGATTGATATCGAAACCGATATATCTTCTACCTTCTTGTTTCGCAACTAAACAAGTAGTGCCACTACCATTAAATGGATCTAAAACAACTCCCGGTGCGAAAGGTGCCTTACACTTACATTCCGTCCACCCAACTGTTACTTTCTCTGTTGATATCAAATCAGTTGAAGGCAAACCACCACGACCTCCACCAGCTTTAATATACTCTTGTTGCTTCTCTCTTTGTCTCTTCAAATCTTCTTCTTGTTTAGGTGTTAATTGTTTTACATCTTCAAGTATTCTTTCTCTTGGCGAGCCACATTCAGTACAGATTTCTTTGGGACAAGACGATATCAAAGGTTTTCTTGCTAAATCTGGTGGAAATACAGCGAAGTGTGCCTCTGAAAATGGTTGTACAGTAATTGTAAAGATATCCCCCGGATTACGACCAGCAGGATTTCCTGCGTAACCGTGAGCATAGTCCTTGATAACCTTTGCTAATTTTCCAGTTAATTTATTTTCTTTAATATACTCATCTGCAGTTTTTCTTATTGATACAAGATACTCTTGTGTTGATTTACCATCTTTACCTTCACCACAATCACTATACTTACCGCCGTATGTTTCTCTTTTTCTTTGTTTTGCTAAAAAGAATATCTTATTGATATGATACTCGATATCATCTTTTATCTTTTCTAATTCTGTATCTATTGTAACACTTTCAAATGTATGTACATCTCCGGGGTTTTTACCTAATGGATTTCCTCTCACTTCTTTACCATCATATGCTTTTCCAAGAGCATCTCCACTTCTGAAATGACTTCTATCACCAGGTTGCATATTTTGTTTATCTATATCTTTTGTATAACCAACAACATCTCCTGGATTTTTACCAAGTGGGTTATTTGATATATCTTGTAATGATTGGCGATTCATAGCACCTTCATTTCCTTTTACACCTGATGCTTTTCGTGTGTAATCAACACCTGTTGAGGGTTTTTCTCTTATTACATCCAAATCAAAAAAGTAATTCTCATTCTTAACAAAAAAGAATATATGTTCGTAAGTGTTGTTTAATCTGTCAACTACAGATGTTGGCATAGGATTTGGTTTAGCCCATATCAAATCATTTCTTAATATCCAGCCATCTTCTTGTAAAGCGGCGGCGGCTCTTGTAGGTACAAGTAACAATTGTTTAGGTCGCAGCCACTTTCCATCAGGTCTAAAAACTCTTTTCTTTGA
>Ga0272443_10000768_pt1 | contig 54075 bp, 46 predicted proteins | sample SSMAcet12_FD_193581 | JGI IMG/M metagenome (GOLD analysis project Ga0272443, IMG submission 193581) | Marine sediment archaeal communities from Little Sippewissett salt marsh, Falmouth, MA, United States - SSM-Acet-12 | ecosystem: Environmental > Aquatic > Marine > Wetlands > Sediment ... | reverse complement strand
GCCGAATCGTCCTTCCCAGCGTACCTGGTTGAGCATTCCTTTCCGACCCCGCAAATACCAGGGGCCGAGTTCGAAACCGAGCGCCCTGAGCCGAAAACGCCACAGCGGGCGCCGGGCAAGCCATTTGTCCAGCATGATGGTCAGCTGCTTGCGCTGCCGTCTGTTTTCCGCTCCGCTGAAAACCGCTTCTTTTCTCTCCCACTGCGCTTGGATCGACAAAACGGCGTCTCTGCCGTCTCGGGATATAAATAGGTACTTTGCTTTAGGAAATACCTTCTGCGTAAAAGGAATCCGCAGGCAGTTGCGGGGGGATTTGTCCGCAACGATCTCTGCCCCCATCCCCTTTCGGAAATCGGCGAAATTTCTTCGGATCTGCGCGCAGACAGTGGGCTTGGCATCCTCCTCCGTTCGTTCATCGTGGGGCGCTTGCCGAAAAAAACGGTCCCAGACAAAATAGGGCTCGACCCAGGTGGAAATGGCCGGATGGGTGCCGAGAATTCGGCCCAAAATGGAGGTGCCGGATCGCGGAGGTCCGATGATCAGCAAAATAGGAATATGCAGCGCCGAATGATTCATGATTTCACAACGACGGAACGGAATATACCCATCCCTATAGAAGGTTGATCGATTTCCCAAGAGGCACGGATACGGATGAAAAGCCGCCCTTCAATGGTAGCGCTTGATCCAGAAAACCACGCCGGTCAGTTTGGTAAAGACTGTCCAGAGAAACGCCAAAAATCCCAGGGCAACGGCGGCCTCACTTGTAATGCCCCAAAGCGGTAAAATCAACAGCAGAACCGCGTCCCGGGTTCCCAGACCGCTGATGGAAACCGGGACGATGTTCACCAGGCCAACCAGGGATCGGCAGGCCACCATCAGCCAGAAGGAGACGTTCAGCCCCAGAGAAAGCGCCAGCACATGGAGGATCATCCCTCGAAGAAGACCGATTCCCAGGATCAGTAGCAGGTGAGCGATGATGGTCCCTGGTCCTGTGTTTTGCCGGAAATCGGACACCACCGAGGCCAGATCCGGTGCCATTTGCCCGAACCGACGAACGAAAAACTGCGACGCGCGGTCCCATGTAATTTTGACCAGGGGGCTTTTGAGTGCCGCAAGGGAAAAAAACGCTCCGACAGTGATGTAGAGCCATCCGGAAAGAAGATTTTCCAGATACCGGTGGGGAAGGTACATCAACCCGAACAGGGCAAATCCCGTGATTCCGAAAAGATCCAGCACCTTGTCAATTACTACGGAGGCGGCCGAGCGGTCTAAAGGGATGCCTTCGCGTTTCAAATACAGCGCCTTGGCGGCGGCCGAGGCTCCGCTCAAGGGAAGCGAGCCGAGAAACCAGGAAATGTAGTAGATCTCGAGCAGGGTGGAAAAGGAGACGGCCATGGTCAACTGCCGGCAGACGATCCACCACCGGAAGGTCTGGATCAGCATCAACGGAAAAAACAGCAGGACAGCCAGGAAGACCATTTCCGGTCGGAGGGATTTTGCGACCTCGGCCAGACGGGAAAAATCGACCACGGTGAATAGGATGACGACAAAAAGTGCCGGCCCCAGCAGCTTGAACAGCTTCTTCATTGCCGGGCCTCCGGGCGTCGGTCCGAAAAGGAGCGGAGCTGCGAAACATTGAACCGGGGAGGGAGTTTTCGCTGCCGGATCGATTTTTTGACAAAGTCCAGGGCTGCCAGGGGCACAAGGGCCGCAGCGGCAAGAAAACGGGCGGCATGAAGTCGTTTCTCTGCGTCCATGCGACCAACCTTCATGGGCACCCCAGCCAGCAGCAGAGGGAGCTTTTTTAAAAACGACCCCGGCGCCAGCCGCCGGCGGTAGACCAGCAGACGGTTTCCGGAAATGTGGACGAATTTTTTCAACCGTTTCCGGGCCGAACCGGCTTCCGGATCGTGCCTGAAGTGATAAATCACAGCGGTCGGAAGCACGGCCATGCGGCAGCCGTTGCTCGCCAGCCGGAGCGACAGATCCAGGTCTTCGGCGTAGTTGAACAGCCTTTCATCGAACAGGTATCCGCCGACATTGCGCAGAACGGAACTGCGAAACCCCAGCCCGTTTCCGGAAACGAAATCCACGGAAACCGGATCCGGTTGGATGGGAAGGCTTCGATAGTCGGCATAGCCAAAGGGAGACAGCCGGTATATCCCCACGGTTGACGGCAGCTTTTCCCGGCCGCTGGTTTCGTCGAGGCGGGCTGTCATCTGCATGTTTGCCGAAACGACGTCCAGTTTCGGATGGCGTTTCAATCCCTCCCAGACGGATTCCAGACATCGGTAGTGGGCGACGACATCCTGATTGAGCAAAAGGATTACCCGGCTTTTGGCCAGCTCCGCCGCGCGGTTGTTGCCGCAGGCAAAACCGAGATTCTGTTTCCAGCGAACGATTCTGACATTGACTTCGTCGCGATAAGAATCCAGGGAAGGTGTGCTGCCCCCATTGTCGGCAAAGATCAATTCATAGCGGCTTCGGTCCATGGACTGATCCAGGAGCGCTCCGACGCATGACCGGACCCAGTGCTCCCCGTGGTAGAACAAGACGACCACCGATACCTGAATCGCATCTCTATCCTTGCCAATCGGCCGGATATGTTCGCGGGTCTTTATTTCCAACGGGAAAGATCCCTTCCGATCATCGCTTCGAGGGCTTCCACGTCGAACCGATACCGTCTTCGAAGCATTTCGGCCGTCTCCGGCCGCATCCGGGGCGGCCGGGGCCGGACCAGATTGCGAAGTAGATGGGGCGTCTTCCGGATCGGCTGGCCGTGAATGATATATGAAGCGGTCTTGAAAAAGAGACCGGGATCGGACCAGAACCGGGGCATGTTCAACAGCTCGCCGGCCTTGTTGTAGATTTTCATGGCCGGAACGAAGTCGGCAGAAACCCCCAGAAATCGGTACAACTCCTGAACGGCCAAAAGCGGCGATTCTTTCAGGTCTTCGAACAGCAAAATTCGAATCCGTTCGGCGCCGAAAGCGTCCAGGTATCTTTTGACCTGCGGGGCATACAATCCCCGAAGAAAATAGTAGTAGTTTGCGTGCCATCCGAAGCAGCGCCGGGCAAAACCCGGATTGCCGAACCGCTCCGGTTCGGCGGCAAGGGCTGCTTCAAAGCTGGATAGCGTCTCTCCTTCCTTGCGAAATTCGTGGTGGTAAAGGGAGTAGGCCATTTCCACGGGATCGCGCAGAATGATAATGATGCGAATGGGGCCCAGTTCCCGCAGAATCAATTTCGGCGACGCCTGGTTGTACAGATAGGCTGTGGAGGCCTCACCGCGCGCCCGGTAGCTGCCTGCCCTTGAGAAAAGCTTGTAATACCGGTGGGCGGTGGGAACCCGGTGCAGGGGGCCGAAGAGGTCGTCAATAAACAGGGAGAGCTCTTTCCATTCGGGCATGAAAATCTGGGGATGATCGTTTAGATAGCGGTACAGAGAGGTTGTCCCGCATTTGGCGGCGCCCACGATCAGGAAATTTGGTTTGATCCTTGCCATCGTAGATCCCGGAGCCTGCTTCGGAGCTACCGCCACCAGGTTTTGAAAATGATCCGGGCAAAGTGAATGCCGTAAAGCCAGTCTTTCCCCTTTTTGCTCTTCCCGTGCCGTCTTTTCAGGATCGTGACAGGGCATTCTTCGATTCGCAGTCCTTTTTTGACGGCTTCGATAATCAACTCGCTGGTGTGGTACTGGTCTTCGTTCAGTTCGACGGCGCCGACGGCGGCCATTTTAAAAGCTCGAAAGCCGCTGGATGGATCGGTGATTTTCTTTCCCATCAGCAGAGAAATCAGTGATCCGAAAACGTATACGCCCAAGGTTCTCAATGGCGATACGCCTCGGTTTTCGCCTTTTACCCGGGAGCCGATCACAAAATCGGCCCGGTCTTCCAGGATCGGCCGGAGCAGGTTTTCGATGTCTTCGGGACGGTGCTGACCGTCTGCATCCATGGTGATGCAGATGTTGACGCCGGCGTGGTTCAGGAGATCGTACCCCAGCCGGAGGGCGGCTCCGCCGCCCCGGTTGATCGGGTTTTTCACCACCCGTACCCGGTCGAAGCCGGCCGCCACCGCTGCTGTATCGTCCTCGCTGCCGTCGTCGACGACGAGGGCTCCGACCGGCAGATCCCTGACCTGGTCAGGAAGTTTGGGGAGCAGCTCCGCCAGATTCTCCGCTTCGTTGAAGGCCGGGATCAGCACCATGACCGGCTGGAGACCCGACATCAATTCCATTTGGTGGCGGCTGCCCAGATGTCGGACCAGCCGGTCGAACTGGAGGCGCAGGTTTTCATTTTTCGAAAAGTTGAGGAAGATGAAAAAAAGGCACAAGATGTTGGACAAGATCAAAAGAGAGATGATGCGTCCCCGGGAGGCCTTGCCCAAAGAAAGCGCATCCCGGAAAAAATTCAGCAGATTCGGATCGATCGAAACCGCGATCAGTCCGATGGAAAAAAGCGTGAACAGGGTGAAGTTCCACCGCTTCCATCGGGGGCCCCGGTAGGAAACAAAGGTGATCACCAACAGCACAAGCCCCAGGACCAGCCCGAAAATTCGAAGGTTCGACATGCCGGCATCTCTTGCGGAAAAAAGTGAATATCCATATTACAGCCACATCCTCATACCATAAGATCGAAAGTCGTACCACCGGATCGCATTCTTTTGCGCCGGGGGAGTCTGTCCGATCTTTTTTTTATCTCAACCGGCTCGGTTTCCGATTGACAGCCGACAGCGGATTCGATATCCGATGCACAACTTGAGCGCGAAGCTCGATTCATAGCAGACAAAACGATTAGTAAATCGAAGGCCACGAAGGCAGGGCCGCCACGAAGGCGGCAGCTCTTCGCGGCTTTTTTGTTTTCAGCCCCGACCCAAACGGCGGGGCAAAAGGAGGAAGATCGTGAAAAAAACGTTGGTGTTCGGCCTGGCGGTGGTTTTGGGGATGATTTTCTGTGGCTCGGCCGCAGCCCATTTCGGCATGGTCATTCCGTCGGATTCGATGGTCATGATGGAGGACGACCGCAGCGTTCGCCTTCGGGTTTCGTTTTCCCATCCCTTCGAAGGCATCGGCATGGACATGGAAAGGCCGAAGCAGTTCGGCGTTGCAGCCAATGGGAAGCGGCAGGACCTGCTCGGTTCACTTGAAAAGACACAGATGATGGACCACGCTGCATGGCGGGCCGACTACCGGATCAAACGGCCCGGTGCCTACCTGTTCTACCTGGAGCCGGAGCCTTACTGGGAGCCGGCCGAAGACTTGTACATCATTCACCTGACCAAGACAGTGGTGGCTGCCTTTGGAGACGACGAGGGTTGGGATACTGAGCTGGGACTCAAGACGGAAATCGTACCCTTGTCCAAACCCTTCGGCCTCTATGCCGGCAACGTGTTTCAGGGGATCGTGAAACTGGATGGAAAGGCGGTTCCCTACGCCGAAGTGGAAGTGGAATACTACAACGAAGACGGCCGGGCCGAAGCGCCCACCGAGTACATGGTCACGCAGACGATCAAGGCAGATGAAAACGGGGTTTTTACCTACGGTGCACCCAAACCCGGTTGGTGGGGATTTGCCGCCTTGAATGAAGCCGATTTTACAATCCCTTTCGAGGGAGAGGAGAAGAACGTGGAAATCGGTGCGGTGATCTGGGTGAAGTTCGAAGAATGGAAATAAAATGGCTTCGCCATTTTAAAACAAGGAGCAGGTCTCTACATGAATAAGTTAATCGTAGTGGTAGTGATTGCCACGTGTTTTATGGTATCCGTCTGTCTGGCCCAGGAGCCTTCGGAAAGTGCGGCGGACCGGCCCGGAGGCGTCAAGAGCCTGGAGGACCGGATCCGGCAGATAGAGGAGGCCATCGGCCGGAAAGTGGAAAGCGAAAAGTGGTATGACCGGATCCAAATCAGCGGGCTGATCGAGGTCGAAGCTGGATATAACGACACCGACTACAATAACCCGGCGACCGAGGACGAAACGTCTTCCGATGTTGATTTGGCTACTGTCGAGCTGGTGGTCGATGCGGCCATCGTCGACCACGTCGATGGACACGTCATGGTCAAATACGAAGAAGACGATATTTTTGTTGATGAAGGTTTTATCACCCTCAGCGGAACCGAGCAGTTTCCAGCCTAGCTGATCGCTGGCCGGCAATACATTCCCTTTGGGAACTTCGACAGCCATTTTGTGACCGATCCGACTACCCTCGTGCTGGGGGAGACCAACGAAGGGGCTGCTGTTGCCGGCTACCGGTTCGGCGGGGAGCTGATGGATGTATCCATCGGCGCCTTCAACGGACGGGTCGACGAGGTCGGCGATGACGATACAGTCGACAGTTTTGTCGGGGCCGTTGTCGTCTCCCCCTTCGAGGGGGTCATGTTCGGCGCTTCCTACATGTCGAATCTTGCCGGCTCGGACACTCTGTCGGAGTTTGTGACCGACTGGGATGGGGACGGTGAAAACAATGATATTTCAAGCATCGTCGGAGGCTGGAGCGCGTTTGTGACCGTCGAGTTCCTGGAAAGATTCAAGGTGATCGGTGAATATGTGAGCGCGCTGGACGAGTTCGAGCCCGGTGAGCTATACGATTCCGCTGATGTAGAAAAACGTCTGCCGGCGGCCTGGAACGTAGAGTTCGGGGCTCGCCTCATCGACACAGTCGAGGTCGCTGCCCGTTGCGGCGGCGCAACGGACGGGGGAGACCCGGCAAGCGGCGAATTCATCCTGCCCGAATCAGAATACGGCGCGGTGATCAACTGGAGGGTGTTTGAGAGCACCAATCTGGCCTTCGAATATCTTCGCTCGGAGTTCGAAAATGATGTAAAAACAAGCGATGTTTTTACCATCCAGCTCGCCGTAGAGTTTTAACGGAATCGATACGCAAAGGAAGAAGATTCAGCGGCCAGCGGAACATTTCCCCCAGCCGGGATCTTGCGATCGTCCTTAACCAAGGATTTTGCGGCGAAGCCGCATTTTATAAAAGCGCGCAGCGGTTTTATTTATGCATCTCTCAGAAGGCATATTGTCCGGGCCGGTGCTGGTGTCTGGCGCGGCCCTGGCTGCGGTAGGAACCGGCATCGGACTCAAATCCCTCGACTATGACCGGATCGCCCGGGCGGGCATCCTGTCGGCCTCTTTTTTCGTGGCCTCCCTGGTCCACGTGCCCATCGGACCGTCGAGCGTCCACCTGATCTTAAACGGCGTCGTGGGACTGCTGCTGGGCTGGGGGGCGGTGCCGGCCATTCTCGTGGCCCTGCTGCTCCAGGCCGTGTTGTTTCAGTTCGGGGGCATTACGACCCTCGGGGTCAACACGGTGATCATGGCGGCGCCGGCCGTGCTCGTCTACCACGCATTTGGCTCGATGGCGAAGCGGGCCGACCGTCTCGGCCTGGTTGGCGCATTTTGCGTGGGGTTTTGGTCGGTGCTGCTTTCCGGCGTGATCGCCGCTGCAGCCCTGGTGCTGACCGGAGAAAACTTTGTGGAGGTGGCCGGCCTGATCCTTGCCGCCCACCTGCCGGTGATGGTCATCGAGGGGATCGTGACGCTTTTTTGCGTGGTGTTTTTGCGCAAGGTCCAACCGTCTTTGCTGGTGGGATCAAAGCAAAAAGCGCTTTGATCCCATCAGCAAAGACAAAAGATAAAATCGCTTCGCGCTTTTATAAAACGCGGCGTTGCCGCTATAGTTCAAACAAATCGATGGCAGGGAGTGCTCATGGGGAAAACATGTATTTTGGTTTTCAAAAAAATGGGGCTGCTGCTGCTTTTTGCAGGGTTTTGGCTGCTGCTGGCAGTTCCGGCCGAGGCCCACCGGGTCAATGTGTTTGCCTGGGTGGAGGGCGACACCGTGCATACTGAGAGCCGTTTTTCTGGAGGGCGCGAGGTCAAAGAAGGGCAGGTCGCCGTTTACGACGATCAGACCGGGGAAAAACTTTTGGAGGGGCGCACCGACGAGGCGGGAAAATTCTCCTTCAAGGTTCCCCGCCAATCTGCCCTGCGGATTGAAATGATCGCCGGCATGGGCCACCGGAACGAATGGATCGTTCCGGTGGAAGAGATTGCTGCCGCTGCCGGCAACGCGCCGCCACCGGCCCGGGATGCCGCCGAAAAGACCGATCGGGTCCCTGAATCAAGCACGGCGGCACCGGCAACGCCGGTTATCGCCGCGCAGATCGAAGAAGCGGTGGAAAAGTTGCTGGACCGGAAATTGTCCCCGGTGGTAAAGATGATCGCCGAATCGCGCCGTGACCGGATAACCATACAGGAGGTTGTCGGCGGCATCGGCTATATCGTCGGGCTGGCCGGTCTGGGCGTTTATATCCACTACCGTCGAAAGATCAAGGAAATGAATCAAGGATGATCAGCGAGGGCTTTGCCATCGGCACCTCCCCGGTGCACCGGCTCGACCCGAGGCTCCGGGTGATGGCCGCCACGGTGTTTTCCGGAGTGGCTGCGGTCTGTGATCGCTTCGAGCCGTTGGTCATATGCTTGATGACGGCCGCCGGGTTGGCGTTCCTGGCGAAGCTCGACCTGCGGCAAGTGTTCCGCAGGCTGCTGCTGGTCAACGGAATGATTCTTTTTTTGTGGGCCGTCCTTCCCCTAACCACGGAAGGATCTGCGGTGATGACCGTCGGCCCGGCGGTGGTCACCAAAGAAGGGCTTCTGCTGTCGGCCCGCATCACGCTAAAATCCAACGCCATCTTGCTGGCGCTGATTGCTCTGGTGGCCACTCAGCCGATCGGAACCCTCGGCCATGCCTTGAACCGGATGAAGATACCCGACAAACTGGTCCATCTGCTGCTGATCACCTACCGGTACATTTTCGTTCTGGAGCAGGAATATTCGAGGCTGGCCCGGGCTGCTCGGGTCCGATGCTTTACCCCGAAAACCGGGATTCACACTTACCGCACCTATGCCTATCTGATCGGGATGCTGTTTGTCCGGGCCGCGGCCCGGGCCGATCGGGTTCATCAGGCCATGGTCTGCAGAGGGTTTTCCGGGCGATTTTACAGCTTGAGCGAGTTTTCCTTCACCAGAACTGACGGCGCTTGGGCCGCGGGAATCGGAGCGGTGCTGCTGGCGGCGGGGTGGCTGGAATGGATACCGAAATAATAGGGATGGAAACGCCGGTCATCGATCTTGAAAGCGTTTCGTTTTCTTATCCAGGGGGGAAGGCCGTCCTCAGCGGCGTTGATTTCCAGCTTCGCAAGGGAGAGAAAGTCGGACTGATCGGCCCCAACGGAAGCGGCAAATCGACGCTTCTGTATCTTCTCATGGGCCTGCAAAAACCTTCGGCGGGCGTCATCAGGCTTTTTGGAAGCCCGGTTCGCACCGAGGCCGAGTTTCAGGGCGCCCGCCGCCGCATCGGGCTGCTTTTTCAAAATGCAGACGACCAGCTTTTTTCCCCCACGGTGATCGAAGACGTGGCCTTCGGGCCTTTGAATCTGGGAATGACGCCGGCCCAGGCCAGGCAAAAGGCAAAAGAGGCCCTGGATAAGCTGGACCTGTCCGGCTTCGAGGACCGGATCACCTACCTTCTCTCCGGCGGTGAAAAAAAGCTGGTCTCACTGGCCACCATCCTCGTCATGGAGCCGGAGGTTCTTCTGCTCGACGAGCCGACCACCGGCCTGGACGAAGCCACTTGCCAGCGGATCATGGAAATTTTAAACCAGATGGAGATCAGCACCATCACTGTCTCCCACGAATACGACTTTCTTGCCCGCACCACCCGGCAGATCTTCAGCATGCAGCAGGGCCAAATCCGATTCAACGGAAGCTCGGCAGATCTTCACAGCCACTACCACATCCACCCGGCCGGCGCGGTGCCCCATGGGCATTCACATTCCCATCCGCCCGAACACGGTTCGCGGTCCGACTCCGAGTGAAATTCATGGCGAGGGGGCTGAGAGGCGGGGATGCCAGGATGCTGGGACGCTCCAGACAGGACAAGGGGAGAAGTCTTGCCGCCGATATCAAGACAGGGAGTCTGACGGTGACGCTGCCCAAAAAACGGAAAAGCCGCGGTTAGTTCCGCGGCTTTTCCGTTTTTTGGTAGGCGCGCTGGGATTTGAACCCAGGACCTCTACCGTGTCAGGGTAGCGCTCTCCCCCTGAGCTACGCGCCTCTATGAATGGACTCCCCAGATAGCAGGGAGCCCCGCCACTGTCAAGGGGTTTTGCCTGCGATTCTTTGGGAAAGTTCAGACAATTGGACTGTCTCGGCAAGCTGGCCACACAAGAACGAAATCCGAATTTCATACTTCGGGATTCGAATTTAGACCCGGCCCTCCTTTCATCCGCTTCCGAATCTCTTTCGATCCTTGCCGGGTCCTTACTTCTCCTCTTTTTCCTCCTCCAGGGCGTTTTGAAGAATGCTCACCCCCAGATAGAGATAGTGGAGACCGGAGAGGATGGTCAGGCATGCCGTGGTCCAGTACAGGGCGAACTTGAGGGTGAACATCGCCTCGGGGGCGGGGTAAAGGAGCACCAGAAAGGCGGTAAGCAGTTGCAGGCAGGTGGTGACCTTGCTGATCCGCGCCGGCCGAACCGCAAATTCGATGTGAAAGATGCCGAAGATGGCCACCCCGAGAAAAATGACTACGTCCCTGGAGATGACGACCACAGCCAACCAGCTCGGCACGATCCGCAGTACCGCCAGGCAGGCGAACGCCGACGCGATCAGCAGTTTGTCCGCGATCGGATCGAGGAATGCGCCGAGCACGGTTCGCTGGTTCCGGTACCGGGCGACGGCGCCGTCCAGGCCGTCGGTGATTCCGGCAACGACGAACACGGCCAGGGCATGGCCGTATTCATGCTTGAGTAAAAAGATGACAAAAAGGGGTGTTAGAAGAATCCGGAGCAGGGTCAGGGTGTTGGGGATATTGATGGAAAACGGGGCGACCTCTTTCCACTCCTGCTTTTCCGGATTTTGTTTCTTGTCCATGGATTCTCAAGACTTCCCGATCCGCTGGGACGCTCTCTTATCCTCTCCAAGCGTTATTTGGAGACGAAGGCCACCCGGAGCCTGTTGTCAGCTTCCTCGGCGATGTCGATGCCGAATGCCTCAAAGGGAATTCGAAGCAGGGCCTCTGCGAGCTCCCTGGCGCTTCCGTCGTATTTGATGACCAGCGTTGCCTCGTCGGCTCTCATCTCCCGGGTCTGAAGTTCGGAGACTCCCTGGATTCCGGCAAGGGCGCGGCGGAACATGACAAAATGCCCCAGGTTCTGGGTCCCGGTGACTTTCATCGTCACCGGTTCGACGACCTTTTCCGCCTTCCAGGTCGCCAGGACTTCCGGGGCCAGGGCTGTTGCCGCAAGGGCGCCGGCATCGGTCAATGCGCTGCGGCTGCCGGTCGCCTGATCGGTGCCGGTCACCACCGCCTTTTCATTGACCGCGGCGATGGTCTCGGCAGTATCGGTGCGGATGGCCCGAACTTCGACCTCCCCGGAAAAAGAGCGGATCTGATCGCCCATGGTGTTGGCGGCTAGGGCAGCCACTGATTTGCCCACCACTACGATATCTGCCATGAGCGACCTGGCGGCGGCGGCCGCCTCGGTATTTACAAAATCCGGCCGACAGGAAAGGGATTGAACGCGAAGCTCGCGTCCCAGGGCCTCCGGATCGAGAATGGTAAATCCCCTGGCTTTCAGTGCTCGGGCCATCGAGGCTGCAGCGGCCGGCATCCGGCTTCCGGCGTTTTGCGCGGGGCAAGATTCAGGCGCCGGTTCGCCGATTTTCTGCTCCGTAAGAAACAGCACGACCCTGGGCATCGGTTTTTCTCCGACCATGATGCCCGCATCCGAGAGCCGCTTGCGAAGCAGATCCTGGGAAATCGTGGCCCGAACCAGCACCCGATAGGCGTCTTTGCCTTTGACTTCCGTCAAGACCTTGAAGCCCTGGATGAAATCGTCGGTGTCGCCAAACAAGATTTCATCGAGAACCTGGAAGTTTTGAATCAGGGATTCGACCGGGAGCTGGGCCGCGACGGCTTGTTCAACGGCAGCGACCATGCCGTCTTCGATGGCCAGCTCCCGCGCCCGGCTCACGTTCTCTCCGTATATGTTGCTGCTGCCGATCACCTCCAGTGTGACAGTCGGTTCGGCTGAAAACGCATACGGCATCGGGGCAGTCCAAAATAAGGCCAACGCCGCCAGCAGAAAAACAGTTTTTGTGGTGCCTTGCATGGAACCTCCCGCAAGCCCTGCCGTCCCTCGACAAGGGAAAAGTTGATCCTACGAATGGGGTGATCTTTTGGCATTACCCCTTTTTTTGTTTTGCGAAGCGAAATTTTATAAAAGCGCGAAGCGATTTTATTATCAGTATTGTCTGGCCAGCGCGTAGTCGGCGATCATCATCATGGTTTCTTTTGTGGTGGAGGGCTCAAAGCCGCTGAGCGCCTCTTTTGCCGATCCGACGAATCCCGACGCCTTTTCTCTCGTGTAGGCAATCCCGCCATACTGATCGAGGAGCCTTACGAGATCGGAAAAATCGGCCGGGTCAAAATCCTTTCTTTGGATGATTTCGACCATCCGGTCGCGGTCCGCCGGTTCGGCCTGCGACAGGGCATGGATCACCGGAAGCGTCAGCTTGCCTTCCCGCAGATCGGCGCCCACTTCCTTTCCCAAAAGACGGCTGTCGGCCACGTAGTCAAGAAGGTCGTCGGCCATTTGAAAGGCGATGCCCAGCCGGTACCCGAAGTCGGAGAGCCTGCGCACCTGGGTTTTCGAAGCTCCGGAAACCAGGCCTCCCACCCGGCAGGCGCCTCGGATGAGTCCGGCTGTCTTGTTTTCGATGATCTGCAGGTAATCGGCCTCCGTCAGGGAAAGGCTCCCTTTTTGGGAAAGCTGTTCGATTTCCCCCTGGCTCATGTTTTCCGTGATGAGGGCGATCGCCTGAATCACTTCCAGCAGACCGGTTTCCGCGGCGATGCTCAAAGATCGGGCCAGCAGAAAATCTCCCACCAGCACGGCGGTTTCATTGCCATAGACGCGGTGAGCCACCGGCTTTCCCCGCCGCACTGCAGCGCCGTCGACCAGATCGTCGTGCAGGAGCGTGGCGGCGTGAAGATATTCGAAAATGGTGGAAAACTTTTTGTCCTTTTTCCCCGAATACCCGCACAGCCTTGCGGAGAGCACCATCAACAACGGCCGGAGCCGTTTGCCTCCGGAAAAGAGAATGTGCCGTGCGGTTTCGGAAACCAGATCGAGATAGGGCGTCAGGTTTTCCGCCAGCGCCGACTCGATGGCCGCCAGGTCCTCACCGATGCGGGTCAGCAGGCGGCGCTTCAAGTCGTTCATTCAGGGGCTCCTATCAGGTCGTATTCATCAGCCTCGACGATTCGTGTCTTCACAAAGCTTCCAAGAGACAGCGACGGACTTCGAACATAGGTTGTGCCGTCGACTTCCGGTGCCTGGCTTGCGGTTCTGCCGGCAAAAAGCTGCTCATCGATTCGCTCTTCGATCAGCACGGGCAGGCTCCGACCGATTTGTCTCCGGTTATGATCCCGGGAAATTTCCGCCTGCAGGGCCATGAGTCGGTGAAATCGCTTTCGGGCGAGGTCTTCATCCACAAAATTCCCCAGCCGGTGGGACGGGAGATCATCGGCATCAGAATAGAGGAAAACCCCGAGATGGTCAAAGCGAATCTCGGAAACCAGCTCCAGAAGAAGAGCAAAGTCGGCTTCGGTCTCTCCGGGAAATCCGACAATCGCCGTGGTGCGAAGAACGGCCTCCGGCGCTGCGGAGCGAATCCTTTCCGCCATTTTTCGTATTTGCTCCGGCCCATATCCCCGGCCCATGGCATGCAGTACGCTTCGGCTGGCGTGCTGGATCGGAACGTCGAAATAAGAACAGATCTCCGGGCGTTCGGCAACGACCCGGATCGTCTCATTCGACAGGCTTTCCGGGTGTCCGTATAAAAATCGAATCCAGGGCCGCCGTTCCTCCGGTGTCTGTCGGGCCAGATCGGCCAGCCCCCCAAGGAGGGCTGCAAGGCTGGCCGGGGGCTTGAGGTCCTTCCCGTAGCCAGTGCTTTCCTGGGCGATAAGGTCGAGCTCTTTGACACCGGACTCGATTTGTTCGCGGGCCTCTTCCAGGATATCGGCCATGGGTCGACTTCTCTGCCGTCCCCTCAGCTTCGGAATAATGCAGTATGTGCATCGCCGGCTGCATCCTTCGGCAATTTTCAGGTAGGCGATGTGGCGGGTGCTTCTGACCCGGGGGGCGTTGGGAAGCGAAAGGGGCGGTGTTTCAGGGTCCGGCAACAGGCAGATGGGGCTGATGCTCTCTGCGGTTGCCGCCTCGGCGATTCGATCGAAGGCGCCGGTTCCCAGAAATGCGTCGACCTCCGGCAGGGAGCGGGTCAACTCGCTGCGGTATCGCTCCGGCAGACAGCCGGCCACGATCAGCTTTCGGCAACATCCTGTTTTTTTGTACTCGGCCATCTCGAAAATGGTTTCGATCGACTCTTCCACAGCCGGGGTGATGAAGCTGCAGGTGTTGACGACGATAACCTCGGCGTCGGAAGGATCTTCGGTGATCTGCCATCCGGCAACCTCCAGACTCCCAAGCATATGTTCGCTGTCGACCCGGTTCCGAGCACAGCCCAGACTGACGAGGTGCACCTTCATAAATAAAATCGCTCCGCGCTTTTAGAGCGCCGAATAGAGACACGCGCCGATAGCTTCGACCCGCGGTGGTCGGCCCGGATGTCGATCATCCTTCCAGCGCAGGCGCTCTAAAAGTAATTTGTTTCCAACAAAAATCAAAATCTGGTCTGGATAGAATGTTGGGCAGTACCGACAACAAAGGACCGTCGGAAATTCCGACGGTCCTTTTGACCCGGAGTATGACAAGCAACCTATCCGCGAAGCTTTTTGACTTCCTCGGTGATCAGGGGCACGATTTCGAAAAGGTCACCGACGACGCCGTAGTCGGCCTTGGCAAAAATCGGCGCTTCCGGATCCTTGTTGACGGCGACGATGACCTTGGATGTGGACATCCCGGCCAGGTGCTGAATCGCGCCGGAAATGCCGCAGGCGACGTACAGGTTCGGCGAGACCACCTTTCCGGTCTGGCCGACCTGATCTGCATGGGGACGCCATCCTTCGTCCACCGCCGATCGGGAGGCGCCGACAGCCGCTCCCAGCGCTTCTGCCAGCGTCTCGACAACGGTGTAGTCGGCTCCGCCCATGCCCCTTCCTCCGGAAACCACGATATCGGCCTCGGTCAGCTCGATCTTGCCGGTTTCCAGGGTTTTGTCAACGGTCTTGACCTGGATCGTCCCGGGATCGACGTCGATCTTTTCCATGCGACCCTCGCCTTTCTTTTGCTCGATGCGCATGGCATTGGGACGCAGGGCGGCGATCGGCGGATTGCCCTCTAAAACGACTTCGGCGATGATTTTCCCGCCGTACATCGGCCGGGTGGCGACCCACTGTTCGCCGTCCTGGCGGATGCCGGTGGCATCCATGGCCAGGGGGGCGTCGATCCGGGCAGAAAGCCTCGCCGCCAGGTCTTTTCCCTGGGCGGTGGCGCCGAGAAGCACCAAGGACGGTTGTTCCTGTCGTATGCATTCGGCCAGGATCCGCACGTAGGCTTCGGTGGAGTAATCGGCCAACTCAGCCCGGTCGGCCAGAAGGATACGGTCCGCGCCGTATCGGCCCAGCGTTTCTGCGGCCGCCTCCATCCCGGAGCCGATCACCGCGGCCACCAGCGGCAGGCCGAGCCCGTCGGACAGACGCCTTCCTTCACTCACCGCTTCGAAGGACACCTTCCGAAAGGTGCCCTCGAGCTGCTCGGAAATCGCAAAGATGCAGGCTGACATGATATTCTCCTTCGGTTCGCTGCCGGAAAAAACGCTCCCGGCAGCCGATCCTCGTTTAGATTACCTTGGCTTCCTCGTGAAGGGCCTTGACCAGCGCGGCCGCTTTTTCCGCCGCGCTTTCTCCTTCGATGATGCGCCCTCCGCCGCGCTCGGCAGGGGGAGACAGAAGGCGAATGCGCGCGGTTGGGCCTTCCATGGCGCCGGCATCGAGGCCGAAATCAGCCAGAGTCTTGGTTTCCAGTGGTTTTTTCTTGGCCTTCATGATTCCCGGCAATGAGGCATACCTGGGCTCGTTCAATCCCCGCTGGGTGGTAAAGAGCATCGGCAGAGGGGATTCGACCACGACGGTGCCGCCTTCGATGGTTCGGTGGCAGCGGATGCTTCCGTCTAAAAGCTCGGTCTTGATGACCATGGAGACGTTGGGAATCTGAAGATATTCGGCGACCGCCGGCCCCACCTGAAATTGGTCCGCATCAACCGCCCGTTGGCCGGCGATGACCAGATCGAAAGGAATCTGCTTTACCGCCGCGGCAAGCACCCGTGCGGTGGCCAGGGCGCCTTTGCCGAGGGCGGCCGGATCGTTGACGAGAACGCCGGTGTCGGCGCCCATGGCCAGCGCCGTTCGAATCGCCTCTACGGCCTTGTTCGTTCCCACGGAAAGAACGGTTACGCTGCCGCCCTGGGCTTCACGAATCCGCAAGGCCTCTTCCACGGCAAACTCGTCGTAGGGATTGATGACCCACTTGAGCTCTTCGGTTTTGATGGAAACTCCGTCATCGGCCACCTGAATGAGCGACTCGGTGGCCGGCACCTGTTTTAGCAGCACAACGATATCCACGTTTTTTTCCTTCCTTGCGCCTGGGCCCGGCAGCATTCAGGCTTCCGGGCGAATGGTCGGATCCAGCCGCGGATGACTCGTTCCGCGGCCTTGGCAGGAGCGTTCCCTGCCTCCCTATTTAAGGATTACGATCACAATTTCGACAAAGATAGGGATTGTCAAAAAGTCTATCTATGACCTGTTATTCGTGGGGCGCCAATGCATATCAAGCGCTCTCAAATGGAGCGGAAATTTGACAATCCCTATAAATAGCTAGAAATATTTGGATAAGTAATTGTTCTCGAGTAGATACAAAAGGGAACCTCAATTGTCAATGGCTCATTGCCGGTAGCCGGGAGAGGGCCTTTTCCAGCATCTGGGCGGGGGAAAGGTGCTCTTGGCCGCTCAGATCGACGGGCTCCAGAACGACATCGGCTTTCCAGCCGTCGGATGAAAATCGGTGCTCGGCCAGCACGCGTCTGAGCCGGTCGCGCACGGATTTGGCTTTTTCCGGGCCGGTTCTCGGCATCAGAAGACCAAATGTGTTGATGTCGAGGCGCCCGAAGGTGTCGCACCGCCGGATGTCGGAAAAAAGACTGCGGCAAATCTGCTCCAGTACCCGGTCATGCGCCTCTGTGTCTTCGGCCTCTTTGCCGGAGGTAAAGTCGACCCTCATCACCAGCATGGAGAGAGGCTCTTCAAACCGGCGGGCGCGATAGGATTCGGCCTCCAGGATTTTGACGAACCCCCGGCGGTTGCACAGGTGGGTCAGATCGTCTTCCAGACTCAGTGCAGCCATGCAGTGGGTGGCGCTTTCCAGTCGGTCGCAGAGGATGTTCATCATGTTGAAAAAAAAGCGATGGGCCGTGGGCGGATAGAGCCACTGCAGCCGTTTGATCATTTTCATGTTGATTCGCAAAAGCTCGCCGGGGTGCCTTCCGATCACCGTGGCCGACCGCGGGGCCGAACGCAGGAGCCCCATTTCCCCGACCACATCCCCCACCCGAAGCCGTTGAACCAGCTTGTGGACGCATCCTGGATCGATGGCCTCCGGTTCTTCAATGGGATCGAAGACATCAAGCCCCCCGGAAATTACCGCATACATCGAATCGCTGGCATCGCCCTTGCGAAAAAGCACCTCGCCGGCAGAAAACGGCTGGAGGCTGCCGGCCATGAGAATATAGTTGATCTGGGTGCGGGACAGGCCGTTGAATAGCGGAATCCCAAGCCGGGCCTCTTTTCCCAGCTTCAGCCGGATCAGGTCCCAGATGGTGACCAGCTCGACGTGGAGCATCAGCGAAGGCAGCAGAATCAGATCCCCCACCAGGGCTGAGATCATGGTGATCACCATCATCGTTCCGAAGACCGCGGTGGGGGTAAAGTTCGACAGCGACAAAACGGCAAACCCGATGCTGATGGTAATGGTGGTAAAGACGATGGGCCGCCCCATGTGGAGAAGCGTCTCTTTCAAGGCCCGGCGATCGTCCAGATCCTTTCGAAATTCCCGGTTGTATCGGACCATGTAATGGATCGTGTCATCGACCGCCAGTCCGATGGCGATGCTGGCGATCAGGCTGGTGAACATGGAAAGTTCGACGCCGAACCATCCCATGATGCCGAAGTTGATCACGATGGGAAACAGGTTCGGCAGGATGGCGATCAGGCCGACCTTGGCCGAGAGAAAAAGCGTAAACATGATGGCAAAAACCAGGATCATGGTCAGCGACAGGCTCTTGATCTGGCCGCTGGTCAGCAGGTGGCTGCTGGCGGAGACGACGACGCCGAAGCCGGTGACGTTCCAGTTCAGGTCCGGAGAAAAGTGCTGTTTTGCGTAATCGAGAACCTGATTTCGGGTCCGGAGAAAATCCCGAGAGCTGGACATGTGGGTAAGCAGCATGATGTTTGCCGCTGTAAAATTCGGTGTCATGAACCGGGTCATCATCTCTTCGCCGAGCATGATCCGGTAGCTGTTGATCAGCATCCTGGCTTCCCAGGCCTCTTCGGGCAGACGGTAATATTCCGGTTTGTAGCCGTTGGACGCGTAGTTGACGAGCTTGAGGTAGTCGGCAAAGGAGACGGTTTTGTCCACCCCGGGCAGCGTGTCCAGGTGGGCCTGCATCCGGGCGATGTCTGCGATGTGTTCGGAAGATTCGAAAAAGAATTCTTGCGGGCTTTCCACGACGACGTTGATCGGAAAACTGCCGGAAAGGTGCCGATAAATATCGTGAAAATGTTGGCTTACCGGAGTGTCCGGCTTGAAATAGCCGACCGGGTTGGTCTCCACCCGGAGCTGGAAAATTCCCAGGATGCAGAAGATGACCACCACTCCGACCACCGGCAGGACCTTGCGCTGGTGGTGGAGATTCAACCGGATGATGACAGAAAGAAGCCTCTCGATCCAGGGCGCCGAAGTGGCTTGGCTGGCCTTGGCGGATCTCCCTGGGGAAAGCAGGGACAGCCCGGCAGGAAACGCCGTCATCGCGATCACCAGCAGACTGACCATGCCGAAGCAGGAGAAAAGGGCGAATTCGCGGATCGCGGTGATCCGGTTCAGGAGCAGTGACCCCAGCCCGATAATGGTGGTTGTCACCGCCAAAATGGTCGGAAATCCGATGTTCGAAAATGCCTCCAGCACGATTTCCCGGGAACTGCGGGAAAATTTAGACTGCGCAATACAGGCGGAAACGATGTGCAGGCAGTAGGCGGTGCCGACGGCGATCAGAAACACCGGAACGATCATAATCACCATCGACAGGGGAATGCGGGTCAGAGCCATGAGCCCGAAAGTCCAGACAAGAGTGAGGGTCACGCTGGCCAGGGGGAAAAACAGGTAGCGGATGCTTCGAAACAGGATTAGCAGCACCACGGCGATGAGAAGAAAGGTGATCGGCGGCAGGCGGAAGAAGTCTTTTTCCGTGAATGTTGCCAGGGCCTGGGAGACCAGCGGCATGCCGATCTGATACAGGGTCAAGCCCTCTTCGGCACCGGCGATCAGGGCGGAGACGTCGCCGATGACCTGTTCGTGATCGGCCTCGTTTTCCAGGAGCAGCGTCAGCACCGTGGCCGTGCGGTCTTCTGAAATAAGATTGTTGCGAAACAATGAAACCGGCCAGAGCACTTCGGCAAACCGATCGAGGGGCCACTGGCCGGTGGCATCGACGGCCTTGCGCACTTCGGGCAGGCTGATGACTCGGCGCACGCCCGCGATGGCCGCCGCTTGGTTTGAAAGGACCTCGATGTGACGATAGGTGGCCGGATCGAAAATATCTCCTGCCTTAATGACAACCCGGATGATTTCGTCTGATCCGAAGGTCTCCTTGAACGCGGCATATTGATCGGTTTCAGGAAGATCGTCGATGATCAGGTCGTAGATGGAGGTGCTGAAGGTCAGGTTCGGAATCTGCACTGCGAAAAAAAGGCTTACGGCCAGCACGGCGGCGATGACGACAAGCGGACGGCGAAGAACGATCTGGGAAAGGAACCGTTGAAGGGAGAAAACCTTCAGGATGCTTTCGCTCATAGGCGGTCTTCCCGGGACGATTTGCTGTAAGGTGCTGAAAAGCAGCGGAATAGATCACTTACAATTACTAGTTTCGACCGGTTTTGTCAACGCTCAGACAGTTGTCCGCCATCCGAGCCGCCACCCAATGGTCGCCGGCTGGGTGCAACGGGAGTTTTATAGAGAACCGGTTTTCGGAAGTACGGGCACAATATTTTGCCGAATGTGTTAGACCACTGAGACAGGCCGCTCAGGAGGTGGGAAATCTGGACGACGTCCGGTCGGATAAGCCGCCGCCGGCTTCCCGCACGACGAGCAAGCACTCGACACCTTCCAGACGATCCACGAGTTCAATGCCCTTCTCGGGGGCAAGAACTATCAGGGCCGTGGCCAGGCCGTCTGCAAAGGCGCAGGTGTCGGCTATCACCGACGCACTCACCACTCCGGTTTGCACCGGGTAGCCGCTGCGGGGATCGATCACGTGGGTGTAGACGATTCCGTCCCGGACAAAAAAATTGCGGTAGTCGCCGCTGGTTGCCATGGCCCGGTCGGTCAGCGCCACGACCCGGTAGACCGAATCGAGGGCCGCCCCCTTTTCGGGGCGGTTGATGCCGACGTTCCACCGGCTGCCGTCCGGCTTGCTGCCGACGGCCAGCACCTCTCCGCCGATTTCCACCAGGTGTCGACCGAGGCCTTCGCCGCGGAGCAAAGAGGCGATCTCGTCCACGGCATATCCCTTGGCAATGGATGCCAAATCCAGCGTCACGTCCGGCTTGGTCTTGACCAGAAACCCTTTGGGCAGGATCTTGATAGAATCGAAGCCGATCCGCTTTTTCTGCACCTGGATTTCATGTTCGGACGGGACCCTCAGCCGGTCGCCCTTGTCGTGAAACCCCCAAAGCCGGACCAGGGGGTCCACGGTGCCGTCCCAGCCGCCATCCGTAAGGCGATAGATGCGGGAGGCGGTCTCCATTACCCGGATAAAATCGGTGGAGACCGGAAATCTTTCTCCGGACCGGTAGAATCGGTTGAACCGGCTGATCTCGCTGTCGGGCCGGTAGGTCGAAAAGATCTGATTCAGCGCTTCGAGGCGAAGTTCGATCTTTTCCTTCAGCGCCTCTGCAGAGATCCCCCGGCCGCCGTAGGTCTTCACTTGATAGGTGGTCCCCATGGTCCGGCCGGAGATCACAATTTCTTTTTCATCGCTGCAAGCAAGGAGGATGGCCGTTAAAAAAAAGACAAGCAGGAGCCGGCACAAAAAGGTCCCTGGATGCTTTAGAATATGAAACTTCCCAAAAGAAAATTCAAAGTAATATATTAAAGATCGTTTCATGTCGGTCAAATCCCGTTCAAAAACGGGACCGCTAGGCTGGATCCCGGCTCTCCGCTTCGCTACGGCCGGGATGACGGAGTAAGAAGTTTCATTCTTGCTCAATCTCGGCGCTCAGCCGGACAGCGACGGGGCTGGATCCAGGATCGAGCATGCATCGTATTGAGGTCCGTCAATTATCCGAACGCCCTCCACCGCTCGGAGCGACGTTTTAACAGATCCGTGGTAATTGTTCTCCTGCCAGCATGTCCACGATCCGACTGCCGCCGATCCGGGTTTTCATGACCACCTTCTTGGGATGATCCGCCACCACCTCGCCGATGATGCACGCCTCTTTGCCGAAGCTGTCCCGCTTTACGGCAGCCAGCACGCGGTCTGCGTGGTCCGGCCTGACGAAGGCGAGCAGCTTTCCTTCGTTGGCCAGGTAGAGCGGATCGAAGCCGAGCAGTTCACAAATCCCGGACACTTCCTTTGCGATCGGAAGGTTGTCTTCTTCGATGCGGATGCCGACCTGGGATTGGATGGCGATTTCGTTCAGGGCTGTGCCCACCCCTCCCCGGGTGGGGTCTCGGAGCACGTGGATATCCCGGCTGGCCATGAACATTTTTTTGACCATGTGGTTCAATGGCGCGGAGTCGCTCTTCACCGGCGAGTCGAAATGAAGTTGTTCCCGCCTGGTGAGGATGGTCACCCCGTGGTCGGCCATGGTTCCCGAGAGGATAATCCGGTCTCCGGGCCGGGCCCGGCTGCCGCTGACCCGGATGTGCGGATGGAGAAGTCCGATCCCCGATGTATTGATGAACAGCCGGTCGGCGGCACCTTTGGGAACGACTTTTGTGTCGCCGGTCACGATGGTCACTCCGGCGGCGGCGGCGGCCCGCTTCATGCTCTGAAGAACCCGATTGAGCGCTTCCATGGCCAGTCCCTCTTCGAGAATCAATCCCACGCTCAAATACAGCGGGTTTGCGCCGCACATGGCCAGATCGTTGACGGTGCCGTTGACGGCCAGATCGCCGATGTCGCCGCCTGGGAAAAAAATCGGATCCACGGTATAGGTGTCGGTGGAAAAAGCCAGCCGCAGTCCCTGGACATCGAGAACGGCGCCGTCGTCAAGACAGGCGAGCACGTCGTTTTGAAACATCGGAAGAAGCACATCGGTGGTCAGCCGATGGGACATTTTACCACCGCTGCCGTGGTCCAGTAGAATCTTGTCGTTTTTTCCGTGCATTTTGAGATACCTTCCAGCCACGCCATTGGCCGCGAGGCGATCAATTTGTCATAAGGATGTAAGCGATCCGGTGTCGCCGATGCCAGTTTGTATGGATGTTTTTGATTACACCGGCGAAGCCGCGTTTTATAAAAGCGCGAAGCGATTTTATTCCTTATACCGGTAGTAGGCCGCGCAGGTTCCTTCGCTGGATACCATACATGGTCCCACCGGGTCCATGGGCGTACAGACCGTTTTAAACAAGGCGCATTCGGGCGGAGTTTTGGCGCCGGTCAGGATGTCGCCGCAGGCGCAGCCTTTCGGTTCGACGGGCTCGGGCAGGGCAAGATCAAAATGACGGGCCGCATCGAAGTCCTCGTAGGTTGGACGGATCTTCAAACCGCTTCGGGCGATGGTTCCCAAACCCCGCCAGGCGGCGTCCGCCGGTTCGAATACCGCGTCCATGATCTGCCGCGCTTTTTGGTTTCCCTCGGCGGTGACCGCCCGCGGGTAGGCGTTTTCCAGTGCGGGTGCTCCGCTTTCCACCTGCACGGCGAGCCGGAAAATGCCCTGGAGGATGTCGACCGGTTCGAATCCTGTGATGACGCAGGGTACGGAGAATCGCTCGAAAAACGATCGGTATCCGTTTTCACCGAGAATGACCGACACGTGGCCGGGCAGAATGAATCCATCCAGGGTCACCCCGGGAAAATGCATCAGCGCCTCCAAGGCCGGAGGGACCAGCTTGTGGGACGAGAAGACGAAGAAATTCTTTCGACCCATGTCCCGGGCGGCTGACAACGAGGCGGCAATGGTCGGGGCGGTGGTTTCAAATCCCACGCCCAGGAAAACGATTTTTTTGTCCGGGTGTTCTTCTGCGATCGTGAGTGCATCAAAGGTCGAATAAACGATCCGGATGTCGGCGCCGGCGGCCCGCTCCAGCTGCAAAGACGATTCGGTGCCCGGTACTCGCATCAGGTCGCCGAAGGTGGCGACAATCACTTCCGGCTTGCGGGCAAGGGCGATGAAAGCATCGATATCGGACTGGGCGGTAACGCAGACCGGACAGCCCGGGCCCGACAGGAGGGTAATCGTTTCGGGTAGCAGCGATCGGATGCCGTGCCTGAAAATCGACATCGTGTGGGTGCCGCAGACTTCCATGAGCCGGATCGGCCGTCGACTCGCCGCCGCGATCCTGTCTGCCAGCCGGCGGACGATTACCGGGTCCCGGTACTCTTGGGCATGTTTCAAAGGCATGTTGACTCCCTATCGGCTCCGATTGCGTTGTGACGTTGCAAGTGTGTCGTTGAGGGATTGTGCGGCCGTTTTCCCCGTAGAGCCGCCATGTTCGCGGGCGGGGATAAACCCCGCCCCTACTTGGTGGTTTGCAGCGGACTCGTAGGGGCGGGGTTTATCCCCGCCTTTACAGGCTTCGATGCCGATATCTTCGGCCCCTTCGACCCGGCTCTTCCGGCCGTCGACGATGGCCGCGGCCACGACCGCCTGACCCAGGCTGATCCCGCCGTCGTTGGTCGGCACAGTCCGGTGGGAAAACACCGAGAAACCCGCTTTCGTCAAGGATTCGGTCAGGCCGGTGAGCAGGATTGCGTTTTGAAAGACCCCGCCGGACAGCGCGACCTGCGAAATGCCGGTGTCGCGCTTCAATTCGATGCAAAGTTCGGTAAAAAGCCGGACGAGGGTGGCATGAAAACGGGCCCCGATCCGTGCCCTGGAGGCGCCTTTTCTAACATCTGAAACGACCTGCCGGATGATCGGATCGACGCCGACGATGCGAACCGGGCCGTCGCTCCATTCAAATCGGTAGCTTCCGGTTTTGTCTTGCGCCGAACACATTTCCAGTTCCATGGCGGCCTGGCCCTCGAAGGCGACCCGGTCCCGGATGCCGCAAATGGCGGCGATGCCGTCAAAGAGCCGGCCCAGGCTCGAGGTGTTGGGGGCGTTGATTCCCTTTTCGATCATTTCCACGGACACGCGGACCTTTTCTGCCCCGGCCCGGGCGAGCACCGGAAGAGCGAGGGTTGAAAAAGACGGGCCAAAGGCGTGGTGAAGATAGCTGACTGCCATTCGCCATGGTTCGGCGATGGCCGCGCTGCTCCCCGGCATTTTCACCGGGTCGAGCATGGCGATCCGGCAAAAGCAGGCCATGTCGGCAAGGAGAACCTCGCCGCCCCAAACCGTTTGATCCGGGCCGTAGCCTGTGCCGTCGAAGGAAAGTCCGATGACCGGTCCGTCGATCCGGTTTTCGGCCAGGCAGGCGGCAATGTGGGCGTGGTGGTGCTGGACGGCGATTCTGGAAACATCCTGTTCCATGGCCCAGGCGGTGCTCAAATAGTCCGGGTGAAGATCGTGGGCCACGATTTCGGGCCGAATGTCCAGGATTCGCGCAAGGTGGTCGATGGTCATCTCGAAAAAAGAGAGGGTCTCCGCATTTTCCAGGTCGCCGATGTGCTGGCTGACAAAGGCGTTGGTTTTCTTGGTCAGGCACACGGTGTTCTTCAATTCCGCTCCGACGGCCAGCACCTGACAGATCGGGTCTTTGAGAAAGACAGGGACCGGCACATAGCCGCGGGATCGTCGGACAAACCGGGAGGCGCCGGCGATGTGCCGGACGATGGAGTCGTCGCTTCGCAGGACGATCTCCCGGTCGTAAACCAAAAAATCGTCGGCAATGCCGAACAGCCGGGCAAACGCCTCCTCGTTTCCGATGACGATCGGCTCTTCGCTCAGGTTCGCGCTGGTCATCACCAGCACCGGCGGCCCGGTTTCCAGCAGGAGGTGATGCAAGGGCGCATACGGGAGCATGACCCCGAAGTATCTATTTTTCGGGGCCACGGCCTCGGCGATTCCGCTTTTTTCCCGCTGTTCAAGCAGTACGATCGGACGCTGCAAAGAGTTGAGCAGGGCGCGCTCCTCTGGACCGATGCGGCAGACCTGCTCTGCTGTAGACATGTCCCTGGCCATCAAGGCAAGCGGCTTTTCCTCCCGAAGTTTTCGGGAACGCAGCCGGGCCACCGCCTCGTTGTTTGCCGCATCCACCGCCAGGTGAAAGCCGCCCAGTCCCTTGACGGCCAGAATGCGGCCGTTGCTGAGCCGCCGGCCGGCTTCGGCGATGGGATCGTCTGTGGGCACCAGGCAGCGGTCTGCGTCAAACAGTGCGGCTCGGGGACCGCACACCGGACAGGCGTTGGGCTGGGCATGGAACCGGCGGCTGGCCGGATTGTCGTATTCGGCCTGGCAAAGCGGGCACATGGCAAAGCGCCGCATGGAAGTCTTGGGCCGGTCGTAGGGGACATCTTCGATGATGGTGTAGCGGGGGCCGCAGTTGGTGCAGTTGATGAAAGGATACCGGTACCTTCGATCGGCCGGGTTGAGCAGTTCTGCCAGGCAATCTTCACAGACGGCGACGTCTGGGGAAATCAAGGTGGCCCGCTCGGTTTGTGCGGTGCTTTTAGCGATGGAAAAGCGGCGATAGCCGTTGACTGTACAGGGGGCGGAGCTGATTTCGGTGATATGGGCCAGGGGTGGAGGAGATGAACCAAGTGCCTGCCGGAACGCTTCCACGTCGCTTGGGCGGCCTTCAACGGTGATGGCGACCCCCGATGAGGTGTTGGCGACCTCGCCGGTCAAATCGAACTGCCGCGCCATCTGAAACACAAACGGCCGGAATCCGACCCCTTGGACGATGCCGCGCACGGAGAGCCGCCTGCCGACGATCTCTTCATCCATGTCTCACGGCTGCCGCTCTGAAAACTCAGCCGCTTCCCGAAGAAAGGAAATGGTTTCCAAGGCGCTTTTTTCATCGATTTTGTGGATGGCAAAGCCGGCATGGACGATGACCCAGTCGCCGACCTCGGCGTCTTCCAGCAGCATGAGGTTGGCGTCGCGTCGCACGCCGTCCACGTCGATGACGGCCAGGTTGCCGTTTTTTTGAACGATTTTAGATGGGATGGCGAGGCACATCGTCTTTTACCCCCCTGGGCCTTGCGAGCACGTGTAACCGCTTGAGTTCTGCCAGGACCATTTCGATCATCGGATCGACCTTTCGGGAGATCGCCGGGGTCATCTCGGTGCTCAGGGTATCGATGTCCTCCGGTTCGATGCCCAGAACGACGGTCTCCGGGACCTTTTCCAGGGCCTGGCAAAGGGTCAGCGCTTCGAGCAGGTCGATCTGGTGCAGCGAGTTTTTCGCCCGGATCCGCGCCGGAATGGCGTCTCCTTCCAGCCGATAAAAGTCGCCGGGATTGCCGCGGTTGCGGATTGCGTCGATGACGATAAGCCGGTCTGCCTGAGAGATGATTCCCAGCAGGTTGATGCCCAACACGCCGCCATCGACCAGGGTGACGTTTTCCGGAAACTGATACCGGTCTGCCAACGCCTCCATCACCCGAACGCCGAAGCCTTCATCGGTAAACAGGGTGTTTCCGGTGCCGAGAATCATGATCTGTTCTTTTTTCATCGCAGCCATCAGATAGCACTGAATCCAACAGGTTTCAAGATGGTCGAAAGGACAAAGAAGCCTTTCCGCCTCAGGGCGGAAAGGCTTCTTTTTTTTGTGATGCCCTATACTTACAGGACCTTGACTTTGTATACCTCGTTGCTGTCCGGATCGATGACATGAACCCCGCAGGCGATGCAGGGATCGAAGGAATGGACCGTTCGCAACACCTCCAGGGGTCGTTTCGGGTCGGCAATGGGGGTGCCGATCAACGCCTCTTCCACCGGTCCGAGCTTCCCCTTTTCGTCCCGGGGGCCGAGGTTCCAGGTGGAGGGAACCACGTACTGGTAATTGGCGATCTTACCCCCTTCGATATTGATCCAGTGCCCAAGGGATCCGCGGGCGACGTCGTTGAGTCCGACGCCCTGGGCCGAGTCGGGCATTTCCCAGGAAGCGTAGGTGGCCGTGTTGCCGTTTTTGATATTGTCCACAAGCTCCATGACCCAGCCTTCCATGGCGTTTCCGATCACCAGGGCATCCAACCCGCGGGCTGCCGTCCGGCCGAGGGTGGAAAACAAGGCCTGGACCGGCACGCCGAGGTTGGACAGAGTACTTTCCACCGCGGCTTTGACGTCCGGATGCCCCTTGGCATAGGCCACCAGCACGCGGGCCAGGGGGCCGACCTCACAAGGCTCGCCTTCGTATCTCGGCGCTTTGAACCAGGTGTATTTCCCGCCGCCGGGTCGGTACTCGGGATCTTCCTGCAGCGGCTTGGTTTCGCCCTTGTAAGGATGCTTGGGTGCGCCGTCTTCGTACCATGAGTTGGTGACATGCTCGGTGACCGATTCTTGCCGCGCCATTTTCACACCGGCCAAATCCCGTTTCAAGATGACGCCCCGGGGCATGAAAAGGCTTTCCGGCTCCTGGTTGGTGGTCGGCAAGTCGCCCCAGGCCAGGAAGTTGGTGGTGCCGCCGATGGCGCCCCAGTCTTTGTAAAAGGAAGCCACGGCCAGTAGATCCGGAATATAGACATTTTTGACAAAGTCTTGGGTTTCTTTCCAGATATACAAAAATTCGGCGATCCGATCCGGGGTCAGGTCTTTGACGCTGGTGACGCCGCCTACGACCAGAGACTGCAAATGCGGGTTTTTTGCGCCGAAAATAGCGTGCATCCGGGCGGCCTTGGCCTGCAGACGGAGCGCTTCGATGTAGTGGGCCGTGGCCATCAGGTTGGCTTCAGGCGGCAGCTTGTAGGCCGAGTGGCCCCAATAGGCATTGTTCAACGGGCCGAGCTGGCCGCTGTCGACAAAGGCCTGCAGCCGGGCCTGGACGTTCTTATAGTAGGTGGCACCGCCCCAGGGGGCGTTGCTCACGTTCTCTGAGAGCGTGGCGGTTTGTTTCGGGTCTGCTTTCAGGGCGCTGACCACGTCGACCCAGTCCAGGGCGTGCAGGTGGTAGAAATGGACGATATGGTCGTGCTGGTATTGGGCACCGTGAAGCAGGTTTCGAATGATCCGGGCATTGTCGGGAATCTGGACGCCGACCGCGTCTTCGACTGACCTCACCGAGGCCAGGGCATGGGTCAGCGTTCAGACGCCGCAGGAACGCTGAACGAAGTGATGGGCGTCGCGGGGGTCGCGGCCCTGAAGAATCAGCTCGATGCCGCGAAACATTTGGCCGGAACTCCAGGCATTGACCACCTTCCCGCCGGCCACCTCCACTTCGATCCGAAGGTGGCCTTCGATTCTGGTAATCGGATCTATGGTGATTCGCTGACTGGCCATATAATCTCCTCCTTATGGTAAAGGCATGTGAACGCTTTTTTTCATTCCATCAGAGCATTTCGTAAAACGGCGTGTACTTGTCCCAGAAGTTGGGCTCGCTGCAGCCGATGCAGCCGTGTCCGGCTTCCACCGGCCAGCTGGTGCCGTCGTTGAACTTGACGATGGGGCAGTTGTTGTAGGTCTCCGGCCCCTTGCAGCCCATCATGTACAGGCACCATCCTTTGGCAGCCTCTTCGGAGCCGAACTCTTCGACCATTTCGTCGTTTTCGAAATGCGCCCTTCTGGGGCACTGGTCATGGATGGTCTTGCCATAGGCAAACAGGGGCCGCCCTAAATGGTCAAGGGCCGGAAGCTTGCCCAGGAGGAGATAATTGACGACTGTACCGACAAAGTTGACCGGGTTTGGCGGGCAGCCGGCGATCTTGAGGGTCTTGACGCCGGTGGCCTCTTCCACGCTGACGTAGCCGCCGGGGTTCGGTGCGGCTGCCTGGACCCCGCCGAAGCTGGAGCACTGGCCGATGGTGATGGTGGCCGCCGCCTTGGGCACCACATCCTTGGCGATCTCCAGGAAGGTTTTCCCGCCCACCTTGCCGTAGCCGCCGTTGAACTTGGTGGCCACCGCGCCTTCGCAGACGCAGATAAACTTGCCTTCATACTTTTTCATGGCCATGTGCAGGTTTTCTTCGGCCTGGTAGCCGGCGGCGGCCATGATCGTCTCGTGGTAGGCGATATCCAGGACCTCGAGCACGAGCTCGTCGATCCATGGATACATGGACCGAAGGATCGCCTCAGAACATCCGGTGCACTCGGCAAAGTGAAGCCAGATGACCGGCGGCCGCTGCTTCGGAGCGGCGAAGACTTCCGCCACCTTCGGCACGAACGACGAAGAAAGCCCCATGGTCGCCGTGAGGAAGGTACAGAATTTCATGAAGTCCCTTCGTGAGACTCCCTTCTGCTCCAGCCTCTCAGCAAACTGTTTTTGTTCCTTTTCCATTGGCACCTCCTGATGCGATTAAGGATCGGGTTGAAACCAGCAAACGATGGATGGGACAGGGAATATAATGTTCAGAAACCCGAAGGGAACCGGCTTTCTGGCGCTTTGAATCATGGAAGTGCCTTAAAAAAGGGTGCGGAGCGCCCTTGCGGTTGTTCGGAAGCAAAGGTTCATTAAAACAGTCATTTATATAGTAAAGGGAGAGAAGTCAAGGAGAAATGAATGCCATGATAGGAACTGAAACCGATTTACGGTCCAACCGGTGGATGAAAAACATCGCGCAAATGTCGATTTCGCGCGGAAGCGACAAGAACCGGAGTTCAATCGTTTCTTCTAAAAAACTGCAATTCGGCCTCGGAGTCAGCTTCTCGGTTTCAATTCTCCCTTAAACCCTAAATCTTGCGCCTTGATGTCCAGGTGGAGGGTGGTCAGGACTTCCAGTGGGGGGTAGATCGCCCGTTCGGTCTTTCGGATGTCGACGGTTTTCAGGTACCGGCGGCAGGCGTCGCAGAGGTCGACCCGGCTTTCCGGTTCGTTTTCGTCGTAGAAATAGCGAAGTTTCTTGCTGTCATTGGTTTGGCAAAAGGGGCAGGCCACGCGGGGAAAATGCCATTCGTGCCAGCAAAACCCGCAAACCAGGGTTCGCCGGCCCTCTTCTTCGAGAAAGGCAAGCGCGGGGAAGCTGCCACAGACAGGACAGATTCCGCGGCGCCACGATGCCGGGATTTTTTCCCGGTCGGAAAGGGACCGGGAAAAGGCGACGATGGATGGCCGGAGGCTGTGGTATGCCACAAGCGACAAAATTTCTCGATCCACAGCGAGTTCCTCAGCCTTTTCCTGGAGACTGTCGTCGTCACCAGTCAAGAGAGCGGTGAACAGTCCGGGCAGTTGGAGCCGGCCCTCTGAAACGGCCCCCTCAAAGACCGCGCCGGCCTCGGAAAGCGGTCCTGACAGGCTTTTGGCCTTGTCACAGATCCAGAGGAATAGATCGGCCCCGGGTTCCGGATCTACGGGAAAGTTCTCCGTGGAAAAAAGGGGAAACCCGGCGGCTTCCTTGATTTTAGCGAGCTCGGGGGTGACAGCATCGAGTTCTACAGACGGCATTGCAGCGGTGCGAACCTCCTGCTCGACGAAGAGGGGGCCGTAAAAGGCGAGTATCTCTCGATACGCCGGCCGCTGATCTTTCAGACGGTCCACGGCCTCCTGCACACGGGGTGGTTTTTGAGCGGGTATTGATGTCATGGTCCTCCTCGACTGCCGGCGGGCCGGTCTCCGGCCGCGTTCGTATCAAAAAAAGGAGAAGAAGCCTTGGCTTCTTCTCCTTTTTTATCCTGATACTGATTTTAAAGCAAACGTGATCCGAGGTTTTTGATCGGCCGCACCATCTTTCGGAGGGCCATCTGCCGGGTCATGCCGTGGGCGCCGGCCGAGGCCACCGCGTAGTCATGATAGAGCTTCGGATCGTATGCCACCAGGTAGATGACCCGGACCGCGTCGGGATCGAGGAGAGCGGCATCGGGCCAGCGCTTTTTTGCCGCCTGGAGCCGCTGGTCGGCAAGCTTGAGGATGTCTTCCCGATCCCCGAAGTTCATGGCGCCGGTGGGGCAGACCTTGACGCAGGCGGGTAAAAGCCCGTTCTGCACCCGGTCCAGACACATGTCGCACTTGGCCAGAAACCCCTGGTTTCCCTTTCTGGGAATGTTGTAAGGACAGCTGCCGATCACGTCATCCGGCTCCCACAAGTCCTTGGTGTTGGCCGTGTAGATGACGGCACCGGTAGCCGAATCGGTGAAGATGGCCGCCGGGTAGTCGGCCGCCGCCTCGCACGGGGCGTCGATGCAGTGGCGGCACTGCTCCGGGAAAAAGAGCCACTGGAGCTTGCCGTCGATGATCTCTTCGTTCATTCGCACCAGTTTGTAGGTGTTGAAGGAGAGATCCTGCGGGTTTTGATGGCTACCGACATTTTTCGTCTGCTCAGCCGGGAGATTGTGCCACTGTTTGCAGGCCACCTGGCAGGCCCGGCATGCGGTGCAGACGGTGGTGTCGATCAGAAACGATTTGCTCATGGCGGATCACCTCCTTCCTATATTTTGGTCACGTTGACCATGAAGGCCTTGGTCTCCGGAATCCGGGTGTTGGGGTCCCCCGTGGAAGGGGTCAGCAGGTTGGCGCTTTCTTCTAGAGACGTCTGCGGCCAGCGCCATCCGTAATGCCAGGGGATGCCGACCTCGTGAACGGTGGTGCCGGCGATCGCAAACGGTTTGAATCGCTTGGTGACGATGGCCGTGCATTCCAGGCTTCCCCGCGCAGAAGAAACCTTCACCCGTTCCCCGTTTTGAATCCCCTTCAATTTGGCCAGCTCCTCGCTCATTTCGACAAAGACCTGGGGTTGGAGCTCCAGCAGGTAGGGCTGCCACCGGGTCATCAGACCGGTCTGCCAGTGCTCGGAGACGCGATAGGTCGTTCCTACGTAGGGATACCGTGGATCGCAGCTGGCAAATGCATCGGCCTCCGTTCCGTAGACCGGAGCCACCGGGTTGAGGATCTGGTCGTTGAGGTAGTTCTTTTCCACCGGGCACTCCAATGGTTCGTAGTGCTCGGGGAAGGGGCCGTCGGCCCGGCCGGGACCGAAGATCTGGCCGTGGCCGTGCTTGCGCATGATAAACGGATACTTGCTCTTGGGGTTTGCGGTGCCGTCGGCATTTTGCAGCGGCGGCCAGCCGCCGTCGGGCACGTCCCCTTCCCAGCCCGAGCCGGTCCAGCGGATGACCCAGTCTTTCTTATCCCAGGGCTGCCCCTTGAGGTCGACCGAAGCGCGGTTGTAGATGATGCGCCGATTGACGGGCCAGCACCAGGAAAACTCGGGATACAACCCAATGCCGTTTGGCGCGTCCTTGTCGCTTCGCCGGGCGGCCATGTTGCCTTTTTCCGTGTAACTGTTGCAGTAGAGCCAGTTGCCCGAAGAGGTCGATCCGTCGTCCTGGAGAAAGGCGAAGCTGGGAACCAGGGTGCCCTTGGAATAGGTTTTTCCCTTGATTTCCATGTCTTTTAAAAAGTAGCCGTTGATTTCCTTGGCGACCTTGTGGGCGTCGTAGGCGCCGCCGGTTTCATAGTCCCACTTGAGGTTCAGGATCGGCGTCGGAAAGACACCGCCCTCGGCGTAGGCCTCCTTGATTTTGTGCCCGAGCTCCAGGATGATGTCGCCGTCTCCCCGGCTGTTGCCCAAAGGCTTGGGCCCCTGATACCGCCACTGCATCCACCGGCCGCTGTTGGTGATGCTCCCTTCCTTTTCGACCGAGACGCAGGCCGGCAGCATGAACACCTCGGTTTTGATCATGGTCGGCTTCATGGCCGGGCCCTGCCAGAACGACCCGGTTTCATTGTCAAACAGGTTGACGTTGACCATCCAGTCCAGTTCGCCTAATGCCTGACGGACCTTGCCGGCGTTGGCGCTGCTGCAGGCCGGGTTCTGTCCCCAGGCAAAAAATCCCTTGAAGTTGCCCTTGTACATCTCGTCGAACAGGTCGAGCCAGGAATAGGTCTTGCCGTCGTCGACCTTGGGCAGCCAGGAATAGCCGAAATCGTTTTCCGCTGTCGCCTTGTCTCCGAAAAAGGACTTGAGGAGGCTGACAGAGTATTTCGGATAGTTCTGCCACCAGTTGGCGCTCAGCGGGTCGTTGCTTTTCGGCGTGGCCCCCTCGTTGTAGAGGGATAGCGTCGGTTTGGAGGCTTTTGGAATCTGCAGATAGCCGGGCCAGATGTGCCACAGGAGGCAGTGGTCGGTGGAGCCCTGGACGTTGGATTCGCCGCGCAGGGCGTTGACCCCGCCGCCAGCGACGCCCATGTTGCCCAGCAGCAGCTGGATCATGGCCATGGTCCGGATGTTCTGCACCCCGACGGTGTGCTGGGTCCAGCCCATGGCGTACATGATGGTGCCGGCCTTTCCAGACTGACCCGTAGCCGCATAAAGCTTGTAGACCTCCAGCAGTTTGTCTTCCGGGGTCCCGGTAATCTTTGAAACCGTCTTGGTGTCGTATCGCTTGAAGTGTTTTTTCAGCAGCTGAAAGACGCAGTTGCGGTCTTTGAGGCTGCGATCCATTTTCGGCACCCCGTTTTCGTCCATCTGAAAGGACCAGGTGGATTTGTCGTAGGCGCGTTTTTTCGGGTCGTATCCGGAGAACAACCCGTCTTTGAAGCGGAAGTCCTTATTCACCAGGAAGGGGGCATTGGTGTACTGGACGACATACTCCTCGTGGAACAGCCCCTCATCGAGGATGTACTTGATCATCCCGCCCAGAAAAGCGATGTCGGTTCCGGACCGCAAAGAGGTGTATAAGTCCGCCTTGGCCGAGGTGCGGGTAAACCGGGGGTCGACGTTGATGAGCTTGGCCCCGTTTCGCTGGGCCTCGGTCACATACTTGAAGCTGACCGGGTGGTTTTCGGCAGCATTGCTGCCCATGATCAAAATGCAATCACTGTTTTTGATGTCGATCCAGTGATTGGTCATCGCGCCGCGTCCGAACGACTCTGCCAGAGCCGCAACAGTGGCGCTGTGTCAGATACGGGCCTGGTGTTCGATGTAGGTCAGCCCCATGGCACGCAGCAGGGCCTGGTAGACCCAGCACTCCTCATTGTCCATGGCCGCGCTTCCTACCGAGGCGATGCCCACGGTGCGGTTGACCACCTGGCCTTTTTCGTTTTTGTGCTCGAAGGTGGCATCCCGGGTTTCTTTGACCCGTTTGGCGATCTCGTTCAGGGCCCAGTCCCATGAAACCTGCTTCCACTCCCGGCTGTAGGGCGCCCGGTACATCGGTTCGGTGAGGCGGTTTTCGTTTTCGGTGAGCTGGGACAGGGCGGCGCCCTTGGAGCAGAGCGAGCCCCGGTTGATCACATGGTCCGGGTCGCCCTCGATGTTGATGACCCGGCCGTCTCCCTTCAGGCTCGTGTGAACGATGGCGCCGCAGCCGACCCCGCAATAGCAGCAGATCGTTGTCGTCTCCTTGGCATAGGCCGTTTTGATCATCTGGGCGTGGGCCTTGACCGGAGACAGATCGAATCCGATGCCGGAAAGAGAGAGACCGGCGGCGGCAGCCCCGGTGAGCTGCATGAACTGCCTTCGGGTGACATCCATAGACGACCTCCTTTCATTTCATGGGGAAATGGTGCCGGCACATCCGGCCTGCTATTTTCCGCGATCGGTGTAGCGGCCTTCGGCCTGGGTTGAGGAGGTGCCAACTACAGTCAACCTCGGCCGAAGGCCTGATCCCGCGGCCGATCCGCATCGGCCCCCGGAATTCACTACGTAAAACTTTATATCCAAGGGGCGGTTACAAGGAGGTTACAAGGTAGGTTACACGCTCTTTTTATCAACTCCCCCGGTGGGGCCGGTGCCGGGGGTGTTTTGAAGCTTTCGATACATGGCTGTGGTTTGCGGGTCGGGCTCGACGCCGATATCGGAAACCACATGGGATTTGAATGCCTCATAAGTCTTGAGCGCCGCTGTTCGCTTCCCCAACCGATGATAGAGTTCCATCAATCGCTGGCAGGCCGTATCCGATGAAGGATCGACGCGCAGAATCTGTTTGCAGCAGTCGACTGCCTGGGCGAGGCGGTTTTTTCGGCAATACAGGTCGACGGACTTGACCATGATCTCCACATAGTGGTCCTGCAACACGGTTCGTTTCATTTCAACCCACGGCAGGTAGGGCTCCTCCGGGAGAAAATCGCCCCTATACAGGGCCGCGGCCCGGGCGCAGCGTTCAAGCAGCACATCGGAGGACTCCCGGTCCTCCAGATTGCGAATTTCCCTAGACAAGGCCAGGAACTCTTCCACGTCGATTCGACAAAGATCCAAATCAAGGGAAACCAGGTTGTCCTTCAAGTGCAGATACGCCGAGCCCAACTCCCGGCTCAACCCCGGCTCCAGGATTTTCCGAAGTCGGTGCAACGTGACCTTGAAACTTTTCGCGGCGGATTCGCCGTCGCTCTCGGGCCAGAGGTCTTCGATGAGGATATCCTTGGGGATATCCCGTCCGCCGTGGGCCACAAGCGACTTGAGCAGCAGCTTGGGTCGGGTTCCAGACCACTGATGATCCTCGATGGGCGCCTGAGCGTCTTTCAACACCATAAATCCACCGAAAGTGATGATCTCGATTTGAGGAAGGCGGGACCGATACAGGGCTCGACGGACGGACACGGGGGGGCTTCGATGGGTGGTCCGGCTGTCCCGGAGCATGGGCTCAACGTCGGCTTCTTCCATGCTGCCCAAGCGGGAAGACAGCAGCCGGGAGGCGTATTTTCCTTCCGGTCCGTCGCTGTCCGAGAGCAACAAACAGGCCCCTGCGACGTCGGCCGGACGCATCACCAGAAAATGCTCATACCCCTTTTCCTCGGCGATTGAAAAACCGAGGCGCAGGTGCGCTTGGGCCAGACGGTCGTCTCCGGCAGCATGATACACCAGCCCAAGGCCGAGATGGGTTTCAGCCAGGGTCAGGGAGCTCGGTGCCCCGGCCGTCGGCGATAGAACCTCTTTGAGCCGGCTTTCGGCTTTTTTCGGGTCCCCGAGATGAAGATCGATCAGGCCCTGAAGCTGTTTGAGACGAAGCCGGTGGATGCCGGTTCCTAAAGTGTCGGGCAGGCTGGAAAGGGCCTGGGAAGCGAGCCGGTGGGCCGCCTCGAAATCCCCTGTGTGGTAGCGGATCATCGCCGCCAGCCGCAGCGACAGGGAGCGGTAATATGGATTGTCCGCCATCACGGCCACGTCGGACAGATGACTGCTGCAGCGTTCGGCCTCTGAAAAATCCCTCCTGTAGAGGGCCAGGCGCCCGGCGGTTTCCACAAAGGCCGGATAGACAAACAGAAGCCCGAAGGTTTCGATATCGTTGCGCGAACGCTCCAGGGCTTGAAGGGCCCGATCGAAATCGCCCCGGTTCAAGGCAAGCTGAATGTCCACCAGCGCCTGAAGGACCCGATATTCCGGATAGGACGCAGCGCCGATTTGTTCGATCCGCTCCAGGGCTCGGTCCGCCTCGAAAAAGTCCCCGGACACGGCCATGCCCAGGATGCTCACGATCGTTGCATTGACCTGCAGCGTTCGGTCCTCGATCTTCAGCGCCAGAAGGTAGGCGTTCTGGCAGGCGGAGAGCCCTTTTTGCAGATCCGCTGGAACGGCAATCTGGCCGAAACCGATCTGAAGCCACAGCAGGGCTTTGGCATAGGCGTAAAAGGGCTTTTCGCTCCATCGCTTCAGCAGGGTTTCGCCTTCTTTTATCCAGCGGTGCAGGGTGGACGGATCGGCGCCGAGGAAGACCCCCGCCTCGATGAGGTAGCCCAGGGCAAGCATCTCCCCTCGGACATCGTTGCCGGAGCGGAACAACGCCAGGACCGCCGCCAGGTCGGCCAAGGTTTGTTTGCCGCCCGAAATTCGACGGGCAAGAGTTCGGTAAAGAAGCAGCCATGGATCCTTGCTGACCCGTTGTTCAGGAAGCGCGTCGATCCATTTGGCCAGATCTGTGAAGCGGCCCCGGACGGTAAGATCCATCGCCGTCTGAATGATACCGTCCACCGCTCGTTCCGTCTTTCCGGCGCGAAGGAAAAAGTCGACCGATTTTTCCAGCTCTCCGGCTTCCCAGAAAATTTCCCCGACCTGGTTCAGTATTTTTTTTTGTTGTTTTTTTGAAAGACGGCTCTGGAAAAGGGAGGATAGACAATCCCGGAACATGCTGTTGTGACGGTACAGGATACCTTTGCGGGGATCATTGATGGGACGAAGAAATAAATTTCGCTGGACCCATTCCCGGAGAAGGATTTCGGTGTCTGGCTCCCGAGCCAGCTTGCTTAAAATTTTCGGATCGATTACGTCGAGCAGGGAGGAAAGAATCAGCAGGTTGCGGGCATTTTCGGGCTGCGCCGCGAACACTTCTTCGGAAAAATAGCGGAGCACTTCTCCTTTGAGAAGATCGGGCAGCTGACTGTTGAGCCATGGGGTCCGGTCCGCTTCGGGCACCTTCCTGAGGCTTTCGGAAATCAGCACCAGACCGCCGACCCACCCGCCGGTCATTTTCTGGATTTGCTCGATTTGTTCCGGCAAAAGAACCAGGCCGTCGCGGAGCCTGAAAAAGGCGTTTACTTCTTCTGTCGAAAAAGCGAGATCTTCGTTGGATAAGACTGTCAGCTCCTGGTTGACTTTCAGCCGCTGAAGCCGGAGCCGAGGCATTTCCCTCGAGATCAGAAACATGCGAACCCCGCCCGGAGCCGCATGGATCAGTTCATCAATGAGGCGCATGGAAGGCGACTCCGGGTCCAGATTCTCCAAGCCGTCGAATATCAGGAGCACCGGTAGCGGGAGCCGGTCGAACACATGAATAAAACGGTCTTTATACCGGGAGACGTCGGTTTGGGCGCCTAGTGCCAGTGCCGGGGCTTTCAAAAAACCGGAAAAATCCTCTCCCGGAAATGCCTGCTCGAGGCCGTGGACGGCGAGATAAAAAAGGTTGGCGGTATCCGAATCTTTTTTTTCTAGATGAATCCAGGCCGCCCGCTCCCGGCTGGCGGCCAGGTAAGATGCCGCCAGTGTCGTTTTGCCTTGAGCGGCTTGCGCTGCGATCAAAACAATCCGGCGCCCCTGATCCGTATCCAGCTTGCGAATCAGCCGACCGCGCTCTACGAGCACAGGTGTCTGGGATTTTTCGGATTTTGAACCGGTCGACATGGGCATGGAAGGCCTTTGTTGCGGATCGGATTCTTTTTCAGAAGCGATGCCGTCAAAGCAAATTCTTTTTTTAACTATCTTATCAGAACCGGGTCGGTTTTGAAAACCAGTGACAGAAATCTTTTTTTCAGGTAAATTCAGGTAAATTGAATAAAATCGGGGGCGTGAGGTGACAACCGTTTCGCTTCATGAATCAATTGCGGAAAAATGAATCCGGTCATGTTTAAAGTTCTGGTCATCGACGACGAAAGAGCCACCCTGACGATGTTTCGGCTCTTTCTCACGGCATACGGCTACGAAGTCATGATCGCCCAGAGCGGCCGAGCGGGTCTTGACTTGCATCGGACAGAGCGGCCGCAGATTGTCTTCACCGATTTGAAGATGCCGGAGATCGATGGATTCGAAGTCCTCCGGCAGATTAAAAAGCGGGATCCGGACACGGAAGTGGTCGTCATTACCGGCCACGGGGATATGGACCTGATCGTTCAGGCGTTGAATCTGGAGGCCAGCGATTTCATCAACAAGCCGGTGAACCGGGCAGCGCTCGATTCGGCATTGAAGCGCGCCGAGTCGAGACTCCGGACTCCTGAGTCCCGGTATCCCGACGTGTCGATGAAGCGAACGTCGAAAGGGGCGGTTGTCTCGATCCGGGGCACGCTAAACGGAGACGCCAAAGGAGCCCTTTTTGCCTCCGTTGAGGAGGCTTTGGCTCAAAATGCCGATGGCATTGTCTTCGATTTTGATCCGAGCACGGCTGTCAATGGCGTGGGCATCGCTCTTCTCACCCAAGTCCTGTCGGATCTCCGCAGGAAAAACACCCGCTCTTACCTGTCCGGACTGTCGGAAAACTTCATCGCCATTTTTGATACGGTGGGAATCTCCCGCTTGGCGCCTCTTTTCGACACGGCAGACGATGCGCTGGCGTACCTGGCAAAGGGCCGGTAAACTTGCCCGGCACTGTCATCACCAATGGGTTCTGTAAGCGCCGGGCGTCGGCACCTCATCATAAACTCATTTCGGGTGTAAAAGAGGCTCTTTACCAACCGCTGCTTTTTTTTGAGGGGAGGCCATGATCCTTCCCCGGAGACACTTTTTTCTTTTTTTTCTGTCAGCCGCGCTCATCCTCTCCTGTGAAGCCGCCGCAGACCGGCAAGCCATTTCGTCTCGACAACCGGGTATCACCGACGGCGAGATTCTTGTCGGCTCCTCTCTGGCCTTGGGCGGCCACGCCGGATATCTCGGAACGCAGATCCATCACGGCGCGCTTGCCTTGATTCATAAGGTCAACGAGCAGGGTGGAATCCACGGTCGAAAACTCAGGCTCATCGCCAACGATGACGGGTAAGACCCGCCCCGATGCATTCTCAACACGCAACGGCTTTTGGTTGAAGATAAAAACAGGCAAATCCTTGCCCACACGTTCGTGCGCAAATTTCCAGCGGCCCTGCAGGAGGCAAACCGGATTACCGAAGAGCAGGTGCAGAGCACCCGGCTGATCCGGATGGAGCAATCGGCCATCTATGACGTCGCCGTGCCCGTAAAGGAAGGAATCTATCAGATCGGAACCGTGCACGTCGGCCTGTATAAAAAGCATATCGACGTGCTGATCGGCAAGCTGCGGAGTACATTTCTCGGCTTTGTCTCGGCCGTAACGGTGGTCTGCTTTTTGATCAGCCATCGGCTGTCGATGGTTATTACCCGCCCCATATCCCAGCTGACCACAATTTCAGATGCCATCAGCCGGGGAAATTTCAACGTGCAGCCGGATCTCGGCGTCGAGATGCGATGCTGGCAGATCAAAGGCTGCGGCCAAACGAAATGCCCGGCGCATCGGAACACGACCCTTCCGTGCTGGTATGTGGACGATACGCCGGAGCTGCCCGAAAATGCCCGTCGATTTCCCGAAAAGATGGATATCTGCCGGCACTGTCCGGTATACAGAAGCAACGTTCGGGATGAGGTCCGACAGCTTGCCAACTCTTTTGTCAACATGACCTATCGGATTCGGGCCTCCCAAGCCCAACTCCAGGAATCCGAGGGCAAATACCGATCTTTGTTTGCCAGCGGTCCCAACCCGATTTTCGTACTGGACAGGGAAACCTTGGAGATTCTCGACGCGAATTCCGCTGCCGAGGAATCCTATCTGTATTCAAAGCAGGAGCTGGTCGGAAAACTATGTTCATGTCTGTCCGGCCGTTTACGGAGGAAAAGCGGCCCTGATCGTTGCCACGACCGATATCACTGAAATGGTGGAAAAGGACAACCAGCTGATTCAGGCAAGCAAAATGAAAACCCTGGGGGAGATGTCTGCCGGGATCGCCCACGAGTTGAATCAGCCGCTGAATGCGATCAAGATGGGAAGCGAGTTTTTGGAGATGATCACGGAACGCGGGCAGGACCTTTGCCAACGAAACCTGCTGGAGGTGGTTCAGGAGACCAGTCGGCAGGTGGACAGGGCCACGGCAATTATCCAACGTCTGAGGGATTTCGGCCGCAAATCGGATTTGAGCCGGGACCAGATCAGTGTGAATCAGCCGATCAAAAACGTTCTGGAAATTCTCGGAAAGCAGTTGCAGCTGCAAAACATTGAGGTAGAGTTCGATCTGGGAGAAGGAATTGCGCCGGTTTTGGCCCACAGAAACCGGCTGGAGCAGGTTGTATTCAACCTGCTGACCAATGCACGGGACGCGTTGAACCAAAAGTCGGAGAAAGAAAACGACGGGGATCGTCGATGGATCCAGATCCGAACCCTCCAGAAAGACGGAAGAGCGGTGATTCAAATCTCCGACAATGGCACCGGTATCCCGGAAGCCTTGCGGTCCAGAATTTTCGAGTCCTTTCCTTTCCGACCGTCGCTTGAGGCAACAAAGGTTTTTTGGTGGTGCAAAACGACGCCGGCGATCTTTGCGGCAGGCTGACGCTACGTTTCTTCGTCCACGTCCAGAGAATCGTCGTCGGCGATTTGGATGGACGATTTGAAGTCTTTCATGATTTTTTTGTCGTCGTATTCGTCCTCCAGGTCCTCGTCGAGAAGCTCGTCTATGTCGCTTTCCTCGTCTTTGAGCTCACTTTCCTCCAGAGGCGCCTGAAGATCCTTGGCGATGTAGTTGTTGTCGTCGAAGACAAGCTCCTGACGGTCGTCCTCGCCCTCCATGAGTTGGGCCATGACCAGATCGGCGATGGCCTGGGCGTAGAGAATCGGTGGATACATGTTGTCCGTGCGCAGCCGGGCGATCAGCGTCTCACGGCCGCCCTGCATGGCCTGTTCGATCTGCCCGAGAGGGTAGCGCTCCTCGCAGATAAAGGAGAGGATGTCCTTGTCGAGTTCCGCATACTCCTGGACGATCAGCATTTGTCCGTCGTCATTTTTCCGAACGATGAATTTCTGTCTCATAGGTTTGCTCCCGAGTGGATTCGGCCATGAAGACGCCGTGATAAATTCGTTCTGGAAACCACAAAAATCCGGCGGTGTCAACACACAACACGGAAAGAAAAAAGCAGGCTGTCCTTCCCGGATTTTGGATGGGTTTCGGAAAACCGTTGACCGGATCGGTGATCCTTTGGTAAATATACAGATTCTGTCGGAGGGATGGCTGAGTGGTCGAAAGCGGCGGTCTTGAAAACCGTTGAGGGTTTACGCCCTCCGTGGGTTCGAATCCTACTCCCTCCGCCAAAAGGAGATTCGTTGAATGGTTGAATGGTTGTATGGTTGATTGGGGCAGATGCCCGGCATCGATGGTGTCAAAGCCCCGTCTCTTCCTCATCAACCAATCGACGAATCGACCATTTGACCAAAAAAGGAGAGATGGCCGAGCTGGCTGAAGGCGCTCGCCTGCTAAGCGAGTGTGGGGGGAAACCTCCACCGAGGGTTCGAATCCCTCTCTCTCCGCCATATCCAACCATCCCGCAGGCGGTTCCGGAACGCGCTCTCCCGGGCCGCCTTTGCGCATCGCGGGGGCGGCGGTCCGGCGTTCAAGGTGCCGGGTTGGCATGAATATTCACTTTTCGCTGGGAGGTCGGCCCATGCAGCTTGCCGTTCGCCTTATCGTAACGGTTTGTCTTTTTTTCAGCGTCTGGCTCTGTGTCTACGGCTATCAGGCGTCCGGGGCCATCGATCCCTTTTCCGCCAAAGCCTTTGTCCTCGCCTTCGGCATCGGATCCGCCGGCTGGATCATCTATTCCATCGCCACGATCCATCGAACCGAACGCCGTTGATCCATGGAACGATTCTGGCATTGGTGGCAGCATCTCCCGCAGCACCTCGATCCGGTCATTCTTCAGATCGGCTCTTTTCGTATTCAGTATTACGGATTGATGTACGTGGTCGCCTTTGCCGTGACCTACCTGCTGGTGCGGTATCGGCTGAAAACCGAGGACCGGTTCGACATCACCCCTGGCCAAGCCGTCGATCTGATGACCGCCATGATTTTGGGGGTGATCGTCGGCGGACGGATCGGCTACGTCCTGTTTTACAATTTCGGCTATTACCTTCGGCATCCCCTGGAAATCATTCTTCCCTTTCGATTCGAAAACGGCATCACCTTTACCGGGATTTCAGGGATGTCCTTTCACGGGGGGCTGGCTGCCGTCATTTTATTTTCATGGATCTACACGAAAAAGGCCCGAATCGACTTTTACCAGGCCGCAGACCTTTTCGTTCCGGCGATTCCCCTGGGGTATACCTTCGGCCGCATCGGAAATTTCATCAATGGGGAGCTGTACGGCCGGCTGACGGACCTGCCGGTGGGCATGATGTTCCCGCTGGCGCCGGACCCGCGGCTCAGACACCCGTCCCAGCTATACGAGGCCTTGTTCGAGGGAATCTTTCTTTTCGCTGTTCTTTGGTCGGTGCGCAAGCGGCCGATGCCTGCCGGCGCCACCCTTAGTCTCTATCTGATCGGCTACGGCGGGGTTCGGTTTTTCATCGAGTTCGCCCGTCAGCCCGACCAGCACCTCGGCCTGGTGTTTGCCGGTCTTTCCATGGGCCAGCTTCTGTGTCTGGGGATGATCGCCTTCGGATTCGGCCTATACCGATTCTTGCGGCGGCGCCCGCAGGGGAGCTGAACGCCGCCTCGGCCGCTTCCGTTTTTTCCGGTGTTTTCTCGAGACGGGACGGGGCGAATCAACCGGTTGGACGCTTTTTCGAGTCGACCTGGGAACGGGGTCAAATTGCTTGTAAAAAGGGGAGATTGTGCAGCCATGCCGTGGCTTTGCGCTTGACAAACTGGAGCATCCCTACTAAGGGAATGACTTTGGAAAAATGGCGACATTCCGCAGTTCAGCGGAGAAACAAGATAATTTAACAGGGAAAGGAGACGGGGAGCAATGTCGAAACTGGTACCACCTCACGGAGGAAAAGGCTTGACCACTTGTCTGCTGGAGGGCGCCGAACTTGCAGCGGAAAAGAAAAAGGCCGAAGGATTGAAGAAGATCACGATTTCGCCCCGGGTCAAGGGCGACCTGATCATGCTCGGCATCGGCGGCTTTAGCCCGCTGACCGGCTTCATGACCAAGGCGGACTGGAAAGGGGTCTGCGACAACTTTCTGCTGACTGACGGCACCTTCTGGCCGGTTCCGGTCTGCCTGGATGTAAGCAAGGAAGACGCGGACGCCATCAAAGAGGGCGACGAGATCGCGCTGTACGATTCGAAGTACGATGAGATCATGGCCACCATGAAGGTCACCGAAAAGTACGCGATGACCCAGGCTGACAAAGAGTATGAATGTGAAAAGGTCTTCATGGGAGAAGGCACCCCGACGGCCGAGGAGTTCTGGAAGATCGCCAAGGACGACCACCCCGGCGTTCAGATGGTCATGAACCAGGGTGACTTCAACCTCGCCGGACCGGTCAAGGTCCTCAGCGAAAGCCACTATCCCAAGACCTACGCCGGCATCTACCACCGCCCGGCCGAATCCAGAAAGGTTTTCGAGGAAAGGGGCTGGAGCGAGGTTGCGGCCCTTCAACTGCGAAATCCGATGCACCGCTCCCACGAGTATCTGTGCAAGATCGCCGTCGAAGTCTGCGACGGCGTCTACATCCACTCCCTGGTCGGCAACCTGAAGCCGGGCGACATCCCGGCCGAGGTTCGGGTCAAGTGCATCGATGCCCTGGTCAAGAACTACTTCGTGGAAAAAAACGTGGTCCAGGGTGGGTATCCGCTCGACATGCGCTACGCCGGCCCCAGAGAAGGCCTGCTTCATGCGGTCTTCCGCCAGAACTACGGCTGCTCCAAGATGATCATCGGCCGCGACCACGCCGGCGTGGGCGACTTTTACGGCATGTTCGAAGCTCAAACCATCTTCGACAAAATCCCGTACGCCAAAGAGGCCTGCCCCACGCCAGGTCTGGCCCTTGAGTGCCAGCCGTTGAAGATCGACTGGACCTTTTACTGCTACAAGTGCGACGGCATGGCCTCTTTGAGAACCTGCCCCCATGGCAAGGAAGACCGGGTGCTGCTTTCCGGCACCATGCTTCGCAAGCTTCTTTCCGAAGGCGGAGAGCTTCCGGATCACTTCGGAAGGGACGAGGTCATCGAAATCCTTCGGCAGTACTATGAGGGTGTGACCGAAAAAGTCGAGATCAAGCTTCACGGCGCCGCCACCGGCGACCAAAAATGATCGGCTGAAGCCGAATCATAAAAATAAAAAAGGAGCGTCCGTTCGGACGCTCCTTTTTTGTTTGCTTTGTATTCGGTGGTGAATTGACTGGCCCGTGCCGGCCGGCAAGGTGTCTGCCTGGTTGCATCGGCGAAGGACCTTGCATTGTTTCTTTTATTTGCGCTCTGAATACTCCTCATATGCCATGGCCACTGTTCGGTACACCAGATGGGCCAGCTTGGAGAAGGGGGTGTAGACAAAGAGGGCAAAGACAAAGATCAGATGGACGAAGTACAGAAAGTAGGAAAGTCCACCCGCCCCGGCGAGCCGGGTTATCTCGGTGAGCATGCCCGAAAGACCCAGGGCAAACGCCAGCCCGATCAGGTACCAGTCCGTGTAAGTAGAGACCTGGTCCTTTTTGGCCAGCCGGTTTCTGATCATCAGCAAACTTCCGATGACCAGGGCGATACCCGATACATTGGCCAGCCACTTGACCGGGTTGAGCTGGGAGTAGGGCCCGTGGACCTGAAAGACATACAGGACCACGAAAAAGATGCTGGTCACGATAAAAAGGCCGATAAAGCCGAAAAGTACCATCATGTGGGCCGTGGCCCGCTCTTTGTTTTCCGTGCATTCGTTGAACCGCCGGTGGGAAAGGATCTTCGGGATCACCTGTACCAATGCCCGGATGAAGCCGGCCGGCTCGACTTCCTTTTTTTCGGTTTTTCCCTCTAGAAGGGCGTTTGCGTGCATGTCAGCGATGAAGCGCTTGAGGCCGAGGGCAAACACGCCGGCACCGAAGAAAAAGGCTGGAATCATGATGATGTCGACCAGCCAGGAGGAAAAAAAGTGGGAATGGACGATCCGTTCTCCTTCCGGGGTAAAATCGAGGAGACCGGTGATCAGACCGACAACGATGAAGATCACCGTCGGGATGGCCAGCAGAATCGGGATCTTTTTCGGATCATTGACCCATTTGCCGAGGGTCTTGAGCGGGGCATATTCCAAAATGGCATAGCTTCGGATGGCGGCCAGCACATCGCCGGGCTTTGCCCCCCGAGGACAATACGTACTGCAGTCTCCGCAGTTGTGACACAGCCAGATATCGCCGTTGGCGACCAGACGGTCCTTCAGCCCCCAGGAGGCGGCAATCATCTCCTTTCTCGGAAACGGCTTGGTATCGGGCGAGATCGGGCAGACCACTGAGCAGGTGGCACATTGAAAGCATTTTTTCAGATCTCCGCCCCCAAGCCGGCTCACCTCGTTGATGAACCCAACATCAGGCTCTACCGTGTAAGTGTCCGTCATCAGTATCCCTCCTCACGCCTTTGGCGTTGTTCGTTGGTCCGTCTTGTTAGAAGCCCTTGAACGGGTTGGGCCCCATCTCCTCGATGGAGGCGACGAAGTCGTTTACGATTTGCGGAATCTTGTCATACTCGTCGATGGCGATCTCATACTGGGCAACCCGCTCGTTTTCCAGAGACAGACTGGCCAGCGCCTCGCCGATCTTTTTCATCCGGATGCTGGCCAGCTCGCTTCCCTTGACGAAGTGGCACTGGTAGTCGTCGCCGTGCTTGCACCCGAGCAGAAAAACGCCGTCCATGCCGGTGGAAAGCGCGTCCTTGATCCAGATCACGTTTACCGATCCGAGGCATCGCACCGGAATGAAGCGCACCTCGGCCGAGTAAGACAGCCGGTTGAGTCCGGCGATGTCGATGGCCGGGTAGGCGTCGTTTTCACAGACCAGAGCGAGAATCCGCATGGGCGGCTCCTCGTAGTCGTCTTCGGACGGCACCTGGATCGACTTGACCATGGAGCCGATGCTGTCGATGTTGTAGTCGGCAAAGCCGATGATCCGCTCCGGGCAGGCGCCCATGCAGGTTCCGCAGCGCCGGCATCGGGTCGGGTTGGGCTTCGGCGTTCCTTTGGCGTCGTCGTCCAGGGCGCCGAAGGGGCACTCTTCGGTGCACCGCTTGCACTGGGTGCAGCGCTGGAAGAAGAAGTCCGGAAAGGTCATGTCGCCGGACCGGGGATGGACCGAGACGCCCCGGTTGACCGATTCCAGGCACTGGATCGCCTTTAAGGCAGCGCCGGTGGCGTCTTCCATGGCCTCTTCGGTGGTCATGCTGCGGCGAACGGCACCGGCGGCGTAGATGCCGGTCCGCTGGGTTTCATAGGGAAAGCAGATAAAGTTCGAATCGACATAGCCGTTGAACAGGTCGATGTCCCGGAATGCCGGGCCCTGGCGGTAGGCCATGTTGACCACCGGATCGTCTTTGGTGGCCGGGACCATACCGGTGGCCAGAACCACCAGGTCTGCCTTGACGTTTATTTTTTCTCCCAGCAGGGTGTCCTTTGCCTCCACCACCATGCCATCGCCGTTTTGCGAGACCTGGACGACTTCACCCTTGGTCATGAAGATGCCCGGATCCTGCTGGATGCTCTTGTAGAAATTTTCCTGCAGACCGGGCGTTCGCATGTGCTGATAGAAGATAAACGCCTTTCCGTCTTCGTAGTCTTCCCGAACATACTTGGCCTGTTTCAGTGAAACCAGACTGGTCACGGCGCCGGCATAGTCAAAGTCGGCGTCATTGCCCTCCTGCCCCGGGCTTTGGACAAAAACCACGGATTTGGCTTCCTTGCCGTCTGAGGGCCGGGTAATCTTGCCTTCCTTGGCGATCTGTTCGAAGGCTTCGTTGGTAACCACATCGGGCAGGTCGCCGAACCCGAGATGGGCGAATTCCCCGGCCTTGGGCTGGTATCCTCGCCACCCGGCAGCGAGGATCACGGCGCCGTACTTTTCTCCGTTCGGATCGAGGGTCAGAATGTCCCGGCGGCCCTCGTTGTATTCCATGAACTTTTCATGGATCTGTTCGGCATTGAGGTCCTTGCCGTTTTCGTCCACCTTCATCTCTTCGGGAAGCGGGTAGGGCACGTCGAATTCGATCTTTTCCCCGGGCTTTTTGAAGGTGACGGTAAAATCGCCGGGGGAACCAGCCAGGCGGGCCACCACGGTGTGGGTTTTGATCGAAATTTTGGGATGGGCCTGCACGGCCTGGATTTTTTCGTCGACCACGGGCGGGATCAGGTCGGCAAAGGGCTGGGCAACCGGAAGCTGCTTTCGCCAATGGTTGGCATGGCCGCCGAGCCGATCCTCTTTTTCTACGATGGTGACTTCATAGCCGGCGTCTGCGGCATCCAGGGCGGCTGTCATGCCCGAGACGCCGCCGCCGATAACCAGAATTTTTCTCGAAAACGTTTCCAGCTTGTACGGCTCGGGCAGATCGATCTTCTTGACCTTGGCCATTCCCATGCGCAGATAGTCTTCGGCCAGCATCTGGACGCGGTCGAAGTGAACCCCGTCTCCTTTTTGCTCTTCGGTAAGCGCGGCAAACTCTTCCCGGGGATGGGACCAGACCACCTGCTCACGGATGTTGACCCGGTCTACGATGCAGCCGTCGAATCGGAAGATGTCATAGTTGACCCGACGGGAGCAGGCGGCAATGACCAGGGTGTTGGTCCCTTCTTCGATTTCCTTTTTCAGGAATTCGACCCCCTCCTTGCCGCATAGAATCGGGTGGGTCTTGGCGGCAACCCCGTCATCGGTTGCGACCGCTTTCAGCGCGTCGACATCCAGGGCTTCCCCGATGCCGCAGCCTTCGCAGATATACACACCTATCTTTTTATCCATGGATAACCTCCTACCTCCTCACCAGGGTTTGAATCGCTTTGAGGGCCATACCGGTTGCGCTCTGGTTGGATGTGACCACGTCGGCAGGCTTGGCGGCGCAGCCGGCGGCGAACATGCCGCCCTTGGCAAAGTCGTTCAAAAGAAAACCGTCTTCGGTCACTTGAAGGTCCGCCGGAAGTTTCAGGTTGGCGGCCGTCGGTTGCATGCCGGTGGCGAGCACCACCAAGTCGGCTTCCTGATGCATTTTCTCTCCGGTGACGGCGTTTTCGGCCGTGACGGTGATTTTTTTCGTAGCCGGGTCCTCGCTGACTTCGGCGACTTTCCCCTTGATCAGGAAGATGTTCTCGTCTTCTTTGACCTTCTGATAGAATTTTTCGTACCGCTGGCCCGGAGATCGGATGTCGATGTAGAATATGTAGATTTTGGCTTCGGGATACCGTTCGCGGACGTAGGTCGCTTGTTTTAGGGATGCCATGCAGCAGATGTAGGAGCAGTAGGGAAGGTGGTTTTCGTCCCTGGAGCCGGCGCACTGGACAAAGGCCACCGATTCCGGGACGCTGTTGTCCGACGGACAAAGGATTTTGCCCCGGGTGGGCCCGCTGGGAGAAGCCATTCGCTCCATCATCATGTTGGTGATGATGTTCTCGTATTGGCCGAAGCCGAGGTTGTCGATTTTCGTGGCATCGTAAGGCTCCCATCCGGTGGCCCAGACCACGGCGCCGACCTGCAGGGTAATGCTCTTGGGCGCCATGTCCAGGTCGATGGCGTCATACTTGCAGGCATCCTTGCAGCGCTGGGCGTCTTCCGTCCCGATGATCTCCGGCGCCAGAACGTAGCGGGCCGGGAAGGCCATCTCGAAGGGAAGATAGGCCGCCTTGGTCTTGTTCATGCCGAAATTGAATCCGTTTGCAATTTCGGTTTCACAGGCTTCGGCGCATGCCCCACAGCAGGTGCAGTTTTCGTTGACGTACCGGGGCTGGAGCCGAATCGTGACGCTGTAGTTGCCCGGGGCGCCCTCGATTTTTTCGACCTCAGCCAGGGTGAAGGCGTGAATGTTGGGATTATCCTTGATTCTGCGGAAGTTGATTTCAAGACCGCAGGTCGGAGGGCATAGCTTGGGGAAATACTGATTGAGCTGCGATACCCGCCCGCCCAGATATGGGTTTTTTTCGACCAGGAACACCTCGTAGCCCACTTCGGCGGCCTCGAGGGTGGTGGTCAACCCGCTGATCCCTCCTCCAACGACCAAGATGCTTCCGCTCGTAGGGGCTGTTTTTTCTTCAGTCATGCTATCCCTCCGTGGATGAAAAGTGGAATCGGTTGTATGCTCCGATGCGCCGCAACGCTTGCTTTGGTGCCGGCATTTCCGTGTCCATATGCCTAAAGGCTTTGTCACGGTCAAAGCCCTTACGCATGTGGACACAGAAAATCCTGGCAGACGGCTAAACGACACGGATCGGCAACCGTCTTTGCCATGATGTTAATAAAAACCTCCAGGCGTCTCTCGACGCCTGGAGGCCTCTATTTTGGTGCTCTAGATCATCGCCGACCGCGTTGACATCAGTCCGGAATGATCTGGATGTAGTCTTTCTTGAAGATGTCCCACTTCTGCTCCTTCGGGTCGAACTTGGAATTGACGAAGCAGAACCAGTTCTCGTCGTCCTGTCCCGGGTAGTCTGCCTGATAGTAGAAGCCCGGGTAGCGGCTTTCCTTCCGGAACTGGATGTGGCGCAGGTGGGATTCCACGGTCCAGATTCTGTGGATGATTTCCCAAGCCCGCATCAGTTCGTGCAGGTCGCCGGCGGCCAGCTTTTCGCAGTCTTCGCGCATGGTGGCCAACAGGTCCATGACGATCTCCAGGTTCTTGGAGGTGGTCTGGTAGAAGGTGGCGGTTCCGGCGCCGTACTCGTGGGTGGCTTTCATCAGCCGGTACATCATGCCGTTGGGCTTGAGGTAGTTCGGGTTGATGTCTTCGGCCGTGGTGTAGGCCACGTTGTCCAGATAGGTGCGAACCGGCTTGTAGACAATGTCGACCGCTTCGGCGCTGCTGATGGCCAGCTCGGGTTTGAAGTCGGCAAAGTCCTTGGCAAATCGGCAAGCCTGCTTGATCGCGATCCGTCCTTCGGCATGGGAGCCGGAGGAGAACTTGTGGCCGGAGCAGCCGACGCCGTCGCCTGCGGTGAAGAGCCCCTGGACGGTGGTCATCCGGTTGTAGACCTTGTCGTTTCTGGCCTTGATCTTGAAGGCGTCCGGCACCCAGTCATAGTCCGGGCCGGAAGTCCAAAGACCGCAGCATCCCGAGTGGGATCCGAGCAGGTAGGGCTCGGTGGGCATGATTTCGGAGTTTTTCTTCTCCGGTTCGGTGTCGGTGGCGCACCACAGGTTGGCCTGGCCGCAGGTCATGTCCAGAAAGTCTTCCCACGCCTCGGACTCGAGGTGCTTGAGCTCTTTCTTGTCCATGGTTTTTCCGAGTTCGGCAAGGGCGGTCACGGTGTCCATGAGGATCGGGCCGCGGCCTTCCTTCATCTCGAAGAGCATCAGGTGGTTTCGCAGACAGGTCGGAGTGATGGCGGCGGTGCCGTAAGGTGCGTAGTTTTCCAGCTCTTTTTTGGCAGCATCGCTGGCGGCGAAGTTTTCACCCAGGCCGTTGAGAGCCTTGGCCTTGAACAGGAGGAACCAGGCGCCGACCGGACCGTAGCCGTCCTTGAACCGGGCCGGGGTGAAGCGGTTTTCCATCATGGAAAGCTCGGCGCCCACGCGCATGGAAAGCGTATAGGTGGAGCCCGAGTTCCAGACCGGATACCAGGCGCGGCCTTTGCCCTCGCCCACCGACCGCGGCTGGTAGATGTTCACCGCGCCGCCGCAGGCGACCATCATGGTCTTGCACTTGATGACGTAGACTTTGTTCTCGCGGACCGAAAAGCCGATGGCGCCCGCGATCTGATTGTCGACGTTTTTGTCGAGCAGCAGTTCGACGATGAAGACCCGCTCCAGGATGTCGTCTTCGCCGATGGCCTTCTTGGCGGCCTCGGCGACGATCCGTTTGTAGGACTCGCCGTTGATCATGATCTGCCATTTTCCGGTGCGGACCGGCTCGGCGCCGCTTTTCAAGGTGCCCATGGTCTGGCCCTTTTTGCCGTCCAGGTTTTTGCCCTCTTCGGATTTTTTCCAGATCGGCAGGCCCCATTCTTCAAACAGATGGACCGAGTCGTCGACGTGGCAACCCAGGTCGAAGATCAGGTCCTCGCGGACGATGCCCATCAGGTCGTTTCTGACCATGCGCACGTAGTCGTCCGGGGTGTTTTCGCCGATGAAGGTGTTGATGGCCGAAAGGCCCTGGGCCACGGCGCCGCTTCTCTCCATGGCCGCTTTGTCCACCAGAAGGGTGGTCATTCCGTCGGGGAGCCATTTTTTGACTTCAAAGGCCGCCCCGCAGGCCGCCATGCCGCCGCCCACGATCAGAACGTCCACTTCCCTTTCTTCGACTTCCGGATCCCGAACCGCTTTAAGTTCACCTTTGGGTTTGTTCGGTAATGCCATATTTCATCCTCCTTCGATGTGAAAATTCTCAATCGGTTTGTCGAACAATGTCCGGTGTCTGCCTATACCGTCGCCTGGGGTTTGGGGACCTGGTAGCCTTCGGATTCCTCGGTGGCCAGCAGGCCGCTGTCCAGATCTTTGCCTTTGAGATCCTCGTAGGCGTTGGCAGCACCTTCGGGGGTGGTGCGGATGGGGAACTTAAAGCGTTTGATGACGCCGTTGCGGAACTTGCAGGTCCACATCACGTCTTCGGTGCCCATCATCGGCATGATGCTGCTTCCCAGCGGTACGAAGTCGGCATAGCCGCGGACTTCGATGGCCTGGGTCGGGCAGATCTTGACGCAGGAGAAGCACTCCCAGCATTGATCCGGCTCCTGGTTGTAGGCCTTCATTTCGTTGGGATCGAGCACCATCAAGTCGTTGGGACAAATGTACATACAAGCCGTTTTGTCCCCGCCCTTGCAGCCGTCACATTTTTCCTGAATTACGAAGCTTGGCATTAATGAACCCTCCTAAGTTTTGGATTGAGCAGTTACACGACGCGACTTCCTACAGCCGTTACACTGACCTCAGAACTCTTTCACACCTCCCTTCCTAAGTAGCTCCTTTGTCTGCGGCTCTTACTGCTGTTTTCTTGCTGATCATCATCAATGGAACCGGAATCCTTTTTTTTCGCCCGGTTTTTCGAAGAGGTTGTCAGGCGTCATTTTGAATTTTCTTTCGACTGGGAAAGGTGTTGGATGTTGATAAATTCTCCTAATAAAATCAATTAGATAGAGCCTGCCGCCAGATAGAATTAAATATCACCCGCCTTGGGCCTTGTCAAGAATTTTCGGCCCGGGATTTTCAAACAGATGCAGAGGGTTACATCATTGAAAGGGCAGAAAACAACATCTGGAATTTGTAAATATCGGAAACACCATATATGGTATTTCTGGTATGGAAAAGGACGTTCTGGTTTGCACCTTGACAGAGGCGCCCGGCATGATGGCCGATCGTCAGCCTCTCAATGAAAGGAATTTCGAAGATGGACGCCGATATGGTCGAGATATTCCCTGGGCAGCCGTTTGCCTTCTCCTGTGGTCCGGCGGTCTCCTGTTTCAACCACTGCTGCAGGGACCTGAACCAGTTTTTAACCCCGTACGACATCTTGCGCCTGAAGCGGGGGCTGTCCCTTTCTTCTGCCGAGTTTCTGTCTCGATACGCCTCGGTTTACGACGGCCCCGAAACCGGTCTTCCGGTGGTCTCTTTCCGGACCCGGGCGAAAGACGGCCATCTTTGTCCCTTTGTGGCCGAGGAAGGATGCCGCGTGTATGAAGACCGTCCCTCCTCGTGCCGGAGCTATCCCTTGATGCGGCTGGCTTCCCGCAACCGCGAAACGGGACGGATCACCGAGCGGTTTTTCCTGTTGAGAGAACCCCACTGCAGAGGTTTCGAATCAGGCCGAATCCAAACCGCGGGTGAATGGATTGCCGGCCAAGGCCTGGCCGTTTACAATGAGATGAACGACCGGATTCTCGAGTTGATCAGCCTAAAAAAGCGCTGCCGGCCCGGCCCTCTGGACATGGCCGCACGACATCGGTTTACCAGGGCCCTTTACGACCTTGACGGATTCCGTAAGCAGATTTTCGAACCA
>Ga0272443_10000767_pt1 | contig 54145 bp, 44 predicted proteins | sample SSMAcet12_FD_193581 | JGI IMG/M metagenome (GOLD analysis project Ga0272443, IMG submission 193581) | Marine sediment archaeal communities from Little Sippewissett salt marsh, Falmouth, MA, United States - SSM-Acet-12 | ecosystem: Environmental > Aquatic > Marine > Wetlands > Sediment ... | reverse complement strand
TCGCACCCATCCCGCCCAACGTAAGCACTAGGACCGCCGATAGGCTTGGAACAAGCAGCAACCAGGCCAGGCGGCGGTGGCGGGTGAACATGATGGCGATCACGCCGACTGCCGTACCCAGCATCGCGCCGCGACCGAAGGTGATGGCCACGCCAACAGCAAGTGTGCCGGCCATAATCCACCAGGTCCAATCGAAGTCCTTTTTACTGATCGCTGCCAGGGAAGCGGCTGACAGTGAGCCCATCATCAGGACATAGGCGAGGTGATTGCTGTGGGTGAAGGGTCCATTCATCAGCATGCGGTGGGTTCCATCATCGAGAGGGTGATTGTAGACATTGACTGCCCACAGGCCCTGGACGTTTCCCAGGTAGATGATGAAAGATCCGACGAAGAGTAGGATCGAGAATAGAGCGGTGGTTCGGAGGAGCTTGACCGTGCGTGTCGGAAGGTCGCGGACCAACCAGCCGAAGGTGGCGAGGGCGAACACGAAGACCACAGCATCGCTTGCTGTTTGATGGAGGGCATAGCCCGGATCGGGTCCATGCAGTGCCCCAATCACCAGCCCCAGGAAATACAGGATGAGGGCGGGGATCAGCGTGAAGCGGTACGTCTGGAGGAACGCGGAGAGGTTCGCTCTACCATCCCGTATCACAGGGCGGAAGGCGATAAGAGTAAGGCCGAAAACGAACAGGTAACCGGCAATGCGGAACAGGATGGCAAGACCTGGAACTTGTCTGTCAAGCGGCGAATTGGTCATCAGTGTGACGAGTGTTAGGAGAATAACCAATACGCCATAACCCCATTGAGAATGACTATTGCTAGGTTGTTGCGGTTCTGTTTTCATGTTGAGCTCTATGACCTTTCGTGTCATCCAACGTGCTGATAGACGATGGTTCTGTAGAAGTATACTGGTGTTTTTTGGAGGATGTTGTTAGTGGGGACGTTTGTGGACAAATCGTTCTGGCTTTCATCACAGGGTTTTTCACGCAGATCATTGATGGGATCGATTGGATGTCTCTCGTGGTGACAGCTTGCGTCACCTCAGGATGCTATTGGGATATGCCTCTTCACCATCAAGTCCTTAGGAAGGTCAGGCTTGGTATACTAGAGCATTCCTTAAGGACGCAGGAAGGCGTCAGGATATCTCATGATGGATAAAAACATTGTTCCACATGAACACAAGGTTCGCCGGGAGGATCGCTCGCGGCTCAAGCTTCACGCACCAGGAGTCCTCTGGTTTACGGGACTCTCGGGGAGCGGGAAGTCCACCCTTGCCAACCTGGTTGAACTGGAATTGAATCGTAACGGTGTACATACATTCTTGCTGGACGGTGACAATATCCGGTCAGACCTGAATCGAGACCTGGGTTTCTCGCTGGATGACCGTAGTGAGAATATTCGACGGATCGGCGAGGTAGCAAAACTGTTTTTCGATGCAGGGTTGATCGTGATTACGGCATTCATCAGCCCCATTCGGCATGACAGGGATCTGGTGCGAAAAAAGCTGCCAGAAAGCGCATTTGTGGAAATCTTCCTTGATTGTCCTCTGGACATCTGTGAACAGCGTGATCCCAAAGGGTTGTATCGCAAAGCTCGCGCAGGAGAGGTTGCAGAGTTTACGGGGATTGGTTCTCCCTATGAACCACCACTCTCCCCGGAGATCACCATTCATACAGGAACGACTTCTCCTCTCGACGGCGTTGCACAGATTCTGCGGTACTTAAAGGACCAGCAGTTCTGGCCGGGGAAGGTTTGAATGGCGAATTATCTGGATGAGTTGGAAAGCATCAGCATATACATCCTGCGGGAAGCGTATGCGAATTTCTCCAATCTCGGAATGCTGTGGTCCATGGGTAAGGACAGCACGGTGCTGCTCTGGCTTACAAAGAAAGCCTTCTTCGGACACGTCCCGTTCCCACTGATTCACATCGATACGCACTATAAAATTCCCGAGATGATTGCCTACCGTGATCGGCTTACAAGAGAATGGCAGTTGCCGATGGTTGTAGGTTCGAACGACGACGCGCTCCGGGAAAAACGCACGTTCCCTGACGGGCAAGTGGACCGGATCACGTGCTGCATGAATCTCAAGACGGAGGCGCTCCGGCAGACACTGGCCGGGGAAGGGCGTCGCTTGCGATACAACCATGATCAGCAGCAGTATGATGTCGAGGCGAACCCCCAGCCCTTTTCCGCCGTCATCGTCGGGGCGCGTGCGGATGAGGAGGGATCGAGATCCAAGGAGCGCTACTTCTCTCCACGGGATACGGAGAATGAATGGAACATCGGTGAGCAACCCCCTGAATTCTGGAATCAGTATAAGACTGATTTTGCACCGGGCACATCGGTGCGAATCCACCCGCTGCTGGACTGGACTGAGTTGAACATCTGGGAATACATTCAACGCGAATCGATTCCAACGGTATCCCTGTACTACAACCAGGGTGATGGCAAGCGCTACCGGTCTCTTGGTTGTTATCCCTGCACGTTTCCTGTTGAATCCCAGGCCCGTACTGTGGAAGACATCATTGAGGAGTTGCGGACGGGGCAATTCTCCAATGTAGCGGAACGTGATGGCCGCGCCCAGGACCAGGATGATGATGGCGGACTGGAAACGCTTCGCCGGGGAGGGTACATGTAATGGGTGCAGAAAACCCTAACCCGGCATTGGCTTCCGCCTTGCAGGAGACCATGAACATTGTCTTCGTCGGACACGTCGATCATGGCAAGAGTACGGTGATCGGGAGAATGCTGGCGGACACCGGAAGACTTCCAGAGGGAAAACTGGAGCAGGTCCAGGCGTTATGTGAACGCAATGGCGAATCGTTCGAGTATGCCTACCTGATTGATGCATTGAAAGATGAACGCGCACAGAGTATCACCATTGATTCCGCCAGGGTTTTCTTTCAATCCGATCAGCGTCATTACATCATCATTGATTCGCCAGGACATATTGAGTTCATTAAGAATATGGTGACAGGCGCCTCCCGAGCGGAAGCGGCCGTTCTGGTCATTGATGCCAAAGAGGGCGTTCGAGAGAATTCCCGCCGGCACGGGTATTTACTATGGATGCTGGGGATCAGACATATTATTGTCGCAATCAACAAGATGGATATGGTTGATTATCGCGAAGATGTCTTTGAGGCGGTACGCACGGAATATGAGTCATACATGGATCAAATTGGTTTGCAGCCGCAGCGTTATATCCCGGTTAGCGCTGTAGAAGGGGAGAATGTCGCGCGAAAAAGTGACCGGATGTCGTGGTACAGCGGCGGAACCATCCTGGAAGCCCTGGACTCCCTGGAAAAGGAAAAACCCCCGGACGATTTGCCTTTCCGTATGCCCGTGCAGGATATCTATAAATTCTCCCGCATGGGTGATGAACGCAGGATTGTCGCAGGAACCGTTGTCAGTGGGCAGGTTCATGTCGGGGATGAATTGATCTTCCTCCCATCCGGCAAGAGGTCTGTGTTGAAATCACTTGAAACGTTCCACGCACCTGCGCGTAGTGAAGCCCGGGCAGGTGAGGCAATTGGCTTCACGTTGGACGAGCAAATCTATATCCAGCGCGGTCAGGTCGTTGCGCGCGCGGATGAGCCGCCTCCCGCGATTGCCAAACGGGTCCGGGTGAGTCTCTTCTGGCTGGGAAGACAACCCCTGGTCATGAACACGCCGTATGTGATGAAGATTGGAACAGCTCGAGTCGAAGCCCGTGTCGAGCGTATTCATCGCATCATTGATGCATCTGACTACTCCACTCGTACGGCAGAGCAGGTGATCGGGCACAATGACGTTGCGGAGTGTACGCTCCTATTGAAACACCCCATTGCATTTGATCTCTGCAACACCATCTCGGAAACCAGCCGGTTTGTACTGGTCGACGGCTATGAAATCTGGGGCGGGGGCATCGTCCTCGAACCCGTGCCAGACGAGGAATCGGGCCTGCTGGATGAAACCATCTTCCGTGAACAGAAATGGATTAAGTCCAATGTGAGCATGATCCAGCGGGCGGAAAAATACAATCAACGCCCGGCGCTGATTATCGTCACCGGGAAGAAAGGTGCGGGGCGCAAGCGTCTGGCAAGTGCAGTTGAACGCAAACTCTTCGATGAAGGCAAAATGGTGTACTACCTGGGCATCGGGAGCGTGCTTTACGGCGTGAATGCGGACCTCAAACGAGCAAAACCCGGGAACAACTGGCACGAACATCTTCGACGCATGGCGCAGATTGCCCATCTCTTCCTCGACGCCGGCTTGTTTCTCCTGCTTACCGCTGTCGAATTACAGGAAGAGGATCTGCGTGTGTTCCGCTCCATCATCGATCCCACACTGATTGAAACCATCTGGATTGGCGACATACGGACCACGGATCTTGCTGTAGACCTGCAGGTCAGTAGCAACGAGGATGTGGATAAGGCGGTCGAACGCATCAAGCAGATGCTGCAAGACCATGGATCGATTTTTAGTCCCAATTTTGAGATGCCCTGAGGGGGATTATTCAGAGAACGTCACTCTCGGGTGCCGCAGACTGCCACGCGCAGCGTTTCATAGATTCGACCCAGTCGATGGGCAACCTGGCCAAGACTGATGAGAAAAATAAGTGCTGGCGATTTCCTCGCCCCGATCAAGGTTCTCCAGAGGGCAAAAGCATATACGGGGTGACCATCAGGCTCGAGGGTTACCGCATGAGTCAGCCCCTTCTCCCGTATCGCACGGCAGAAATGAAATGCACCACGTCCGTAGCGGAATTGAATGCGGAGATAACTGAAGGGCTTCCGGTCAAGCAGGTGATGCCATACCTTCGCATCGCTGCAGAAGGTCTGCCGGTAACCGTGAGCAATCAGACGATAGCTGAGTTCTCGGTCTTCATTGGACGCCGACCGAAAACGCTCATCGAAACCTCCAAGCTCAACGAAGACATCCCGCCTGACAGCGGCATTATTGGATACAAGCATGACCGCATTTCCGTGATTGTCTCGCCGGTAATGGTAGAGAAATTCAATCAGGACACTCCAGGCCTCGCTGGCAAGATTCTCCCGATCAGGGTTCAAGGTCAACCCGCCGGCTGCATCCCATCCTTCCGTCTTGAATAGTCGTTCGTACTGCGACAACCAATCACCTGCAATTCGACAATCGTCATCGGTAAACGCGAGGTAGGTTCCCTTCGCTGCGCGGGCACCGAGGTTGCGCGCACTGGCGGGACCTGCCGGTTCCGAAGTATGCAACAGGTGGAGTGGCAGTGTTTCTCGCTGTTCGTGTGAAATCTGGTTGAATGAAGTGCCCCCACCGTCGTTTACGATGATGAGCTCCCATTGACCTTCCGGGAATTGAAGTGATCGAAAACTCTCCAAGCAGGCATGCAAGGATTCCGGGCGATCTTTCGTTGCGATAATCACGCTGAATTGAATCTTCGAAAGCCCTTCCACCACAAAGATCCTTATCGTAGATGGCGATTAGGTGTAACCCAGGCGGCGCATGACAGGCCCTGCAATCGATTCGATGATTGCGAGATCCTCCCTGGATAGCTCATCGACATATTTATGGACTCGATCTTTCTTGACCATCCATAGCTTGAAGCCTTCCGGCGCGACCCCCAGGTAGTCACCGAGGCGACGTACTTCCTTCTCCGGGTTTGCGACGAGATCTTCATAGCGGATGGTGCAGATGTGATCCCGATTCCTCTCCATCATGGTGATGGCTTTTACCCAGGTTTTCGAAACTTTTTCCACCGTGCTGTACTTCTCCCCTTCAGGGTTGCCTGCCCAGTTTGTCCTGCTCATCTCCGTCGCGGAACGAACGACGGCGCGAGGATCACGGTAGATGACGATGCGCTTGAGAGACGGGATCTGCGCAAGACGATCCAGATTGTAAACGTAGGGGGGATATTTATCCCCGATGATCGGGGAATGGGGAAGCGAGGAGGATAGGCACCCGGTGATGATGTCAAACGAGATGTAGTCACGCATGTGATGAGAAAGCGCCCAGAGGTACCTGGTGCGAAACCACCCACTGGCAAGAATATTCGCCTGCCGGTGGAAACGCTTCTTATAAATCTTCAGGATGCGGCGTTTGTACCAGTTCCGCCTGAGGCTGGCCTTGTAAACGTCGTAGCGGGCACCCATGGCATGAAACACGCGAAACTCGAACAGGCTCAATATATCGGGATGTGTGTTGAGGATCAAGTTTAGCAAGGTTGTGCCGGAACGGGGATGTCCGGCAACGAGCATGAAGGTCGTCTTCGGTTTTTGTTGGTTAATCATAGTCCAAATCCTACTTGCCCCATCTAGTCACTGATCATCCATGGTTGATACGCGGATTCTTTGACGCGACGTCTTCTTCTCACGAAGGCGAGATCAATCTTGAGCTCCCCTGCGCTTGCGAGGGGATTGGCGGCACCATTGACCATCCTCTTCGTACCCCAGCTCGATCAGCATCGAGCCGGCGACTGCATGGAACGTCATTGCATCACGGCGCGAGAAGGCTTGCTTCCAGTCTCCGGTTCTTCCACCTCTCCGGAACTTGGTTTCACCGGGCTTGTAGTTGGTAGCAAAATCTGTCTTCTTGAGAATGGTTTCCAGGTCCGCATCCTGGTAGGGAATGCTGCAGAAATCGAACATCTCCCGGTATGTCTGTATAGGATGTTCTTTCAACGCTTCGTAACGGACTTCGAGGACGTGTTCTTCGCCCAGTGTCTCGCTTTGCCTCCGCACTCGCCGGACGGCATCATGCCAGGCTTTTGCAGACGAGGCGACATTGCGGCCGAAGGTTGTCTTCCATCCGGGAACCCAGGACTGGGCTGCTGCCAGGACTGAAACAGCAACATCGCGGCCGTCACGAACAACGTGGATGAAACGGGCTTTGGGAAAGATGTCCAGGATGAGAGCCATTTGATAGAGATGGGATGGGCTTTTTTCCACAAGGAAGCGATGATCGTCCTCGATGGCGAAGCTCATGACGTTTTCGACGAAATTCCGCACAAGTGGGATGAGCTCTTCCCGGGAGAGTGTCCTGCTGAGCCCGGAATAGTTGGGCGGCCAGTGCGCCTCCGAGAACAGGCTGCCTACACCATCGCGCGGTGTGAACAGCCACGATTCGAACACCCCCGCCACCAGTGGATGGGCATTGAAGATGTCATACACCCATGTTGTCCCTGACCGGGCTGCGCCGATGATGAAGATCGGTTCTTGAGACAACTGGGAGAATCGATTGGTGTTCATTTCACCCCTTAAGTTGTAAGAGTTGCAGATTGTAGAGCTCTGCGTAACGTCCATTCGCGGACAGCAGCTCGTCATGGGTTCCCATTTCCAACACGTTGCCTTCCGACAGAACAATGATGCGATCCGCAAGACGGACGGTAGAGAAACGATGCGAAATGAGTATCGCGGTTCTTCCCTTCGCCAGTGAAGCGAACTGCTGGAAAAGCCTGAATTCTGCGCGGGCATCCAATGCGGCTGTTGGTTCATCCAGGATGAGAATCGGCGCATCAGGACGGGTGAAAGCCCGCGCCAGAGCGATCTTCTGCCACATACCTGCGGAGAGGTCATAGACACCAAAGCGTCTTCCCAGCATGGTGTCATAGCCCTGCGGCATCGTCTGGATCAAGCCGCGGATTCCAGTTGCTTCAACAATCTTGTCGAGATCTTCCTCGGTGTATTCCTGTCTGATGTTGCCATAGGCAATGTTGTCATAAACCGTTGCTTCATAACGATTGAAACCCTGCAGAACAAAAGCCAGTTCCTTATGGAGGTCTTTAGGAGAAATGGAGGTGATGTCGACTCCATCGACCATGATGCTCCCGGCAGTCGGTTCGTAAAGCCGCGCAAGCAGCTTCACCAACGTTGTTTTTCCCGCGCCGTTCTCTCCGACAAAGGCGACGGTCTCACCCGCGTTGATCTTGAACGAAACGTCGTGGATCACTTCGCTCTCTGAACCAGGATAGGTAAAGCTGACGTGCCGGTATTCGATATCGCCAGAAAGTTCCCGGACCGGGGTGAGATTGCGGCCGCGTATGCCGGGCTGGATCTGGAAGAAAAGGTTGAGATCAGCGATGTAGAGCAACTCGGCGACCGCTCCACTGGCCGCTTCAGCGACGGTGTTGAGCGATGAACTCAAGCGGGCAGAAACGGCGATGAAAAGGGTGAGATCACCGATGGTCAGGGCGTTTTCAACGATTTCTCCAACAATCCGGGCCATGAGCAGGTAAGAAACGACGCCGAGGATGAGCGCATACGCAAGCTCCATCAGCGAGCGGCGCAGGAACAGTCGCCGGTCTTCCCGGATGAATTCGTTCAGCAGGTTGTCATACTGTCGGATGAGGGTGGGCGCGAGACCGAGTACTTTTGCTTCCGGGGCGGAATTGCGGCTGGTGAGCGTTGAGATGAAATAACTCGCCCATCGGCGCTTGGTGGCACGGCTGTATTCCGTGTAATAGGCTTCCTGGGAGTGGCGCCATTTGGAGTAGATGTACGGAAGAAGAATGGGAAGCAGCACGGCAAGAATCAGCGGCTCGACGGCAGCCAGAACTGCGGCGAGGGAGATCATTTGAATGATCCCGGCGAACATGCTGATCAACCTTGCGAGGAAGTTCGAGAAATGACCGGCGGGGTTCTTTCGCACACGCTCAAAGACATCCTGCAGCTCGAGGTCCTCCAATTGTGCAAGGTCAAGTTCCGCTGAGTGCTCGAGGATGTCGTTGGAAAGACGCAGGACCAGGAGTTCCGTCAGGCGCTGCTTGAGGAAAGTCGAAAGGGTGTTGAGTAGCGCCGCTGACACCGTCGCGCCGAAGCCCAGAAGCAGCCAGGGGAGCACGGCCTGATAGTCAGAAGCAACATCCTGCGCGAGTAGGCCGGCGACGGAATCGACGATCTGCTTGCCAACCCAGGCCAATCCCGCCGGGAGCAGATTGGAGAGCAAGCTGGTTATAAGGATGCCCAGCAGGAGTGGCGGGCTGATGTGATAGGTTGTATGGATTACCCAGATGGTTTGAGCCTGGAATTCGCGAATTTTTTCTGTCAGTGTGGATGAGGTCTCCGGCTGCATCTATAGTCTCCCTCGCTGGTGCAGGAATGACTTCGCTGCAGTTCGAATGACACGTGACCAGATGGTGATGGTGGGCATGGTTATTCCAAGACGGATCGCTTCCCATAGACACACCAGGCATTCCCGCCAACCACCTTCATACAGCTTTTTGGTTGCGAGGATGAGAAACAGGGAAGAAAACCGGGAACGCCGATCGTCTGTGAGGACCCCCGCACTTTTCAGGTTTTCATGCAGGAAACGAAGGTTATCGGGTTTTGTGCGATAAGCAACAAACACGAGCGGTGCTGCGGCAGACACCATGGTTTCCTGACTCATCTCGCGGTAGTAGGCGATGTCCTTGATGTTTTTGAACGCGTAGTTATCCCAGAGGGCGAGATGCATTTCCAGGGAACGTTTTACTGTCTCCCACTCCGGACCGGGAAGGCCGGAGGCCTGTCGCATCGCAGGCCACAGGTCGCGTATGTCCTCTGGAGAAGCGCCATGTCTCTGGACGTGTTCCAGGAGTTTTACCTGCCAGTCGATGACCGTGAGATTTGAGATGGGCTGATAGGGTGAAACGGACAGAGTCTGTTTGAGATACGTGGTTGCTTCGTCAAGTTGGTCTGTCTGGGTCAGCAACCAGATCATCCAGATGAAGGTATTGTAGCGAACCCGCCGTTCGAGTTTTCGCACAGACCGGGGAAGGTCCACGCGCGCAAAGAAGCGCTCGAGGACTGCCGATAGATCCTGTGCCTGCTGAGGGCTGTCCAGGAATGTATTGCTTCCATGCTGTCGGTACAGAACGGTGGTCTGGTACAGCCAGAGGGCTTTACTTCCATTGGCAGCCATACGCAGGATGAGATCGACATCCTCGGCCTGTTTCAAGCGCTCATCGAAGCCGCCAATGGCAGCTACAGCTTCCCGATCGAGCATGAGCGCACCCGGGAAGATGGGTTTCCAGAGCAGCCAATCCGCAAAGTCAAGACGGGGGGCGTCAGTCCAGGGAGTCACGTCGTTGAGCTTCTCGCCGTCTGCGGAGATGAGAGACCATCCACTGTTAACGATCTCCAGCCGGGGTATGCGAGGTCTGTATGCATCCAATGCGGCAAGCTGACATTCGATCTTGTCCTCCAGGAGGACATCATCTGAATCAAGGAAGACGAGATACTGCCCCTTGGACTTCGAGATGCCGAGATTCCTGGCTGCACAAACGCCCAGGTTTGCCTGTTGATGGATCTGTACCCGTGGATCCGTGAAGGATTGCATGATTGCAGCGGTCTCATCCGTGGACCCGTCATTCACCAGAATGAGTTCGATATTGCCGAAGCTCTGTGTGAGAACGCTGCGGATTGCGTCGCCAAGATAGGTTTCTGCATTATATGCAGGGATGATGATGCTGACCCGGGGCGTGTCGGAAGCGTTCACAGGATCAACCATGACGTGCCGTCCCGGAAAGTTGACGCAGGATGGCGAAGATGAAGCGCGGGTTGTAGAAAAAATATCGCCAGAATAGACGCCGGGGTTCCTGGACGAGGCGGAACATCCATTGCAATCCCACTTGCTTGATCCAGGCCGGAGTGGGTCTGGTGTAACCAGCAAGGATGTCGAAGGAGCTGCCAACACCGAACATGGGGCAGTCTATGTGCTCTTTGTTACGCTGCATCCAATAGTCCTGATATGGCGTACCCATTCCGACCCAGAGAATATCGGGGTTGCTTGTAACGATTTCTTCCAGGAGAGCGTCGTTCTCTCTGTCTAATAAGGGGCGTTGCGGCGTTTCGTGTGCGCCAAGAATCTGGATTCTCGGAAATCTGTCCTTCAGCGTTTTTATGACTTTCCTTCCCTGACCGATCCGTCCGCCGATGAGAAAATGCTTCCATTCCGGGTTATCTGCGATGGAGGCAAGCATGAAATCATCCCCATGCACCCGCTCAACCCCTGTATACCCCATCCATCTGCTGACCCAGACCAATGGCATGCCATCCGGGAGGACAAAGTCAGCCTGGTTTATGATGGTTTGAAAGGAAGGATCGTCATACCCAAGCATGACCGTATATACGTTTACAGCACGGAAGATGCGTGCAGAATGATCTCTTACAACCTGATCAAGGATGCCTCGCGCTTCACGGAACGTGATGGCGTTGAGCTCTGTCCCGAGGATGTTTACCTTATCGTGAGGCCCGTAACGTTTGGCTGACCCATTGTGGGCACTGCTCATACCAAGCCCCTGCCCTCCGAATAGTCATCGAAAACCGCAGCGATACTGTCCCGAATAGTGATTGGTAGGACTGGTGAATCGTATTGCAAGTGTAAATCACAGCAGGTATTCATGCAATTGATCCTTCTGGACGCGTCGGGTGAGAGCGATGCGCGCTTCCCTCGCTTTTCTGAGGAATGTGAAGGTGAAGGGCTTTGAGGAACGTGGGTGAAGGTCCGTGCCTTCGTATCGGATAGAAGGGGACGCATGTGGCATCTCGGCGGTGTGACGATGTGGTTAGATTTCTGTTTTGAGAATAAGCTCGATGCAGTACAATGGGCGTATTCTTCTTGCGGGATACTGCCGGATAGGCAGCACGCTTATTGCCAAAGGATCATTAGACGCCGGACAAGAATGTTCTGATCTCCGGGAATGGATATTCTTGGGCATCTCGGAAGGCAATCCTCCCTGGGAGGGGCTCCAGGTAGAACGGATCCTTGTGCATGAAAGTCAGGTCTGGGGAAAGTACCGTATGTGTTCAGGATCAGAATCGACACTGCCTTCCATTGAAATGATGGGAATCAACATCCACACGATTTCACTTGACGAGATGCTGGAGCACATCTTTCAGACCATCGAGCAGGATGGGCGGTCAATCGTTGCGAATGTAAATGTCCATGCGATGAACATTGCCTACGAAAACCCGACATTCCGCCGCTTCCTGCAGAATTCGGATGTTGTCTTCTGCGACGGGCATGGCGTTCGATTCGGAGCATTCCTTCTCGGTCAACGCATTCCCTACCGGTATACGCCTCCGGATTGGATTCCCCGTTTGATCCAATTATGCGCAAGCCGTGATGTGAAAGTCTATTTTCTGGGAGGACGTCCCAGCGTTGCACAAAAGGCTGCTGACTATTTACAGAGGACCGTGGTAGGTCAGTGTCGGATTGAGGCACATCACGGTTTCTTTGAGAAGGATTGTGATCATCCAGAGAACCGGGATGTCATCGAGAAGATCAACCACGCGCAAGCCGATATTCTTGTTGTGGGATTTGGTATGCCGCTCCAAGAACAATGGATTGCCGATAATTGGTCAAAACTCAAGGTGAGCGTGGCGATTCCTGCTGGAGCGGCTTTCGATTACCTGTCTGGAGAGATGGTTCGGGGCCCAAGGTGGATGACCGAATCGGGTCTTGAATGGCTCGCCAGGCTTCTTGTTGAGCCGCGCCGCCTGTGGAAACGGTATTTATTCGGGAATCCGTTGTTCCTCTACCGCGTCCTACGGCAGAGGTTCACATCCAAGAAGCGAACCGGAGAAATGCAAGACGTTTCCGGGTAACATCGAACGTCCGTGCACGCTGGAATTCTGTATCGTTGGCTGCACGGATGATGTCGGCAAGGACAGGGAGAAATGGGATGCCTTATCTGGCGTCTGTACGACCTACATGTTTCTCACGGTGAAATGGCGGGCGGCACGTGACGGGTAGCGTTCGCTACGGATCTAATAGCAGGAAGCGTGATGAAACGTTTTCATAGATTATCGTTACTACTCCTCATGATCGATGCTACCGTTGTTAATCTTGCCTTATTCGGGGCAAGTCAGCTTCGCAGCACGATTCCGTTTGGTGTCAGCGGAGCCCTCCCTCTCGAGCTCACATCCCCACCCTGGTTTCTTTATCCCGTTGCCACGCTGTGCTGGGTAATCAGTCTGTACAACAGTCGCAGTTACGATCCTCAGTATGTGCTGCGCTGGTTTCGCGAGGCACAGGCTGTGCTCCTGGGCGGCTTGTTATGTACGGGCTTGCTGGCAGGGGTTCTATACTTTATCTTGCGGGATTTTTCCCGTCTCCAGTATGGCTATTTCATTGTGCTGGCCGAGATGCTCCTGTTGGGATATCGTGGTTTCCTTCGCATAACCTACCGGGTGTTCCGCATCCAGCGGCAGGGAGCTCGCAGTCGCGTACTCGTTGTGGGCGCCGGGATGTTGGGAAAGCGAATCGGCCGCGCCATCCTCAACTACAGCCGCTGGGGCTTTGACCTGATTGGTTATCTCGATGATGATCAAAAGAAACAGGGCTTCCGTCTGAACAATGTCCCCGTCATGGGAACGATCGACGATGTAGTCCTGGTCGTCCGCGAGAGGGGTATCGAGGAGGTATGGGTTGCGCTTCCGCTACGCGCCTACGCGCGATTGGATGATCTCGTGGAAGCGCTGGACGAGTACGCCGTGCGAATCTACATCGTCCCCGATTATTCAACCCATGCCTTGGTGCGTGCACAGGCTGAAGTGTTTGCAGGTCTCCCTGTGATCGGCTTGCGGGAGGGTGTCATCGATGATGCCTCCCTGATGATCAAGCGGATGTTCGATATGGTACTCACCATATCCTCGTTGCTGGTGGCGCTTCCCTTGATGGGCTTGATAGCCCTGGCCATCAAGCTTGACTCAACCGGACCGGCTCTGTTCCGTCAGGAGCGCGTCGGCGAGAACGGTGCGTTGTTTGGGATGTGGAAATTCCGAACGATGGTGCGGGATGCCGAATCCCGACAAGATGAGGTTCTTGAGGTGATGGATGACGGCCGTGTACTGCACAAGCATGAAGATGATCCCCGCGTGACGAGGGTGGGACGGTTCCTGCGCCGCTACAGCCTGGATGAGCTTCCGCAGCTTTTCAATGTGCTGAGTGGTGAAATGAGTCTGGTAGGACCCCGGCCGGAGATGCCATGGCTCGTCGATAAGTATGAACATTGGCAGCGACAGCGCTTCGCAGTCCCCCAGGGCATCACGGGCTGGTGGCAGATTAACGACCGCAGCGATAAACCCATGCACCTCAACACTGAGGACGACCTTTACTACGTTTACAACTATTCTCTGTGGCTGGATGTCATCATCCTTCTTCGCACTCCCTGGTCGGTTCTGAGGGGTAGAGGAGCTTTCTGAACGTGCCATGTAGTTAAGGCCTCACCCCATACCGCAGCGGAATCGACTACAATACAGCAGCAGCCGTCAGGTTGCTGACGCATCCATCCGTTTTGAGGAAGCTGTCTTGCAAGGAAGCTCCGAAAACCCGCTTGTTTCCATTGTGATCCCGTCCTACAACCAGGCCCGCTATCTCGGCGCCACATTGCGCTCGGTCCTGGAGCAGGACTATGCCCCGTTGGAAGTGATGGTGATCGACGGCGGATCCACGGACGGATCGCTTGAGATTATCGAGTCCTATGCCGACCAGCTTGAGTACTGGGTCTCGGAACCTGACCGGGGGCAGGTGAACGCCATCAACAAGGGTTTACGGCGTGCGACAGGGGAGATTGTCGCATGGCTCAATTCGGATGATCTCTACCTGCCGGGAGCCGTTCGTGAAGCCGTTGAGGCCCTTCGGCTGCATCCGGACGCCGGCATGGTGTATGGGGACGGATTGTTAATCGACTCGGAAAACCGTCTCCTTGACCGGCATTCCTACCGGACGTTAACCGCGCTTGACCTGCTCTGTTTTGAGGTCTTGCTTCAACCGGCTGCATTTATGCGGCGTTCTGCTCTTCGCGAAGCGGGATTCCTCAGCGAGAGGTATGACCTCATCCTCGATCACGAACTCTGGGTCAAAATATCGGCCCGGCATCCTTTGCTGCACGTTCCGCACTTCTGGGCAGGCGAAAGGACCTACCCGCAGGCCAAGACGATGGCAAACGCAGGAGATTTTGGGCGGGAAGCGGAGCTTATGGTCGCCTGGGCTGCGGGAGATTCATACCTTGCGACTGTCGTGGGAACCCATCGAAGGATGATTGATGCCAGTCTCCATGCGTTCACCGGCCGCAGGATGATCGATGCCCGTCGCTATCGCGATGCCCTTCGTTCCTTCGTGCGTGGTTTCCGCGCCCGTCCGACCGTCGTTCTCCGGTACTGGTACAAGGTCCTGCAGGCGCTGATGGGCGCACTTGGCCTGGAGAATCTCTTCATGGTGTACCGCAGGCTGCGCCGGAGAATCCAGCACGCCAATCGCAGGCTGGTGGAACAGGAGCCAGGACACTTCGTATTGGAGCAGGATTCATGAGCGACAGGCAGCCGTTGGTCAGCATTATCACACCCTCGTTTAATCAAGTGGATTATCTCGAGCGGACCATGCTGTCTGTCCTCAATCAGACTTACCCTCATCTTGAGTACATCGTCATGGATGGCGGCTCGACGGATGGGTCGATTGACGTCATCGAGCGCTATGCCGACCGGCTTGCGTATTGGGAATCGGCGCCGGATCGGGGTCAGACAGAAGCCATCAATAAGGGCTTTAACCGTGCCACTGGCGGGGTGATGGCCTATCTTAACTCCGACGATCTCTACTACCCCCATGCCGTTGAAGAAGCGGTTGCCTACCTGAACGCTCATCCGCAGGTCGGCATGGTGTACGGCGATGCCCACTACGTCGATGCGGAGGACAGGGTCATCGGTCGCTTTCCGGCCGCGCAGACCAGCTACAGGCGGCTGCGCAACGGCTATGTCCACATCCCACAGCAGGCGACCTTCTTCCGCAAAGTCTTCTGGGACATCGTTGGACCGCTCGACCCAACGTTTTACTTTGCCATGGATTATGACCTGTGGGTGCGCATCGCCGAACTCACCCCGCTGGTGTATGTGCCCCGTACCTGGGCTGCATTCCGTCTGCACGGCGATGCGAAAACCACGCAGGCAGCAGCCCAGTGCTGGCCGGAGATGATCCGCGTACACCGACGGCTCGGTGGAAGTGTTGTATCGCTCATCTACGCCAAGTACATCCTGCGCCGGATTCTGGAACCACTCATGCCGCTGCGGTTGAAACTGCGGCTGTGGTGGCAGCAGATACGGGCGTCAGCGTGAGATAGGAATCATGTTCAAAAGGGAAGAACCGGCTCCAACTCGACGGAATGATGTAACGTTCTTTATACCGAGCCTGCGCGCAGGCGGGGCGGAGCAGGCCATGATCCGCCTTGCGAATTGGTGCGCTGAGCGCGGATTGATGGTTGACCTGCTTGTCCTCTCGAACGAAGGCCCGCTCCGTGAGCAGGTGAGGGGGAGCGTAAATTTGGTCAGTCTTCGCTGCAGGAGGGCAGCATTTGCGCTGTTCCCCCTCCAGCGTTATCTACGAGACAATACGCCTCGCCTTCTTGTCGCCAGTATGTCCCACCTGAACGTCATCAGCGTGCTGGCGCGAGGAACCAATCCGCATATCCGTGTGATGTTGTTGGAACACCGGGATGTTACCGCCCGTGCATTGCTGGATCCTGGATGGAAGGAGCGCTTCCTCTTCTTCATCATGCACTGGGTTTATCCCGCTGCCCAGCAAGTTGCGGCTGTGTCTGAAGGCGCTGCACGCAGCCTCGCATCTACCCTCGAATTGCCGCTCCATCGGGTAGCTGTACTGCCGAACAGTGTGGATGTAGCTCGTCTGAAACAATCGGCGGAGAAACCTGCAACGCATCCCTGGTTGTTGGAGGATGATGGGCGCCCTCTGGTTTCAGCCGTCGGCAGGTTGGTGCCGGTTAAGGGATTTATCGATTTGCTGCATGCGTTTTCTCACCTTCGGGAGAAACGCGATGCACGCCTCATCATCATCGGGGAAGGGCCGCAGCGCCACGAGTTGGAAGAGCTCCGTGACAGGCTGGGCTTAGCGGACGTCGTGGATTTTCACGGATATATGCCGGATCCGGTTTCCATCGTGGGTGGGGCGGATGTGTTTGTCCTCTCTTCTCATTCCGAAGGACAGGGCATCGTGCTTTTGGAAGCCATGGCGGCAGGTACACCCATTGTTGCAACCGACTGCCCGTCCGGTCCGCGTGAATTGCTGCAGGATGGAGAGGCGGGACTGCTTGTCCCGGTTGGAGATCCGGAAGCGATGGCTGATGCGATCGACCGCTTGCTTTCGGATGATGGTTTACGAAATACACTGATTGAGACGGGTCGGAAGCGGGTGGAGCAGTTCGATATTGACGTCATCGGACCTCATTTTCTTTCCTTGTGGCCGCGCAAGGATAAACCGCAACATCTTGCGTAGAATACGTACTTCATGAATCATGGTTGAATATGAAAGGATGATCTTGGACAGAGAGATGGAAGGATCGAAGATGGGAGGTTTCAAGGGGTGGCTGGAGAGCACGCTCCCAGACGTCAGTTTTTCTCTCCGGCGCATGAAATGGCATATCGATGCTCGCGGCAGACAAAGCAGGCGGGCGTTACGGGAGTTCAAGGGTCGGCATGCTGGCGAGCGTTGCTTCATCATTGGAAACGGGCCCAGTTTGAACAAGATGGATCTCAGCCCTCTTAAGAATGAGACTGCGTTCAGTCTGAACCGCGGTTATCTTTATTACGATCGCATTGGGAAGCCTTGTGATTATCTCGTTGCAGTGAATACGCTCGTGCTCGAGCAATTTGCGGATGAAATCAGCGCGCTGGACAATACCAAGTTCCTCGCCTGGGGCTGCCGGCGATGGTATCAACCGGATGAGCGCATCATCTACCTGGCTGGACCGACCCGGAAGGATCCGCCTCGTTTCAGCACGGATATCAGCCGGGATATGTGGTCCGGAGCGACCGTCACCTACGTGGCGATGCAGTTGGCCTATTACATGGGGTTTGGGCAGGTTATTCTGATTGGCGTCGATCACAGCTTTGCCACCAAAGGCACCCCCCATAAAACCATCGTCTCAGAAGGGGATGATCCCAACCACTTTGCCCCTGGCTATTTTGGCAAAGGGGTGAAGTGGCAGCTTCCTGACCTGGATACATCCGAGGTGGCCTACACGCTTGCCCGGGAAACCTTTGCTGCTGATGGCCGTGAAATCCTTGATGCCACCCTGGATGGCAAGCTGCACGTTTTCCCGAAGGTCCACTACACGGACTTGTTCTAACCAGGGTCGACCAGAAAGGGGCGTGATTCAAGCTATGGCCCGTCTAGAAAACCGCACGATGCGCGGGAGCGTTTCGCGCTGGGTGCAGCTTGCGGCAGCAGTCCTTCTCCTGGTTGGGATCGCGATCCGTCTTTACGATCTCACCGACCCGCCGTTGGATTTTCACCCTGTGCGCCAGCTTCGCTCAGCGATGATCGCGCGTGGGATGTATTACCGCACCCTGCAGGATGTTGAGCCGTGGCGGCAGGAGATGGCTGTTCGCCAGGCGGAAGGACTCGAGACGTTGGAGCCGCAAATCCTGGAATGGCTCACAGTGCAGAGCTACCGCATCATTGGATTGGAGCAGCTCTGGCTGGCCAGAGTCTATTCATCGCTTTTCTGGGTTGCCGGAGCGGCGGGTCTTTATCTGCTTTCACGCCGCTATGCCGGTGCAGGCGCCTTGCTGACGCTGGGATACATGCTCCTGCTTCCTTTTGCAGTCCAGGCCAGCCGCAGTTTCCAGCCGGATCCCCTGATGGTGTCGTTGACCCTCTTCAGTGTCCTGTTTATGGATAGCTGGTTCCAGGAGCAGAAGCACACCTGGAGCCGGACGCTCCTGGTGGGCATTGTGGGGGGTGTGGCGGTGCTGGTCAAAATCCCGGCTGCATTCTTCATCGCCGGTGCGTTCATTGGATTGACCTTTGCTGCAAGGCGCTTCCCCGCAATTCTGCGAGATGTGCATGCCTGGGCCATCATCCTGTTGTTCATCCTGCCCGCCGCTTTGTACTACGGCAGTGTCCTCTTGGGCGGCGGCACGGGTGGCGGAGAGGGATGGCGCTTCTTCGTCACATCCCTGCTGACCTCCCCCCGGTTCTATCTGGATTGGCTTGCCTTTGTCCTTCGTATCGTGGGATACACAGCGCTGGTTGGCGGTTTGACATCCCTGGTCCTGCTGGATCGTCGGGGAAGGGGCCTGTTCGCCGGGCTCCTCATCGGGTATGTGGTGTACGGGTTGACGTTCACCTATCACATTGCGACACATGATTACTACTCCCTCCCACTCATCCCGATCCTTGCGCTGGGCCTGGCTGCACCTGGACGACTCATCATTGAACACATGCAAAAGGCGCTTCATCACCATCGGTTGCTGCAGGTCCTTGCAGCCGGGGTGGCGGCTGCCGCAATCCTCCTCCCGCTGCGCACTGCGCGGGGCATTCTCGCCGGCGTTGATTATCGCGGTGAGGTTGGCTACTGGCAGGCGCTGGGTGACGTTCTCGAGCACCGCAGCGACCTGATGGAAATCAGCCACGATTACGGCTACCGTCTGGAGTACTATGGCTGGGTGGATGGCGCAGCGTGGATGACGGCTGAGGACCTGGAACTCCGCGAAGTCCTCGGTTTGGGCGGAGGGGAAGATACCGTCGACGTGGTGGCCGGGCAGCTTGAAGGGCACAGCCTGTTTGTCGTGACGATTCTCTCAGAGCTGGACCGCTTGCCGGTGTTGCGGAGTTATCTGGAGACGCGCCCGGTGTTTGCGCGCGGTGAGGATTACATGGTCTATGACCTCCGTCTGATCGAGGGCCAGTGATAACCGGAAAGCTGGAGCGCGGTTGGCCGTACGAAGCAGAGCCCCCCGATGCAGATTTGCTGGCGGAGCGGGATTGGCCGCGCGTGGCCCTTGTGACGCCCTCCTATCAACAAGCAGGATATCTTGAGGAGACCATCCTCTCCGTATTGAATCAGGGTTATCCTCACCTGGATTACTATGTTATCGATGGCGGCTCCACCGATGGAAGTCTGGCTATCCTGCAGCGGTACAGCGACAGGTTAACCCACTGGGAAAGCGTCGCAGATCGGGGACAGTCACACGCGGTCAATAAAGGCTGGAAACGAGCTAGTGCAACCTACCTCTGGTGGCTGAATTCGGATGACCTGCTCACGCCGGGATCCATTTTTAAGAGCGTGCGCTATCTGGAGGAGCATCCGGAGAGCGGCCTTGTGTTTGGGAACCTACACATCATCGATGAAGCCGGACGCATCCTGGAACGACGCCACTTTCGGGCTTTCGACTATCCTCATATGCTCCGAGTCGGGAAAGATGTCCCGCAAGCTGGTGCGCTCATGCGCCAGACATGTCTCGATCGCGTAGGCTACCTGAACGAAGACCTCCATCTCGTCATGGATCTGGACTACTGGCATCGGCTGGCCTTAGCGGGCATCCACATTGCCTACCTCCCCGAGCCTCTCGCGCTTTTTCGCATCTATGACGAGACCAAAACGCAGTCCAGCCCCGTGAACCTGATTGCGGAGCGCTGTCAGGTTGCCGGTTCGATTTGTTCGCATCCTTCCTTCCAGGAGAACTACAAGCATCTCGAGCAGGATGTCTGGAGCAACACCTATGCCGCCTGTGCAAGAGGATACGCCAAGGCTGGAGCGTTTGGTGAGGGTCTGCGTGCGTGCTGGCGCAGCCTGCTTCATCGACCGGCGCGGCTGTTCGACGGGAGGTGGTGGTACCTGATTGCATTGAACGGCGTCGGTATTTTTCTCGGCCGGGAACAATGGCTGCAGTGGCGGGCGCGGACGCGTACCCGTCGTGCTGGTCCCGCATCGGAGACGAATCGGGAGAATTCACAGTGACCAGGCTGCTGATGTTTGCGAATACCGGCTGGTATCTTTATAATCACCGGCTTTCGCTGGCCCGGGCGGCGCAGGAGGCTGGCTATGAGGTCATCCTGGTTTCCCCGCCCGATCGCTATGTTCAACACCTGCGTGACGCTGGCTTCGAATGGCATCAACTTACCCTCGATCGGCGTGGTGTGAATCCCCTGCGCGAAGCAGCAGCTATCAACCGTATCCGGAAGTTGTATCGCACGCTTCGACCGGATGTGGTGCATCATTTCACCATCAAACCTGTGATTTACGGCTCCATCGCGGCACGCCTTGTCGGGGTCGCGGGGATTGTCAATTCCATCACCGGGCTTGGCTATGTCTTTATTCACGAAGAGGAGCGCAGATCGCCATTGCGAGGGATCGCGCAGGCGCTGTACAGGCAGGCGCTGGATGCAGACAATGTGCGTGTCATCTTCCAGAACCCAGTGGATCGCAGCACCTTTCTCAAGCGTGGACTGGTGCGAGAAGCTAGCACCTCTTTGATCCGCGGATCCGGGGTGGATATCCATCGTTTTTCCCCTCGTCCTGAGGCCGAAGGCGATCCGCTTGCTGTGTATGTCGGACGCATGCTCTGGGACAAGGGCGTTGAAGAACTGGTGGAGGCAGGACGGCAGCTGAAGGTGCGGGGTGTCGCTGGCAAGATTGTCCTTGTCGGTGAGCCTGATGCAGGGAATCCGGCATCCATTCCGGAAGAATCGCTGCGTGCGTGGGAAGCCGAAGGGGCGGTCGAATGGTGGGGCAGGCGGGAAGATATGCCGGATGTATACGCCGCCGGTCATGTTATTGTCCTTCCCAGTTACAGTGAAGGCTTGCCGCGCACCTTGATTGAAGCGGCTGCCTGCGGGAAGCCCATGATCGCCACGGATATTCCTGGATGCCGCGAAGTGGTGACCGGGGGCGTCCATGGGTTGCTCGTACCGGTCGGAGACGCGACGGCGCTTGCTGATGCTGTTGAGCGTCTGTTTGAGGATGCGAACCTGCGGCGGGCTATGGGCGCTGCTGCACGGCAGAAGGCGATAGATGAATTCGCCGATACGCTGGTAGCCGAGAAGACACTGATGGTGTATCAAACCCTTGTTGCTGTGGAAAAAAGCTTTGACAGTTACAATGAAGATCATCCGTGAGGTTTCATGCTCCGAATCGCTGATCTTTTCCCTCTCATTCTGACGGCTGCTCTGACGGCGTTGGCCGCAACGCCGCTTGCTGCGTGCATGGCCCGCGCGCTGGGTCTTCTGGATGTGCCCGGCTCAGCACCGCATAAGCAGCATGACCACTCCACACCGGATGCAGGGGGCATGTCGCTGGCTCTGGCGGTCGCTGCCGGTTTCGCTGTGGTGGGTTTCCCGCTGGAGCAGAACGTGCTTGCCATTCTGGCAAGCGCGGCCTTGATTGGACTGTGGGGGATGTGGGATGACAGGGTCGATTTGCCACCCCTTGCCAAGTTGCTCGGACAGGTTCTTGCTGCCGTTGTTCTCCTCCGTGCTGGTGTGGGAGTCCATATCTTCACAACCAACTGGTTGAATATTCTCCTTACCTTGTTCTGGGTCACCGGGATGATTAACGCGTTTAATTTCGTGGACAGCATGGATGGACTTGCTCTGGGTCTGGCCGGCGTTGCGGCGGCTTTTTTCATGCTTGTAACACTCGACTCGGGACAGGTTGCCCTTGCTCAACTGGCCGCGATTATTCTTGGCGCTTCGGCAGGTTTGTACTATTTCAATGCCCTGCCAGCGAAAATCTTCCTGGGTGATTCCGGCGCTCAGATGCTTGGCCTGTTGCTTGCGGGCCTGGGTGTTGCGTATACCCCGGTCGGTCTCCCGCAGGAAGTGTCATGGTTTACTCCGATCCTTGTTCTGGGTGTCCCGATATTTGACGCTGCACTTGTCGTCATGGATCGGGCATTGGCTCGCCTTCCTTTGTACCGCGGGCGCCTGGATCACACCTATCATCGTTTACGCCGCCTTGGCCTTTCCCGCAATCGTGCGGTGCTGACCATGCACCTCGCTGCCGCCGGGCTGGGGCTGCTCTCCTTCGTTGCGTTGGATCTATCGCCGCTTGGCGCCAACCTGCTTAATGCTGCGGTGCTCCTATCCGGTTTTGCGGCGCTGGGGATGTTGCTGCGAGTCCAGCCGGAACCGGACGATGCCGGGCTGGATGATGAATTGAACGGCGGTTAATCCCCATGCCACAACGCATCCCGTGGAAACGGATCCTTGCCATCTCGTTCTTGCTTCTTCTTCTTGCTGCGCGCCTGAGCCTGGTCGGAATCATTCGTGCTGATCCGGAACGTTCGCTCTGGCCGGATTCCTCCTCCTATCTCTTCCTCACGGAACGCCTGTTGAATGGAGAAGGGCTGCACGGCGATGGTTCTTCCTTCATCGATTTGACCCGCACGCCCGGATATCCTCTTTTCCTGTGGGTTGTATTTTCCATTGCTGGTGGGCATGACTTTGCTTTGGTTGTTTTTCTCCAGCTTCTTATGGGAGGATTGATCGCCCTGGCGCTTTACTGGATCGGGGATCGTTTTTTCAATCGTGCGATCGGTTTCACGGCTGCGGTCATCTATCTTCTCACCCCGAATGCCGCGTTGTGGGCGATGGCGCTTTTAACCGATGTCCCATTTACTTTCCTGCTCACACTCTCTCTGGTGCCGGCGGGACTTTACATAGCCAGAAGCCAAGTCTGGCCGCTGGTCGTGGCGGGGATGTTGCTGGGTTGTGCTGCTCTGGTACGCCCCATTACGACGCTGATCGTCGCCGTCTGGACTGTCTTGATTGTTCTGGACGGGTTTATCAAGAGACAGCCATGGAAACGTACCGTCCTGCATGCCGGTATCTTTCTGCTCAGTGCCGGATTGTTCATCGGAGCCTGGATTCTGAGAAATGTGCTGGTCTGGGACCGGGCGATGCTGTCGTCCATTTCGACGTGGAATCTCGGGCATTACATGGCACCGGCAGCATTGGCCAGGGCAGAAGGCATCAGCATCGAGGCAGCGCGAGAGCTCATCCCCACAACGCGCATCCCGCAGCCCGGGGAACGAGAGCGGTATATCGCCATTCTGCTGGAGCATCCCTGGGATTTCATCGTCACGCACTTCCAGGGTGTACGTATCATCTTCACGGAAGCAGGACGCCCGAATTTCGCTCACCTGCTGGGCGTGTCGAGCATCGGCAGCGGTGTGGTTGCTGCCATCAAAGCGCTCGACTTTCGTGGAGCAATCCGACTTTTCTTCGAAGCCTTTCAAGACCCCGCCCTGCGGATCGTGTATCCTGCGCTGGCCTTTTCCCTAGCAATCCAGGGATTGAGCTATGTTCTTTCTGTCGTGGGAGTCGTGAGATCCGTCTGGAAACCCGATCGCAGAACGATGGGACTCATTATCGTGCTCCTGTTTACCGCTGTTCTGCTCCTCTTTTCCCCGGGTGTGGTTGGCAATAGCCGCTTCAGAGTCCCTGCTGAGCCCATTCTGGCGCTGTTGACCGCCGTCGGTTTGTGGGGTGGTCCGTCCAAGAACCAGGATGAAGAAACTGGGGGTATGATTGGATCATGAAAGGAATGAGCAGCGCATGAAGGAAGAACCATCTTCAACAAGAACCGAGTATCTGCTCCTCCACCTGACGATCAATTGGCCAATTGCGGTGGGACTGGTGATGGCCTGCGCTCTAGTCGCCGGCCTGATTGGCCTGGCATTGCCCACGGATTTCACAGCCTCCGCCAGAGTGCTTGTTGACCACAACGTTGCAGAAGCCCTGGACACATCCAACCGGCAGGCTGAGGCGACGTACCTCAGCCGGGAGACGGTCAGGCTCGAGGGGATTGGCTACGCAGACGAGGTCTGGGCCATGGTGCGCGAGGAGATGGAAGAACGTGGATGGGACAACCTGCCCGATGCGAATGAAGATCTTTTCTCCTATGTCCGCATCCCCCATCCGATGGACGGTGTGTGGCAATTCACAGTCACCCATCCTGACCAGGCCTTCGCCTCGGATCTGGCAAGTGCCTGGGCTTCGGCTTTTACCGCAACGGTCCGGGCGGGACTCGGTGACGCATTGCAGATGCTGACAGCTCAGCAGGAACTGGATAACCTGCAGGAACGCATCCACACCGAGGAAGAACAACTTCTCATTGCTCGGGCTGCGCAAGACGCAATTGCAGAACATGACCTGCTCAATCCGGACAGCGCCCCCCTGGAAGAGCGCAGTGCTGTACTCGAGGATATCCTGCTAGGCCTGGAACTTCTGGATGAAGAACCCCCGGCTATTCCTGGATATGCATCCGGGGAGGAGTTGACCTCAGCCGTTCAGGACCTGTTTACCTGGCTCGATATGCGCCTCAGCACCGGCGATGCATACCTCTCCTCTTTGCAGGAGGACGAAGACCGATTGCAGGAGGACTTGCTTACGCTTGCCCTTTCCAGCGGCGGGATTTCACCGTACCTGGAAGTGGAGCTTCTACAGGATTCAATCGATGTTGACAAAACAGTAGAGAATACAGGTTGGATGGCGGTGTTCGGCGCACTCGTCGGCGTCTTGCTGTATGTCGGCTGGTGGGCTCGCGAGCAGGGAAAGGCCGGCTTCGGGGGAGATGGTATGGATGCGGATGGCTCCTGACCTCCAGCGGGGACTGTCCCTAACCCGGAAGACTCTCTGGGCGATATTGCTCATCTCCCTTCCCGTGACCAGTTTTCCTTTCTTCCCGGGATTTATGGGGTTGAGTACGGCGATCGTCCGTCCGCTTGCCCTGTACCCGCTGCTTCTGCTCCTGCTCCTGGAAGTGATTCCCTCGATCGTTCAACGAAAGCCGCTTCCCGCAGCTGCGGGTCCGATCCTGGCTTTTTGTGTTGCTGCAGCCGCAGCGACGGCGTTCAGCATGGTTACACCACCCTTTCCCCTCGCCGGGCAGACACCGCTTTCAAGGGCTATCCGTGCGTTTGTAACCCTCGGAATTGGCATTGGTTTTCTCATGACAGCGTGGCGCATGAGCACACGTGAACATGGAGGCGAATTCGCGGCGCGCTGGATTCTGATTGGCAGCGCAGCAGCACTTCTCTGGGGCGGGCTCCAGGCTATTCGACTCAACACAGATTGGCCCGGATACGAACAGATGAACATCCTCCACCGGCTGGTCTCCGTTCGGGACATGCATATCTACCGTGTGACCGGGCTTGCCTATGAGCCGTCGTGGTATGCAGATTACCTCGTTGTCCTGGTGTTTCCTCTCCTGCTTGCTGCACTCGTGACCGGTGTGCATCCATTCGGCGGTAATCGATGGGCTCCATGGATAACCGGCGGATGGCTGGCCATCAGCCTTGTCAATCTACTTTTCACGTATTCTCGGGGCGGCATCGGCGTTTTTATTGGATTGGTCCTGCTTCTCTTTCTGCTGGTGATCGTCAGGAGGTCTCGTAAGGGACCATCTGTGTCGGAGGAAGAAGAACATCTACCGGATGGTCTCTCAAGGCAGAAGAGCATCCTCCGCTGGGCAGAGATCAGTCTCGCCGTTGTGGTAGGTCTTGTGGTGCTCGGGGTTGTGCTCGTGAGGAATGACTACGTGCGCGTTGTCTTTTCGCGCCTGGACCGAATCGGAAATCTGCAGAATTACCTTGTTTCCATCGGGAGCGGACCTCGGCTTGCGCTCTGGCAGGCTGCCTTTGGCGTTTTTCTTGACCGCCCATTTATCGGCGTCGGCCTCGGACAAAGCGGATTCCGGATGTGGGATGAATTGCCGGTCTGGATTTTCAATTATCGTTCTGAAATCATGGAGACCTTTGCATCGACGTCGATGGGATATCCCAATCCCAAGAACCTGTGGATTCGATTGCTTGCAGAAACAGGCATTCTTGGAATTTCTCTCTTCCTGCTGTTCCTGGCGCTGGTGCTCCTGCTTGCGCTGAGAGCGTATTGGCAGGGGGATCGCCATGAGCGGTTTATTGGACTCTTTGGGATTCTCAGTCTTGCCGCTGTCGTCGTTGAAGGAGTGAGTCTGGATTCGTTCGCGAACCCCACTGTGTGGATGGCGGCAGGGATCGTGCTTGGCGTGCTTTCAGGACGAGACGAACCTGAGGAAAGGCAGAATGATGATGGGTGACTCCTTCGTCTCGGTCTTCATCCCCTGCTACAACGAAGAGTCAACGATCCCGGCCCTCCTGGATTCGCTGCGCGAGCAGACCTATCCCCTGGAGCATATGGAGATTGTCATCGCCGATGGGATGTCGGATGACCGTACGCGTGAGATCATCTCCAGCTACCGGATTGCGCATCCTGATCTAAAGGTCGAATTGGTCGACAATCCCGAGCGATTCATCCCTGCTGGCTTGAACCGGGCGATTGCGGCTTCACATGGAGACATACTCATTCGCATGGATGCGCATTCCCGTCCATCGAAGGACTATATCGAGCGGTGTGTCGATGTATTGGAGAAGACAGGCGCTGCGAATGTAGGAGGTCGCTGGATCATTGAACCATCCCGAACGACCTGGATGGCGCGCGGTATTGCTGCTGCTGCTGCCCATCCTCTGGGCGCAGGCGGAGCTCGCTACCGGATTAACGGGGAAGCCGGCGAAGTTGAGACGGTCCCGTTTGGCGCATACCCGCGGGAATGGCTGCAGCGTGTCGGTGGATACGATGAAGCCCTACTCACCAACGAGGATTATGAACTTAACGAACGGCTGCGCGCCTCCGGCGGGAAAGTCTGGTTCGACCCATCCATCCAGACGGTCTATTACGCTCGCGGGGATGTGCTTTCCCTCTGGAAACAATATGCCCGCTATGGCTTCTGGAAGGTAAAAATGCTGCGCCGCTATCCCGGCTCGATCAAGTGGCGGCAGGCGATTCCCCCGGCGTTTGTCCTGGTTTTTCTGCTGCTGCTCGCGCTGGCGATGGTCTTTCGGCCAGCTCGCTGGCTGCTCGGAGTACAATTGTGGATGTATTTCCTCGTTCTTCTCCTGTCGGGGATAAACGAGGGTCTTCGAAAGGGCGTGGGCATCCTTCCCGGCTTTCTCGTGGCCGTCCCCGTCATGCATTTTGCATGGGGTGGTGCATTTCTTGTAAGCGTAGTAGATTCCATGTTTGGAGGGCGATTTGACGCAGACTAAGACACGGCAGTGGCGCATCCGTATGGGGGAGTGGCGGATGCTGATGCTGATTGGAGATGCAGTTGCATCCGTTGCCGCCACGCTGGCCGCACTGGTGTTGTGGTCGAATCTGGACTACCTTGGCTTTTCATGGGAGTTCATCCGCTCGCGTGCAGGATGGTTTGTCTGGCTTCCTCTCTTATGGATGCTTTTGCTGAGCAATATTCATGACATCCGCCGGGGAGGATCATGGCGCGAAACCATACGCGGGGTTTTCCTTACAGGGTTTATTGGTGGCATCCTGTATTTGCTGGTGTACTTCTCATCCGCACCGGGAACCCTGCCCCGGCGAGGGATCCTCTATTTTCTCCTCATGGTCATTCTCTTTACGTTAATCTGGCGGCGTTTCTACATCTCAGTTTTCAACGCGCCGCAGTTCATGCGACGGACCATGATTGTCGGCGCAGGCTACGGTGGCCAGGACTTTCTCGATGTCCTGCAGCAAGTCGAGCCGCCGCCGTTCGATACCATTGGATTGATCGATGACGATCAGGAGAAACAGGGGAAGTCCATCCGGGGCGTGGAGGTCATAGGAACGAGTGATGACCTGCTGGCGCTGACAGAGGAGGAAGATGTCTCCGACATCATCGTTGCCATCCAGGGCGAGATGAATGGACAGATGTTCCAGACCCTGCTCGATGCGCAGGAGCGCGGTCTGCAGATCACGCGTATGCCGGTTGCCTACGAGCAACTTCTCGGGCGGGTGCCCATCAACCATCTGGCCTCCGACTGGGTCCTCCGTAACTTCGTTGACGAAATCCAGATTTCCACGTTCTACTCCCTCATCAAGCGCGGGATGGACATCCTGGGCGGGTTGGTCGGGTTGCTGATTGTCGCCCTGCTCTTCCCGTGGGTGGCCATCGCGACGTTGATCGAAACCGGCCGCCCGATTGTTTTCTTCCAGACCCGACTCGGAAAAGGCGGGCGGGAATTCGGCCTCATCAAGTTCCGCACCATGCGACAGGACGCCGAAGCCGATGGGAAAGCTCACTGGGCCGAGAAGCAGGATCCGCGTGTGACGGCGGTGGGCAAGTTTTTACGCAAGACTCACGTGGATGAATTCCCGCAATTCCTGAATGTTCTGCGCGGGGATATGAGCCTCGTTGGACCCCGCCCGGAGCGCCCTGAACTGGTCCGCGAGCTGGAGAAGCAGATACCCTTTTACCGGGCAAGGCTGCTCGTGAAACCCGGAGCTACAGGATGGGCGCAGGTTAATTATGGCAAAGGCGCGTCCATTGAAGGCTCTGCGGAAAAGCTAGAATACGACCTGTATTACATCAAGCATCGCAATCTGCTTCTGGATCTGAACATCCTCCTGCGTACAATCGGCTCGATTTTCGGCCTGAGAGGGGTGTGACCGATGCGATCACTCGTGACTGGCGGTGCTGGATTCATCGGTTCTCACCTGGTGAAGGGATTGATCGAAGCAGGCGATGAGGTTGTTGTACTCGACAACCTTTCCACCGGGCAGCTCAAGAACCTGGAGGGGCTGCCGATCGATTTTATCGAAGGAGATATACGCGACGCAGATGCTGTGCATGCCGCCATGGCTGGAGTTCAGCGCGTGTTCCACCTCGCTGCGATGATCTCCGCGCCTGAGTCCATGAAGCAACCACAGAAGTGCTACGAGATCAATCTGAGCGGTTCCCTGCAGGTGCTGGAAGAAGCTCGCCAGTCGGGCGTGGAATGCGTTGTGCTTTCTTCCTCAGCAGCGCTGTATGGTGGGCTTGAAGGTGAGGTCAGCGAGGAAAGTCCGCTGCATCCGCTATCGCCATACGCGGCTTCGAAATTGGCTATGGAACAGGCTGCTACGCTGTACAGCGATATCTACGCCCTGAAAACCATCATCCTGCGGTATTTCAATGTGTATGGGCCCGGGCAGTCACCGGACTCGCCCTATGCGGCTGCGATTCCCTCCTTCATTCAGTGCATCCTGCGATCACAACCCCCGATCATTTTCGGGGATGGTGAACAAACGCGGGATTTTGTGTTTGTCAAAGACATCGTACGTGCCAACCTGATGGCGGCGGAAGCGGGGGAGCGCGGGATGTACAACATCGCCAGCGGGAATTCCGTGACTCTGCTGGAACTGCTGGCAGTGCTGCATGATCTCATCCCGGAGAGTCTGCCGCCGGTCTTTAAACCGGTACGACCCGGGGATGTCCGCCTCTCTGCTGCCAGCATCAAAAAGGCGCAATCATCATTGGGTTATCGCCCGACATACGACATGCGGACAGGGCTGGTGGATACGATACAATGGTTCCGTGAAGGTATGGCATGAATAAAAGAACACCCATTCAAATTCGAAACCGGACACTTCTGATTGGTGATGTGATTCTCACCATCACATCCGTCCTCGCAAGCTTCGCACTCCGCCTTGATTTGGGACCGGTTTTCAACGCATATCTGCCCTCAGCATGGGTGATGATTATCGTTGCCGTGCTGGTTAAGCCCTTCATCTACTATCAACTCGGGCTTTATCGGCGTTACTGGGTCTATGCCAGCGTGCGCGAGATGGGGTTGATCGCTGTTTCCACGGCGATTGCCTCGGTGATGGTGGCGCTCCTCGTGATGATGATTGTCACGCTGGATGTGGTTCAAACTGGTTTCCCGCGTTCCATCTTCGGCATTGATTGGCTGCTTTCCCTGTTCAGCGTTGGAGGACTGCGGCTTTCTGTACGTGTGCTGGCGGAGACTGGACAACTGAGCCAGAAGGCAGATGGGCTTGCCGGGACACGAAGGGTTGTGGTTGCAGGCGCGGGAAGTGCGGGCGCCCTTGTTGTCCGCGAGATGCAGCGCAACCCGCAGCTTCACATGCTTCCGGTGGCGTTCGTTGACGACGACCCGGAGAAGATTGGGAAAGAGATCCACGGGGTGATGGTTGAGGGAGCGCTAGGTGATGTCGCCTCGGTTGTCGAGAAGAAACGGGCCCAGGAGGTCGTCATCGCCATCCCTACCGCACCCGGACCGGCGGTTCGTCTCCTGACAGACTCCTGTCGAAAGCGCGATATCCCCTTCCTGACCATGCCCGGCATGTATGAACTCATCGGCGGGAAGGTCAGTATTAACCGCCTTCGCCAGGTCAACATCAGCGACCTCTTGCGCCGCGAGCCGACACGATTGGATGAACAACTTGTCGGCAGGGTCATCTCCGGAAAACGCATTCTGGTCACCGGTGCAGGCGGATCAATCGGATCAGAGCTTTGCCGCCAGGCCGCACACTGGCGTCCGGCGCAGATGGCGATGCTCGGCCATGGTGAGAACAGTATTTTTGAAGCGCTGTTGGAACTGCGTGAGGACTTTCCGGACATTCCTCTTGTGCCCATCATCGCGGATATCCGTGATGTCGACCGGATGCATTCCATCTTCGAGGATTTCCGCCCGGAAGTGGTGTTTCATGCTGCGGCGCATAAACATGTCCCACTGATGGAAGCCAATGTGGAAGAGGCAGTCACGAATAATGTGCTTGGCACGAGGTCCGTCATTGATGCGGCATTGGCGTCAGGGACCGAGCGTCTGGTGTTCATTTCTACCGACAAGGCGGTCATGCCCAAGAGCGTGATGGGCGCGACCAAGCGCATGGCTGAGCTTCTCGTGAAGGACGCTGCTGCGAGAAGTGGGAAGGCGTACGCTACGGTGCGGTTTGGTAACGTTCTCGGCAGCCGCGGCAGCATCGTTCCCATTTTCCAGCGTCAAATCCGGCGGGGCGGCCCTGTGACGGTGACGCATCCTGAAATGAAACGCTACTTCATGACCATACCGGAAGCGGTTAACCTGGTTCTCCAGGCGGGCAGCATGGCGTCCGGCGGTGAACTGTATGTCCTCCGAATGGGCGAGCAGGTTCGAATTGTGGATCTGGCGGAAGATCTTATCCGTCTGTCTGGATTGACACCCGGGAAGGATATCGAGGTTGTCTTCACAGGCATCCGGCCGGGTGAAAAGCTTAGCGAATCGCTCTGGGATGATGACATTGACTACCAGAAGACCACCCATCCCGACATCGTTCAGGTTGAAGAGGGTGTCCTCCCGCATGAGACATTGCACGCCACATTGGAAGAGATGATGACGCTGGCCAGCGAGGGAGACGCACAGGCTCTGGTCGGTTTGCTGGCAGAGCGAGTGCCCGGCAATTTGCTTGGAAAAGCTCCTCCGCCGGATTACACGTCCGTGCTCTGAGCACATCCCGGGAACAGGATGAGACACCCGTACGGGTGTCTTTTTTTATTCGACAGTTGCTGTAGGAACCGGTGTATTCGTCGGGGCGAGCGTATTGGTTGCCGTGGGGGGGGCGGTGTTGGTGATGGTTGGCGTGCGGGTGATGGTTGGTGTCGACGTGGACGATGGCTGCGGTGTGAAGCTTGGTGTTGGCGTGTTGGGTGTAAAACCAATGGGCGTCCTTGTCGGCGTCAACGTTTTTGATGGCGATGCCAGTATGAACGTGCTGGTGGGCGGCGGCGCGGTTGTGCTGAAGGCAGCCGGCGTCTCCGTGGGGATGATGGTCTGGCGGCCGGGAGCGCGCTGGATGGCGATGAACCCCGCACAGTAGCAAGGAAGTGTCAGTGCGATGATCCCGAGCAGGATGGCATAGCGGCGGTTTGCTTTCAGCGTTTCCAGCAGAGCGGAAAAGGACATGGTCTGGCGATGATACCAAGAATGCGAGTGCGCAGCAAGCATGCGCCTGACGTATGAACCGGGCCGGTCACGTAAGGGTAGTATTCACGAGGGTTTGCAGCATCATGAAGGTGTGAAGCTCGGATACAATACGATTATGGGTGAGTTGGCACAGCACGACGACCGAATCATGCGAATGGACTGGATCACATGGATCCTGTTCCTGATGCTGATGATGGATTCCTCCTGGGTGCTGTCAGCGGCTGAGTGGACAGATCATCTCGGGCAGGTCTCCTTCATCACCGTGTGTGCTGTATTTGCGGGAACAGCTCTCGCGCGAAGCCGGTTCTCTCCCCTGTTTGCCTCATTCAGCGGACTGGCCTATGGGATCTTCACCATTGGCTGGCAACTCGGCCTGACCATGGACCCCGCCCTCTCCTGGCATGACCGCAGCGTCAATCTGCTCGGCAGGATCGGGGTCTTTTTTCGTGTTCTGCTGCAGGGCGATACGAATCACGATCCGCTGATGTTCGTCCTTCTGATGGCGGTTGTGTACTGGTTCATGGCTGTCTCGGGAAGCTGGCTCGTGTTCCGGCGCGGACGCACATGGCAGGCCCTCCTGCTTCCAGGTTTTTCAGTCGTCGTGAATGCGTTTTACTACGTTGGCGACATGCGCATCGAAGCGTTCCTCATTGTGTACATCTTCCTCGCCTTGCTGTTGCTCGTACGCAGTGACATACGCGGGCATCAATCAGAGTGGCGCTCTCTCCGGTCGCGTGTGCCGGGCGATGTTGATGTCCATATCAACCGGGCGGGTTTCGTCGCAGCGCTTGCGCTTGTGGGGCTGGCGTGGGTCAGCCCGGTGATGTCGACTGTTGAGGATGTGGATGCATTCTGGACCAATCTCACCGAGCCCATTCGCACCGTGCGGGACCGCATCGGGGACGCCTTTGGCGGCTTGCGTACCCCCGTCTCCTTGCAGGCTGAGCAATACGGGGACACGCTTACCCTGGCAGCAGGAATACAGCCGGAAGAATCACTGGTGATGATTGTCGACCCCGAGCGTCTTCCTGCTGGCGGAGGACGGCTTTACTGGCGATCGCGGGTATACGACGTGTTTGAGGATGGTGTCTGGTCATTGTCACAGGGGACGGAGCAGCCTTTCACACCCGATGCAGGGAACCTGGCTGTCCCGACTTATGAGGGACGGGAGACGGTCCGCGTCACGGTGACTCTGGTGGATTCGGCGTTCCGGATCCTGTATGCGCCATCCCAGCCTGTTTGGGTCAACCGGACTTCGCAGGTCACGTTAACGGGGACGGCCCTGGACTCACTCGAGGGGCTTGCCTTCGTCGCCAGCGATGTGGTCATGCAGGGTGAGGAATACCGGGCCCGTGGGCAGGTCGCCTCACCGGATATGCAGCAGTTGCGCCTGGCAGGCGAAGATTACCCTGCCTGGGTTGAGGATCGGTATCTGCAGCTTCCTGAGGATCTCCCCGTGTCGATCAGCGACCTTGCAGAGGAGATCACGATCGGGCTGGAGACACCCTATGAGCGTACGGAGGCAGTGACAAGCTGGCTTCGCAGGAATATCGAGTACAGCCGCGTGACCGATCCGCCCCCGGAAGGGGAGGACCCTCTGGAATGGTTCCTGTTCGATTACAGGACGGGCTTCTGCAATTATTATGCAAGCGCTGAAGTGATTCTGTTGCGCAGCGTCGGCATCCCGGCCCGTATGGCGGCTGGATACGCGCGCGGGACGTATGATGCCATTACGGGTGTTTACCGGGTTTTCGGCGCGGATGCACATACCTGGCCGGAAGTGTATTTTCCTGGAATTGGTTGGGTCGAGTTCGAACCGACGGTTTCCCAGCCCGTGCTCTCGCGGCCGGAGCCTGAGGATGACAATGTCGAACCTGGAGGCTTCCTTGCCAATCCAGGGGAAGCTCCAGGCGAGACAGACCCTTTTGAGCGGCTTGAAGAGCGACTTGACCTTCAGGATGAACCGGTCGACCTTGAGCTTCCGGAGCAGCGGCGTCCAATCTGGCCGTGGCTCCTGGTCCCCGTTGCAGTCCTCATGGCAGTGATCCTCTACCAGCGTCTCAACCCGGCGGGTTGGCTTCGGATTCGAAGAGCAGTTGATAAAAACCTGGTACGTTTTGGAGTCAACGGGGGAGTGAACGGGCTCGAGCCCCTGGATTTTCTGGCAACACCCACGGGGAGGATCTACGCACGCTGGAGCGCCTGGTTGGGGCGCATCGGGCTTCCAATCGGCTTGTCGCAGACGCCGCATGAACGGGCAGCAATCTTCGCTGCGGCTCTTCCCGAGGATGCCGACGCCGGCTGGACCCTGACGGATGTCTATGTGCGTGAACGGTTTGCGCTGGAGGATGTTGACCCCGAAACCGCAAAACGTGCGTGGCGGCGAATGATCCCGCGGCTGCTGACGGCACGTCTCTGGAAGATGACGGAGTGCTGGCGTCGGCCTTCCCCCTGATTTCACATCTTTTTTCTGCATTGAATTTCAAGGTTTGCCCATCTTTGTTGTTTAATACGTTAAGACGGAACCGGCAAGACACGGCGCTGGACGTTTCTGACGTTGAATGAGGAATGGCGATGATAGAAGGACAAGCCCCTCTGGAAGAACAGATTGTGCAACTGGGTCACATGGCGGAAGGCCTTCGTGTCCGGCTGCAGGGCGAGGATGGACCACCCAGCCGGGGGAGTCTGCAGATCATGCATGAGCTCAGCACCCGGCTCCGCGCATTGCAAGAGGATACCCATGCTGCTGAAAGTGAACAGCGCAATCTTCGCGCGATGGTGGATATTGGACAGGTCATCAACTCCTCGTTGGAACTGCACAAGGTGCTTAACGAAGTTGTGGATACCATTATTCACCTCACTGGAGCAGAGCGGTGTTTTCTTATGCTGCGTGATGAAATGGGGGAATTAGAAATCCTCGCAGCAAGAAACTGGGAGCGGGTTTCGCTGGACAGGGACGAGCTTGAAATCAGCAACACAGTTGTGCGTCAGGTGGTCGAGGCAGGAGAGGCAATTCTGACGACCAACGCCCTGACGGATCCGCGCTTCGGGGAACAGAGCAGCATCATTGCCTACAACCTGCGGTCGATCCTCTGTGTGCCGCTGAAGGTGAAGGAAGAACTGACCGGCGTTATTTATACTGACAACCGTATCCGGGAAGGACTGTTCTCGGAGCGAGACCGGGATATGCTTTCTGCGTTTGCCAATCAAGCGGCCATCGCGCTGGAGAATGCGCGTTTATTCGAGTCCGTTAAGCGCACATTGGATGAGGTCACAGAACTGAAAAACCTGATGGAGGATGTCTTCGCCTCCATCGATAATGCGGTGATTACAGCGGATACGCGTGACGCCATCACGCTGTGCAACCAGGCGGCGGAGCTGATTCTGGGAATATCCAGAGAACATCTCATGGGATCGTCGTTATCGGATGTTTTGTCCGAGATGTCGGAGGATCTCCTCGACTACCTTAGCGAGGTGAAGGAGCAGGACACAAGAGTATCGGGTTTGGAAGTTCATCCCATGCTCCCGAATCGGGGTGAAGTCGACCTCTCCATCAGTATGACACCGTTGAAGACCGCGGATCTCCGCACGGAGGGTGTTGCCCTTGTCATCGAGGACTTCACAGAGAAGCGCCGGCTCGAGGCGCAGCGACGGTTGTTCGAGAAAATGGTTTCCCCTGCTGTCATCCGCCAACTCGATCCGGAGGGATTGCGTCTTGGCGGTACTCGCCGGGAGATTACCACCCTGTTCGCGGACATTCGCGGCTATACCCATTTCAGTGAAACAACCGACCCCGAGACTCTGATGAGCGTTCTCAATAACTATCTTGCGGCTGCCACGACAGCGATCCTCGCAGAAGAAGGCACGATTGATAAATTCCTGGGCGATGCGGTCATGGCCTGGTTCAACGCGCCCATTGAACAGGAAGACCATGCAGAACGGGCTGTACGTGCGGCGTGGCGCATCCGGGAAGCGCTGCATGGCTTACATGAGACCATGCCCGAGGAGATGCGATTGTATTTCGGAATCGGCATTCACACTGGCGAGGCACTTCTCGGCCTGGTTGGCACGCAGCAGCGGCTCGAATATACTGCCGTCGGGGACAGTGTGAATACAGCCAAGCGACTGCAGGAGGCGGCCAAGAAGGATCAGATCCTCATCAGCCGGGCGACCATGGCAAATTTGCAGGGCGATCTTGACGTCAGCCCTTTCAAGGAGCTGCACCTGGAGGGAAAGGAACAAGCGCTCGACGTCTGCGAGTTAAGGGGCTATCCGGAAGTAAGTTGATCTGCGTAAGCGAAGAGCCCCGGCGTGCCGCCCGTATGCCAGAAGAGAATGCGCTCTGAGGATGAGAAGATGCCCGTACGGATACAATCCATCATCCCGGCCGCTGCACGACCGGTGTACACCGGGTCCAACATCATCCCCTCGAGACGCGCGAAGAGTGCGATAGCTTCACGCTCGGGATCCCCCATCACTCCGTATCCAGCACCAAGATACCCGTCGAGAATCTCCACATCATCGGCTTGAATGTCGCCGTCATAGGTGAGTCTCGGCGCTGTCCTATTCGCCAGCGTGATGACGGTCGCCTGGAGTTCTGCTGCTGGCTTGTCCACGCTGATGCCGGTGATCTTGCCCTGAAACCCGTATGCTCTGGCGCCCAGAACCAGTCCGGCCTGTGTGCCTCCCGACGAGGTCGCAAACACAATCCGGTCAGCCTGCACACCTTGCTGCATCCATTCTCCGAGCGCATAGGCATAGGCCTGAGCGCCGATGGGGTTAGAGCCCCCGTAAGGGATGAGGTAGGGCGCTGCCTGCTGCTCTTCCAGGTCAAGGAATGTCGCATTGAGGACCTCATCCGGATCATCGTCCCCCGTCCAGACGAGGTCGGCGCCAAGCAGGTGGTGAAGCAGAAGGTTCCCATTTACGTCAGAGGGCTCACATCCTGTAAGGACAAGCGTACAGGCGAAGCCCTGTTTGGCAGCGGCGGCAGCCGTTTGCCGGCAGTGATTGGATTGAGCTGCGCCGCGTGTGATCAATCGTTTTGCACCCTGGTTCTTTGCATCAGCCAGCAAGAACTCGAGTTTCCGGGTTTTATTCCCGCCGAACGCGAGCCCGGTCATGTCATCGCGCTTCACAGTGATGGATGCGACACCCAACTCGGCGCTCAGGCGCGGTAGAGACTCCACCGGTGTGGGTAGTTTTGCCAGGGACACGCGGGCAGGATCAAAGGCAGGTTTCATGACGTTCTCCAGTCAATCGTTGGCTATCCCATTATATATCCACGCATCCATCGATGGCGTTCGCCGGGAAAGGAAAAGGCCCCAGAGGAGGGGCCTTGGATGGAGACGTGTATGTCCTTCATGCCTGGACAAAGAAACCGACGCTGAGTGCTCCAGGACCAACATGGACCGTGAACGCCGATCCGAGGGTGACAATGGGCGCTTCGTAACCGCCGTAGTTCTCCTTGAGAATGGCCTTCAACTTCTCCGCCCGCTCGATGGCGTCTGCCTGCATGATGCAGAGCTGGCCAACATCCGGGTCAGGACAGTCTTGGAGCGTAAGCTCAATCAGGCGTTCGAATGCAGCATGCCGTGTGCGGACTTTCTCGAGCACGTCAGCGCGGCCGTCGTTGATATACAAGATGGGCTTGATACTCAGGGCGCTGCCGAGCAGATAGGACGCGTTGCCGATTCGTCCACCGCGGTGGAGGTAGTCCAGGGTGTCGACGAGGAAGTAGGAGCGTTCCCTCGGGATCATGTCTCGAATACGGGCTTCAATCTCATCCGCGCTCACGCCGTCCTCCGCCCACAGGACGGCATTCTTGACCATCGTAAAGAGGTTGCCGCCGATGGTGCGTGAATCAATGATGCGGATATCTGCGTCCGGGAAGGACTGCTCTTTGGCGGTCGTGACTGTGCGAATGGTTCCGCTCACTTCGGCGGAAGGGTGGATGCAGATGACCGATTCGGCATCGCGAAGGTATGTCGTCAGGGACTGCTCCGCCGACCAGACCGGCGGGGCTGCGGTCTTGGGGAGCTCTTTTGCTTTCTTCAATCGCTCAAGGAATGTGTCGTAGCTGATCTCCTGTTCTTCAAGAAGACTTTCGGTGCCGAAAATGATGACTTGCGGGATGACTTCGATGTCATGCTGCTCGACGAAGATTGGGGGGACGACAGCGGTTGTATCCGTCATGATGCGGACACGGGATGAGGGGTTCATGCGTAACCTCCGGAAAAGATGATAAGGACGGCACGATGAAGTATGCGCCCTGACCGGGAGGGCGGGTCGCTGGAAAAATGATCAGCGCTATGTTTGCATTTTATTCCTGATGATGAGACGGGTCAAACAGGGAAGGCGGGAAGTCCCCGGTTTTCCGGTGCGGGGATCTGGAAGGTCATGACTCAAACCGTTGGCGTGTTTGCGCGTCGCCTCTCCGCCGCATCACCTGGAGCAGAAGGGGCATCACCCGCGTGTAGAGCGTATCGAGAAGCGGGCGCAGGACGATGTCCCATGCGCCCACGGTGCGGATAAAACGGGCTCCAAAACCGAGTTTGAAGCGGTACACCCCCCACATGCGGTCCTCAGGTGAGATTTCATCCGGAGCACCCCAGAAATCGTAGAGAGAGCAGCCCGATTGTTTCGCCCATTGGATGGCTTCCCACTGTAGAAGATGGTTGGGCATCTTGTTGCGGTGAGCCTCGGTGGACATCCCGTACATGTAGACTGCTCGAGTGCCGAAGGTGAAGATGACGATGGCTGCGACAGGCTCTCCATCTACTTCAGCGATGAACGGCTGGGCGAGCCCCGCTTCCATGAAACGTCCCCACGCCAGCTGGTAATAGGCAGGTTTCCGAATGACAAAACCATCGCGGAGGGAGGTTTCTGCATACATCTGGTAGAGCAAGTCCAGGTCGTCCTGCTGTCCCAGCCGTACCGACACGCCTTTTCTCCCGGCGAGGCGAATGTTGTAGCGCGTCTTTTGCTTCATGGCGGCCAGCAAATCGTCCTGGGGCTGATCCAGATCGAGGACCATGGTGTTGGCGAATTGGATTTGTGAAGCGGAATGCCGAAATCCCTGCTGCCTGAGAGACTTGATGACATCAAGGCCCTCGGGATCGTCGGTAAGAACAGCGTCGGCATCGTCCTTGCGGCCGGTGATGACATCCGGATCGATTTTCAGGAAGATCGCTCTTCGTTTCCGGGCATCATCGATCAGGTCATGAAGGACCTGGATGCGCAATTCTTCATCAGACCAGTTCATCAAAGGGCCGCGCGGGCAGTAGACAATCGATGCTGTGCGCCCGATGATTGGCAGGGAGGGCCGCCGAAAGAGGATCTGGGCGCAGGCAACCGGCAGCCCAGCTCTATTGGTCCAGAGGAGTCGTGCTGGCTCCCATCCGAATGCACCTTTCAATTCTCCCCATTGCCATGACTGCAGGATCCCGCCGCCGAGGGAGGTGGCGTAGTCGTTCCAGGCTTCCGGGTCCGTGACGGCTTGCAGGGTCAGGTTGTTCATCGTGATCGGAACCTCATCGCCGTCTGGTAAAGGCGGGAGAGACCGGTTCTGATGGGAAGGTCATACGCTCCTGAGGAACGCATCAAACTGCCCCCGAAGCCCCGCTTGAAGCGGTAGACACCCCAGAGCCCGTCACTCCGGTTGGTGAAGTCCGCTTCCAGCACATCCTCATCCTCGTCGGGAACGCCCCACAGGTCGTACTGGGTGCAGCCATGCGTCTTTGCCCAGCGCATCGCTTCCCACTGCAGCAAATAGGTCGGCATGCGATTGCGGTGGGCGTTCGTCGATGCGCCATACATGTACCAGGCGCGCACGCCGCGCTGGAAGACCATCAGGGCAGCCAGAGGTTGGTTTTCGTACGACGCCACCAGCAATTCGCCGGACCCATCGGGTTGGAAGAGGTCATATGCCGCCTGGTAATAGCGTGTTTCATGTGTGCCGAAGTCATTGCGGTCGGCGGTGACATCCATCATGCGGCCAAACGCCTCTACGTCAGACCAGGGTTGGACGACAACGCCCTTCCGCTGCGCCAGGCGGATGTTGTAGCGCGTTTTTGACTTCATCCTTCCCAGAATCTCGTCTTCACTTCCACTCAAATCCACGATGATCGTACGGGGAGGTTGAACGGTTTGCAGGCTTGGCTGAAAACCTAGATCACGGTATTCGTCCTCGACAGGATCGCCAGACCACGTGTCCGGTTCGATTTTAAGGAGGAAGGAACGATGCTTCCGGCACACCTCGAGAATACCCGGCAAAATGTCTTTGAGATGCGATCCAACAGGGCCCTTCGGGATGTACGCAAGCGTGAAGCCGAGGGGAAGTTTGCGGAAGAGAATCTGTGCTCCGCCTCCGGCATGCTGCACCTGTTCACAGCTCCAGCCAAAACGGGATTTCAGCGTCCCCCAGGCGTCGGTCTGGAGAATGTGAGCGTCTGGGAATCGGGCGAGAACGTCTCGCCAGGATGGTTTTGAATCGGATGGGGTCACGGCGGCATTATACCATTGACGGCTTCATTCCCTGCAGGACCGCACAGCCGGGCGGTTGAGTTGATTTTACGTGAAATTTGGGGGCTTCCCTTCTCGCTGTTGAGAGAAATGGGATATAAAATGGTGAGGTTTGACCGTGTTTTTTCTGCATGTTACAATGGCCAAACGTTTATGTGAGGTGGTCCACTGGAAAACAAGGATCTGTCTGAGCGATCGGTGGTGGTCGGGCTCGTGGGCATCCTCGCGCAGGTGGGATGTCTCACCCTCACCGTTATCTTCATCGCACTGCTGGCAGGTCTGTGGCTGGACGGACGATTCCTGACACGCCCATTGTTTACCGTTGGCCTGGTCGTTCTAAGCATTCCCCTGACATTGTTCTTAATGTACCGAATTGTGATGCGATCAGCCTCACGTATTCAGGAACTGACCATCGGCGATGCAGAAAAGCAAGACTCCCCGGAGGAGCCGTCACGTGGAGACAACCGCACCGACGAAGACTAAGAAAACCCCGCCCATGTGGGTGCTGCTGGTCATCATTGGCTTGAATATTCTGGCGTCCATGGCGATTGGTCCGGTGATGCCGCATGTTCAAGTCGCACCGGAGGCGCTCACGCCCACGGTGAACCTTCCTGTGCTGGGCGAATTCGCCCTCACCAACACCATGGTTGCCATCCTGATTGCAGATCTCATCCTCTTCTGGATGGCTTTTCGAGTCAACAGGGACCTGAAGGATGGGGACCTTCACCCGAAGGGCCTTGCAGGTGTTCTTGAAGCTGTGATCGAACCTTTGTATGGTCTGACGGAACAAACAGCTCATAAATGGGCGGATTGGATTTTCCCCTGGTTCGCTTCGCTGGTGTTTATGGTGCTCATAGCAAACTGGATGGAATTGATACCGGGTGTCGACAGCATTGGTTTCTTCCATGAAGCGCACCACGGCGCACCTGTATACGAAACCCGTCAGCTGTTTTCGATTGGCAATTTCGAGTTGACGACCATCACGGCGGAAGTGGAAGCAGGAGATGCTCATGCTGAGTCATACCCCGGCTTTGTCCCCTTCGTGCGTGTGGCGTCGACGGACCTGAACTTCACGCTTGGCCTGGCGATCACGGCTGTGATCGCTGTGCAGGTTCTGGGTGTGAAAGCGTCCGGGGGATCCTACTTCAAGAAATTCTTTAATTTTGACGGCGTGAAGGAGATGTTCTCAAAGAAAGAGGACAAACGACAATTCGCTCCGTTATTTGCGTTCACCGATATTTTCGTCGGGTTGCTTGAACTCATCAGCGAGTTCGCCCGCATTATTTCATTTGGTTTCCGATTGTTTGGCAATATTTTTGCCGGCAGCGTACTACTCTTTGTGATGGGTTCGCTGATTCCGGTTCTGGTGGATTCGGTCTTCATGATGCTGGAGATCTTTGTTGGATTAATCCAGGCGGTGGTCTTCGGCATGCTTACGCTGGTCTTCATGTCGATGGCCACGGTTTCACATGATGAGCATTAACCGAAGGACACCTGTACGGTATAGCGCATCCCGAAACGTGGAGGAAAGGCACCTATGACGCCAGAAACTGCAGCGAACCTTGTAATTGGATTGAAATATATCGCCGTGGGCCTCGTGATGTTGAGCGTAATCGGTCCTGGTCTTGCCATCGGCAGACTGGCTGCCGCTGGTCTGGAGGGTATTTCCCGTAATCCCGACGCGGCCGGCCAGATTCAGATCAGCATGATCCTTGCCATCGCGTTTGCAGAGGCGATCGCGATTTACGCTCTGGTTGTTGCGATGCTGCTTCTCTTCGTCGGCTGATCGCAGCTTCAGACCGAAGGAGTGACTCTTGGAAGCCTTAGGTATTAATCTTGGATATCTGATTGTTCAGATTTTTAACTTCCTGGTCGTGGCGTTCATCCTGTCCCGGTTTGTGTTCAAGCCCATTTTGAACATGCTGGCACAACGGAAGGAAACGGTCGAGCAGGGGTTGGAGGATGCCCGGGTTGCCGGTGAAGCGAAAGCCCAGGCGGAAGAACAGGCGGCGAAAATTATCGCCGAGGCACGGCAGCAATCCCGTGAGGAACTCCGGCAGGCTGCAGAGAAAGCCGAATCCCTCACCCATGAAGTCAAGGCGGAAGCCGAGCAGGATATTGTCAAACTGCGCGAAGCTGCCAAAGCAGAAGCGGAGCAGATGCGCAATGAGCTTCTAGGTGAGATGCGCGGCCAGGTTGCAGCACTCGCCATCGCAGCTGCACAAAAAGTCATCGGTGAAACCCTGGACGAGAAGCGCCAGCGCGCCTTGATTGACAGCTTCTTCAGCGGGATCGAAGGAAAGAAGGTCGCCTTGCTCGAAGACATGGAGATTGAAGGCGCCTCGGCGGAGGTGGTCAGTGCGCTTCCGCTGACAGATAAAGAACAGGGTATCATCCAGGAGCGCTTGTTGAAAGAGCTTGATCCCGATACTGAGGTCGCCTTTGTCGTCAATCCTTCCATCCTGGGCGGTCTCGTCATCCGGGTGAATGACAAGGTCATGGATGGCTCTGTTGCCGGACGATTGAATCAGCTTGAACAGCATCTAGCCTGACCGTTCAGGCGATATTCGAAAGGGAGCACATCGCGTCCGGTGTACGCCGGACGCGATGCTATGATGAACCTTCAAGAACTATTTTCGGACATTCCCTCACTCAAGGATGCATCACCCCCGCCCATTGACGTTTCCTTCCTCACCGTCGACTCTCGGGAGACGATTCCCGGTGCGTTATTTATCGCCGTGTGCGGTGTGAATGCAGACGGTCACCAATTCCTCCATCAGGCAGCCGAGAACGGTGCAGTGGCTGCTATCGGCGAAAAGCCGGCCGACAATCTTCCCATCCCCTACTTTCGCGTTTCGAATTCCCGCCGTGTCTTCAGCGAGCTGGCGGCGGCCTGGTATGGTTATCCAGCCCGTCAACTCACCCTGCTCGGGGTGACAGGAACAGACGGGAAGACGACCACCGTCAATCTTCTCTATCAAATGATGAAGGCGGCCGGCTTGCGAGCCGGCATGATATCCACGGTGAACGCTGTCGTCGGCGACAGGGTGATGGATACCGGCCTGCATGTCACCACCCCCGATCCGATGGAGGTGCAGGCGCTGCTGGCTGACATGGTGCAGGCGGGACTGACACATGCTGTACTGGAAGTCACATCACATGGCCTTGCCCAGCACCGCGTGCTGCCGGATGATTTCCGCGTGGCGATCCTGACCAATATCACCCACGAACACCTGGACTATCATGGCTCGTACCAGGCCTATCACGATGCAAAGGCGATGCTGTTCCGGGTGGCATATGCCGGGGCTCAACCCAAGGTATGTGTCATCAACAAAGGTGACCAATCCTATGACGATCTCTCCAGAACGGCGCAAGGCAGGGTGATCGGTTACGGAACGCCCTGTGCGGAATACCGGGCTGAGGACGTTCGATACAGCCCGTCCGGTCTGCACGCCGTTCTGGCTGGCCCTGCCGGCAAACAGGCGATTGATGCGCACCTGCTGGGGGAGTACAACGTGCAGAACATCCTCGCTGCCTATGCTGCCGCAGTTGAGGGGCTGGGCATCTCGCCGGGAGTTGCTGTAGAAGGCATTGCTGCGCTGCCCGGCATTCCGGGTCGAATGGAAATCATCGAGATGGGGCAACCATTCCTCGCCGTGGTCGACTTCGCGCATACGCCGAACGCGCTTCAGGTCACGCTGGAAACATGTCGTGATCTTTGCGAAGGGCGCGTGATCGCCGTTTTCGGTTCGGCAGGTTTAAGGGACCGAGAGAAACGGCGCATGATGGCCGAAGTGTCCGTTCAGGCTGCCGATATGACCGTCCTCACGGCAGAGGATCCTCGCACGGAAGATCTCGATCGTATTCTGGCGGAGATGGCAGAAGGCGCGGTGTCGGCGGGCGGGGAGGAAGGGGAAACCTTCCTTCGTGTTGCGGACAGGGGTGACGCAATCTCCTGCGCTTTGCAACTTGCGGCACCGGGTGATCTTGTGGTTGCATGCGGAAAAGGACACGAGCAGTCGATGTGTTTCGGTGAGGAAGAATACCCGTGGGATGACCGGACCGCGATGCGGGCTGCGCTCGCACAGTTGATCGGCGTCACCGGGCCTGCAATGCCGTTTCTTCCAACCCAGGGATGATGAATCCCCGGGCAGGGGGACTAGAGGCATCTTGCGCACCGTTTTTCTTTCCGCTACAGTAAGGGATAATGCCGATATCTTCGGCTGCGTTCGTACGGGGAGGATCCATGGCTGATCATGCCAGCAACAATCCTGATGAGAAGGTGCTCGCCTTTCTCGATCTGGTGAAGTTTGAAGATGGCGCAGCGATACGTGGCGGTTGTCTCGTCACAGACGCACGTACAAGGCCGATGGAATTCCGGGTGAGCGGCGCGATTCGTCCAACCAACCTGCAGACTGTACTCTACGGCGACACACTGCAGGAATACATCTGTGTCGAACTGATCGGCATACCCATTCTCAAGGCGTTGGATACCGATCCAGACTTGATTCTTGTACGCGATGCAGAATTTCTCAAATTGCGCCCCCAGGTGGATATTCCTGTTCTCTGGGTTCGTGCAACGGTGGACGGCCAGTACGTGCTCCAGGCACTGCCGGGGTACGATCAGGAAGCCGAGGCGGGAAGGGAGGTCCTGCCGAGACGTCTGCGAGGGAGGAATGTCCTTGAACCCTTCTTGCGGATCAAAACGGCTGTCGAAGAAGCGCATAACCTGAAAGTCGGCGAATCCCAGAAGAGCTGACGTGCCCACCTTTCCGCTGCGACCCCGAAAATCCATCGCTCCGATGCCGGTGCCGCATATTGCTTCCGTGCGCGGGCTGAAGATTGACGCGCCAGGAGCCCATGCCTTTCCCGGGGATGAACCCGTCAGTATTCCCAAAATGAATACCTTTTTTGAATCCACCCTCGACATGGGTGGTGGAATGTTCATGCAATTTGATCCTGGAGAATTTTCTGAGCCCAGCATTCTGACGCTTCCCATTGGCACGCCCCCTCAAAAGCCGCCTGCGTCCTTCATGGATCCCATTCCGCTACCATCGTTGATGGGCTTCGCTCATGTACATCACATGGATCAGACCCTGGAAGGGCCGCCCGATTTGCCCAGAGCGTACATCCCCGTCTTTGAGAAAGACGGTTGGAAAGCGAGCGGTCTGGACCCCCTGCACGCGTTGGAGCCGCTTCTCGAGCCGAAAATTACGGACGCAGAAACGCGGAAATTGCTCCTCTCCATTCCGTTGCGGGAGGATCAGGAAGAAGCGCTTGAGGCGTTGCTGCGCAACGATCAACTGCTTTTTGCGGATGATCGGGGCTCCGGTAAATGCGACGTGGTCGCCATTGCACTGCGTGCGCTCGTGCAGGAGGGGATGGCGGACCGGATTCTCATCCTTTGCAGTGAAGGTGGACTGCGGTCCTGGGTGGAGACACTGCAGGAATGGGCCGGGAGTCTGCCGGTGACGGTTGTTCGCGGCGATGACGAGCAGCGCGCCCTCGATTGGTGTTCACCGGTTCCCGTGCTTCTGGCTCATTACCAGACATTTCATCATGACTACCCATCTGTGATCCAGGCCGAAGGTTTACGCTTTGATACGCTTGTACTGGACAATCTGCTTGTAGAAACGCGGCGCGGTGGTGTTCAACCGGATGTGATTAATCAAGTCCGTTCGGCTCGCCGGTGGGGGCTGTCAGGTGCGCTTCCGCAGCGGCGGGAGGATTGGCTGTACGTCTTCAGCATGCTCCAGCCGGGCGGGGTGAAGGGTGATGCACAGATTACACTCCCCGATTTAAAGCAGCAGTTCCTGAAAATGACGCTTCGCCGACGCCGAGAAGAATTCAAAGGGCTTCCCTCCCGGTCACGCAAGGTGATCTGGCTGGATATGGACGGCGCCCAGACGCAGGTGTACCAGGAAGCTCTGGCTGAAGAGAGACACCGCATCCGGAAGCTGGGAGGCACCCTGACGCGTACGCATGTGGATTCAGCCGTGAAGCGATTGAAACAAGCGGCGAGTTTTGTCGGCGATGAGATTGACAGTGTCAAGGTGAGGGCACTGGTTGACCTGGTAGAGGATATCACGTCAGCCGGGCAGAAGGTTGTCATCTTCAGTTGCTATCCTGAGGATAGTTTTCAGCGCCTGCAGACCGTGCTGGACGTGTATGGCATGCTCCGGCTTGATGCAGAGATCTCCGGTGATGAAACGGCTCAGATTCTGACACGCTTTCGCACCGATGAACAGATCCATGTTCTGCTTGCCGCTACGAAAGCACGCTCCGATGGTCAGATGATGCCCGAGGCGGGTTACATCATCCATTACGATTATGACTGGAATCCTGCAGGTCGACTGCGTGCGGAACAACGACTTTTCCCGAGCCTGCACAGAGATATCCCTCTGCAGATCTATGAATTGGCGGTCGTGCGGACCGTTGATGAACGGCTATTTCGGCTACTCGCCAGAAAACGCATGCTTCCGGGGCAGATTGCCAGTGATACAACACCTGCGGACCTGGAGGAAAAAATCACGTTGGAGGAATGGCTCCGGGATGTATTTGATATTTCGTCAAGCCTGCGGGAGGTTCAACAGGCTGTTGCACACACCCCTGGCAGCGGTCCACTACCCTCCACCGGATACCTGCGTTCCTGGTTCGACAAGAAAAGCCCCGAGGAGTTCATGGAGGACATCGGTGACATCCTTGAGGGGCTTGGCTTGCCCGCATGGAAGCCCATCGGCGAGCCGGACGAGAAGGGCGGCGACATCCTCGCCAGTCGGGCTGAGGTCGGCGAAACCGAATGCATTCTTGTCCGATGCATCCGGACAAAGAAGAAAGTCGGCATTGCAGCTGCCCGCAAGGTGATGAAGGATGTGGAAAGCCGTCCAGGCTGTGCAGGAGCGCAGTTGATCACCACCAGCGAATTTACATCCGCTTGCAAGAAATTCGCAGCGGAAGCGGATGAGAAACTCGGGCTCATGACCGGGTCAGAACTGTTTCGACACTTGCGCTTGCTCGGGAAGAAGCTGTAACGATGCGTCTGCAGGGCTCCTCAATCCTCTTTGTTTGTACTGCCAATCAATGCCGATCACCCATGGCCGAAGGTCTGCTTCTCCATTGGATTGACGAGCATGACCTTACTGGCTCATGGGAGGTCGCTTCGGCAGGAGTCCACGCCTTTGCAGGCGTGCCGGCGTTGGGACGCGCGCAGCAGGCGATGGCAGAACGGGGGATCGATATCTCTTCTCACCGATCACAACCAACAACAAGAGAACTGCTTGAAACCTATGACAGTGTGATCGTAATGGAGAAACGGCATCAACAAATCCTCATGAAACAATATCCCGACATGGCAGAGCGAGTGTATCTGATCCGGGAACTGGCCGGAAAAACCGGAGATGTTGAAGACCCGGTCGGCGGCAGAATGGATGAATTCCGGGACACCGCCGACGAGCTCCAGGGACTCGTTGACATCATCTTCAAGGTGTAGCGGCAGATCCTTCATGTTGCATCTGCGTCTTAACATCCCCCCGAACTTCACCGGACAGGGTTCAATTTTCGAGAGGTGAAGGTCGTGCGCGTGATGTCATGTAGGCGGATGGAAGACTTGTGGATGTTTCTGGCGGGTAGCAAGAAAGTGCTAACGCCGTAATGCCCCTTTTCTCGGTACAATATGCTTGTTTCGTAAGGAGTAACCCGGCCATCCATGTTGACCCATATCCGTAAGGTTTCTGACCGAATCCCTCGCGCTGCAGTGTTGCTGTTTGTCGTGGCGCTTGGCGCCGCCTTCTTTTTCAGCGACGCGCATGGCTGGCAGGCGGATTCCTCGAACAGGATGCTGGCGGCGCAGTCTGTGGCCAAACAGTCTGCACTTGAGGCACTCCTGCCTCAAGCCCAGCAGCAAGGTCGGGTTCGTGTGATTGTGCAGCTCAATCTACCGTTTGACCCGGATGGGATGCGATTGCAGTCTTTCTCCGAAGGTGTGCGCGAATCCGGCATTCAAGCTGCACAGACCGCACTTCAAGAGCGAATGCAGCTTTTCCAATCGGAGACGCTGCGCGCGTTTGCCCATGTTCCTGTCATGGTGCTCGAGGTCGATGAGGCAGGGCTTCAAGACCTCGCTGCCAATGCAAACATTGCCAGCATCCAGCCTGATGAAGCGGTGCCGCCGCATCTTGATGCCAGTATCCCCATCATCGGCGCTGATGCACTCTGGGGCGAAGGTTATCTGGGCAGCGGGCAGGCGATCGCAATCCTTGACACCGGGGTTGACGGCGGTCACGAATTCTTCACCGGGCGCATTGTCACGGAAGCGTGTTTTTCCTCGACCTATGAACCGGATCAGGCGACAAGCCTCTGCCCCGGTGGTGTGGAAGAGTCGTTTGACCCCGGCGCCGGAGAGGATTGTCCTGCGGGCGTGGACGGCTGTGATCATGGCACACATGTGGCTGGAATCGCTGCAGGGAGTGGCGTCTCCTTTTCCGGCGTTGCACCGGAAGCGGAGATCATTGCGGTGCAGGTTTTCTCCCAGTTCGAGGGGAGCATCTGCACCACCAACGGTCTATCCTCGCCCTGCGCGCTGAGCTACACATCCGACCAGATTGCAGCCCTGGACTGGATCTACTCGCAGCGAAGCACCTACAATATCGCTTCCGTCAACATGAGCCTTGGAGGTGGTTCGTATTCGGATGTCTGCGACAGCGACACGCGTACTGTTGCCATCGACACGCTCCGGTCCGTGGATATCGCCACGGTTGTCTCGTCCGGCAACGGCGGATACCGTACCGCGATTTCCGCTCCAGCATGTATTTCTTCCGCAATTGGGGTAGGCTCGACAAGTGCTTCCGATACGGTTTCCTCCTTTTCCAATGTGGCGTCGATCCTGAGTTTTCTTGCTCCGGGTGAAGCCATCGATTCTTCCGTGCCGGGGGGATACGCAAGCATGAGCGGGACTTCCATGGCTGCTCCTCATGTAGCTGGAGGAATCGCGCTGTTACGGTCTGCAGTACCGGCAGCGAGTCTGGATGAGATCCTCGCTGCGCTGGACACGTCCGGCGTGCTGGTTAACGATTCGCGCAGTGGTGGTGTGGTAACCGGCATGCCCCGTATTGATCTTGAAGCGGCCTTGCAGGAGCTCCTTCCGGAGCCTACGCCAACACCAACACCCACCACAGTGCCCACGCCGGATCCGGAGGGCTCCGACACATGGTATCTGGCTGAGGGATATACCGGGGGCGGTTTTGGAACCTATATTCTCATTCAGAATCCAAACGCGGATGACGCAACTGTGGATGTGACCTACATGCTGCAAGGCGGCGGCGTGATAACCCGTTCACTCACCGTGACTGGCGAGAGCCGCGAGACGATTGTGGCGGCGGATGACGTCGGAGTGGATGCTGCGTTCTCGACGGCGCTCAGCTCAGATGTCCCGGTGATTGTCGAGCGAGCGATGTACTATGGCGGGGGAGGGCACGCGACGATCGGTTTGACGACAACCGCCACGACGTGGTACCTCGCGGAAGGGTATACAGGATCGGGCTTCAGCACCTACATCCTCCTTCAAAATCCAGGCACCTCGGATGTGGATGTGGATGTGACCTACATGCTGCAGGGCGGGGGCACCATCACGCGTTCCCTCACGGTTCCCGCTGAAAGCCGCGAGACAATTGTAGCGGCGGATGACGTTGGAGTGGATGCCGCGTTCTCGACTGCATTGTCCGCATCAGGTCCGATGATTGTGGAGCGGGCGATGTACTACGCCGGCGGCGCACATGCCACGATCGGATTGACGTCTGCGCATTCGACCTGGTATCTCGCGGAAGGATATACGGGGGACGGGTTTGAAACCTTCATCCTCATTCAAAATCCCGGCGCAAGCGATGCGAATATCTCCGTCACCTACATGCTTCAGGGCGGGGGAACGGTTTCCCGGTCCCTGACTGTCCCCACAGAAAGCCGTGAGACCATCATTGCCGTTGATGATGTCGGTGTGGATGTGGCATTCAGCACCCAGATATCAGCCGATGTCCCGATCATTGTGGAACGGGCGATGTATTTTGCCAACGGGGCTCACGGAACGATCGGCGTTCAGAGTACAGACACCATCTGGTATCTTGCGGAAGGATATACCGGCGGCGATTTTGGAACCTACATTTTGCTCCAGAACCCGAACCCTGGCGAAGCATCTGTGGAAGTGACCTATATGCTTCAGGGGGGAGGTGTGATAACCCGTTCTATCTCCATCCCGGGAGAGAGCCGCGCAACCATCGTCGCTATGGATGACGTGGGTGCAGATTCCGCATTTTCAACACGAATCGAAGCTGATCTTCCCATTATCGTTGAGCGTGCGATGTACTTCGGTCAGGGCGGGCATGCAACGATCGGGGTTTATTTTCCTTGATGAAGAAAGTATGGTGAGGTGTGGATTCGAAGCCGACAGAGGTACTTCCGACGACAGAACGCGTGTCCATCTTTTCAAATAGGGTTTTTCGCTGGATCCTTATTGGCGTGCTGGGCGTCGCTGCAATCGCGACTGCTGTGTTTCTGATTCTGCGGAATTTGTCGACCCCGCCGCCTGTGTATCAGGATGTGTACAGCATCAATCTTGGCGGCTTGGCGAGTGTGGAGCTGGACACGGCGAGTGATCACCTGCTCGCGCTTCCAGATGAGAGTGTCCAGGTATACATCCCTCAGGGCAGCTATCCGCCCGGCGGTTCGATGGTCATCCTGCCGCACGCATCCAATTTCATCCCGCAAGCACTGGAAGATCAAACCCTGCGTATCAAGGCCGCTGACATTTTCATTGTTTCTCCATCAGGCGATGTACAGAGCCGTGTGCAATTGGATCGGTCCATTCTCATTTGTTTTACGCTGGACTCGGAACAGCGCATGCTGGATGGAGAAGACGGATATCACTTTGCGGTTGAGCGTTATGATGAGCTGCAGGATCCCCCGGCATGGGTTGAGCTGATGCGCTCGCCTGGATGGGAGGAAGGACAGGTGTGTGCGGCGACGAATCACCTGTCGCTGTATGCCATGGCTGTCACGTTCCCGCTCGAGGAGGAGATGCCGACCATGACACCTGCTCCGACAGCAATTGAGCCGCCAGCAGAAGAAGAACCGTACGGGATCCCGACGGTCGAACCGTAGGGTCTCCATTCGAGATGCGTCAATGGTGAGATTATTTGTCCAACGCAATATAGAGCGCATGTGGTTTCTCGTGCCGGGCGGTCTCGCTTTCGCGGTGTACGCCAGCACGCTGGCGCCGGGTGTCGTTGGTTTTGACAGCGCCGAGCTCGTCACCGGTGCATATACGCTCGGGATTGTTCATCCAACGGGTTATCCTCTCTATCTGATTCTGGCCAAACTCTTCAGCATGATCCCTGTGGGAAGCATTGCTTTCCGGGTCAACCTCTTTTCGGCAGTATGCGCGGCTGTCGCCGTGACCCTGCTCTCTATCATGATCTTTCAATTGACAGGGCGTCGTTGGGCGGCGCTCTTTGCGGGTGGGGTTTTCGCCTTCCTCATCAGCTTCTGGCAGATGGCGGTTGTCGCGGAGGTCTACACGCTCCACCTGTTGTTCATGACGTTAGAGATGGTCCTTCTCCTTCAATGGCATCGCACTGGACGAATGCGCTGGCTTGATCTGTTCGTCCTGGTCTATGCACTCAGCTTGACCAATCACGTGTCAGGTGTGCTGTTCGCTCCCGCCTTTGGCTGGTTCGTCCTGCGTGGGATTGAATGGAAGCAGTTGGTGCGGCGCTTGCCCCTCTACCTGTTCCTCGGCTTGGTGGGCATGTCACCATACCTGTATCTTCCACTGCGCCAGATGGCTCAACCGAGGCTGGATTACGTTTCGTCGTATTACAACATTGATATGGGGACCCTTTCCGGCTTGTGGTGGATGATTTCCGGCCAGGCCTATCATTTTTTCGCCTTCAACTATGATCTCGCGGGATATCTCCGTGAAGTAGCACAGTTTGGACAGCTCCTGGTGAGGAATGTCACCGTCGTGGGGATTCTTTTTGGTTTGATGGGATGGTGGCAGGCTGTCCGTGAACGATCGCCTTTTCGTCTCGTGCTGCCTTTGCTGTTCATTTCGTATTTAGGGTTCTATATTGGATACGGAGTCGTCGACAAGGCGACGATGTTCCTCCCTGCACACCTGGTCTGGGTAATCTGGATGACGTTCGGGGTTCAGGCGATGTATGACTGGGCGCTGACGCACCTCCAGGCTATGCCTGAGCCGCTTCCTGCTCGTCTTTTCAAGGTCGGTATGCGCATGGGCGCTGCGGCCTTTGTCGCGGCATTTATGATGCTCAATTGGACATGGGCGGATATGAGCGAAGCCTACGGCCCGGAAATCTTTGCCGAGCAGGTGCTTGTTACCATCGATGAAGAAGCGTTCATCATGGGGGAATGGTCCTCGGCCGTGATCCTGGAATACTATCAAACGGTGGAGGGGATGCGCCCGGATGTCGAAATCTTCAACCGTTCCCGGTTCCAGGTTGCGCAGTACTATGTTTTGTTGAACGAATCCATGACCCCGGCCCAGGCTGCAGAGACGGTGTATGCGTTTGAGGAAGTCTGGATTTCATCTGTAGCTGCCGATCGGCCGGTGTACAGCGTCGAGTACGATCCGAGGCTGGCTTCTTCCTACGAATACCAGCCTGTGGGGAATGTGTTCCAGCTCATCCCCCGCAATTAACCCCCCTTTCACTTTCAACTTGAATGGTCCTACTCGCTGACGCCGATGGTGTTGTGGCCGCCGGAGGCGAAGTACATGGCGCGCTCAACGATGACGGGCTGGTCGGAGTCAATGCGGGTGGAGAAGGCCTGGTCGAGGCCGACCTCGGCGGGGTCCTGGGTAACGATGGTGTAGCGGCTGTTGGCGGGGACGGTGTGGGAGCGGGTGATGGTGCCGCCGGTCTGGAGCATGTAGGTGACGGTGATGCTGGCTTCGGAAGCGGAGGGGTTCTGGATGAGGATGTAGGTGCCGAAGCCGTCGCCGGTGTAGCCCTCGGCGAGGTACCAGGTGGAAGCGGGGGCGGTGAGACCGATGGTGTTGTGACCGCCGGAGGCGAAGTACATGGCGCGCTCGACGATGA
>Ga0272443_10000766_pt1 | contig 54212 bp, 40 predicted proteins | sample SSMAcet12_FD_193581 | JGI IMG/M metagenome (GOLD analysis project Ga0272443, IMG submission 193581) | Marine sediment archaeal communities from Little Sippewissett salt marsh, Falmouth, MA, United States - SSM-Acet-12 | ecosystem: Environmental > Aquatic > Marine > Wetlands > Sediment ... | reverse complement strand
GGTTATGCATCGCGTTAAAACCTTATCAGCCCCGCCAGAATCAAGGAGGGGTAGCTAATATCCGAATAGTATCTATCACTCCGACATTAGCGTATTTTCCGAATTTTATTAATTTTTTTATCCTACTCCACGCACATGGCACCTATTCTGAATTTTTCGGATTGACAGTACGTAAACAGCCCGATGGCTCCGGAACCTCCGGCCAGCGGGGTACATAACAATCCACCGTTTTCAATTTTATTCGTTTCTATGTAGGTCATTTTATTTTCATTGATACACTTATCCAGGGCACCGGTAATATCGTCAGCCAGTATGCCTTTGATAGGTGTCCCCAGTTGGAGATTATTCATCTCCTTATACCGGCAGGCGATGTTATTCTGGAAAACAAGCATCCCGACCGGATCAACACCGATAACACCGATAGGCAGATAACTTAAAATATTATGCGCCACCGCCAGTGCCTGATTTTTTACTTCGAGATCACGTGTCCTCTCGACAACTTTATCCTCGAGTGATTTGGTCAACTCCTGCAGTTGTTCGTACTTCCGCGATAACTCGGCATACAACTCGGTATTTTCTTTTTGAAGCCGGTAGCGCTCCATCGAGTCTTTGATGGTCGTCAACAGGTTCTGATCATCCCAGGGTTTGGGAATGAATTTATAAACCTGCCCCTTATTTATCGCCTCCATCATCGTACCGGCATCGGCATAACCGCTGATAACAATCCGGACCGTATCCGGGTATTTTTCCTTAACTTCACTCAAAAATTCGACACCATCCATGCCGGGCATACGGAAATCGGAAATCACTAACTGGATATCATTTCGTTCGAGAACCCCCAATCCTTCCTCACCGGAAGGAGCTGTCAAAATCCGGCAGTCCAGATTTATCAAAAGTCGTTTAAGAGCTTTCAGTATATTTTGCTCATCATCGACAAGAAGCAGTGAGAACTCAGGACTCATCGATGCCCTCCAGCGGAAGCGTAATTACAAACTCGGTTTCGATACCGATCTTGCTATCAACCCTGATATTTCCATTGTGTTTTTCGATAATATCTATGGCAAGACTCAATCCGAGGCCGGTCCCTTTCCCAACCTCTTTGGTCGTAAAGAACGGTTCGAATATTTTATTTTGTACATTTTCGGGGATACCATATCCGTTGTCCTTAACGGATACGTATATATTAGACGCATCAGCCCACGTTTTTATTTTGATTAAACCTTTATCACCTTCAATAGAATGCGCGGCGTTGACCAGCAGATTCATAAATACCTGATTCAACTGGTTGGGCATACAGAACAACTCGGGAATATCGCCGAGGTCTTTTTCGATTTTGGCTTTGTACTTAAGTTCGTTCCAGACCACGTTAAGAGTACTTTTAATACCCTCGTTGATATCGACATGCTCTTTTTTTGCCCGATCGACCCGTGCAAAACTTTTGAGATCGGCGACAATGTCGCGCACCTTAACGGTGCCATCAATCGATTCTTTGATGGCATCGCCAAAATCGGTCAGGATATCATTCAACTCATCGACTTTTACTTCATCCTCTTCCTCGGGCAGTTTGGTTTTGATGTAGGCCTGTAGTTTATCCAGGTATTTTGACATTGTGTTCAGATTCGATTTGATGTACCCGGTCGGATTATTGATTTCATGAGCGACGCCGGCCGCCAGAGTACCGATAGCGGCCAGCTTGTCCGACTGAATCAACTGGTCATGGCTTCGATGCTGTTCGGTGACATCTTTTATGACACCGACAAAACCGATGACTTTGCCATCGGAACCGTGCAGGGGAACTTTGGTCAAAGACAACCATATTTGATTTTCGTTTTTATCCGGCGAAAAATGAATTTCGCGGTTAATGATTATTTTGCCGTCATTAAAGACCTTGTCATCCGGGGTAAGAAATTGTCGGTTTTCTTTCTCCTTGAAAATATCCCGGTCGGTTTTTCCAATAATTTCGGTTTGTTCCAGATTCATCAGGCTGCAAAAACCCTTATTAACAACCACATACTTTTGATCGCTGTTTTTAAAGTACATAGCATCAGGGACAGTGTTTATCATCGCCGTGTATTCGGTTACTGTACTTGACAATCTGTTTTCGACTCCCTCAAGATTGTCCAGCGCCTTCTGCAGATTGGCATTAGTATCTTCATAAAGTTTGATAAGCTCCTCCCGTTCTTGTTCGTCCGGCTTCAACCCGGTTTCATCACAACAATGAATCATGCAGGCCGGTTTATTATCCCAGATTATCTGCTCGCATTCGGCGTTAATGCGTTTTGGCTCACCCGTTTTACTGATTAGACTAAATTCCTGTGAATCGGGAGGATTATCGTCTGCGATCACTCTAATAATTAAATCAGCGGCAAGATTATAGTCCTCCAGTTTGATAAAGTCCTTATACGGGCGCGACAATAAATCCGACCTGGTATAACAGGTTAGTTCGGTTATTTTGGCATTTGTAAATTGAATGGCACCATCCTGTATAACCAAAACGCCTTCGGTGACTTTATCGAGCAGAGTATGAAATCCGGTATCTGAATTCGTTGATGAATTTTGAGACTGTCGATATTTTAAGTATTTAGTAATGTCGGTAGTCAGGTCGTTTAAGAAATCGCGTTCTTCATTAGGTCGTAAATTGTCGTTCGATTTTGGAATTTCGTGTGCATGATATACATGTATTGACCCGACTTTGTCGCTATCGACTATTATATCCGATGAATATTTCCATTCGGTCGGGTTAAAATTGTCGGTAATAAATTTAATACCGCCGTATTCTATTGCGCCGCAGACAATACCGGAAAACGGCCAGATAATCGGCAGACGGTTAACGAATTCCCGGAAGATATCATCCGGCAGGAGGTTTTTTCCCACGGTCAACCGACTGAATTCATGCAGACAATATAGTTTGCTTGACCATTTAACCAGTTTGTCGTTGACTTTTAACAAAGTATTTTCGACTTCAGTCCGGTTGTTTATATCGAATCCATAAACCAGAAAAGCATCCGAACCATTATCGCTTCTGACAATAAATTGATAATTCCCACCTTCAATCGAAGCCTCGATTTCGTACTGATTTTCCGATGTAATATGACCTAATACATCTTTTGACATTCCCGGTATCAGATCCCCGACCGGCAAGTCGGTTGGATCTTTTTTAAACAACTTCAAAGCGGCGGCATTAAACGATAAGACACTCCCTTCGATATCGGTTCGAAGAATCGGGATAGGACAATGCGCAATCATTGATCTGAGTCTGACCGATTCGACATTTTCAGGATTACCCGGATCGAAAGACAGCGATTCGACCGAGATATATTCGGTCTGATTAGCGGTATTGGTTAATTTTTCAGACATCGTTTAAGGCCTCATTATCCGATAAATACAGATGCTTGTCGTTAATAACTGATTATTTATAAAACGCCGGGACCGAATTATCGGGGCGCTCCGGACGAGTGGGAGAGTACTCGCCCGAAGCATTTTTCCCCCTCTGTGCCCCCTGGTCAACTCTCCTTTGGTCCCTGGGAATTTATTGCGAACTTGGAATAGCTTTTTTGTAACAGGTATGTCATCTTGTTTCCCCTCCTTTGTAAGGTTAATCCCTACCTGTTGTCTGCACTATCGTTTTGTACTTACCTATGCATGTTACCCGTACCATAAAAATTCGTATGTGCAACGCAATTTTTCATTCCTGTTGACTTGCATCGACATAGTACAAGTTTGCATGAGGGGATAAAAAGGGGGACGTAAGGGTGATACGAATTCACCCTTGTTTATGAAATCGAATTATCGATTATACGCGATATATTAATACATATTAATACCGTAGGCCCAATATATAGTGTACGATCCATGTAAATATCGCCAAACACGCTGTTTTCGAAGAAAACGAATCCGCGCCGAAGTACATACGGGATCGATTGATTATCTATCCCAGTTGGCTTCCAAATACGATCTAAGATTGGTACTGTCGCCGGAGATACCCAGCTTACTGCGGACGGTTTTGCGTTGACTACGGACAGTCTCAACCGAGATATCAAGGGATAGAGCAATCTCTTTGGTTGATAAACCGTTTATTATCATCCGGCAAATCTGTAACTCACGAGGAGTCAAATTGGAAAAGGCTGATTTCATTTCATGAATAAACGGAGAAGTTATCTCGGTCAGATTTTTTCGTAGCTGATCGATATATTCAGATCCTGATGACCCGATCTTATTTTCCATTTTATTGATAAGCGGAAGTATAATCTTTCTGACATTAATATCAATTTGTTCACCGACTTTATGCTTTTCGGCCTCAATTTGATTGAGTACTTCGCGAAGAGTGACATTTTTTTGCAGAAGCTGTCTTTGGTCTTCTTTCAATTTTTCATTGGCTTGTTTCAGTTGATGTTCGAATTCGACTCGTTCGGTAATATCGCGGACGATTCCGCAAAGAACGATACGTCCGTTTAGAACAAATTTACCGGCCGATAGTTCAACGGGAAAAACGGTACCGTCTTTCTTTATATGATAACGTATGGCAATTCTCTTTAAATCCCCCTCCAGAGTATCATGTATTGATTGAATTGCTTTTTCAGGTTCTGCAGATATATCGGTAAGTTTCAATTTTTTAAATTCTTTTTGGGTATATCCGTACAACTCCTCGCAAGCGGCGTTCACTTCTATAAACTGCTTGCTGTAAGAGCTAAAAACCATTATAGCGTCCGTTGTAGCAGCAATCAATGTTCGAAATCTTTCATTCGATTCCGAGATAGCTTCCTCCGCCTTAACGTATTCTGTCATATTACGATTAACTGTCACCATCGCCATGGGATTGCCGTTAAAACTTGCCGGACATGTAACCGATGTCAAAACATGCAGTCGGCTTCCGTTTTTATGCTGTTGAATTACCTCACCGCGCCAGTTTCCCCGGTTTTGAAGTGCTTTAGCGACATTATCGGTATTGCCGTACGGTATCTCGGTGCGCATAAGACGGTCGATATTCTTTCCGATTGCCTCATCGGAAGTATATCCGTACACCTCTTCCGCCGTTTTATTCCAGGAAAGGATATTGTATTCAAAATCGGTTGAGATAATGGCATCCGAAACGCTTTCAAGCAAATCGGCCTGATACTGTATCTGTTCATCGCGTTTCTTACGAACAATAACGGTTGTTAATAGAGAAACAAGGGCAATAAGATTGTTTTTCGTAGAATTACTAATAGTTCTGTCACTTGCTATTACAAACAGACCGATTACCCCCGAATCGGTTTTCAAAGGTGAAACCAAAATCGATTTAATAGGGAATTTTTTCAGAACGGCCGTACAATATTTCTGTTGTTTTTTGCTGTCAGCATGATCCAGAACGATTTTTTTGATATCAGTATCATCTTTATAAATACCGGGTTGGCCGGAATTAATTATTTCGCCGTAAAAACTATCCGGCTTCAATGGAATTTCCATTTTTTGCAGTTCACGACCGATGATTTTTTCTAAATCGGGCACATTCGCTTTAGGCAAATCAATATTTTCCAACTTAAGACTGTTATTCCAGTTATGTTGAAAATATAAAGCCGTCCCCAAACATGAATAAGACAATCGAATTTCTTCTGTTATTGTTTTTAGGATAGTTTTGAAATCGATACCCCGGTTAAGGGCATCGTTAATCGAACGAATAAATTCGACTATATCACCCTTCGGAATGTCAACTATTTTTGATTTAGTATCGGTAATTACCACATCCGCCGATAACGGCGAATTATTTTCGATGTACTCATTTTTTACAAAACGGCGTGAACTGTGCACTCCGTTTTGTTTATATCGCTTTAATTTTAACGATTTTTTGGAAACATCCGACTCTAACCGCTGCCCCGTTATGTTTTTTTTCATCTGCGCCTGTTGTTAACAGCCGACGCCGGGGCAATCCCCCTAATAAATTCCTTGCCCCGGCCTGCTCAGCCCCCTCTATATTTTTCCTAGCCTTCCCTCAATTGACACAATTATAAAATATAGCTAAAAAAAACAACAGGCATTAACTGGGCATTAAATGGGTATAGTAGTACTTAAAATTCTTTATTTCTAAGAAAGACGGATAGATTGATATTTAAATTGGTTAGCCGAAGTTTTTTCCTGATTGATTTACGATGTCGCTCGACGGTTTGAACACTTATATTCAATTCACCTGCAATCTCACTTGTTGTTTTTCCTTCTTTAATCAATTGACATACTTCGTATTCTCTGTTAGACAATAGCTTAACACCCTCTGCGAAAAGATCGAGATCTTTACCGACCAAATCATTTAAGTCGCCTTCGAATGACTCCAAGTCCTTCATAAGAATATACCTGTCGCCTTGTCGTATTTTGGCAATGAATGGATTGGAAATTTGAAGCAGGTTGTCAAAGATATCATCTTTGCTTTTGCTTTTATCCCGTTCCATATGTTTTAAAAGTTGTTCCATTGCAATATACTGACGGTTAAGCTCCTCTACTTCATCTTTCAATCGTAGATGCGCCTTCTCTAACTCCTCGCCCGCTTGTTTTGATTTTGAAATGTCATTGGTTAAGATTACGACTCGTTCGACATTGCCATTCTCATCTTTGATGGCGTAAAATGTCTGTGAAATCCAGGTGGCTTTGGCGGTTCGGTATTTTTTTGTACTTAATTCCGGTATATGCAGGAATTTCCCTTCTTTGTAAACTCTTTCGACTTCAGACTTCCATATACCGAGATAATCGTCCCTATTATCGAATTCGAGCTGTTCTGGTTCATCGGCTAAAAATTCCTCCATATTTTCATCGGAAATACCCCAAATATTCTTCCAGGCATCGTTGGCGGAAATCAATTTCCCGGTAACACTTCTGACAGAAATTCCCAACGGCGCATTTTCAATTACGGTTCGGTTTAATGTTTCGCTCTCCGCAAGAGTTTCTTCCATCTTCAATCGATCGGTAATATCCAGGCCGATGGCGAGTACGCCGGTAATATTACCGTCGGAATCTTTAAGAATAGTATCATTCCATTCAATCTGCTGTAATCGGCCATCCCTGGTAAGAATAGCATTGACAGTGCCCCGTGTCAGGATTCCTTGTACCGCCCTTTTAAATACATCCCGGATTCGGGTGTGGTCTTCTTTCGGCAAAAAGGTGTCAAACCAATCTTTACCCCTTACTTCTTCCAAAGAATAACCGGACATTTCCTCCAAATATTGATTAAATCTTACGATTTTACCATCGGTATCCAGAACCAGAATTATAGCCCGGGCGGTTTCTACCAAACTTTGGTCGAAAGCCCGCTCTTCGACCAGTGCTTTTTCGGCAAGCTTGCGTTCGGTTATGTCAACACAAAAAGCAATATTCGTGTTTTCCGCAATATGATGAGCTTCCATCAGGGCGTAAACCTGTTTTCCTTCTTTATGTCTAATTAAAATTTCCGTTTTAATTGTACCCTTATTAAGATGCCACGAGAATATTTTTTCGGCATTAATTAAAAAATCCGGAGAAGCCAAATCCATTATTGACATATTCAGCAGCTCGGCTTCTGAATAGCCGGTTAACTCGCAGGCGGCCTGATTGACAAATTGGTATTTCATATTATCATCGGCAATGAAAATGGCTGTCGGAGAACTTTCAATGTAAGTTCGGAATTTTTTCTCGCTTCGCCGCATTGCTTCTTCGGCTTGTTTCTGATCCGAAATATCCAGATGAACACCGACCGCCCTCAGGGATTTGCCATCTTTATCGCGTTCGGTAATTTTACCCCAATTAAGAATCCATTTCCATGTATCGTCTTTTGTCTTCATCCGATGTTCGACTTTGAACACCGGAATCTCGCCTGCCTCGTGGGCTTTGGCCAGTCTTTTGGCTTCGGCCACATCATCCGGATGAACCAGTTCCAGCCATTCTTCGGAACCACCTTTGATTTCATCAGGGGTATAACCGAGCATTTCGGCCCAGCGATCGTTTCTGATTACTTCGCCGGTTTGCAGATTATGGTCCCACAATCCGGCTTCAACGCCTTCCAGGGCCAGATCCAAACGCTCCTCACTTTCGCGCAGGGCCACCTCTGATTTCTTACGTTTGGTTACATCTCGATTAATACTCAGAATCGCCCGTTTCTCTTTGTATTGTATAATAGAAGCATTGACTTCAAAATAAATCAGGCTGCCATCTTTCCGGTACTGCTTTGTTTCAAATCGGTGACTAAAATCCTTTTCAATGGTATTTTTTATATGAGTTTTACCGTCATCCGTATTTGCGGAAATATCCAACAATGATAATCCAATAAATTCTTCACGGTCGAAACCGTAAATCTGACAGGCCCGTTCGTTAACATCCAATACCGTTTCATTCCCCGGATCGAATATAATAATTGCGTCGGAGGCGCTCTCGAATAAGCGGCGATAATCCTGTTCAGATTTTATCAATTCCTCCTCGGCTTGTTTATGCTCTTCGATTTCAATTCTTAATGATTCATTACTGGTCGCCAACTCTTCAGTTCGCTGGATAACCATTTCTTCGAGATGGTCGCGGTATTTAAGCAATTCTTCCTCAGTCTGCTTTCTATTGTCGATATCTGTACAGATACCGGCGTGCCGTAAAGGCTTACCATTCTTATCTCTCTCAACCACTTTGCCACGAGCCAGAATCCATTTCCATTCACCGGTCTTGGTACGAAGACGATGTTCACAATCGAATATTGGTTCCTCTCCTTTCAGATTTTGTTTCAAAACGTTCAGTACACGCTGTTTATCATCCGGATGTAATAATTTTTCCCAGCTTTTTTCATTCGGTTCGATTTCGTCACGGGTATATCCCAACACTGATAACCAAATGTCACTATAATGACAAAACCCAGTTTCGATATCCCAATCCCACATCCCCATTTCAGCGCCTTCGACAGCCAGTTCCAGTCGTTCTTCGCTTTTGCAAAGTTCGTCGGTGCGCTCCACGACCATCAATTCCAATTGATCTCTATGCCGGGCCAGTTCCTCTTCGGCCAATTTTCGGGCATTTATATCGATGACGGTACCTACCATCCGAATCGGCTTACCATTTTCGTCTCTGGCAACAATACTCCCGGTTGATCTGGTCCAAATATACTCCCCGGACTTGGTCCTGAATCGCATATCAATCTCGGTCGTATCTTCATTGCCGGCAATAAATTCGCCTAGTAACTTCTCGGATTTTTTTCGATCTTCCGGGTGTAAAAGATTAATATAGGTATCGAATTCGGATTCAAGTTCACCCGGCTTGTAACCAAGTAAGTGTCAATAACTATCGCTGTAGTATATTTGATTGGATTTTATGTCCCAATCGTATAATCCCTCTTTAATAGAATCGATGGTGACCCGATAACGTTCCTCGCTTTCTCGCAATGCCTCTTCGATTTTCTTGCGCTCGGTGATGTCCTGAACCAACGATACAACGCCATACACCTGGCCAGCATAATCAACAAGAGGTGTATTGTACCAGTCACAAATAATGGATTTACCTTCTTTAGTATAATTCTCATTAGTGCTTTGATATCCACTTTTATTCTTTAAAAGCCCGGACCATACTTTATCGACATGTTCCCGGGCCGACTCGGGTACCAAAAATCCAGCGGCGTGCCGCCCCATCGCCTCTGACTTGGTATATCCAAATATCTTTTCAGCCGCCTCGTTCCAGTCGGAAACCTTAAAATAGAGATCCCATTCGACAGCTGCAACCGGTGTATTTTGTAAATGAAACGATAATTTTCGTTCTGTTTCGATAAGCTTTGCTTCTGCCTGCTTGCGCTCGGTGATATCCTGGAAAACACCTCTCAGTTTTACCACTTTGCCGTCTTTTTCAACTACCTCGCCAAAGGCATGACACCATTTTAAATTACCCTTTTTAGTCTTGAGTATGGCTTCGAATTGCATCGGCTTCTTCGTCGTAACCAGATCATTCATTTTCCGAGTAATCATCTCGCGATATTCGGGAAGATACCAGAATATATGTTCGCTAAACCCGGGAACCGGATCGCCCGGCTCTATTTCGACAATATCATAAGTTCCCTGCGTCCAGGTCGCCTTACCGTCTTTTTCGAGGTCCATCTCCCAGCCACCGATTCGGGCGATATCGGCAACTTTATTCAGCAATATTTCATCTTTCCTGGCCGTCTCTTCTGCATTTTTAATTTCAGTAATGTCCTGAGCAGTCCCAATAGTCTCTTTACCTCGTTGTTCTTATCTTTTTCAGCTTTCCCGATAGCATGCATCCATCTGATCTCGCCGGATGGCCGGACAATCCTGAATGTTAGGTCAAATGGTGTTCCATCAAGACTGCCCCGGGTGACCGCTTCATTCAATCCGGGCCAATCGTCGGGATGGAGATGGGTTTCGTGATTTGTAAATGACGGTTCGCCCTGTCCCGGCTCCAAGTCGAATATTCGGAATATCTCATCTGACCAAACCGGCTTCCCTACTTTTGGATCGAGTTCCCAATGGCCAATGTGGGCAACCTCTTGGGCCTCCCGGTGAAGTTCCTCGCTTATTTTGAGTTTGTCCTCGGCAATCAGACGGTCGGTAACATCTCTCAGAACAACCTGGACATTTTTACTATTTTCATCATCCACAATTAACCGATCATTACCTTCAAGGATGATGTGATTACCATCTTTGTTTATTAAAGTTAAAAGGCTTGGCGGACGATCTGCACCGTTAAGAACGGCCTGAAATTCGGCCAGACTTTTTTCCGCTGATTCCTTTGTAAGAAAACCAACTTCGGTGAAATGTTTACCTAAAACCTCGTTTTCGGAATAGCCGGAAATCTTTTAGGCCATCGGATTGAACGATAAAAATCGCCCATTTTCATCCAAAGAAACGATTATCTCCGGCGACTGCTGGACCAATGTAAAATATTGTTCACGGCTCTCGCGAACAGCGACTTCGGATTTTTTTCGCTCGGTTATATCGCGAACGAATGTCAGAACGCGGTCAACCTTGCCTTCTTCAATAACGGGGACTTTTCTTACTTCGAAGATAACCGTTTCGTCGTTGAAATAATGAGTTTCCTCGGTCACCATCGGTTCGCCGGTTTCAAATACGGATATATATTCCCGACGAATTTCGTCACCCAGAAAAGAGCAGATTTCAAACAGATTTTTACCAACAACATCTGATTCTATACCGAATTCTCGGACTTTCTCAATCATCGCCCGATTAGCCAGCAATATTCTAAAATCCTCGTCGATAACATGCACCACATCGCTGATAGAATCGAGCAGCGAGCGATATTTAGATTCCGACTGCTGGAGTTGCTCCTTTAAGGTATCTAAATCCAGGGTATTCATAAATTTATTGCCCCCATAAATTCATCCGCAAATATTCCGGTCTATTAACCTTATTCCTACTAATAATCGCCACATCTGTACCCAATGGCTTCCTTAAATATTTTATACCCAATACATACGTCGGCATTTCGAAAAAGACTAATACTAAAATCAATCTTATATCTGTATTATCAGAAGCGACGAGATTGATTCTGATATGCTTTTTTGATTTTAATTTATCCTCCGAAAAACCTAAAACCGGGTATATGGCTTTATCCATTCCATTTATAGTTAAATCCGGTGCTGTGATTATGATACCGATGTAATTTCTTAAGTTTATTCCGCCCTGAATTTGATTAGCGGCAGCTAAAGAGTTTTTCGGATTACGGTTCGAAACCCTCGTATCCATTAACACTGTCCCCCCTGTTATAATTCTCCCACAAACTGTAACCCCTAATCCCCTTGAATAAACTTATCAAACGGTCAAGCCGCCAAGCGGTGAGGATTATCGCTGTCTATCTCAAAAGATGAACCCGCACTAAAGTTCAAACAATCCCCCGGTTTAAATTCGCGTACGCGGGTAAGCGCTCTATAATAATATAGTAATCATCGACGATTATTGTCAACTCAATTTTCTTTTAAAGATAAATAAATTTTGATAAAAACATTTTACCCCCATTAATCTTTAAATTATCGGCGTCATCACGATAAAAATAATATTCAAACCATTATTTTTGCAGATAAATAAACCAAATATCCGGCCTGATTAAATATTTCTACCTTGATTCCAGTAACAAATAAGTAGATATTACAGCGGAAAACTGCAGCAATTCGGTACAAAATGAACGCGACAAATAAAATACGGGTTTTTCTGAGTTTCTTACCTGTTATTATACTATTTCTTACACTTAGCGGTTGTCGATCTACGAAAACAAAACAAAAGTGGATGAAAATCGATGATGCAATAATAGACGGTATCTTCAACATCTTTGTTCTTGCGCATACGATTATTTTCGAATTCTGGCAATATATTGCCCTTATATAGATTAGGCATAAATTCTAATTCAATTTATTTGTAATCCTATCCTGAAATAATTACTATCTTGTCGAATAGACGATTTCCAAAAAAGGAAAAGATGAAACGGTACTATTCGGACAAATTATCGGCCGAAAAATTAAGGCATGTTTATGAAATCGCCTCACCGAGGATACGGCAATATCTTGAAGCCGAAATCGATTTTGTACTTGAGAATATCTCACCGGGTGATATAGTTCTTGAAACCGGATGCGGATACGGTCGGGTGTTAGAACATCTATGTACCAAAACCGAAATAATCGTCGGAATCGACAGTTCAATCAGCAGTCTGAAACTCGCCGCAAGCGAATTACACCCAAATAATAATTATTTGCTGGCTTGTATGGATGCTGTCTCGATGAGTTTCGCCAACAATGCTTTCGATTTAACCGCCTGCATCCAGAATGGTATTTCGGCTTTTAAAGTAAATCAGACGGAGCTTATTAAAGAAGCGATAAGAGTGACCCGCCCCGGAGGAATCGTACTGTTTTCAAGTTACGCGGAAAAATTCTGGAACGACAGATTGGCATGGTTTCAGCTTCAGGCCGATGAATCGCTTCTGGGGGAAATTGATTATAATAAAACCGGCGACGGTGTTATAATCTGCAAAGATGGTTTTAAAGCAACGACTGTGACACCGCAAAATTTTCGAAGACTTACCGACGAATTGGATATAGATTGTCAGATCATCGAAGTTGACAATTCCAGTTTGTTCTGCAGGATAGTCGTTTAATATAAAAACAGGCAAAGGCAGCGGGTATCATCCTGTCGTAAGGGCTCAGGAGCAACGACACATCGCTGCCTTCGCGTAAATTTGTGAGGATTAATTCTTAACGGCGGTTCTATTTAATATAAAACGTAAAACAAATAAGAAAGATTCGTTTTTTTATAAAATCCATTCAAATCCTACCGTCGGCCGCGGCCCGTCCAGGTAAAGATATGAAATCAAATATGTTATATCGAAGATATTATATTCGTAATCACCGTTGACATTGGCCCGCCATACCGGCCAGTGCGGTTTATCGCTTTCAAGATACAGCCATTCGATCAAGCCGGTAATATCAAAAATATTCACCAGGAAATCACCATCAACATCACCGGGAAGATAATTAAAGGCGACATGAATCGGCCCGTCACCAACAGCGTAACTTGATAGATAATTTCCACCCGAATCTATCACATTTATGTAATTAGTGAAACTCCCGGTAAAACAGGTTGAATCCTGATAGGCAACAGTTGTCATACAATTAAGATCAACGTTAATGGGATTGCTATTGTCATGGTACACCTCGCCGGAAATAGTATTGTAGGAAAAAACATAACCATATTCACTCCATCCGGCCGAAGCGATATAACCGATATTATCCGGCCCGATAGAAATCTGCCCCGGTGTCCCGCCGAAATAAATACTATCGACAACCATATCGGTTTCGGTATCGATAATATACACCCAACCCCACTCCGTATAATAATCGCCGGTACAAACAACATGCACTCGTCCCAGGGTATCCATCGCCAGATACTGCGGATTGAGACCGACATTGATTGTTTTAATAATCGAGTCACCCGGTATATCATAAACAGTCACCATGCCGGGATCGTATAAATAAGTTCCCCAATCAAAACCGGTGCAGGCTATATAAAGTTTATCTCCCATAATTAAACAGCCTTCCGGGCTTTTGCCAACCGTGATATTGTTTACGATATCGCCGGATCGGTAATCTATTTTGGCGATACTGTTGGTGTACATCAAAGTCACAAATAAATACTGCTCGTCGAGAAACTGCATCCAATACGGATTGGTTGAAGCGCCGGTATTGATAAAATATTCGGTTGTCTCACTATTGAGATTAATGACCTGGATTTCATCGGTTCCCGAAACGACAGCGTACATAAGCGTATCGCGTTTAACCAATTGATTCGGATAACAATAAACATCGGTACCGATAGTCAGAATATTATTATAAACCTCACCGGTGGTCAGATTGATTTTCGATAATGTCTCGGCGTTGGTATTCAGCACATAAGCGAGTCGATCCTCAGCTGCCGTCGTTAGAGAAAGCAATCCCATAATTAAAATTAGATAAAATATTTTAGATTTCATCACTTTTCCTTTTATTAACTATTTTGCACCATAAGTAATCCCCAGCCGGAAATCCCACTCACGTCCCGGCATCGGGTAATGAGTTATCAGGACATATGACTCATCGCGAATATTATTCAGTAACAAATCAGCAGTAAGTGACCAGAGATGAGCCACCCTGAATTTCACCCCCATATGTAAATCATCCAGACGGTACGCTTCGTAATATTTGGTATTGGCCGCCAGAGTATAGGCGGAATCGACCCATCGGATCGAATAGGAAACGTATAAAAATTTGTAATTAATTTTGGTCGATACGGTTTGAATATAATGCGGATAAAAGACAAGTCGTTTGTTATAGGTAGTATGCGCGGTACGTTTGTTATAGGTTTTATTTAAAGCGGTCGTTATTGAATTTTGATAAGATAAAAATAAAAAATCGTCGAACAGCGACACATCGACAAAATCTTCATGTCCGGTGATCTGTGCCTTGTCCAAATTGACCGGTTGCCAGACACCGACATAGGGCTGCCAGACAACAAGATTGTTGATAAACGAATGAAAATAGGTCATCCCACCCGAAAACGAAACCGGGCCGACTTTACCTCTCAGTTCAAAACCGGCTTCAGAATGCTCGGACCTTTCCGGTTTTAACCCGGGATTACCATACGAGCGGGCATCACCAACCCAAAAAAGTGAATTTATCGAAGGCAGACTCAACGATTTACCATAACTGCCGCGAATAATATAAAAGAAACGGTCGCCTTTGCTCAGTGACATTCCTATTTTAGGCGACCAGTTGCCGATATCATTCGTTTTTACATTGTCCCGAACCGAAGTCGAATCCTTGCGGGTTTCCACCCAATCGAATCGCAGAGAACCATCGAATGTAATTATATCGACCGCAAGAAGAGGTGATATATCGAACTGTTGTTCATCGGTAAAAAATATAGAAGCATTATCGCGAATTGTTTTACCCATCGACTGCGATGGATGCGCCAACTCGGAATGATACAAAATATCCCGACGAAATTCGGAGCCGATCTTTATCTTGTTATTTTTCCAGGGAAGACGATTATATATGCCCCGAATCGTAAAAATATCATTGGTGTATCGGCTGTCATATTTCGACACAGCCGAATCATTAACATAACGCTGCTCAAAACGCGAGAAAGCAAAATCGGTATTAAGATTGTTATTTGCCGAGATTTCACGACTCAGGCTGATATTTATCAATTTTCGTCTGTCGCCGAACCAGGCGTATTCATTTTGTTTATTGGCCCGATCCGGAAGCCCGGTCGTGGTTTTGTAATACTGACCGGAATAACTGAGTTTAGTTCGATCTGTAAATTGATATAAACCGGATATAAAATGGCTATAGGTATCGATATAATTATTTGTTCTATTACCCGTGTAGGTATAGTTTTGCGGTAAAACTGTATATGAGAAATCGAAATCGCCATCTGATTCGATAGAGCTGTATGTATATTTCCCCGAAATTTTTTGTGACGAGATAATATTATCGATATTAAAATTGTATGTTTTTGTACCGTAATTACCGCGCCCGCTTTCGCCGCTCAGGATAAGACCATCTCTGATATTATCCTGATGAGTAATGATATTAATGACACCGCCAAGCGCATCGGGACCGAATTCGGCCGAACCGCCCCCCTTATGCACTTCGATTCGTTCGATTATATCCAGCGGGATAGTACTTAGATCGGCGACACCATTACCGGACGGATTAAGTTTGTTGCCGTCAAGCAAAAGAAGAACATGCCGCGAATCGCACCCTCTGATTTTTATCTGCGCCCGGCTTCCTGCTGTTCCGGTTTTTAGAACATATAACCCGGTAATATCATCGAGAAGTTCGGGTAAATCACGCGCCGGGCTGCTTTCTATCTGATGCTTGCGGAAAATCTCGATATTATCCGAAGACAGTCTTATTCTCTCACCGTTGACCTTAATTTTATCCAGCCAGTAAATCCGGGGTGTTAATTTAATATTTACCTGACGGGTTATATCCGCGACAATCTCAATTTTACTCATTATATAAGAGTCATAACCGGGGGCGGAAACTTCAATAGAATAAACACCGCCGGGAAGATAGCGGAACTCAAACCGCCCGAAATCATCTGTGGTTGCTTTATATCCGGTTTTTTCTATTTCAATTATCGCCCCTGAAACCGGCATTCCGTCGCTATTGTCATAAACCGAACCCTTTAGTTTTTCATTGGATTGACTATATAAATTAGATGAGAGGATGAAAAATATGACAATGATTAATAATATAATAATCGAGAATAATCTAAAGATATCAAACACTGTCTTCGAAGCTCCCATCGCGCTTCGTGCAGCATACCCGGTCAGGTATAAATAAAATCGCCGCACAGTTAACCTTCGTCGGTTGCCGACGGCGTGGACTTGCCTTGGTCAGCCCGCGCTGACGGCAATCAAAAAGCTATTTCAAATACGGCAGGCCTCCTGGCTCCGGCATCGAACCTTCCCGTTGCGCCTTCCCTGCCACAAGGCAAGTGGCTCTTTGCATAGGAAGTAGCCGTTACAGTAGCGGGGCTGCGACGGATTTACACCGTCTTTCCTATTCTCCGTCCACCATAGACGGCACCGTATCGTTTTCATAACTATAAATGTACAGAAAACAGATGTCAAGTTAGAAAAATCGAATAGTCAGAAAATTACCGGAAAGTATAATCTATCTGCGACTTAACAGTTGATATAGCTTATTGCTAAAAAGCTTACCCAAGAATCAAAATAAATTGCCATAAACATTTGCCCGGTGACGAGAGCACTACGTCACCGGGCAAACTTCGTGGCCGGGCACCCCCTCCGGATAGCTATCCCCAACCTTACACAAATAACGTGGCGAAAATAATCTGCTTGGTATAGACTATTCCCGATATTAAATATATGGATTTGTTGTATCAGGTCAAGGCCAATAGAATACACAATGAGGGCATATATATAAATATGCCCTATAAATTCTTTAAGTACGTCGCCAAATTTATATCTTTATTCTTTAATCCCAGCTTTTTTCTAATCGATTCGCGATGTCTTTTAACCGTCCCGACTGCTACAAACAGTTCTTCGGCAATCTGTTTGGTGGTTGCCCCATGCTTGATTAAATTACAGACCTCGACTTCACGAGGCGCCAGTTTCGAGTAAACCCTCGAGAGTCCGCCCGATGATTCGGCCAGTTCGCGAAGTGAATCGCCTATAATATCGAGATGATATTTACTGACAGACCCATCCGGTCGACCCAGTTTTTTTATCGATGGCATTAAAACCTTATCGATATTTTCGGCCATCTGCCTTTTTATAGCAATTTTTTCCTCTTCAATATGTCCCAGAATTTCGCGCAGGGCGACATTTTTCTTCTGAAGTTCCTCGTGGCCTTTGTGTAATTTATCAAGAATTCTGATTTCACGGATCTTTTGCGTAACTATCTCGACTATTTCCTCGAGTATTTCAGCAGTTTCACGTGTCGGCCTTTTTCCATTAAACGGGCTATCAACTGACAACCACCCCTCATACTTTTTATTGTCGCCCATAATAGGCACGAATAGCTCATCATCTGCCCGCCACCCCGAAGTTAAATCGGCCGCAGATTTTTCTTCGGAAATATATCGGGCTGTTTCTTTAATCGGCAGGTTCGCCTCGGACGGAATAAAAAATGATTTGCTGATTCGATATTCTTCTTTGGTCATATTTCGTGTTAACTCATCATCCGGCGCCGGTGATTGCTGCGCCGCCAGAACGATTTCTTTGTCCAATCCAATAAATCCGATATTAGTTATATCTCTATTTTCATTGTGCAAAGTAAGCACCGCTCGTTTGAATAATTCGGCATCATAAATGGCCCGACATCCAAGACTGAGACAGGAGTTTATATCCCATGTCTGGCGAAGGCCGTTTAGCAGGCTAAGTCTCGCTTTCTCACGCGATTCGGCATGTTTGCGTTCTGTAATATCAATATGACAACCGACCATCCGGATTGGTGAACCATCATCGGCCCACTCAATGACACGGCCAGCACAAATAACCCACACAGTTGAACCATTCTTGTGGCGGTATCGGGCCTCATTATAATAAGGTTCATCCCCACCACTCTTTATATGCCTGTCTAAAGTCTCAAGAACGCCCGGTCTGTCATCTTGAAATATCAGTTCTTCCCACGTTTCCCCCGAATTCGGTAACTCATGGTCTTCATATCCGAGCATTTTCTTATATGCAGGGCTAAAATATTCGGTGTTCTCCGGGATATTCCAATCCCAGTATCCGGATAGTGTGTCTTCCAGAATGTCAGAAAGCACTTTTTCCTGTTCGAGGAGTTTCTTCTCCGCCTTTTTTCTTTCCGTAATTTCTCTAATTATGGATAAAAACAGCGTTTGTCCCCTAACATTAAATGAAGTAATAGTAAATTCAGCCGGTATAAGAGAACCGTCGCGATGTTTTATCATTTTTTCGACCGGCGATTCGATAGTTTTTTCGGGATTAGAATATACTTCCAGTTTGGGTTGTTTCAAAACATCCGAAGGCTGAAGATCAACCGTTTTCATTTTGAGTAATTCATCCCTGGAATAGCCGACCAGTTTGCACGCCTGTCGATTTACATCAATGATCTCCTGATTTTCATTCTCGAGGAAAATGGCATCAACAGCATTTTCAAAAAGAGTACGATACCTAATTTCACTATCTTTTAATGCATTTTCGGCTTTTTTACGCTCGGTAATATCCCGGGCAAAAATAGCCACCTGAATAACTTCGCCATTGGAATCAAATATCGGATGAATATTCGTATCGAAATAATAACCCAACCGTTCGTCCTCCTGTCTTGCCGGCCGACCGGTTTTAATAACCTTTTTAATTTGCCCGATCCGAACTCTTCGAACCGATTCCGGCATAGAACCCTGCGGAAGAGAAACTTCATCAAGGCCGATTAAATCCTTCACCTTCTCATATCCTAATCGACGGGCGGCAGTTTCATTGGCGGTTAAGACTTTTAAGTTTTTATCAAGAAGGACTATCGACTCGGTCGAGGCGTTGAGCAGGGCGCGGAATTTTTCTTCATTGTCGGCTCGCTCTTTTTCAAGACGATTCTGCTCGGTAATATCAATAGCCGTCGCTGAAAGAAACAATGAATTACCATTGTCATCTTTAATAACAGAGGCATTCATCAAGGTCGGAAAAACGGTCCCATTCTTTCGAGTATGCCAGACTTTTTCAGTCGAAAAACTACCGGTTTTTCTGAGAATTTCATTTAGTTGATTAACACGAAGCATCTGGCTTTCATTATGAAAAATCGATAAATTCCGCCCGATTATTTCGCCGGCATTTAAACCGTGCATTTTGGCAAAACAATCGTTGACATAAAGCAGGTTGCCATCCAGATCGGTAATAGCGGTACCGTAGTTGGCCTTATCCGAAATAGTCTTGAATTTTTTTAATTCACCCTCTATCTTTTTATGCCTGGAGATATCAAGCAACACACCGCGCAATCCAACTGCCTTTCCCCGGCGTATTATGGGACTCGAATAAGACGCTACCGGATGGCGACGGCCATCCTTGCTTACTAAAATATATTCATTCCCCTCGACCGTTTCTCCCCGCAGCCTTTTTTCGAAATTGGTCTTTACCATTTCAACATGCTCTTGCTCGAATAATTGAAGAATGTTCAGTCCATTATCGATATCTTCCTGGGTGTAACCGATAAACTCCAAACCAAAACGGTTCGTAAATATAATATTCGCATCACCATCAAGTTCATAAATCGTTTGCGGTAGAAGTTCGGTCAATTCCCTGAATCTCCGCTCGGTTTCGCGAAGAGTTCTTTCCATTTTTTTCCGCTCGGTGATATCAGTATCGGTCCCGACCATTCTGATAACCTGACCGTTATCGTCACGGATCGCCTTACCCCGGACGAATATCCAGCGAATCGACCCATCCTTATGTATCATGCGATGTTCAAATACATACTCCGGGATTTTGCCATCAAGATGCGCCTGGGCCGCCTCCATAACCGGGCCGCGATCATCCGGGTGTACATATTCGGTCCATTTTTCCAGGTCATTCGGAATCTCATCATCTCGATATCCCAATATTGCCTTTACATTAGGATCCAGATAAAACTCATTAGTTTTTATATCCCATTCCCAGACACCGACCCTCGCCGCCGCCGTAGCCAATTCATATCGTCCCTCGCTTTTCCTTAACGACTCTTCGGCCTTTTTCCGCTCGGTGACATCCTGACCGATAGCAATTGCGGTAATTTCGTCGGAATCGGGTGAGATAATAGCGGAGTTAGTCCAGAGAATAGTCTTTATTTCGCCGGACCTGATTGTCAGCGGACCTTCATAAGTATCGGCCGGGTGTTGTCTGACCCACTCGCCAAAATCTTCGAATTTAAATGAATGAAATTTTTCCGGTAGAAATATATCGGGCCACCTTTTGCCGAGAACTTCATCCCGTTTATATCCGGTAAACCGTTCCAGTGAGTCATTGAAAACGGTAATTCGGGCCTCTTTATCCATACAAAAAATAAGATTATTGGAGGTTTTAAGAATCGAATGAACCAGGTTACGCTCTTGAATCAACTCTCTTAACAACTGCTCATGCTCGGCAATCAGCCGATTATATTTTTTATCTGTATCATCCATTTTTAGTCGAATTCCCGATTATTTTCAGCTTTGCTTGACCGTTCCCATCCCCCTGCCTTATATATGCACTTCCTATGCCCTCACCTCAATATATAATGAAAGACCAGATATATCAAGTGATATTATTGATATACGGATTATTTTTTTATACAGCGAGTTTATAACTCTAACGACTATTTTTCGGAACTAAGAGCTGATTTTACCGCTTCTGATATACGACGGTAACCTTCTTCGTTAAGACCAATGACGCCGGTTGATAACTCCGGATTCATGTAGCCGTTTTCTCCGGCGACTATTCGGTTAAAATCGACAAAATCGAAACTATTCTCCCGACAATACTGCCTCAACCAATTATTGAATACGGCCAGACTGTCCAAAATACAATAGTCGCCAAGATCGATAACACCTTCACAGGGTGGAATAACCGTTGTCGGCATAGGTTTAATCCCGTGCGCCACAGACAGTTCGGCCATACAGGCGATATAATCTTTAAATTCCTTAACAGAGTTTTGATGACGGAAATCAAACGAACTAAACTCGATAACGACCGCTTCCGGCTTTAATTCGATAACATCGGGTCGAAATCTAAGTAAAAAACCGGAGAGACGCTGGCCGAGAATACCACGATTAATTGCTTCGTATTTGGGGAAGTATTTCTGAACATCCCAGCTTTCACTGATTTGTGTCCCAATAAATACAATCCGATTATTAATCTGAACATCTGACATCAGACCTTTATTGGCTTCGGCAAATTTATCGCGTTGTGAAAACTCCTGAACAATATATGTGTATTTGTCGAGATACTCATTGATATGCGCTCTGTATTCCAACGCTTTTACGGCAACATAAAACATGGCCAGATTACCGAGGATTGATATTATTAAAATCACTTTCCATTTTTTATTCATAATAGTACTCCATGTTGTTCAGAGTAATCTAAATGTCATCTGACCGGATGGCAATCTTCAAATTTCTTACAAATAATTTCACCGGCAGATAAAATCCTATTGGAGGTAAGCAGGTTTAGGGCTAAATTGGCGGTTACTTTATGGATATACAGTTTCCATACATGGGCGAAGCCTTCTCGCTATTGTGCGCCTTAATCTGGGCACTGGCGGTTATTCTATTCAAGAAAAGCGGTGAGAAAGTCCATCCGATAGCCCTTAACCTTTTCAAAAACAGCCTGGCCCTAATTCTTTTTGCGATAACGATGCTGTTTCTTGGTGAAAGCTTCATTCGTGATGTCCCTCTCAGTCATTATGCGCTAATACTTTTCAGCGGTGTCCTTGGGCTGGGAGTATCGGATACTTCGCTGTTAAAAAGTCTCAATCTTCTCGGGGCAGGATTCTGGGCGGTGATTGCCTGTTTGTGGTCGCCTTCTATAATTGTTCTTTCATATATATTTCTCGATGAAAGAATGACTCTACTGCAAATAGGGGGTGTGGTATTAATTATTGTCGCTATTCTGACCGTTTCAACAAAAAAGGCGAACCTCGATATTCCCAAAGAGAATTTATTAAGAGGTTTGCTTTGGGGATTCTTGTCAGTCATCTCCGGTGCAGTCGGGATAGTTATAATCAAAAAATTACTGGAGCAGTCACCGGTGTTATGGGTAACCGAAATCAGGCTGATCGGAGGTATCATCTCATTGATATTTGTGTTACTTATTAATTCGAAAAGAGGAGCAATTATAGCCACTCTCAAGGCGCCTCAAAGCTGGGGATATACATTAGGAGGTTCACTGACCGGGGCCTATCTGGCGATGGTTATCTGGTTAATCGGGATGAAATACACGCAGGCCTCGATTGCCTCGACACTAAATCAAACCAACAATATATTTATATTCGTTTTTGCCTGGTTAATATTAAAGGAACCGATAACGAGTCGACGACTGCTGGCGATATTTCTCGGTATCGTTGGGGCGTTAGTAGTAACTTTCGGCTGAAACGACCATAATCGGTCGTTTCAGCACGATATATTATTTTTACGCTTTCGCAAAGATCTGCGGCCCGGCAGATTTGATTTTATCCGAAGAATTATCTTCAAACTGATGAAAATTCTCGACAAACAACTGGGCCAACTGCTCCGCTTTGCGGTCGTAGGCACCTTTATCATTCCAGGTGTTTTTCGGATTTAGAATTTCAGTCGGGACATTGGGACAATCGGTCGGAACCTGCAGACCGAAAATAGGATCAACTTCATATTTGACCTTATCCAGTGAACCTTCCAGCGCTGCATTCAGAAGCGCGCGGGTGTACTTGATTGGCATCCGTTCACCGATACCGTAAGGGCCCCCGCTCCAGCCGGTGTTAACCAGCCAGCAGTTGACCTTATGTTGACGGATTTTGTCGGCCAGAAGTTCAGCATAACGCGATGGATGCAGGACCATAAACGGGGCACCGAAACAGGCCGAGAAAGTCGCCTTCGGTTCGGTAATACCGGCTTCGGTTCCGGCGACTTTGGCGGTGTATCCGGAAATAAAATGATACATCGCCTGCTCGGGAGTCAGTTTGGAAATCGGCGGCATAATACCGAATGCGTCAGCGGTAAGCATAACGACGTTTTTCGGATGTCCCGCTTTCGCCTCGCGAAGAGCATTTGCGATATGACTCAGCGGATAGGCGGCACGGGTGTTTTCGGTCAACGCGGCATCGTCAAGATCCAAACGACGAGTAACATTATCAAAACCGACATTTTCGAGAATTGTGCCGAAACGCCTAGTGGTAGCATAAATTTCCGGCTCCGATTCCGCCGAAAGCTTGATAACTTTGGCATAACAGCCGCCCTCAAAATTGAATACGCCATCAGGGCTCCAGCCATGTTCATCATCGCCGATCAGCCGACGTTTAGGATCGGCCGAGAGTGTTGTTTTACCGGTTCCGGACAATCCGAAGAACAAGGCAACATCATCTTCGGGACCAATATTAGCACTGCAATGCATCGATAAAACATTTTCCTGCGGCAGTAAATAGTTCAAGACAGTGAAAATCGACTTTTTAATCTCACCGGCATAACTGGTACCGCCTATCAGGACCAGTTTACGCTTAAGATTCAGGATAATAAAGGCTTCGGAATTGGTGCCATCGACCTCGGGAATAGCATGGAAATTCGGCACATGCAAGATCGTAAACTGTGGGACATGACTCTCCAGCTCATTGTCCTTCGCCTGAATAAACATGTTGCGGGCGAATAACGAGTGCCAGGCGGTTTCGGTGATAACCCGCACCGGCAGGCGGTATTTCTGGTCATGTCCGGCATAACAATCCTGAACATACAAATCACGTCCCTGCAGATATGCCTGAAGCCGACGGAAAAGTAAATCGAAATGCTGTTCGGAAAAGGCGACATTCACCTTGCCCCACCAGATATTCTGCTTGTTGTCCGGTTCATCAACGATGAACTTATCTTTGGCGGCGCGGCCGGTGTGAAGCCCGGTGCGGACCGCGATCGGACCAAGATGAAGAATCGAACCTTCGCCGCGACGGAGGATATCTTCATAGAGCATCGGCGTATTATGATTCCAATGAATCTTGCCGAAATTGGTCAGGCCATGGTTCTCAAGGCCGTATTTACTGAAAATTCGTTTGACTGACATGTTATCTCCCTCTAAAAAGTATTTAAATTCGAATTAAATCGGTTACCTTTGTTTTATAGATTTATCGGCCGTTATGTTCCCGCCATGAATTAAAAATATTAAATATAAATGTAAGCTCGAATGTTTCTTTCTATTTTTAACAACTTAATAAATCTTTTTCCGGATACAATCCCTCAATAATATAGACTAATAGAATCTCATTTAAAGAATACCGCTTAAATATGAAAGAAGCCATACTGATCCAAGAATAATCAAGACTTTTCCAAATAAGACTGTAGCGCTTCCTCGACATTTGGATACCGCACCAGTACTTTATCCAGTTTGGTTATACCCAAAACCCGTTCGACACTGTCGGAGATGCCGGAAAAAACAACACTCCCCTCGGCGTTTTTGGTGGTCGTAATAGCCCAGACAATCATCGCAACCCCCTGTGAATTCATCCAGGGAACGCCCGAAAAATCCATAATTATTTTCTTTTTCCCGCGATTAAAAAAATCTTTCAGGCGGTCGATAAGCGGGTAGGCGTCATGACAACTCATAATCTTTTCGGAAAGCCTGAATATAACGACACCGTTCTTTATATCATCTGAAAAAATCATAGACAAAACCTGTATATAATCAATACTAATGAGTCTTTAATATTTTGACAAGCATTAATTATTTCATATCTCACAATAACCGTAATTAGCAATATTAAAATTACCCTTTCTAACACCTCCGCTATTTATCTTATACGTTATCTCACGGTGAAATATTCATTCCAAATCAATACCGTTCATTTTAACGAAACAATTGAGTTTCTGTTTTTTCAGGTTTTTCGTGTTTCGAAATCCGATCGATTCATAAAAAAGTCTTTGCTTTTCTTCATCGTCAGTTAATAAGATATGTGTCCGTACATGGTCGAATTTTTGCAGGCATCGGTTTAAAAGTTCACGCCCGATACCCCGACGATGATAATCCTGCTTTACTAATATATCCTGAATATAATTTACGGCCCCGTCATCGGTAAGAGAACGGATTAAACCGATTAACTGGTCACCGTCTCGACAGGTCAACAGATAGGTCGAGTTGGCTAACGATTTCATCAATTTATCCGGCTTTTCAGTATATTTCGACCATCCGACCGATTGATACAATTCCAACACCGCCGCCGGCGTAATATTTTGTAATCCTTCAATGTATTTAAACATACAACCATCCGCATATAAAGATTATTGGCTTCGATGTTTAATATACATCTTATAGGGGACTCTGTAAATCTCCCAAAAGAACGGTCAAGGATTAATCAAAATAATGGTATAAATTAACAAATTCTAGGTAATTGTTCACCCAGCGGCATAGTAACTATCCGTTCGGTACCAAAATTTGTTTTTAATGTGACATTATCTTTGGTATCGTTATCGACGTGGCCTATTATGGCGGCATCGGGCCAATTTAAATCATTTTTTAATATATCAAGAGCTTTTTCGGCGTCACGGGGAGGAACAAAAATCACAAAGGCACCTTCATTGGAGACCAGCAACGGATCCAGGCCCAACATTTCACAGGCATTGTTGACTTCCGGTGAAACCGGGATTGAGTCCTCCTCCAGTACAAAATGAAGCCGCGAAGCTCCGGCCAGTTCGTTTAAAGCTGAGGCCAGACCGCCGCGCGTCAGGTCACGCATACATTTTATATACACTTTATTTTCCAGAAGAGCCGCAACTGATTTTGCAAGCGGAGCACAGTCGCTTTCGATATTCGTTTCGAACTGAAGTCCCTCCCTCACCGACATCACCGCGATGCCATGACGGCCGATATCCCGGTTGATTAAGATAACATCATCTTTTTTAATCGAGTCGGGTGATATATCTAAATTATGTTCGATTATTCCAATGCCTGATGTATTGATATAAACACCATCACCCTTTCCATGCTCAACAACTTTGGTATCACCCGTGACGATACTGACATTTTCATCTGACGTCGTGGTTTGCATGGCGCGAACAATCTCGACTAATTTCGTCATCGGAAAACCATCTTCTATTATAAAACCGGAGCTGATATAAAGCGGCCGCGCCCCGCACATCGCCAAATCGTTAATCGTCCCAACAATCGCCAGCGACCCGATATTCCCCCCGGGGAAAAATAGCGGATTGACCACAAACGAATCGGTAGTGAAGGCCAATTTTCTTTTGGGGAAATCCAATACTGCACTATCGTTGGCTTTTTTAAGTTCATCGGAATCGAAGGTGTCGATGAATAAATCATTTATAAGTTGATTCATCAATCGCCCGCCACCGCCGTGCGCCATGGTGATATTTTTATAATTATTCATCGATGTCGGGCATTGCATCATCTTCTTGTTTTCATTTTCGGGCATATTTATCCCCGTACTTGTAATAGGCGGCGCAGACACCTTCCGAGGAAACCATCATCGGCCCGAGCGGATGTTCGGGATAACAACCTTTTCCGAATTCGGGACACTGATCGGGCGTCGCGCGACCGCTCAAGATATCCGATACGATACACCCGTTTTCGTCTTCATGTTCGCTTACCGAAACATCAAAACGATTCTCGGCATCATAAAACCTATATTTATCCATAAGCGTATAACCGCTCTCTTTAATTACACCCAGACCGCGCCATCTGCGATCGACAATATCGAAAACCTCATCGATTATTTTTTGCGCGTTTTTGTTTCCGAAAACATCGACTGCACGGGCGTAACGATTACCAAGACCGATACGATTTTTTTCCAGTCGCCTGACCGCGGCAAATATTCCCTTAATCAAATCAACCGGTTCAAAACCGGTAGCTACTATCGGGATTTTATACTTCGCCGCCAGTGATTTATATTCCTGCAAACCGGTGATAGTACAAACATGCCCCGGAGCTAAAAGAGCATCGATCCGGCAGTCGGGATTTATAAGAAGAGCCTCGATCGCCGGGGGTATTCTTACGGTGGCGTTTAAAATAGAGTAGTTTTCTATTTTTTGTTTTTCGGCCATTAGTATGGTGGAAGCAATCGATGGTACCGTCGTTTCGAATCCGATAGCAAGAAAAACTATTTCTTTATCCCGATTTTTTAACGCTACTTCGATGGCATCAAGCGGGGAATAGACAATCCTAACATCGGCACCGCTGCCACGAGCGGAGAGCAAATCGCCGTTATTTCCCGGAACCCGAATCATATCACCGAAGGTGCACAAAACGGTTTTCGGTTTAAGCGCAATTGCTATCGCCTTGTCAATTACCGATGATGGAGTTACACATACCGGGCAGCCGGGACCATGCACGAGTCTTATTTTAGATGATAACAGTTCATCGATACCGAATTTGAAAATTGCATGAGTCTGCCCACCGCAGACTTCCATAATATTCCACTCACGTGTTATCATCCGATTTATTCGCGAAACGTATCCCTCAACGATATCGGGCGCTCTATATTCGGCAAGCTGTTTCATCAGTCGTGTCGATCGCCGCTGATTGCATGTATCTCGGATAACATCCTGATTTCATCGTCTTCTTTTACCACTCCGATTGCGAAGCCGGCATGAACCAAAACATAATCATCGATACCGGCCTCGGGGACGAAAGCCAGATTGATATTTTTTACTACGCCACCGAAATCAACCCTACCACACCGCATAATATCCTGCTCGTTTTCGAGCGAAATTATTATCCCCGGAACCGCCAGGCACATTTTATTGCTCCTCCCGTATCTTATTTATTCCGGCAACAATCTGTCCCAGGGCAATACCACCGTCATTGGTGGGGATATTTTTATGCCAGTAAGGACTAAATCCGCTTTCGCGCAAAGCCGGAACAATGTTTTCGAGCAGATATTTATTCTGGAAACATCCGCCCGACAAAACGATATTTTTATCATCAACAGGCTCCGCAATATGGACTATCAGATTTACCAGCGCTTTATGAAATTTAACCGCGATTGTGCTTACCGGAACCGAATTGTTAATATCGGATAATATATTTTGTACTACCGATTCCCAGTCGATAATATATGGCATATTATCGAATGTGACCTCGAACTCGTATGTCTCATCGGTATTTGAATTTTCGATATCAAATTCAAGCAGCATTGCCGCTTCGCCTTCAAAAGATGACTTGTGGCATAGATTCAATATCGAAGCGACAGCATCAAACAGACGCCCCATACTCGATGTAACCGGCGAGTTTATATTGTTTTTGAGCATCCTGCCTATAATGTTTTTCTCTTCGGTACTGAATGAATTAATCGGTGCTACATCAGTCATGTCGATAAACTTATCACCGAATAATTCAAACAATAAGCCTGCTGCCGAACGGCGCGGTTCCTTAACGGCCATATCTCCGCCCGGCAATTTGAAATGGCGCAGATGCGCCACCCTTACAAAGGTTTTACGAAAAACTTTTAGAAATTCACCACCCCAGATTGTACCATCATAACCGTAACCGGTACCATCCCAGGATACGCCCATAACCGGATAGTCCAGATTATTATCCGCCATACATGAAAGAACGTGTGCATGGTGATGCTGCACGTAATGAACCTGGGACTGAGACTTCTCGGCGTAGTGCGTCGAAGGATAATCGGGATGTTTATCGGCTATAATCCGGTCGGGCTTAAAATCATAAATATTCGAAAGCGAATCAATGGTTTTTGAAAAGGTCTCGTAAGCCAAACCGGTATCGAGATCGCCAATATGCTGACTAACAACGGCACTATTATTTATCGAGATGGCAATACTGTTTTTTAAAAAACCACCGACGGCAAGCGAGGGAGGTATTTTGCTGTGAAGTTGCGTTACCGTCGGGGCATATCCTCGCGCCGATCTTATAATCGACTCGCGATTCATCATAACTCTTACGACTGAATCATCAACCTGTCGGGCGATCGGTCGGTTATGTACCAAATATAAATCGGCGATATTATTCAACCGAGAAAGAGCTTCGTATTCATCGATACAAATCGGTTCGTCGGAAAAATTCCCGCTGGTAGCGACCAGCGGTATACTAAGTTCCGACATTATCAGATGATGCAGAGGAGTGTACGGAAGCATGACGCCGAGAGACGGGTTACCCGGAGCGACCTCATCAGATATGTAATCATCGGTTTTTATTTTATCGATAAGTACAATCGGGGCGCGGGAAGACAGCAATAATTTTTTCTCAAGCGGCGATACAAGACAATGCCTTTTAATCATATTGATATCCGGAAACATCAAAGCGAACGGTTTTTTCTCGCGTTTTTTACGTTGCCTTAACTCTCTGACCGCATCATCGTTACGGGCATCAACCAACAGTTGAAATCCACCCAGCCCTTTTACGGCGATAATTTTCCCCGCCAGCAGAGTATAAAAACATAAAAGTAAGCTGGCGTCTTTTGTTTCCAGAATTTTTCCCCTTTTATCCCATAATTCCAGATGCGGTCCGCAATTCGGGCAGGCAATCGGTTGCGCGTGGAACCGTCGGTCGATAGGATTTTCGTACTCCGCCCGGCACTCATCGCACATACGAAATATTTTCATAGTTGTATTATCGCGATCGTACGGAAGCGATTCGACTATACTATAGCGGGGTCCGCAATTAGTACAGTTGGTAAAGGGATAACGATATCGCCGGTTGGTCGGATCGAACATTTCCGCCAGGCAATCGGGGCAGGTCGCAATATCGGGAAGAACAACCGTGTTTTTGCTGCCGGCATTGCTACTCTCACCTATGGTAAACCTGTCGTAGTTTTTAAATTGATGATAAGAGATATCGATGTTTTGGATATTCGCCAGAGGCGGCTTGTCGGTTTCGATACGCTCGATAAACTCGGTCAGCCGATTATTGCTCCCCTCGACTTCCATCACTACCCCCTGCGGCGAGTTATTGATCCACCCATACAGATTTAACTCTTTTGCGAGACGATAAATAAACGGTCGAAAACCGACCCCCTGGACGGTACCATATATATTAAGCCGAATGCGACTTAATGACTCTGTATTTTTTGTATCCATGGTAATCATCTTGTCAGATTTTTAAAAATCATTCGTTAAATTATATACTTTCACCCCGCCACTTCGACACTTTCAAGAATAATTTCCTGCGCTTGCGGATCGGAGATATCGGTCAACGTTACGACATCAAGCTTTGCGTTTTCGGCAACCGTCCCCTTAACCGCTCGCTCGAAATGTTCCCTAAAATGCTCGTCCGATATATGCGACAATGCCCCCAAGCGTACCTTGACCCCGACTATTTTATCGGAATTATTCTCTTTGGCGATGGTGTCTATTTTTTTGAGAAGGTCCTTTAAAAGCGAATGTTCATGCATACCGGCCTCCTTTTTTTTTGTAACCCGATACGTTGTATTATTGATTTCACTAATTATTTTTTCAACCACACTATCAGCCGCCTGCCTGACTTCGGCCGATAAACGTGATCCCGGGGCATAATCGATTCCCTCGATACCGTACACCATTAAACTCTTGGGTAATCGTCCCAGTGTTCCGGCCAGTTCGATAGCATTGACAATACTAATCGAATGAGTAGAAAAGCCATCGAACAACTCATCCGGGATTTTATCTTTAAAGGCGTCAAAAGAATAAATCGTCCCCGGTGTATTACCGGCTACGGCGCAATCCACGACAATCACCTGACTAAATGCATTCCAGGTATCGATCAATGCATACCCATCGGATACACCGACGACCACCTTTATATTTCGATCCGCCAATTCTTCAACACGACGTGCGACATACAAACCGATCCCGTCATCGCGACGAAATTCATTGCCGATACCGACAACAACTATATTGCCAAAATTATTCATCAGGCTCGCTGTTAATCCTTTCTATATCAAGTTTCAGGAAATGACACGAGCATGAAATACACGGATCATAATTTCGCACCGTCTGCTCGCATTTCCATGTAAGATCATCATCATTCAGATTCAAATTGGCACTTACAAAGTGATATAGATCCGACTCGACTGCTTTCTGATTCTGAGATGTCGGCGGAATCAGTCTGGCATCTTTGATGATACCATTATCGTCAATCGTATAATGATGGTACAACAACCCCCGCGGCGCTTCGGTGCACCAATATCCGGAGGAGGTACGCGGTTTCACTTCGATGTATGGTTTGTCAGGCTTTTCGTAGTTCTCGATTATTTGTAAAGCTTCGTAACATGCAAACAATGTCTCAACTGAGCGGACGATAATACTCTTAAACGGATTGTTGCATGTTTTACCCAATCCGGCATTTGTCGCCGCACCTCGCGCGATTTCGGGAAGTTTATCGAAATTCAGATTATAACGCGCCATCGGGCCGACCAGATAATGCCCGCGCTCCTTTACTCTGGCATGAAGCGAAGTCGAATGCTCAACATGTTCTTCCTCAAAATAATTCAGAAAATCCTTCGCGTCGATATCGATTCCCTTGCTGGAAACGATACGCCCTTCATTCAGCGGGTATTCGTCGGGATGACTCAATGATACAAACTCATAATCCTGTTCAAAATCGGGAAAAGGAAAAGTCGAAGTCAGATTGACAGTCTCCCATGAATCATCAATAGCCTCTTTCAGGCGATCGACAAACGGTAGAAGTTCTTTTTTGGTCGGCACTTTATAAAAACCACCGACACGCGGATTGATCGGATGTATCTCTCGTCCGCCGAGGACTATTAATATATCGTTGCCTAGTTTTTTTAATCGCAGCGCCCGGTTGACCACTTCGGGATAATCTTTGGCCAGTTGAATAGCATCCGGATAACCGAGAAAATCAGGTGCATGAAGCATATAGATATGAAGAACATGCGACTCGATCCACTCGCCACAGTACAACAAACGACGAAGCTGCCGAAGCTGCCCATCAACCGTAACACCACAGGCCGATTCCATGGCATGAGAGGAACTCATCTGGTAGGCCACCGGACAGATACCGCAGATACGAGCGGTGATATCAGGCGCTTCGGTAAACTTGCGGCCGCGCAGGAAACTCTCGAAAAAGCGGGGCGGCTCGAAAATATTCAGTTTAGCCTCGGTCACTTCATTATTTTTTATCCTCACCCGAAGACCACCCTCACCTTCCACGCGGGCAAGATAATCGACTTTGATGGTTTTACTTTTCATAAGACTCGCTCGCTTTCCTGAACGGTTCGGCGTAGGCGTTAAATGTTCTAAAGACTCTCATGATATCATCATTCTCCATTTTCAAGCCTTCATAAATAGTACCAAGCGACGACATATTGGGTGTTTCCTTGGGACCGAAACATCCAAAACATCCCCGGTTGTAAGATGGACACAGCGCGCCGCATCCGGCCTGTGTGACCGGTCCGAGACAGGGAATCCCCTTCGAAACCATGACACATACAATACCTTTTCTTTTGCACTCGACACATACACTATAAGCTGGAATATTGGGTCGGCGATTATTCAGGTAGGCATTCAACAATTCGATCAGTTGATATTTGTTGATTGGACAGCCGCGCAGTTCAAAATCAACAGGGATATGATCTTTAATCGGTGTCGATTTATTCAATGTTTCGATATACTCGGGGTTGGCATAAACGATATTTATAAAATCATCGACATCTTTAAAATTACGCAACGCCTGAATGCCGCCGGCGGTGGCGCAGGAGCCGATCGACACTAAAAATTTGGACGTACGCCTGATTTTATGAATACGTTCGGCATCATGCGGCGTCGTAATCGAGCCTTCCACCAGCGAAATATCGTACGGTCCCTTTATAACCTGCCGCGATGCCTCGGGAAAATTCGCAATCTGCACCAAATCGGCAACAGCCAGAAGTTCATCCTCGCAGTCAAGCAAAGATAATTGACAGCCGTCGCACGATGCGAATTTCCATACCGCCAGTTTCGGTTTTCTTTTTGTAGTCATTTTACATCTCGCGTTTTAAAAACTGGTTACGGATTCGGTCATAACGATACACCGGGCCGTCTTTGCAGACAAACGTTGCACCTATCTGGCAATGGCCGCAATGTCCGATACCGCACTTCATGTTGCGTTCCATTGAAACATATATGTCTTTTTCTTTAACACCGGACTTCTCAAGCGTCAAAACGGAATATCGCATCATGATTTCCGGACCGCATATCATCGCTATACAATTATTCGGATTAAAAGGTTTACGACCGACCAGAGTCGTAACGACACCGACATTGCCATACCATCCGGCGGTTGCACGATCAACCGTGACCAGTGCCGAAATTTCCGGAAGCGACTGCCATTTCTCCAGTCTCTTGCCATATACAATATCTTTGGGAGTCCGGGCGCCGTACATCAGAATAACATTATCGTAATCTTCACGGTGCGCCAAAAGATAATAGATGACCGGCCGCAGCGGTGCCAGACCGATTCCGCCGGCCATGATAATAACATCTTTTCCGGCCGCTTCTTTCATCGGCCAACCGACACCGTACGGACCTCGTACACCGACCATATCACCCTTTTTCAATTTACAAACAGCATTGGAGTTGATCCCAACGCTCTTGGTGGTATGTGTCAGTACTTCCGGTTTTTCGGGATTACCGCTGATTGAAATCGGGATTTCACCAACGCCGAAAACATACAGCATATTGAACTGTCCCGGTATGAAAGTAAATGGTTCATTACCGTCGGCCGGGATTAGGTCCATTGTATAAGTATCGAATGTTTCTTTCCTCTTACGTAGAACCCGAAACTGGCGGGCAAGCATCGGATGGTCGGCGACGTCAATCTGTTGTAAATTTTGATTATTTATCATCGCCATAAATATCCATCAGTTGTAAACGTGTTGCTTCCAGCCGCTCCGAGATTATCTGCACGAATCTTTTCATGATTTGATAACCCAAATCATGATCGTCCTCGCATTTTCCACGCAGACATTTTCCATCAATCGAAATGGCCCGTGTCAATTCCACCGCCCGGGCATCGAAATGCCATTTGTACGGCGGGACCAGCCACGACCATCCGAACAACTCACCCTCATCGCGCGAGCGGATTATCAGTGATCCTTTAGGAGGGAAATTAACCTCAATCAATACCTTTCCTTTACGAATGAGATAAAAATTGTCGGCCGGTTCTCCCTCACGAAAAATATATTCACCCTTTTTAAAAACAACATTCGAAGCACAAGTCACCAACAGTTGAATATATTTTTCGTCCAAACCTTTTAGAGAAGGATGCTCTCCCAGTATTCTCTGTAAATCTTCCATACGTCACCCGCCTATATTTTTAATTCACTTTTTTTTCTAAACTGCGCCGCCTCTTCGGTAATGTCTATCCCGGCCGGACACCATGTAATACAGCGTCCGCACCCGACACAACCAAAAGTCCCGAACTGCTCAGGCCAATATGATAATTTATGCATCATCCATTGACGGTATCTCGATTTCGTACTGGCACGGATACTCCCGCCGTGAATGTACGAATGGGCCGTCATGAAACATGAATCCCAACGACTCTTTCGGTCCGCCCAATGACCGTCGAGAGCGGTGCTGTCCTCGATGTCGGCACAGAAACAGGTTGGACAAACCATAGTACAATTACCGCAGGACAAACAGCGCTCGGCAATCTCGTCCCAATATGGATTATCAAAATTATCGTACAACAGATTCTGAAGATTGTCGGTGTTTAGCTGTCGGCCCATTTTTAGAGTTGCCTGCTTCATGACTTCTTCACCGGCCTCGATCTCGGTCGATGATGCATCCCTGGTCGGTAACTCATTAAGCACCTTTTCCCCCGACTCCGAACCGGATTCCAACAGGAAATAATGCTCGTCCCACTCGGCGATCTCCATCACTGATAAATCAAAACCGGACTCGGCTTTCGGACCCGTTTTCATCGAAGTACAAAAACATGTTCCGCTCGGGCGCGTACAATTAACCGCCACAATAAAAACATTCTTGCGGCGACTGATATAATTCGGCTCAGGATGCGGCCCTTCGGTCAAAACTTTATCCAGAATCGACAGGGCGTGAAGTTCACACGAGCGAACTCCAATCAAGGCTCGTTTGGTATTATTTTCTTCTGGTACGGCAATCGAAAACTTATCCCCATCGCCACTAATCTCCCATAACTTTTGCTCGGAAGGATATAATATTTTCTTCCATGTTTGGGAACCGACTGTAAATCCAAAAAGGAGGTTGTCGTTGCTTCTTTCCAAACGATAACTACCCGGTTTTTGAACATCGACCCATCCGATAGGAAGATCCTCTTCCGTCATAATCTTGTCATAAACAAGATTCTCATCATCAACCGTCGGGCCGTACAATTCATAACCATGGTGGGATAATAGCTCCAATAAAATATGGAAATTATCCCGTTCAAGGACATACACCTTATTTTCATTTGTCATAACTTCTACGGCGACACAAGTCGCGACCTTCTATTAATACAATTATTACGTATTTTTCTTTTTCATTTATCCCATAATTAAAAACTCAACTGGAATTGAGACCTTAATCGATAATCATCCTGATTATCATCGGTATAACAATGCCTTAACCATCCGCATTCATTTTGTAATTTTAAAAAATTCCCCGATATATATATAGTCAACACCGCAGCCAGTTCACACTCCTTCAATACTTTTCCGGCGTTTTGATACAACGCGATAACATCCGGATCATCCCCCGAATCACTTATCAATTGCTCGGCTCGCCGGCCGGCATTATCGGTCAGACGGGTGGTGAAATCTACCAAAGCGTATCTCACAACCATTTCATATCGCTCGCTAATACGATAGCCGGCCTGAAACAGCCCGCCGGCCATAGCCGGTTTAATCTTAGACGGCGCGCCGAATTCGGAATATCCTATATAACCAACCGCAAGCGCCGAGAGACCGCGATATTTGACCAACAACTCCGGCGACAGACGCAGGCTAAAATCATAATAATCTGTCGGAAATAAATCCCATACCCCGCTTAATCCGAAACTATAACGCAACCCGGTTTTGGCTTCATCACTGTTCGAACTTATGTTGATATTATTACCATTATATGCCAGGTGCAAAAACAACTCGGGATGGAATTCATCAATCGTCCCGGGATCGGCCAAATCCGAGGGATTCGGAACGTCATCACCGTACACTTCGGACAGACCAATAGCATGTGACGCCCGCGCATTGTTACCGGAAAAAACACCTAAAATATAACCGTACTGCGGCGGTCGCTCATAACCGTTGTGAAAAGCAAATCCCGTCTGCCGTTCGGTTCCGAAATATTTGGATACAATCGCCCAGTCGACGAATATCAGACGTTGAAATGACTGAATCCGATAACGCGTAAAAGGGGTTTTGTACTGTCCAAATCGAAATTGCAGACATGGACAATATTCATAATTAAAATAAAAATCCATTAACTCAAGCGAGTTCGGTGCCAAACTCAGGTGCACCTTGTAGAAAAGATTGGCATCATAAACGGTTCCGGACAGAGTAAACCTGAGCCTTCGCGCCTCCATCGTTAATTTGTCAGTGCGCTCCGTATTCACCCCATTATCGCGATTATCGTAGGTCGTTTTCATCTGCCCGACAAACTGTAATCTGATCGAGTTGATACTATCGGCACTGTACAATACGAATGGTCCCAGTGATGACCCTGCTTTTGCCGCCGTGGGTAGTAACAAACCAACCTCAATTATCAACATAATCATCGTTGTATATCTAAGGGTGCTTTTCATGTTATTCAATCCCACATACTTCGCGCCGTTTCGAGAATAACATCCCGACCTCTCAGGACACCAACCAATTCACCATTCTCCATAACCGGCAGATTAATCAGTTTATGTTTAACCAGCAGATGCACCGCCTCCATCAGGGGGGCATCAACATTTATAAAAACCTGCTTGCTTATCAATTCATCAATTGTACGATTACCCGCTACCTTACACTGCGCCAGAAACATCCCGGTAAAAAATGTCGAATAAGGGGAATCGCTCAGGAACGAGGGAAGAATTAGTTTCAGTAAATCCGAAAAACGGACTATCCCGACAAACTTCTCCTGACGATCATAAACCAGCGCCGACCGTACCTGTCCCGGAAAATAACCTTCGGGAACCTGTTTTAAATAGGCCGAACGTATCGTTTTTAACACCGAACTCATTTTTTCATCAACATACACCCGGGGATAAAGAGAGGGTGAAGCCATCAACTCGCGGATTGTCGGTTCGCGCAGAGGAACATCGCGGCCTTCCTCCAGAAGTTTTTTTATCCGCTTACCCAGTAAATCGATATCAACCGGCTTTTGAATAAAATCGATAACCTCCAGATTTATCCCCGCCATCGCCGTATCGAGGTCGCCATGACCGGTGAGAATAATAACCGGCAGATCCTCATTGATTTTACGAATGCGCTGTAATGTCTCGATACCGTCAATACCGGGCATATTTAAATCAAGAACAACAATATCGGGTCGCTCCAAACGTATAGATGTCAACGCCGCTTCACCACCGGCCGCTTCGGTTACGATAAATCCGCGACGACTTAACGTCTGCGAAGTTGCCTGTCGGAAATCATCTTCGTCATCAACAAGGAGCAGTTTTAATTTTTTCTCGTTATTTGCCATAATATGCTCACTACATTTTAATTCTTACACCGATGGTAAACCGGCGAACCCCAACAAAGGCCAATACAGCATACTTAATAATAAAAGAACGACAAACGCCGCAAAAAAACAAATAATACCGACGCGAAGAAAATCCTTCGGTTCCAGATAACCGCTGGAATAAACGATGGCATTGGGCGGTGTCCCGATAACCAGTAGATACGCCATCGACGATGCACATGCGGTAACCAGTCCCATAAACGGGACAAGTGTCGTTCCCGGGCTAGCTACCGCCGCCATATTCAGGGCGATCGGCCCGACCGAGGCGGCCGCCGGTCCGTCGGCCATCAAATTTGTCATAAAGGCGGTGACCGCACCTCCTGCACCCAGTAGTACAATACCCGATTTGAGACCGATTGAGGCCAACCCCTCGACAATCGAGCGCGCCATCCAGTAGGCCGCGCCGGTTTCATCGAGCACCCGACCGAATATGATAGCGCCGGCATAAAGCCAGACCACCCCCCAGTCCACTTTTTCCTGATAATCGCGCCAATTCACTACGCCAGTCAGAAGATAAGCTACCGCTCCGGCGACAGCAATAACACCGATACCGAGACGAATCCCGGTTAGATTTAAAATCAGGTTCTTTTCAGTAATCCATCCGAATAACATCAGGAGGAAAATAACAACCGCAATTACCTGCGCCCTATTCCAGCCGCCGGTGCGATTAATGTCAGCTTTTAATGAATCCAGCGCCGGGCGCAAATCACGAATTTTTGGCTTGAAGACACGGTTAATGGTTATCCACAGAACCGGCATCATTACGATTACGAACGGCATACCATACATTATCCATTGTCCATAACCTACAGAAATTCCAAACATATCTTCCATGTAAGTCATCAAAATCACATTACGTGCCCCGCCCGATGGCGACCCGAAGCCACCGATATTGCAGGCCATAGCAATAGTTATCATCATCATTTTCGCCAGCTCTTTGTCTTCCGGAACATTCCGCGTCAGACTGTTGCTATAAAGAATAATTCCAATCGGCAGGAATATCGCCGCCAGAGCATGATCGGAAATAAACGACGCCGCCGGGGCAATAACCAAAATAATAATAAAAGTCACCCACTTGACACTTGGTTTGGCCAGGTATCGAAAAACATTCAGGCAAATCCGTTTATCGACCCCGGTCTTAACAAACGCGGCGGCAAACATCAGACTGCCCATAATAAACCAGCAGGCATCGGACCAGAACAACTGCGCCACCTCGTTGCGGGATACAATTCCCGAAAAAACCAATATCAATCCAATACAAAAAGCGACGCCCGGCAGCGGAATCGCCTCGGTCAAAAAACAGGTCACCACAAAAGCAACCATCGCGATACTTATCAGAATCTTCCGGGCCGCATTATCCACTGCTTTTTTCTGTGAATCGGATAACATCGAGTAGTTGAGTTTTTCATGCCGTAACTGTCGTCCCTCAATCAATAACCGATTGACCGTCGCCTCATCCAGCGAGTCGATTAAAGCATGATATTTTTTAAAATGGTCCGGTTCCCCCTGTACCCCCATTTTTTGCAGTTCTTCATCGCTGCGTTTTAGGATAGTCGCTTTTCGTGAGACACCCTGACGCATACAACCTTCAAGCACCTGCACTGCCACTTTCTGCCACTGCTCTATATCCCGGGTTGGTTTACCGAACAGCTCCTGAGAATAAAAATCAAGGACATAGATTTGCCCCATCTCATACTCGACAGCTACATCAAGCATACTGTTCGGAATGGGAAGCATTAAAATCAGGACAAACAACAATACCGCAATCGAGAAACGTCGGTAATCGACATATTTGTCATACGCTGTTGCTTTGCCGGGCTGGTTAGTCATTTCTCAGACTCCATAAAAAATGGCGATACTCCTCAATCGGGGTACCGCCTTTTTATATCCTCAATCAGTTTTTGTTGTTGTTCCAGAATTATATCCTGGCGTTTCTGATACAACCTGCGTATAGCCGCAACCAGTTCGTCGATATCGGGGGGCTTTCTAAGGTATTCGTTGGCACCCAGTTTGATTCCATGCAAAGCGGCTTCGACTGTCGGATGTCCGGTCAGTAAAATCACTTCGACACTGGGGAAACCGCTTTTTATATGCTTAAGCAGTTCCAATCCGTCCATCCCCGGCATTTTAACATCAAGCACGGCAACATCAACTAAATTATCTTTTAGTAACTCAAGGGCTAAATGTCCGTTTTCAGCGGTAGTGACATGCATCTTGCGGCGATTAAGAATTGTGTACATCGATTTTAGAAAATCAATTTCATCGTCAACCAGTAAAACGTTGATTTCATTCTGCGGCGTGTCCGAATCGACATCGTACGACTCGTCGACATTCATCTCTCCTGATTTTTTTACTACTTCCTTAATATTTTCCGCCAGTACTTCGATTTCGATCGGTTTGTTCAAATAATCCGAGATTCCATCTTTGGCCGTCTGAAATGCATCATCGAAATTACCATGACCGGTTAGGATAAGAACCGGAAGCTGTGGATATTTTTTTCGAATCTGATTAAAAACTTCGATTCCGTCTATATCCGGCATCTTGACATCCAAAAGCACAGCGTCAAAGGTCCGTGTATCTATCATATCCAGTGCGGTAACACCGTTAAGCGCGATAGTTACTTCGAACCCGCGGCGATTAAGCGCCTGCGAGGATGAAGCGGCGAACTCCTCTTCATCATCAACCAACAACAATCTTATTTTTTTATCCAAATCCATTTTCATCCTCCGCTTCCTTGTGCTTTACTACTTTTTGTCTGAAGCGGTAAAAGTATTTTCATCCTGGTTCCCTCACCCTGAAGACTTTCCGCTTTTATCCTTCCGCCCCATGAATGAACGATACCGAAACAAACCGATAATCCCAGACCGGTTCCTTTACCGACCGGTTTGGTGGTGAAAAACGGTTCGAATACCCGCTCGATATTTTCCGGCGATATCCCGGTTCCGTTATCATTTACATTCAGATGAACATAATTATCCCGCTGAAACGCCTCCAGAATAATCAATCCGCCCTGGGGTAATGCATCGATAGCATTGTTAATCAGATTAACAATTACCTGTTCGAATTCGATTGGATCGACTAACACCTGCGGAAGGTCTTTCTGTACTTCCAGTTTTATTTCAATATTACGTACATTCGCCCGTCGCTTTAATAGTGCCGTAATTTCCAGCAACCGAGGCCTGACATCGGTTGACTCCAGATTCGAATCCTGCTTACGTCCGAATTGAAGCATCTTGCCGGTGATACTGGCGCACCGCTGGATCTGATCTTTGCACTGTTTGATTGAGTCATAGATCTGCCCGGTTTTTTCGTTATTGACATCAAGCTCTGAAACCAAATCCGATATATTGGTCTGTTCGGCGCTGATAATAGCGAGAGGATTATTGATCTCATGCGCCAATCCGGTGGCCAACTCACCGATTGAAGCCAGCTTGGCTGATCGCATAAAGGCACGTGACATCTCTTCCCGTTCGGCATTAGCCTGATCGATTTGATTGGTCAGATGCCGGGTCGCCAGGATCGTGGTAACGATCAGCAAAACCACCGCTACCAGGACAATCGTAGCCACTTTGGTAATCCCCTTATTAACCGGTGCCAGAACAGTTGCCAACTCTTGCTTGACTATCAACATCCAGCGACTGTCGTTAACATAAGCGCCGACCATCAGCCAGGTTGTGTCATTCTGACTGATTCTCTGCTCACCCATACCGCGATAAAAATCTTCAATTGGTACTTCAGATTTATCGAGCAGGGCGCCACCCTTAGGCGTCGTTTGAAAAATCCCCTCATTATTAAGGATAAAGATATCATCGATTTTTTCGGAAAAACCGGTTTTGACCAGTTCATCGAACTGCTGGCTGTTAATAGTGGCGCGTAAAATCCATGGGGTTAACCCTTTATTACTTTTAACCGCGATAATACAATGAGGCACCTGCCGGAATCCGAGAAAAACATCGCTGACATAAACACCCCGGATCATGACTTCCTTGAACCAGTCGGCCCCACTGTAGTTTTTATCTTTAAGTTGGTACGGACCGACATACGAGAGGTGATTACCATTTATGTCAATCACTCCCAGATCAATAAATCCGGCATCGCTGGATTGATTTAAATCTGAAAGGAAGTCCTGAAGTTTTTCCTGATTTCGAATACTCTCTACCGAATGTGACTGGGCCAACAGGTGTAGTTGATTGATCTGATTTTTAATATTACTCTCGATCGCCTTGGCATGACCCAGCACGAGAATCCGCATCCGGTCTAACTCTTTATATTCCAACAAATTGCTAAAAACTATCCATCCCCCGATTCCGGCTACAATTAAGGGTAAAATAGAGACAAACAGAAGCGTTGCGACAATCCGTTTCCGAAGCCGGGTCGATTTACTTATCTTTTTGGGATTGTCTTTCATCATTCGTTTTGGTTCCATTCACGTCGTTGTTTACAATTTGTTGTTTCATTGTAGTGATTTAGCAATATCGATGCCATTATTTTCATAACATCATAAGGCATTGTTATACAAGACATTGATAAAATATATTTCTTGACATTTCAATATAATGTTTTATATTGAAATATATTTATTTCATTATGAAATATTTATGAACGAATTTAACGACAAATATACCGGCACTAATACAGAAATGACATCGGATGAACCATTCCATTTTTTGGCTACTGTTAAAAGCCCCGCTTTTCGCAAAATTCTTGAATTTGCCAAAAAAGTCGCACGGTTTGATTCTTCGGTCCTGATACGAGGTGAGACCGGGGTCGGCAAGGAAGTAGTTGCTCGTTTTATTCACCATAGTTCTCCCCGCGCCAAAAATTTGATGCTGGCGATTAACTGTAGCGCTTTTCAGGAGACACTACTTGAAAGTGAATTGTTCGGGCATAAGGCCGGCTCTTTTACCGGAGCTATTAAAGATAGAGTCGGAATTTTCGAACAGGCCGCGCGCGGGACAATTCTTCTAGATGAAATCGGCGATGTTAACCCGCTCACACAGATAAAACTATTAAGGGTGTTTCAGGAACGGGAGATATTAAGAATTGGCGAGAATATACCCCGGAAGGTGGATACGCGTATTATCTCCGCAACCAACCGTAATCTTGAAAAAATTGTCGATGAAGGAAAATTCCGTAACGATTTATTCTATCGTATAAGGGTAATCGAAATCAAAGTGCCGCCCCTGCGAGAAAGACTTGAAGACTTAGAATTTTTGACCGATTACTTTTCGAAAAAACTGGCGGCAAAATTACGACTTCCCGAGTTGAATCTCGACGATAAATGTTTTAAATATTTTCGGGCTTATTCTTGGCCCGGTAATGTCAGGGAATTACGCAACACTATCGAACAGGCGGCGGTTTTAAGCGAAAACGGGAATATCAAAGTTAATCATCTGCCGCCGTATATTCTGAACCCGGAGTTAAGTCAGCGTAATATTGATTTTTCCGGACAACCGACTTTAAAAGAGATGGAACTGGATTATATAAAATATGTTCTCTGTTCGACGGGTGATAATAAAACCCGGACCGCCAAAATACTCGGTATAAGTCAGGCAACTCTCTGGCGAAAATTAAAAAGTGTTACATAATTATCGATCAACTGTCTTTTCCATCAAAAATGTTTCGCCCCCCTTATAAGACTGGATTCTGCTTTTATTTTCTCAACAATAGACATCCCCATCGCCTGATAAAACGGAACCGGCGACCTGCTGATAGCCACCAGTGAAATATTGTCAAAACCTTTCTCTATAATAAGCTTCTCGGCCGCCTCGAACAGTTTTCTACTGACACCTTTACGATGATAATCCGGCGAAACATATAGTTTGGTAATATTATTATCCTCGATGGCAACCATCCCGGATATATTATTGTCGTATCGCGCCACCAGATATGTTTGATACGCCGACTCTCGCGTAACCGTCTCTATTGAACCGCGTTCGGAAACCAAAAACTTAGAAAATTCCCGGGGGAAATTATCAGTTTGACCGAGCCATCGATAACATGATATCAGTAATTGACTTACCACAGGAACATCCTTGCCTGTCATTTCATTAATTATAATCTTCATATTTTGAATATACCTATCAAATGGAGGTGGGGGGATACGAAATACGCGATTTTCATAACTTTTTAAGCCGCTTCACATTACGTTGCAACTCGTTGTTTCCCAAGAAATTCCAGTTTTTATTTGGTTTTATTTGTTTCTGGAAAATCAGGGTGTTTTTACTTCAAGTTGGCACAAATATGGCACAATTGTTTAGATGTTTTTGTCCTATTTATGCCTTGTTGTTTTTGTTATGGTGCTTAAGATTCCTTAATTGAATTAACTGTCTTTGGCTGCTTATCATCCTTTTCCTTTTTCTTTTGTTTGTTTTTATTCTTTTTCTGTTTCTCATTTTTATGCTTATTCTTTTTTCCGCCTTTGTCACCCATTTAATACCACCTATATGTTTAACACTTTTATTTTGCGATCATCGAGATTTTGACATGACAAAAGCCAGCGATTCTTTCAACGAGTCGTCTGTTCTGCAGGATATCTCGCAGGAAACAGCAGATATTGTCTTTAAAATCCGATGGCTGATCTTATTTCGTATCCAGGATTATCGGTAAACCATCTTTTCCCGCGCCGATAACAATCACCTTTGCGTTTGGTGAAGTCGCAAGCTTCTCTGTCGCTTCAATTCCCTTCCAGCGCAACAATTGCTCGCTAATGCCCGCGGCTACGATAGTATCGTTCAGTACAAATTATCTGACGAATTACGCGATAAGCACTACCAAATATAAGGCGCATGGGTTCGAGTTTGGTCCATCCTGCCATTGACTTTGAAAGCGTCTCTTTTAAGCAAGGCTTAGTATCTTTCTTTCCAATTTCATAAGGTTGTCTACTTCAAAAGCACCATTTTCTTTGTTTCGATGTAATCTCCTGCCTGGAATCTATATAAATATATCCCGGTTGGTTCTTTTTCACCCGATGAATTAGTACCATCCCATGTAATCCTGTATGAGCCTGCCGATTCGTCTCGATCCACCAACGTCAGCACTTTCTGACCAATTACGTTGAAGACTTCAATAGTAACGTGACTTCGTCTTGGCAGGTTATATTCCAAGTTAGTCATAGGATTAAACGGATTCGGGTAGTTCTGCGATAGCCCAAATCGGTATGGCAGATTATCCCCGAGCTCTTCTTCTACGTCAGTAATCACATATCGCGCGATATTCGATATCCTCACTTCGTCGATTTTGCCCTCAAATGTATAAGGGTAATGAGGTAAACGGAGCCTGACCATAGGCCTGTTGTTCCTTATTGAAATATATTGCCATTTGTCCGCCGTTGAATGTTGCCGAGACGAGAATCCACTGTTCAAACGGAATCGTGCTCTCGGTCACGATAAAAGTCATTTGAGTACCGTTGGCACAGCCGAAAGTCAGTTTGTGATCTATGCGGACACCGAGTTCGAATTGCCCGGCAGGATTGGCGCTGGAAGTGTTCCATTTGGCGACGACGAAGCTCTCATCATGGGTAGCCAGCAGGTAGATCCACGCATCAATTGTCATAGTATTGTTTGCATCAAGCAGCGGATCATCGGCAACCGTAATTCTCTGCCCTTCAGTTCCACTATAGTCAAAGCTTGCGCAACCTCCAAACTTGCCGGCGGCATCCCATGTTACTCCGTTTATAAGCTCGCCATGCAGGCCATTTCCACTGGCATCAGCAGCAACCGTGCCGGAGCTTTCGTCAAAGTGCCACAGCCCAATAGTATTGGCATCCGGAACGAATGGTTGATCCTGCGCCCAAAGAGGGGCAGCGAGACCATAAACGAGAGTAACGAAGATTACTAACTTTAGCTTTGTTCCCATAATTAAACTCCTTTTGTAACAAATTCACTTTCTATATTCTGTCAGGGCACTCTTCGGCTGTCAGCCTGCGACCCTGCAATCTATCTCAACAATAGCATCTTCTTCGTTTCGACATGATCTCCTGCCCGGAAGCGATACAGGTAAACACCTGTGGCCGCCGGTTGACAATTAGCCGTCTTACCATCCCAGGTGATTGTGTACGAGCCCGCTGATTTTTCTCGATCCAACAATGTTCTTATTTTCTGTCCTAGTACGTTATAGACTTCGATAGTGACATTGCTTTTTCTTGGCAGATTGTATTCTATTGTCGTGACCGGGTTGAACGGATTCGGGTAGTTTTGCGACAGTTCAAAACGGTATGGCAGTACGTCTCCATGGTTGTCATCTTCGACATCAGTTGTAATATCCGTTGCAAAGACAGTATATACTCCAGGGCCATTTATGGTCGCAATGACATAATTCGATTCTACATCGATGTTACCCCCGATGACCTGCCATCCACCACTCGATTTATCCCACCTGAAGATCTTTATGTCATTCTCCTGCAACTCTATTTCACTGAAAGCCAATGGCTCTTCTGAATAGTAAATTAAGATAGTATTGGTACCGGTAAATGTTATATCAGGATATGTAAGAACCGAATAAGCATCGCTTACCTGTACCGACATTTCGCTCATTCCCTCAAGGGGAATGGGAAAAGATGATTTCAGGATAATTACTTCGTCAATCGACATATTAGTGGAATCCAGCCAAACCACTGCCCCGTCCGAAAATGATACCTGTAATTGTTCCTGAGCACCGGCTCCGGCCATCTTGCGATAAGGAGCCTCAAAGAAAAAAGGCTGTTGTGACGCGTCCTCGGAATATACCGTCAAGAACCCGCTGCTTCCAAGATCGCCTTCTATATCTACATTATATCCATTTTCATCTGCCGTCATCGGCAGGATTGTTTCCGGAATATTTCTCGGACTTACTTCCACCTCAGGCACCGATGGCAAATGCGATTGCATCTCCAGCGTAAACGTAAGTGCCGTTTCGGATAGATCACCGGATACTATGAGCGGATACAAACCATCAACCTGAGTCATTTCCATTGACAATAACCCTCCCGCTGCTTCGGAAACAGTTGCAGTTCCACTAAACCAGTGTTTCTCTACCGTGGACGCAAAAGCCTTTCTTTTAGCCGGCGTTGCTATATAGGCATGTCCGCAGGCATCAATGTCATCTTCCGGACCCATGCCCAGGACGATTATCTCTCCCTTCTTGGCCGGAGGTGGGACGGGATTCAACGCTGTCTTTCCCTGAGGAACACGTTCGATTATAACGCCACCCAACTTTCGTTCCAGGGTAACGTCAATATTCGGTAGTCCCCCCAATCCCGAATACACTTCAACAATCATATCCTGTATATCAACGTCCGGATCCTCTGGTGTTACCGGAAATACGATCAATCCACCCACATTGTAATTAAGTAATGACACATCAGGACCCTGAAGAATGTTCGGACCCCAATAGGCGTCGTCACCAGTCGGGATTAAACGCTCATTCTCATCGTCATGATGCGGCTTTTTTATGGGTGCCCAGATTCCGTCGAGAAAACCAGAGCCGTAATAAGTTCGTTCGAACAGGTCCTCAAACACGTCCCAGCACGATCGGAAATAGCAGAGATACTGATGAGTATTTTGGCACGCCGGTGATTCGTATTTGTACTCGTTGGACATCTCCGAGGAAAACGGACCGGTACCTTCCCTGTCTAACTGGCGATCCATGACCCCATAGTTGCCGGAAGGAAGCGGTTCACAGGGGGGTGATCCGGACGGCTTGCGTAAATATTCTTCATCGAATCCAAAAGCGTAATGTCCGAATTCGTGGGCAAGTGTGCGGTACTGATCAGAATTATAAGCTGTATATGGGTAATCACCGCGGCTGAAGTCGCGAACAGACGCCTCGGTCGGATCGATCTCCTCCGCACCCCCGCGAAACCAGCGCGGCATATAGATCGAGGCAAAACCGCGCGTGTCCCAATACGAAATGGGAAGCTGACCACAGTAACACGGCCCTGTTTCCGGCCACTGCAGGTTGTCTGCGTGTATTTTGATATCTGCCTCATTCCATGTCTCCGGGGCACTCGCATCAAAAATGCATACTGTTCCAAGCCGCAACTGGCCATCGAAGACATCATAAAGGTAGTTTGACATATCACGGAAGTGATCCTCCATTGCCTCCAGATAGTCCCGCTGAGCATCCCACTGAACTCTCACAACCAGATTGTAGCGCACTTCCGTGTGATCCAGAATAATTTCCTGTTCGGATATATTATCCAGCGTATCAAAGGTAATGACACCGACGTCATCGAATTTCGCATTGTCGATGTGGACGGTATACATCTTATCCAGAACGTCGGTGTGTTTTATCGCCGGTTTATCATAAATCTGTCTGGCGATCTTAAGGCTATCGCCCACCGCTATAATACTGCTGGTCCGGCCGTTGTAGAGATCATGCTCGAATTCATACTCTCCGCAATTAATCCGTGTTAATTCCAACTCACCATTTTCGTCAGTCGTGAACTGTCCCAGGGTATCCTCGGTTAGATTTGGGATGTTGTTTGACATCTTGATCATCCATAGGTGTGTGTTGGCAAGAGGATTATGTTCGGCGGTGGCATCGAGAATTTTCAGTTTCTTTTCCGTCGTATACCGGGCAACGACCAGCCGAGATGCGGTGTTTTGTCCCGCGACATAGAGGTTCTCCTCGTCGTCGGCAACAAGGTAGAAGTTGCTACCATAGAAGTTATCAGTCCCTGGATCATACTGACATAATTGATCCCCATTGCTGCCGTCATAGCACGTCACGCGCTCGGCCGCGTCGAACGTATACACATTTCCGGAGTTAAGGACAACGAACTTACCGCTGTATAGAACCGACCAGAGAATCTCTCCGTTGCTTCCACTGTACTTTTTTAGATAGCCGTCACTGGTGCCGAAGAAATCGCCGAACGGATCCCATGTTAGATCAGTAGGCAGGTGGTCGGAAACGGTCACTTCTCTGGACCAGATAATAGTCCCGGTCGAGGTGATCTTTCGAAGTTCGTAGTGCCGTTCACTGCACGGGAAGATGTGGTAGTTGTAAAAGGCTATGAGATTTCCCTGATTGTCGACCAGGGGTTTTTGTGGATATCCGGAGTTACAGAAATCACAGACCCGATCGGTGCCGTTACACCAGCAAGTCTGGGTCGCAGAAATCGTCCAACCACCAAACGTTCCGTCATACGCCTCCGTGAAAATTATACCATCGATATAATGATGCGTATCATATTCGCCCTGCGTACATACAAGTACTTCGGGACAACAGTTGCCGATAACCCGAAGATGTCCCTGCTCGCTCAGGACTCCGACTCCAAGTGCGCTGTAGATGTTCTCCATTAAAGAGGTTCGGTACTCAGTAAGTCCCCCGTTGGGGTCTATAATGAGCAAAGTCGCCTGGCTTGCGCACGCTTCATCGTATAAACCACATCCGTAATATCCTGTGACATAAGCGTTGCCAAAATCATCAGCGACGATCCAGCCCATCCCGAGCCGGTAACCCGCATTTCTATCCTCTTCTGTAAAGAGGTCCTGGTATACATTGTATCGCTGTACTCCGTCGGCATCGTAGCTAATGACCCTCACGCCGTAGTTATCCAGACCGGAGATCGGTGTATGCAGCAAGAAATAAAGATCGCCATAGCTGTTGGTAACCGTGCTTCTACATTCATACCTGGCCGACTCATAGTAGCGTTCAGGAACCACGAGCCATTCGATGTTTCCCTCAGGATCGTATTTTTGTGCCCACGTGTTTCGCAGCACATATATGTATCCGTCATCATCGATACTCATACCCAGGGGGTAATAAAGCGTATCGGTATGAATCCAGTCGATTTTGTTTTGAGAATGGGCATTACCCGTGATCATGGTAGTGACAATAATCACAGCGAAAATTAAGCAAGATTTTATATAACACATCAGACACCTCCTGATTCTGGTAAAGGTGCAACATATGAAAGGTATTCGAAAATATTCTTATCACTATCTTCAGGTGAATCCGACGGCGTCTTACTGCACGTAACAGACAGCTGTAATGCTGCCGTCAGGTGAAAAATAATCCGGTATATTTGCCTGTTAAACATTTAAGCATCCTCCGTTTTATATTCATTCCTTATAGCGATTCTAATCCTTTCGACCATTTTTCAGCCAATTCATCAATTCAGTGAGGTTTAGAAAGCGATATTCGTTGTTTTGACCAAAATCAATCGCTTTACCGGCCCAGTCATCCTCGGTTTTGGCCAGATGAAGAAGGATCTTGGTGGGTTTTGATTGAGCCGTCGATGTTTTAGTTTTGTTGTTTTTCATATTTTTAAATTAAAATTCCCACTGACACAGCACTGACAAAATTCGCCACATCTTGATGGAATGTGGAAAATCTGCGAATTATGCTTTACTTAAGTCTTTAATTGACTGATATTTACTTCATGAAACTGCTCGGGTCCAAACTTGTAGTGCCGGAGCTTTCGGACAGAATTATTTTTCGGCCGAGGCTTATCAAGAAACTAAAAAGCGAGTTGGACAGGTTCTTGTATCTTCTTGTTGCTCCGGCAGGATATGGCAAGAGTACGCTTGCAATTCAGTTTATGCGGTATATGAAATCGCCGAAATGCGCCTGGTATTATCTTGATAATACCGATAAAGACCCGCTGAGGTTTATAAATTATTTGGTGGGGGCCCTCGATAATCTTGTGCCGGGATTGCTGCAAAGCGGCATTCTCGATATGCTGCTGACGAAAAAACATACCGACTTGATTGATGAATTATGTTACTGGATCGAAAAAAACAGAAACCATCTGGGATGGCTTGCAATAGACAATTGGGAAATTGTCAACAATGAATCGGAGCATAATGAAATTATAAAAAGACTTATTCATTCATCAAAGGGCAGGTTGAATATAATAATTACTTCGAGGGTAAAGCCCGCTTTTAAATTCAGAAAGCTTCAGGCAAAAAACGCGTGTGCCATAATAGAAAAAGAGGAACTTGCTTTTACTTTCATGGAATTCTCGGAGGCGAATAAGGTATATTCGAATAAGAACTTTGATGATAAACACCTGGAAGAAATCTGGAAAAAAACCGAAGGCTGGTGTGTAGCTGCAGGATTTCAATCGTCCCCGAATGTCAAACGAAAATCAACATTTGATTCCGTTTTGCCGGAAACAAGTGATTCTGAGGCCTTTGCTGAATATGTCCAGGAGGAGATTCTAAGAGAAATACGGTCTGACCTTATTGAATTCCTGGTGAAATGTTCCGTGCTGGATATCATTTCGCCGGAATCGGCGAAATCAATATCAGATAGTACTAAAGTCGAAGATTTGCTGAAACGTTTGTCGAATACATCCATTCCATTTGTCGTTTTAGAACAACCATACCATTTTCGTCTGCATCCCCTTATTAGAGACAGCTTGTCTAGAATACTGCATCAAAAATTCGTGAAAACCGAACTGGTTAAAATATACTTCTCCGCTGCTGAGTATTACCGTAAGAATGGAGCTGTAATTGATGCAATAGACCTGTTGCTTGCGAATCAGAATTATGAAACTGCCCTGGTGTTCATGGAGGAAGATTGGCTTAAGATACTCGCGGCCAATGGCCTTGGGCGAGCAAGGCAATGGCTTAATGAGTTTCCGCATTCTTTTACTGCGAATCCAAGATTTTTATACATTAAAGCCCAGATCTTTTCGGCGCTGGGGCAGAACAGGCAACTTGTCGATTTTCTGGAAGGTAGGTTAAAGCCCGAAAATTTCAAGGACAATATTGGCATTTTGGGTAATCTCTGGATTTATTACCACTGGTCACTACTTCACCTTGACAAAGTCCCGGATTACAAAGCAATCAAAAAAGAATGGAGAGAATTAAACAGAAAATATGGCCCTTTCAGTAAATCAATTGAAGCCGGTGTCAATCTAACCATTAGTTTGGCGGCTTATCAAAATCTGGAATACAAAACCGCCTCCAACCATGCCCGGAAATGCCTGGAACTGCTTGAGGATAAGCAATTCGATTATCGTATGACCGTATTGAATAATCTTGCCATGTACAGACATCATTTTGGTGGAACATCCGAATCACTTTGCGAATTGAAGGAAATACTGGAAGAATGTCGTCGAAATTCTTCATATGCCATAGTACCAATGGTGCTTGTTAATATTGCCGAATTAAATTTATCTCAGGCTCAGTTTTCAGATGCTCTTTCCAATATCGACGACGCCTTTGATGTGATGGAGAAATATAATATCCAAAATATCGGCGTTATCATGTATGCCGAACGATTAAGGGGATTAGCATACTGGTATACCGGGGAACATGAACGAGGCTTGGAACACCTGGATAAGTCTTATATGGCTGCATCCGAATATAATGAGCAGGAACGATCACACAATCAGATGCTGATAGATTTTTATAACCTACTGGATAATAAATCCAGAATTCATAGTAAAGCAAAAAGAGGTAAGCCCAATCATTATGGCGAGAGGTTCTTGCTTGAGCATACTGTAAAGGCGGCTAAATTTCTTGGACAGGCAAATTGGCCATTATTTATAAAAGAAGCGGAAAATCTTCTCAGTATAACCAGGAAATATAAAATCCCGCACTGGCAGATAACAGCCCTTTTATATCTGTCTTTAGGTGCTTTTAATCAGGATCATAAAAAAGCCGGCAAAGAATTCCTGCTTCAGGCTTTGAAGATTCTCGAGAAATACAATTTGTCATTTTATCCCATGGCTGATGAACTGGTAAGCAGTTCCGCAATTGTCAATGCGGTCCGCTATAATTATTCTCCTCAGGCGATAAAAAGATTAATGAGTACCGATTACAGAATCGATCTCGCCCCGGAGCTGCTCAGACACCTTAAGGATGCGGACATTACTAACATTCAAATCCAAAATCTGATAGAATTTGCAGTGGATAATAATGTAAGGGGGCTGTCGTCTGGTTTGGAAGAACATAAGGGAAGTCGAAGTAAGAAAACGGCACTTCTGATTGGTAAATATTTAAAGTGGTCCGATTCAGCACCGTTGCTCCCGATTAAAATACGCACTTTTGGCTCATTTACGATGACAGCCAATAACAGGCCGGTTACCTTCCGGCGAAGCAAATCGAGGCAGTTACTCCAGTTATTGATAATAAACGAATTAAAGCCAATACATGAGGAAGTAATTATGGAGACTCTCTGGCCGGAAAGCGATCCGGCTAAAGGGAAATCCAGTTTACATACCTGTATCAGAGATATCAGAAAATCTCTTGATCCATACTATAATTCAGAGATGGCTACTTATATATATTATGGCGACCAGCATTACAGCCTGACGCTTCCCGAAAACTCATTTATTGATGTGTTAAAGCTTGTTAGTGTTCTTAAACGATACTTATCATTTAAAGAAAGTCTTACAATTGATAAAGAACAGGAAATAAAGCAGACCATGAATATTTATCAAGGCGAATTCTTGCCCGAGATGCGCTTCGAACCATATGCGGTGGAATTCAGAGAAAGACTGAATAACGATTTCCTGAGAGTAACATTATCCTTTGCAAAGTATCTAATCGACCAGTCAAGACTCAGGGAAGCGGAAAAGTTATTGCTTAGAGGTATGATGATTGACCCGCTTTGGGGAGAGGGGATTGAATTATTGATGCTGACATACGCTGAAGCAGGGGAGTTATTTAAAACTCTCCAGGTTTACAGGAAATATGAAAGCCGCATGAATGATGAATTAGGTTTGGATCCCGACGATTCAATCAAATCACAATTCAACAGACTAATGTCAGGCAAATTAATGGCAAATAAGTAATCTACTGCATGTCAAAAGGTCGTATTCAAATTAGGTCGTTGCGTGTAATCCGTGACAAAATCGTGACATTCCAGGTTTTAAGTTATCCTAAGTTATTGAGGGTTATAGTCTGAATTTTCGAAAAGGATGGGGGAATTGAGCTAGCAGTCCTTCTCTGACTTTTCCTATCTTGTTGTATTGTAATGATTTATACTAATTGGAGGTGGGGGGAA
>Ga0272443_10000765_pt1 | contig 54309 bp, 45 predicted proteins | sample SSMAcet12_FD_193581 | JGI IMG/M metagenome (GOLD analysis project Ga0272443, IMG submission 193581) | Marine sediment archaeal communities from Little Sippewissett salt marsh, Falmouth, MA, United States - SSM-Acet-12 | ecosystem: Environmental > Aquatic > Marine > Wetlands > Sediment ... | reverse complement strand
AAAATCCATCAGCTCGAAGGCAAATTTGATCCCGCGCAAATTAAACAGGTGCTCGATGAATACGGTCCTTCCACCGCGGTGGCAGCCGGGGGTGACGGCACCATCAACCTGGTCGCAGGTGCCGTCATGGGCAGGGAAACCAGGCTGGGGATCATTCCCCTGGGATCAGCCAACGGACTGGCCTATCAATTGAACATCCCCGGTGATCCCATGGAAGCGCTGAAGCTTATCGCATCCGGGAAAAGCAAAAAGGTGGACATGCTTATGGTCAACGGCAAGCACCACTGTCTGCATATGTGCGACCTGGGGATGAACGCCAGGGTAATCAGGCGATACGATAAAGAAGATGTCAGGGGATTTTACGGGTACGCAAAGCAATACTTCCGCGAGTTCGGCATGCGACGTAAATTCAGGTACAGCATCCAGACAGATGAGAAGACCATCTCCTCCAAGGCCGTGATGATTGTGCTGGCCAACGGATCCTATTACGGGACCGGGGCCAGTATCTCACCTGAAGGAAGTCCCGATGACGGCTGGTTTGAAGTGGTGGCCATACAGGCCTATCCCTTCTGGTTCCTGTTATACATGCTCCTATCGGTGTTCTTCAGGAAGATAGGCAATCGGAGTTTCAGCAGGATCATCAGGTGCAGGGAAGCCAAGATCACGGTCATCCCGTCTCAGGAGATGCAGGTGGATGGTGAACCCATGGGGCCTCAAAATACAATATCGGCCAAAATCATCCCGGGGAGTGTCCACATCATTTCAGGTGCATAAGAAAAATCCCTTGATCTGGCCGGTTAAAGTTCCCGGATGTCTATGTAGGATCCACTCTCCCGCTGCAGAACATATCCCATGGCTTCTATCAGGTGAACGGCCGCTTCCCGTGGATCCTTCATCTCTCTGTTCCTCTTCATTTCCTTGAGTCTTGATACCACCCGGAAACGTACATCATCCGGAAGGGTGAAGATAGAATCCTGCATCCCGGTGTCCACCACTCCCGGGGCAATCGCAGAAAAGTGCGTTTCGGGGATCTCTCTGGAATACAGCATGATCAACATATTCAGCGCCGCTTTGGAGATGGCATATACATTCCAGCCCCGGGAACCGCTGCGGGATGCGCCTGAAGATATAGCCACAACCTGGTGAATCTCGGATACCATCCTGAACAGGGCATCGAGCAATACCTTGTTGACCCAGACATTCACATCCATCACACGGTGGATCTCTTCCATGGAGGTATCCCTGATATCATTGATCTCAGGCAACATGCCAGCGTTCAGAATGACCTGGTCCAGTACAATCTCACCATCCAGCAACTGTTTCAGCTTTTCACCCATCGTGGTATGGTCGGAAAGATCGTGCGATAAGTGATGATAATCGGCGTACTTCCTTAGGTTTGTGTTGAATCTCCGGCTGATCCCGTATACCCTCGCACCCTTTTCCAGATGTTCACGGGTTAAGGCATTTCCGATACCCGAATTTGTGCCTGTGATCAGAATGTTCATACGTTCATTCCTTTTTAGTGATACAATCTGTTTCCGGATGTGACCTGTACAATGATACCGGGAAAACCATGCCACGCTTGCTGTAAAGCCCGACATTCGATCAAATGAAAATACTCTCCTTCAGAACAGGGCTCTGAGCAGCTCCAGTGAAGCGCTCAGGAATAAAGGTCCCCGCCACAGGTGTTGATTCTGTGCTACACCCTGCCCATCTTTTCCACATTCAACCAGACCGTGGTGATTGTCAGGCAACACTAAAATGTAATTACATCCGATTCAATATCAAGACTTTATTTTTACGGAAGCGGGGCCATCGTAAGCCATTTCATACTCTGGTATTGAAATTGAGCTCTTTCACAAGGTTGTTCTGAATTATTAATGCAACGCAACATGAAAAACAAGGAAACATACATTGCCCGGAACGAGATCAAGGTCAAGAACCTTTTATCTGAAATGTATAACAGGGAATCTTCCCTGCTGTCAAAGATCAGCAAAAAGAAAGACCGGTTCGATGAGTTGAAGAAAGAGATCAATGGGCTGGAGGAGGAATACCGGAACCAGAATGATCTTCGCCTGGACCTGACCAGCAAGTTTGATGAACTGAAGAAGTCCGGATCATCCGGATGGGAAGATTTCAAAAAGGAATACGAAATGGTGCTTGATCTTGCGGAGGGAGATAAAAACAAATTCATTCAGAGTGCCGAAACATTTATGGAGGACTTGGGTGTAAAGATCCGGGAAATTGAGAAACAGGCCAGGGAATCTTCATCGGGTGTGAAAGAACAGTCGAAGGAGATGCTTGAGGAACTGAATCAAAGAAAGGCCGATCTGCAGAAAAGACTGGACGAAGCCAGATCTGACACGGGTGAGGTTTGGAAAGATGTGAGGCAGTGGTTCATAGAAAGAGCCAAAAGTGTCAGGTCCGTTTTCCATACAATATAACCAAAAGATGTACCCTCGATATGGCACGAAAAACCAATATGTCAAGCGTGCTCAGAAGGCTTGGTGAACAGGAGGTTGTATTAATCGATGTGCTGGACCCGGATTCCTACAGGAAAGTCCATCTAAAGGGTGCGATCAACATACCCATGGAAAAGCTCGAGGATGAGGCAAGGGGCAGGGTTGACCCCGAAACTCCCGTCATTACCTATGGCATCGACTACGAATGCCCGATCAGCAAAATGACTGCAGAAAAACTTGAAGAAATGGGTTACCGGGATGTCTCCTACTACGCCGGTGGAAAGAAAGAATGGCTGGAAGCTCAGATGCCTGTGGAGCGATCTCATGATTGATTCAATATTTTCCGGTAATAATCATACAGTACCTTCTCATAATCCATATCAATGGGATGAGAGGGATCGTATTCCGGAGCATTCTTGATATGCTCCGATTTCAGGTTGATGGATACCTCCCGTTTCGTATAGCTGATCTGATCCAGCCAGTCGATGGACAGGATCACCACCTTGCTCCAGGGGCGCCAGTTACTTGTATCAATGATCAGATATACAATCTGCCAGTCTTCGTCTTCTGCGATGATATCGTCCACATGACCCAGCTTCCCGTCCGTGGCGTGGATATGATACCCTTTCACCTCTGCAAAACTGCGCAGGCTGGTTTCAATATCTTCCTCATCCACAATCTTTGAGGGAGAATGAAGAGGCCGCGGGGGATAATAGGGAGTGGCTCCCACAGGGGGTGCATAGAGGGTTGGCCAGTAATAATCGATCTCGTAATGTTTACTCAACTGCTTTTCGTATTCCCTTGACACCGGTGCATGTTCATCCAGGACAGGACACGATTCCAAATCTTTTTGATTGAGATTCACCGGGAAATGTTTCCTGCTCCAGTCGGGCTCCTTCAGAAAAGTTTTGGGAATAAGGATCCTTTTGTCCATGAACAGGTTCCCGAACCCAACCTCCAGGTAACGGATGATCCAGCTATCTTCATCAAAAAGAAAATCCTTTACCTTACCTTTCGGGCCGTCCAGCATCTCCACCGAGTAACCGGTGATATTTTTCAGACTTCGTTTCATCTTTTCTATTTTTATTTATTCTGTTACACAATAAATGAGATCTTTACTCATTCAATTCACCTTTCACGTCATTCACAGCATCTTCAAGCTCTGAAAATGCATCATCAACACCTTCCTTCACCTCTTCCCATGCTTCTTCAGAAGTATCCTTGAATTCATCCACCTTTTCCTGCAGATCCGCATACTGTGATTCCAGCGAATTGATCTTCTGCTGGTATTCTTCCTTTACGGATTCTGAAGCCGATTCCATCTTTTCCTTCATGGCGTCGATCTCTCTTTTAACCTGGTCCATCCTTTCCTGGTAATCATTCACCAGCTCCTGCTTTTCTTCGGAAACATATTCCTTTGAAGCCTCCACAGCTTCCTCGACTTCATTTTTTACATCTTCCCCAGAGGTGGCTTCTTCACCGGATCCCCGGTTGCAGGCCTGGATTCCAAACACAAGAAATGTCATGAACAGAAGGGCGAGCATGGTGTTCAACAAAGACATGTGTTTTTTGATCTGTTTCATCGTATTCATTCTTTTTATTTGTTATTAATGACATGGTTAACGCTCCTTTCCTGATGAAAAATACATGCCAAAGCCGGGCCATACTGCGGCATGTTAATCATAACGACTTTATTAATAGGCCTTTATATTGACCTGTGAATCGCCATTCTCATTGCCAGCTTGCATACAGGCCCGCTGTTGTGGAATGAATTCCTCAGAATGAGGGATATTTCCTCAGGTTGTGATATCCGGTGAGGCCGAACGGATCAAAGATCATGGTCCGGGACATCATATCAGGGTGCGGTCTCACTGTGTTCTCCGGTATCATTAATTTCTTTCTTATGCTGGTAATGATTATTAAAAAACCATCGGCTCTGATGGTGAACCTGAATGGAAATTGTCGCCGGGATGATGACAAAGAGAAAATAACAGAGAACTTGTAGAATTCATTCCTCACTGCGGGAAAGAATTCCTCAATCCCCGTCCATGACCTTGCCGGATTTACAGCACAATTTCCCGGAATGGTTGTTAATACTGTAGAGGTGTGAAGCTGGTGAGGTTGTTTAACTGACATGGTTGCTTACTAATTGAAAGTTATGAATGCACTGTTAATGATTGATATCCAGAAGGACTTCCTGCCGGGGGGATCACTGGAGGTCCCCCAGGGGGACGAAATCATCCCGGTTGCAAACGAAATCCAGGAATATTTTGACCTGGTTGTGGCCACGCAGGACTGGCATCCGATGGATCACGGAAGTTTCGCTTCCAACCATCCTGGAAAGCAACCGGGTGATAAAATTGAGTTGGACGGGGTGGAGCAGGTCCTCTGGCCTGATCACTGTATCCAGCAGACCGGGGGAGCTGATTTTGCAGACGACCTGAAGATGGACCGGGTGGAGAAGATCATCCGGAAAGGAACTGATCCCCTTGTTGACAGTTACAGCGGTTTTTATGATAACCAGCACAAACGTGCTACGGGTTTGCATGAGTATCTCAGTAGAAAAGGCGTAGATACCGTCACTATCGCCGGACTGGCGGCTGATGTCTGTGTGCGTTATACAGCACTGGATGCAATGGAACTGGGATACAAGGTTTTCCTGGTCAGGAATGCCACCCGGGCGGTCGATGGAAATGAAGCACTGGAGGAAACTCTCCGGGAGCTCAGGGAAAAAGGAGCCGGTGTGGTCGATTCGTCGGGAATGAATGATATCCTGAAAGAATTCTGAATCCCTACCTTTTCCGGTTCAGGGGACCCCCGAGTTCCTCCAGATCCAGGTCCCTGTATACAATCCAGAACAATCCGGCCCCGATAATAAAGAAGAGGATGGCACGGATCTTCCTTTTATTCCCATCCTTATAGATCCCGATATACCCGTCCTCACCGGTATGCTGCAGGATCTCACTGATCCACTGGTGGGATTTCCGGATGTATTCCCTGTTCCCTGTCAGGAATGCCATCCTGATCACGGAATCTTTCCAGTACCCTTCGTGCTCCCCGCTCCACCACTCCTTTTCAAAGGAAAACCTGCGTTTGCTCAATCGGTCCTGTTTCACAAATACATCATGGGTGACCGTGAGGTGTATCCTGTGGAAATGTCCCACATACCCCTCTGTCAGATCCTTTTCCATCTGTTTTTTGATCCAGCCTTCCGGTATGATTTCGCCTGCCTCCGGTATTCTATATCGGTATATGTTATTCATACAAATCTCAAATTGTATCAGCGCCGTAATTTTCTTCTCAGCAGCTGGGCGTTGAGGGCTACGATCAGGGTGCTTGCGCTCATCAGTACCGCACCCAGGGCGGGACTGATCAGGATCCCCGCACCATAGAGCACCCCTGCGGCAAGGGGGATGGCCACCACATTGTATCCCGTTGCCCATACAAAATTCTGTATCATTTTCCGGTATGTTTCCCTGCCGAAGAGGACCAGCGAAGCGATGTCTGCCGGATTGCTGTGCACCAGGATGATATCCGCGGTTTCCGCCGCCACATCCGTCCCGCTGCCAACGGCGATCCCCACGTCTGCCGCCGCCAGTGCCGGGGCATCATTGATCCCGTCACCCGTCATGGCCACGAATTCGCTTTTTTCCCTGAATTCTTTCACTTTTTTCATTTTCTGGTCCGGTCTGATCCCCGCAAAATATGCATCCAGACCCAGTTCTTTGCTTACGCTACGGGCCACCTTTTCATTGTCGCCCGTCATCATCACCACCTTCAGGCCATTCTCCTTCAGGATCCGTACCGCTTCATAAGATTCCTCCCGTATTTCATCGGCCATGGCCACAAATCCGGTCAGCTGATCCTCTTTCAACACGTAAACAACGGTTTCCCTTTCATTTTCCATGGCCTCTTCAGGGATCCCGATGTGCTGATCCTTCAGGTATTCCGGACCCACCACGCGTATTTTCCGGTTTTCCACCCGCGCCTCAACACCCAGCCCGGTGATCGCATTGAAATCTTCCACCGGCGGCAGATCGATTTTCTCCTCCCTGATTTTTTCCATGATACCCAGGGCCAGCGGGTGTTCTGATTTGTTCTCAAGGGCTCCCGCCAGGCGCAGGATCTGTTTATCATCCAGGGAATCATCCAGTGAACCGAATCTGGTAACCGCAAAATTTCCTTTTGTAAGGGTCCCCGTCTTGTCGAAGACCAGCAGGGAGATCTTCCTGGAATTCTCAAAGGCGGTCCGGTTCCGGATGAGCAATCCGTTCCGTGCGGATATGGATGTGGAAATGGCCACCACCAGGGGAACGGCCAGGCCCAGTGCATGCGGGCAGGTGATCACCATGACGGATGCCATCCGCTCCAGGGCGAAGACAAAAGGCTCACCCAGTACCAGCCATACGGCCAGTGTCCCGAAACCCACCGTCAGTGCGATGACGGTCAGCCAGAAAGCGATCCGGTCGGCCAGGTTCTGGGATTTAGATTTTTCGGCCTGGGCGTCACGGACCATGTGGATGACCTTGCTCAGGTAAGCCTCCTCTCCCACCTGCTCCACCACCAGGGTAAGGGAACCATTCCCGTTGATGGTCCCCCCGATTACCTTATCCCCGGTAGATTTATGCACGGGTTTCGCTTCGCCCGTGACCATGGATTCATTGACCCGGCTTTCACCTTCCGTAATTTCACCGTCAACCGGGATCTTTTCCCCGGGACGGACCAGCACCATGTTGCCCTTTTGGAGCTCATCCACCTTCACATCTGCCATTTTTCCGTCCTTCAGCAAGTGGGCCTCCGATGGCATCATCTCCACCAGCATCTGCAGGGACCTGGATGCCCCAGCCACCGACCGCATCTCCAGCCAGTGGCCCAGCAGCATGATATCGATCAGCGTGGCAAGTTCCCAGAAGAAGGTGCTTCCCTCCACCCCGAACGTGGTGGCGGAGCTGTATCCCCATGCCACGGTGATGGCCACCGCGATCAGGGTCATCATCCCGGGTTGCTTTTTTTTCAGCTCATCCACCAGGCCGGTCAGGAAGGGCCAGCCGCCGTAGAAGTAAACCACCGACGAAAGGATAAAGAGAATATACCGATCCGCACTCCCGAGCAATGTGAATTCGTAACCCAGAAGACCCTGGATCATGGGCGAGAGGACCAGGACAGGAAGCGTGATGACCATTGAGATCCAGAACCTCCTCCGGAAATCCGCGATCATCTCCATGTGGTGCGCGGTGTGGTCGTGACCCTGATGGTCGTGGGCGTCCTGTTTGTGAGGTTTATGGTCGTGCTGACCGTGGTCGTGTTGACCGTGATTTTTCCCGCCATGGCCTGCATGGCTGTCATGTGGATGAACCATCTGTACGATTAAATATTCTCGATCTTTGCCGCCATGATGAAGTCGTTGACCGATAAGCCCCCGATCACGTGCGTGCTCAGTTCCACATCCACACCCGTATAACGGATGCACAGGTCCGGATGGTGGTTTTCCTGCTCGGCCAGCAATGCGACCTCCTGGGCAAAGGCCATTCCCCGTTTGAAGTTTTCAAAAGGGAAGTGTTTTTTTATGGCCCTGTCTTCCAGAACCTCCCAGTCGACCGAAAGCTGTTCCATGTACTCATGGATCTCCTCTCTTTTCAACGGCGGGGTTCCCTCATCACAGGGAACACACCTTTTTTCTTTCAGTTCCAGCATATTCGTTCATTTTAATCATACAACAATACAGGTATCTTCATGGTTTTAATAAACTGCCTGGAATTGTCCCCCGTCATGAGTCTGGCTACCCTTAAAGATCTTCCCGGACAATTGCCTCCTCCCCGACGCCGAGCTGCGAAAGATGCTCAAATACCTTGTCCATCATGGGTGACCGGAAATATTGCTATCTTTGATCAGCGAACCCTGATGATCAGAAGGATCTGCAGTTGAAGAAGCGACCCATATGGAACGGATACTGATCATAGACGACGATACCTATATCTGCAAGTTGCTGGATAACTATCTGAACAAGAACGGTTATCATACTGAATCGGTCTTCTCGGGTTCTGTAGCCCTGGAAAAAATAAGGCAAAAGGAATATGACCTGATCCTCTGCGATTTCCGACTTCCGGACAGGGACGGATTTGATATCCTGCGACAGGTGAAAAGCAAGGATCCGGACCTTCCGGTGGTGATCATGACCGCCTACAAGGACCTGGGTACGGCGGTCAGGCTGATCAAGGCAGGGGCTTATGATTACATCACCAAGCCACTGATCCCCGAGGAGGTCCTGGAACTGATCAGGGAGGCTACCGCTAAAGAAAAGCACACGGATTCAGCGTTTTCGTTTGAAAAGGATTTCATCCAGGGGAAAAGCAGGAAATTCCGGGAAATCATCGAGCACGTGAGGATCGTTTCTCCGGTGGACATGACCGTGGTCATCGAAGGAGAGACGGGATCGGGCAAGGAATATGTGGCCAGGGCCATTCACTTTAACAGCAGAAGGCGGAACGGGCCTTTTATTCCGGTGGATTGCGGCGCCCTGCCCAAAGGTGTCGTGAACAGCGAGCTTTTCGGACATGTCAAAGGCTCCTTTACCGGGGCCACGTATGACAAGAAAGGGTTGTTCGAACAGGCCAGCGGGGGAACCCTGTTCCTGGATGAGATCTCCAACCTGGATGCCGAGAACCAGATGAAGCTGCTCAGGGTGCTGCAGGAAAAAACAATTACCCGGATCGGGGACACCAGGGCCATCAAGGTGGATGTCAGGCTCGTGGTGGCCTCCAACGAGGACCTGATGGAAGAAGTTGAAAAGAACAATATCAGGGAGGATCTTTATCACCGGCTGAATGAATTTAAAATCGTTGTTCCCCCGCTCCGGGAGAGGGAAGAAGATGTCCTTGTCTTTGCAGATGCATTCATCGAAAGAGCATCGCGCCGTTTCTCCAAAGAAGTGACAGGATACAACGACGAAGTGAAGCAGATTCTCCTGAATTACCACTGGCCTGGCAATATCCGGGAACTCAGGAATGTGATCACACGCTCCGTGTTGCTTTCCGGCACACCCCGCCTCACCATGCAGGACATTCCCGGGGAGATCAAAACCAAGCAGGTGCTGCACCAGAACAGCCAGGTGGGTATGCCCGCGGACAGACCCGGGGTAAAGCTGAAGGATGCTGCCGGAAAGGCCGAGAAAGAGGCGATCATCAGGGCGCTCATCAAATCAAACTACAACAAATCAAAAGCAGCCCGGCTGTTGAAGATTGACCGCAAAACCCTCTATAACAAGATCAAACAGTTCAACATCTCCCTCATTGAGAACTGAGGTCCCCCGCCTGTAACGGTCCATCTGTCGGATCAGTTTCAACCTTTGACTGACAATGAAACAACTGACAAATCAACAATACCGCGACATCCTGTCCTACATACCCGGCACCTGCATGATCGTTTTTGACACAGGCCTCAGGATCCTGGAGGTGATCGACAGGGACGGCACCCTGTCCGAACTGATTCCCGACAGCAGGGATCTCGGAAATATCCGGGACATCAGTGACCCTGTCTGGCAGAAAAGCCTCACATTCATGTGTGAGAATGCCCTCAGGGAATCTCCTCTTTCCAGGACCATGGACCTTATATCCGGTCAGGTGAAAATCCGGACATTCAAAATCCGGAACCATGGAGGGGATCCGGTGGGGATCCTCCTCATGCAGGGCAACACGGCGACCCAGCAGGAGTACGGGGATGCAATGAGAAGGGGGAAAGAAGAGGCAGAGGAAACCAGCGAGGTCAAGAGCAGATTCATGGCACGGATCAGCCATGAGATCCGAACCCCCCTGAATGCCATCATCGGGTTCATCGAACAGCTTCAGAAAACACCCCTGAACGATAAGCAAATGAATTATCTGAAGATCATCGATAAATCTTCCGTTTACCTGTTGGACCTGGTGAACGAGATCCTCACCTTTTCCAAGATCGAATCCGGGGAACTGCACCTGGATGAAGTCGATTTCAGGCTCCATACGTTTTTCAGGGACATCCACCAAACCTTTAAGAACAGGGCGGATGAGAAGGGGATCAACCTCAGGTATTCGCTGGATGAAACCCTGAAGCAGGTCGTCAGGGGGGATGCGATGAGGCTCAGGCAGATCGTCATCAACCTGGTAAGCAACGCCATAAAATTTACCGAATACGGGTATGTGGAGCTCAGGGTGACACATCTCAGGGATGCCGGGGATGAAATACTGATCAAGATCACCATTACCGATACCGGCATCGGGATCTCCGAGCACAAGATCCAGGATATTTTCCTGGAATATAAGCAGGCGAGCACCGGTATCGCCAGGTTACACGGAGGCACCGGTCTCGGTCTGACCATCAGTAAACGGCTCACCGAATTGCTCCGCGGGGAGATCACGGTCAACAGCACCCTGGGGAAGGGGACCATCTTCACGGTAACAATCCCCCTGAAAAAGAGCAAGCTCAAATACCTGACCAAGGATACCCTCCAGGTCAGTTCCGAAGAGCTTTCGGGAAGATCCGTGCTGATCGTGGACGATGATGCCATGAACCGGACGTTGGGAGTGATCATCCTGGAAGGATTTAACATGCGCGTCAGTGTGGCATCCGATGGAAAGGAGGCCATGGAAATCATCAGAAAAAAACGCTTTGACGTGGTGCTGCTGGACATTCATATGCCGGTGATCAGCGGCCTGGAAGTGGCCCGGTTCATCAGGGAAAGTGAAAAGAACCGGGATGTGAAGATCATTGCGGTGACCGCGGAGATGATCAGGGAAGAGCTGGAACGTTGCCTGGAGGAGGGGATGGATGATTTCCTCATCAAACCCTACCGGGAGATCCACCTGTTCAACAAGCTATGCGGGGTGCTTGAAGTGGATTCGGAACAGCTGGATGGGAAAACATCCGAGATCAGGCTGATGGAATTTAATAGACAGTCTTTGTATGACCTTCGTGAATTGAAAGCCGTTACCCGGGAAAACAAGGATTTCTTCAATGAAATGATACACACCTTCATCGGCAATGCTGAGAGCGGGATCGCCCAGATCAGGAACGCCTTTGAAAATGAGGACTGGCGTACGGTCCGGGAAACGGCGCACAGGCTGATCCCATCCTACAAGCACCTGGGGATCAAGAAAGTGGTATCGAACCTGATCGAGCTAAAAAATATGGCCGCGAACGAGCCCGTGTACGAAAAAATGGCTGCGCTCATCGTAAAGATTGAGAGAAAAACGGGAGAAGTGATCCGAAACCTGAAAAATGAGATCCTGTAGACAAAATGAATCGGGCTTCAAAAAAGCAAAATAAATCCCATAAGAGATTCGGCACATTCGGTGGAGTTTTCGTGCCCAACATCCTGACCATCCTGGGTGTGATCATGTACCTGCGGATGGGCTGGGTGGTTGGAAATGCCGGGCTGCGGCAGACACTGATCATCCTGCTCATTGCCAATCTGATCACCCTTTTCACCGCATTTTCGATCAGTGCCATCGCCACCAATATGAGGATGAAAGGAGGCGGCGCCTATTATCTGATATCCAGGTCCCTCGGTGCCGAAGTGGGGGGAAGCATCGGGATCCCGCTCTACCTTGCTCAGGCGCTGGTCATCAGTCTCTATATCGTGGGTTTCGCCGAATCGCTGCAGTTGCTTTTCCCTGACCTGGAAGGTCCGCTTATCACCCTGACCACCCTTTCCGTGCTGACGATCATTGCCCTGATCAGTTCCCGGCTCGTGATCAGGATCCAGTACATCATCCTGAGCGTGATCATCCTCTCCCTTGTTTCGTTCTTTCTGGGAAAACCTGTTTCAGCGGCAAATATCCACCTGGATCCCGCCTATGTGGAAGGGTATGAATTCTGGTCCGTCTTTGCCGTTTTCTTCCCGGCCGTCACCGGGATCCTGTCGGGCGTGAGCCTGAGCGGAGATCTGAAAAACCCGGCCAGAAGCATCCCTGCCGGTACCATCCTTTCGGTGGTGGCAGGGGCCCTGGTTTACTTTCTCGTGGCGATCTGGTTCTCCCTGGTTGCCTCACCCGGGGAACTCACCGGTGACAACCTGATCATGGTCACCATCGCCAGGTGGGCACCCCTGGTGTATGCGGGGATCTGGGGGGCCACCCTCTCTTCAGCGCTGGCCAATATCCTGGCAGCTCCCCGAACCCTGCAGGCACTGGCGGCAGACAGGATCATATTCAGGTTTTTGCGAAAAGGCAGGGGAAGAACCAATGAACCGGTTGTGGCCACCATTGTCACTTTCTTCCTGGTTGCAGGGGTGCTGCTGGTGGGTGAGCTGAATACGATCGCTCCGGTGCTGACCATCTTTTTCCTGATCACCTATGGTTCGGTCAACATCATTGCATTTTTGGAAGGGCTGATCAGAAGACCGGGCTACAGGCCCACTTTCCGGGTACACTGGTTTGTATCACTCATCGGCGCGGCAGGGTGCGTCTGGGTCATGTTCCTGATCAATCCGGTTGCCTGTGTCATCGGTTTTGTTTTCGTGTTCGGATTATACCTGATACTGAAACGAATCCAGATACAGAAAAACTGGGGTGATTTCAGGAAAGGCATCTGGAGTTCCCTGACCCGGTATTCCCTGTTGAACCTGGAGCGGCTGACCGACCATTCCGTCACATGGCGCCCGAGCCTGATGCTGATCGGCAGGGATCTGATTGCCAAACAGAAGCTGGTCGAGGTGGCATTCGGACTGACCCATAAATCCGGGTTCCTGACCTGCGTCAACCTCCAGAAATCGGGCGAATTCGATGCGGAAAAACTCGAAGAGGATTCCGTCGAATTCAAAAAGATGCTGCATGAGAAAGGGATCAGCGCATTTTACAAAAATGCGATCGTGGAAAATTACCTTTCCGGCCAGTTGATCGCCGCCCAGGTGCACGGTGTGGGGGAATTCAGACCCAATACCATCCTGATGGACTGGTCCGAATCGATCAGGGGAGCACATCAGAAGACATCCACGGAATCCACCAGCCAGTTCAAATTGATCCGTTTTTACAGTGAACTGAACATCAGCATGATGTTATATCACGTGAATGCCGATATCCAGCGTTCGGGTTACCGGAAGGTGGACGTCTGGTGGGACCCCGAACAGAAGAACGGCAGTTTCATGCTGCTGCTGGCGCATCTGCTGGCTTCCGGAAGGTACTGGGGAGAACTGAGACTCACCATCAAAACAGTGGTCCTGAGAGATAAGCTGGAGGAGACCCGGGAGCTGCTTGAAAAACTGGTGAACAAGTCCCGGATCAGGGCGGACATTGAGGTGCTCTGTCCGGATACCTCCGAGGAGCAGAGCCTGGGTCTCCAGTTCGAAAGGCACCGCAGGATGCACGAGCGTCAGGAAAAATGGCTTTCTTCCCTCAGAAATGCACTCGGGATGCGGGAAAAAAAGAAGTATACCTACAGGGAGGAGCGGTCGGGGGAGGAGAAACTGCATATCGATCCGCGGATCCTGGAAGGGGATGAACTGGAAGGGGCCGGTGATGATGTCATTAAAGAAAAACTCTCCGGACAGATCAGCGAAAGAGACACCTTCATCATCAGGAGGAACATCCGGGAGATCATTGCCGCCAATTCAAAGCAGGCGGACCTGGTGATGCTCGGATTTGACATTCCCGCCAGGGGAAAAGAAAAGAAGTATATCGAAAAGACCCAGGCTTTGCTGTCCGGGCTCCCCGATACACTTCTTGTCAACTGTCCCTTCGACTTTGACCTGTCCGACTGATCACTGCTTCTGTCCCTGCGACTTCTTCAGGTCGGACAGGATTTTTGCAATTTCCTCCTGGTTCTTTCTGATCTCCTGGATCCCCATCCTGGTCATCAGCAGCTCCAGGTTCTTGTCATCCAGCAGCATTTCCCGGACCCTGCTCCCGGCGATCTTGTCCTTCATTTTCCCGAGCTCCACCCCGTGTTCCAGTTCATAGATCATTTTCCGGAGACTGGTGGTATAATTCATCCAGGCCTGGATCGCAATGATCACAAACCCCACCAGGAACAACACGATGAAGGGAGGGAAGGTGACCACTCCGAATCCCAGGTTGACATTCAGATCCACCGTGAAGATCTTCCAGTTGAAGATGGCAAAATAGGCGCTGACCAGGATGTATATGATCAACAGGATGCTTTTTTTCAATAACAGGTTTTTCACATCTGACTCCTTTCCTATTCCTATTCTTCTGCCTCAAGCCGTTCCCCGATCTCTATGATCTGTTTTTCCAGTTCCTTCATCTGGGACATCAGTTCCTTGAATTCCGCATTCTTCAGGAACTCGGCCCTGAACTTATACCTTCCCGAGTATTCCATGAAACACATATAGCCCAGCTGTTTGGCTACCTCATCCCTGTCCTCCTTCAGGTTTCGCATTTCAGAGCGGTCCTTGAATTTATCCGCATACTTCTGGGCATTGACAGACAGGCTTTCATAGATATCCGTTCCCTTTTCATATGCCGACTCAGCCGCATCTTTCACCCTGTCGAAGAATCTTGAAAAAATATCGGAGGCTTTCTCTGAAAAAGCCTTGGCGCCTGCAGCAATGTTTTCTCTCGATTCCGAAGCGAATTCTTTTGCCGATTCATTAACGGCTTTGTTTTCTTTTTCCATATGTATAGATTTTAAGTTTTTGTTGAAATGGATTGCTCTAAGCAAGTTATGCATTTTTTGATTTCCTGATCCTTCTGCCCAGGAAATAAAACAGGACCAGCAGGGCGATTCCCCCAATAACAATGACCAGGGAGGTGATCCCGACCGTACGTCCGAATTTCGCCCGTTGCCTGACAGCCTCGGCCCGCTGCTCTGCCAGTTCCTTTCTGGTTCTGGCGATTTCCGCCTTCTCCTCCTGGATCAGGTCATTCAGCGAATCCAGCTGTCCGCTCATTCCCGACAGCATTCCCAGGTCATCGTCTCCGGTCTCCGTAACATCAATCCCTTCTGTCTCCCCGCCGGTTTTCTCCTCCAGGAGCTTGATCTCTTCTTCGGCCAGATCGGCTTCCGTTTCTTCAATGGCCGCCTGCTGCTCCAGGATATCACTCATTTCCCTGTTCCTGATCAGCTCCATCCGGCGGTCCAGGGATGCGATCTGCTCTTCCGTGCCCTCAAGATCCCGGGAGATTTGCTTTTGTTTATCCACCAGTTTGCTGCGCTCGGAAGTGAGCTGCTCCAGCTCTTTCTCCAGTCGCTCCTTCTCAGAAGCAATGAAATTCTCGATGATGGCCTGTTTGTCATGTTCCAGTCTGATCTGCGCCCGCAGTTCATTCATCACCGAATCGGTCGCTGCAATCCATTCTGCGATCTCACCCAGCTCGGACTCCAGCTCCTGCCGGTTGTCCTGTTCAAGGGAGATGATGCTGTCCATTGCGGCGATTCTTTCCCTGTACGGCGTGATTTCCTTCTCAGAGGCATTGATCCTTAGCAGATTGTCTCTCTCATCCACATACATTTGCCGTTCCATTTCGTAGGCCTCAATTTTTTTATCCGCCACCAGCATCCGCTTTCTGAGGAGCTCGGCCCGCTTTTTTTCCTGTTGTTTGCGGTTTTCACGGCTGGTCATCCGCCTGTCAATTTCTGAAATCCCCGATTCAAGAGCCTCTTCCGTCCTGCCTTCCTGCAATGCGTAGAATTCAATGCTCTGTTCAATGGAATCAAGGGCATTGTTCAGGCCGGAGAGCTCCCCTTTCACCAGCTGGATCGAATCCTCGTACGCTGTAATTCTATTCTGCAGTCCGGCTTTTTCCGAAGCAACCGCAGACTGTTCTCTTTCCCTCAGTGAATCCGCAAGCGCTTTCTGGTTTTCCTCAAGGCGCTGTATTGTCAGGTCCTTTTGTTCACGCTCCCGGATCAGGGTCATTTTTTCATCGGACAGCGAATCCCTGATCATCTGGAGCTCATCCACGGCTTCTGACTGGGATTCCTGCAACTGGGCCTGCCTTTCAAGCAGTTTGCCGATTTCCTGTTCTTCTGTTTTCTTTGTCTTACATCCGGCAATGATCATCACCAGGATCATGCCGGCTATTGTCAGTTTTTTCATCTTCTGTTGGTTTTCGTGTAAATTATGGTTGTGCTGACAGGTTCATTGAAAAAATCATTCCACGAAACAGTATCCGGGCTAAACTCCTGAAAATAAATTGATCCGGGTTATATGCGGTTTCCTTTCCCATCGTGGGGTGTGTATATATTTACCCACATTATCCACAGGAATCCACAATCCGCAAATGAGAGACGAATAACGGGACCATCCCTGAAGCATCTGATACCGCCTGTCTCCGGGGTACCCGGCAGTCAGCATCCACCCGGGACCTCACCTAAAATAAAAGTGGTACAGCGATTGTGCACTGGCCAACAAGGTCTATTTTTTGATTAAAAACAATGAACCGCTTACTCATCGTTTCAAATCGTTTGCCTGTATCCGTAACCCAATCGAAGGAAGGGATCAGGGTCACTCCGTCGGTGGGGGGACTCGCCACCGGGATGAAATCCATCTACAAGAACATGGAGAGCACCTGGATCGGGTGGCCGGGTATTGACAGAAGTACCCTGAGCAGGAAAGATGAAGCGCGAGTGACCGAACAGCTTGAAGAGGAACACTGTCAGGCCCTTTATATCGACAAGAAGGACATGGACGCGTACTATTACGGATTCAGCAATAAGACCATCTGGCCCCTTTTCCACTACTTTCCTCAGTATACGATCTATGACCGGGATTACTGGGAGACCTACCGGAAGGTGAACAGGATGTTCGCCGATAAGATCGGGGAAATGATCAAAAAGGACGACCATGTCTGGATCCACGATTACCATCTGCTCCTGTTGCCCAATATGATCAAGGAAGCCCATCCGGAAACCACCATCGGCTTCTTCAATCACATCCCTTTCCCGTCATACGAGCTGTTTCGCCTGCTTCCCTGGAGGGAAGAGATCCTTGCGGGAATGCTCGGGGCGGATTTGATCGGATTCCACTCCTACGATTACCAGAGGCATTTCAGCAGCTGCGTCAGGCGCCTTTTCGGATACGATTACGAACTGAACCAGTTCAATCTCGGTCACCGCATCATCAGGGTGGACAGTTTTCCCATGGGCATTGATTATGAAAAATACAGCGGAGCGGCCGGGAAGATCAAAAAGAGCGGGGACCAGAAGAAACCAAAGTTGCAGGAGGATATCGAAAGGTTTCACCAGCTGATCTCCGGGCGGAAACTGATCCTTTCCATTGACCGGATGGATTATTCCAAGGGGATACCCAACCGTCTTCATGCTTTCAGGAGGTTCCTGGAAAAATACCCGGATTACCACGGCAAAGTATCGCTGATCATGCTGACCGTCCCCTCCCGCAGCAAAGTGGACCAGTACAGGCTGTTAAAGAGGGAAGTGGACGAGCTGGTGGGAAAGATCAACGGTACTTACGGCGATCTGAACTGGACACCGGTATGGTATTTCTACCGGTCCATGTCGTTCGAAAATCTGATCCTGCTGTACCATTATGCAGACATCGGTTTGATCACACCGCTCAGGGACGGGATGAATCTGGTGGCGAAGGAATTTATCGCCACCAAGACGGACGGAACCGGCGTACTCATTCTCAGTGAGATGGCCGGGAGCGCCAAAGAGATGTCCGAAGCGATCCTGATCAATCCCAACAACCGGGAGGAAATGGCCGAAGCCATCAGGGCAGCCATCGAAATGCCTGTCAGAGAACAGAAGGAACGCAATCAACAGATACAGAAACGACTGAAAAGATATACGGTGCAGAAGTGGGCCAGGGAATTCATGGATGGCATGCAGGAGGTCAATACCCTCCAGCAAAAATACAGTTCAAAGAAGATGAATGACCAGGTAACCGGTTCCATTCTGGACCATTTTGGCCGGTCGGAGAAAAGGATCCTTTTCCTCGATTACAACGGCACGCTGGTGACCAGCAAGAAAGCCAGGGAATATGCCGAACCGGATCACGAATTATATGAACTGCTGGACCGCCTGGTGGACAGGTCCATTGACATCGTGCTGATGAGCAGCAGGGATCAGAACACAATGGAGAAATGGTTCGGGGACCGGGACGTGATGCTGTTCGCGGAACACGGCATGTGGAAGAAGACGGGGGACGGAGGCTGGCAGCAGACCAGCAAGCCTCTGAGCAGCTTCTGGAAGGAGTCCATCCGGCCCGCCATGGAAACTTATGTGGACCGGACTCCCGGCAGTTACCTGGAAGAGATGAACAATGTGCTTTCCTGGTACTATGAAAAAGCGGATCCCGACCATGGGATCATCAGGGCGAGGGATCTGAAAGATGAGCTCACGGCAAGGATCATGAACATGGAACTTCAGATCTTGGAAGGAAGGGATGTGATCGAGATCAAACCTTCGGGAATGAACAAAGGGATTGCCGCACTGGAAGCGATCGCGGGCAGGAATTACGATTTCATCATGGCGGTGGGAGACGACTGGACAGATGAAACCATGTTCGAACTGCTGCCCGCAGACGCCGTCACCCTGAGGGTTGGGATGAAGAAGACCCAGGCAAAATATAACTGCGAATCATACAGGGATGTCAGGAAACTGCTTTACCGGATGAGTGAAGATCCGTTCACAAGGAATCATAAATAAACTGAAACGTTATGGAAAAAAAGATGGTTAACAAAAAGGTTGTTGTACAGGCAATTATTGACAAAATCGAGAATGAATACGATGACTTTGAGATCAAAACGGGCATCGTTGAAGGATACGGCAAGCCGGAAAAGATCATCAGGAAAGGCAACCAGGACAAAGGCTACGTGCCCGATGTGGTCCTGGAGAGCGACCGGATCACCGAACTGTACGAAGTAGAGCTGGATGATGACTTCGAGCTGGACAAGTGGAAGCTGTTTTCACTGTACACCTCCAAGCTGAAGGGGAACTTCAACATTGTTACTCCCGAGGAATTCCTTCCGCAGGTAAGAAGTGTACTGAACAGTGAAAACATCAATGCCCGGATCATTTATTTCGCATGATCCGGCTCTGAAAGCCCGCCTGATCCGTTTTCCTGGTGATGATGGTTTCAGGCGGGCATGTCATGATTATCTGTCGTCGTAGTCGTCGTCGTAATCCGCGTCGTCGAACTCCTCGTCCTCGAAATCCTCATCGTCGAACTCTTCATCGTCGAACTCTTCATCATCCCCCCAATCCGCGTCGTCTTCAGGGTCATCCTCCTCGTCCCCGTCCCCTTCGGTATATTTGATGGCCTCCACGGGACAGGCTTCGGCAGCCTCGATGATCTCATCCTCAAACGCATTGAAGTCGGCACCTGCGATGACCTCTGCCCTGTCATCGGGAAGCTCAAACACTTCGGGACATGTATCCACACAAAGATTACATGCGGTGCAGTCATCTGTAATCCATACTTTTACGATAGCCATGATTTAATTTTTAGATCATGCAATATAGAAATGAAATTCATATTTGGCGGAATTCATCCAAATTTTTTTTACCCGGTTCAGCGATATTTTTCCATTTTCTCATCCCGCAGTCTCTCCCGCAGTTCAAGCAGCTTTCCGCTGATCCCGACTTTATAGATGTGTGGATTCATGAACCGCCTGTGTTCCACCGGCAGATCTTCTAAACCGGACCTCACCCGGCGGGCAATGTGTGCCACTTCGCTTCTTCCCTGCAGGAGCTTCCCGTGGTCCATTACTTTCTTATTCAATTTTTCCTTCCTGTATCCCGATATATCCAGTTGTTTCCCCGCTTCGAAGGGATGGCAGATGAAGTCAAACTCCGGTTCATCCTCCAGCGCAATGCCGTCTGCCACGAAATCTCCACTTTCATTCCTGAACCGGAAAATTGATTTTCTCCCGGGAAGATTTGATTTCTTCACATGGTCGGAAACCTTCAGGGTGGGCATCCCGTCCACCATGCTGATCTTATAGACTCCATCCAGCGCTCCCGCACCCTTCCCGGTGGCAAGCGCGGTTCCCACCCCGAAAACATCCACCGGGGCGCCCTGCTCCTTCAGGCTTTTGATCACATATTCGTCTAGCTGATTGGAGACGACGATCTGCACATCCTTCAGTCCTGCCTCATCCAGCATCCTCCGGGATTCCTTGCTCAGGTAAGCCAGGTCGCCGCTGTCCAGCCGGATCCCCATCAGCCGCCTCCCCTGTCTTTCCATCTCCAGTCCCACCCTGACCGCATTGGGGATCCCGCTTTTCAGCGTGTTGTATGTGTCCACCAGGAGGATGCAGCGGTCCGGAAACATCTCTGCATAGGTCCTGAAAGCCGTCAGCTCATCACTGAAGGACTGGATCCAGGAGTGGGCCATGGTCCCCGATGATTCAAGCCCGTAATAAAAAGCACCATACACGTTGGACGTCTGGTCGAATCCCCCGAGCACTGCGGCCCTGCTCGCCTGGATCCCCCCGAGACCCTGTGCCCGCCTGAGGCCGAAATCCACCAGGAGACTCTCTCCCGCGGCCAGTCTCATCCGGGCCGCCTTGGTGGCAATGAGCGAATTAAAATTGAGGACGTTCAACAGCAGGGTCTCCACGAGCTGGGTTTCGATGATATTTCCTTCCACCCTGACACAGGGCTCCTCCGGAAAAACGACCTCCCCTTCCTCTACCGAATGCACATCCCCGCTGAACCGGAAAGACCCAAGGTATGAAACGAAATCCCGGTCGAATCCCAGACCGGCCAGGTAATTGCATGCAGCTTCTCCAAAACGGAATTCCTGCAGTGTTGCCAACAGCTCTTCCAGTCCGGCGAAAATCACAAAGCCTCCCTCAAAGGGAATTTTCCTGAAGTAATAATCGAAGACCGCCGGGGTGTCCTTCCTCCCGCCCAGGAAATAACCCTGGGCCATCGTGAGCTCATAATGATCAATATAGAGGCCCGAATCCCGGCCCAGGATCCGGGGCAGCGGCAGTTCATTCATTGTGGATCAGCTTTTTGATGCGTTCGATCTGCTTCTGCTTGTTCACTTCACGGAGACTGCGTGCCGTTTTGGTGAAATAGGAATGACCGGAGATGAATTTCAGCTGCAGTTTGTTCCAGTCGTTCAATGATCCGATCTTATCCTGTTCCTTCAGTTCCCTGTAGAGGGTGTTGGACACCGGGATCATGTCGCTTCTTCCCAGGTAATCCAGGTCAGCGTCACAGATGATTTTCTGGTAGATATCGTCCGGACGGGGCGGAAGCTTTGTGGCCATGATGATGGAGCAGATCTTTTCGATCTGTTCCCCGGTGTATCCGTATTCGGGAAGAAATTTCCTGGCCAGGACCGTTCCGTGATATTCATGCTCGTCATAATCCACGGTATGCCCCGCATCGTGGAACAGCGCGGCGGTCTTCAGCAGAAGGATCCCTTCATCATCCAGCCCTTCGGCCCATCCGATCAGCTCCACTTCGGTCACCACGTCCACGGTATGCTTCACATTGTGGTAGTACAGATACCCCGGAAGCTCTTTTTCCAGTTTATCCAGGATCACCTCCTGGATATCGGTGAACTGGATCAGTTTGAATCTGGTGTCAAACAATTTGTTGGGAACGACCCCCTGGCCTCCCCGGGAGAACTCGGGCCTGATCCCGTTCACCACGAACATTTCCAGATCCCCCTTGTACTTCACGGGCATCTTCCCGTAATATTCACAGATAAAGAACTCCTTGATCAATTCATAGGTCATGACCGAGATCAGGATCTTTCCCCTTTCCCCGATCCCCTGCATCCTGTGGGCGATGTTCACCGTATCACCCTTGATGTCATAGGTGATCTTTCTTTTGCCCGACACACTGGCGGTCACCGGTCCCGTATGGATGCCCGTACTCATGTGCCAGTATCTTTTTCCCTTTTTGCCCTGCAGCCTGTCCAGGTAGCCGTTCATCTCAAGGGCTGCCATCACCACATCAATGGGGTTGGTGATATTCTTCACGGGGATCCCTCCCGCTGCCATGTAAGTATCACCGATCGTTTTGATCTTATGGATCTTGTATTTCTTAAGGATCCTGTCGAACTCGATGAGCACCTCATCGAGCTGGTCCATGATGGCATCTGACTCGTCCTCATCGGTCAGTTGTTTGAACCCCCCGATATAGGCAAACAAAACGGTGGCCATCCGGTACTTCTTCACCCGCTCTTCCGGCTCACCTGCGACCGCTTCCTTCCTCTCCACCTTCGTCTCGCTGAGGTGCAGTTTCATCTGTTCGTTCTGCTCCGTGAGGTGAATCACTGCCCTGTGCAACGCCTCATTCTTCTCAATCAGATCCTGGTTCTGCCTTACCAGTTTCTGGATCCTCTTCAGCAGCTCATCGTGGTTCTGTCCCATTCTTCAAATATCATGCTTTATTTGCCGATGGAAACTAAAAATATATTCTTTTTCGGAGAACTTCAATTTTTTTAGTTGGTTATCTTTGTCCCAGATTGAACCCACCCGTGATGAAATATATATTCTACCTTGCGCTGTATCTCGTCTTTTCCGCATCAGGCATCTTTGCACAGGAGACCGGCAACCGGTTCACGATCCTGTTTCACAATGTGGAAAACCTGTTCGATACCGAGGATGCACCGCTGTTTGAAGACGAAGCCTTTACCCCGGACGGAGCCATGCGGTGGACCGAGGACCGGTACGAAAAAAAGATCACCGACCTGGCCAGGGTGATCCTCTCCGTTCCGGAAAAAGAATTGCCCGCCGTCATCGGTCTCGCCGAGGTGGAAAACAGGAAAGTGCTTCAGGACCTGGTCGCAGCCAGGGGGATCAGAAGGGCGGGATATGAGATTGTCCACGAGGAGGGGGAAGATCCCAGGGGGATCGAATGTGCCCTGCTTTACCGAACGGACCTTTTCAGGTACATTTCCCATGAGCTCATCCCCATTGAAGATCCGGTGGACCCGCAATACAGGTACCGCGGGATCCTGCATGTGCACGGGAAGGCACCCGACGGTTCCAGCCTCCATCTGTTCATCAATCACTGGAAATCGAGGAGCGAGGGCGTGGCCGAGACCGAGCGGCAACGCATGTTCTCGGCCATTACGCTCAGGCGGGCGCTGGATTTGCTCCTTGCCCGGGAATCGGACTTCAGGGTGATCATCATGGGGGATTTCAATGACGAACCGACCAACAGGAGCATCACCAACGGACTTGCCGCCTCGAATAAAAGAAAGAACATCCACCTGGGGGACCATTACAACCTCTACCATGACCTTCACAACATTCACAACGAGGGATCCTATGTTTACCAGGGCAGGTGGAACATGCTGGACCAGGTCATCGTATCCTACAACCTGCTGAACCGGGAAAGGGGACTGACCACCGGATTTGACGGGGGGAAGATCCTGAAGAAGGAATGGATGATGACCGGGGATGATAAAAACGGCACCCTGATCCCGGCGGCTACTTACCGGGGAAAGGAATACCTGGGAGGTCCCAGCGACCACCTGCCGCTTTATGTGGTATTCACCTGGTAACATGGAATTCAGGCTCATATCGGATTACCACCCCACGGGTGACCAGCCCGAGGCCATCCAGCAGCTCGTTGAGGGATTCAGGGCGGGGGACCGGTTCCAGACACTCCTGGGGGTCACCGGATCGGGAAAAACCTTTACGGTTGCCAACGTGATCCGGGAGATCAACCGCCCGGTGCTTGTGCTCAGCCATAATAAAACCCTGGCAGCCCAGCTGTACAGCGAGTTCAAGCAGTTTTTCCCGGAGAATGCGGTGGAGTATTTTGTAAGCTACTACGATTATTACCAGCCCGAGGCCTACATCCCCGTCACGGACACCTACATCGAAAAGGACCTTTCCATCAATGATGAGATCGAGAAGCTGAGGCTGAGCACCACCTCCTCGCTCCTCTCGGGCAGGAGGGATGTGATCGTGGTATCATCCGTATCCTGTCTTTACGGGATCGGGAATCCGGATGATTTCCACAATTCCACGGTCCGGATCAAAAAAGGGGATACCCTCAGCAGAAATGTGTTCCTGCGAAAGCTGGTGGACAGCCTGTATTCCAGGAACGAGATTGATTTCAAGCCGGGTACATTCCGGGTGCGGGGAGATACAATCGATATCCACCTGGCATACGCCGACCTGGGTTACCGGGTGGAGTTCTGGGGGGACGAGATCGAAACCCTGCGGACGATCCATCCCGTATCGGGACACACCATCGAGGAGATGGATGAGATGGTGATCTTCCCGGCGAACATATTCATCACCTCCAAGAAAAGGATCAAACAGGCCATCGAAGAGATCCAGGACGACCTGGTCAAACAGATCGATTTCTTCCGGTCTCAGCAGAAACTGATCGAGGCGCAGCGGATCGAGGAACGGGTCAACTACGATCTGGAGATGATCCGGGAACTGGGGTATTGCCCGGGCATTGAGAATTATTCCAGGTATTTCGACGGACGGGCGGCGGGGACCAGGCCTTTCTGCCTGCTGGATTATTTTCCCGATGACTTCATCACGGTGATCGATGAGAGCCATGTGACCCTTCCCCAGGTGCATGCCATGTACGGAGGGGATTACTCGCGAAAGAAAAACCTGGTGGAATATGGATTCCGGCTGCCTGCCGCGGTTGATAACCGCCCGCTCAGGTTCAATGAGTTCGAGGAGATGATCGGACAGACGCTTTTCGTGAGCGCCACCCCGTCCGATTACGAGCTGGAAAAGTGCGGCGGAGTGATCGTGGAACAGGTGATCAGGCCTACCGGCCTGGTGGACCCGGAAATCGAGATCAGGCCGAGCCTGAACCAGATCGATCACCTGATCGGGGAGATCAACGAGCGGGTTAAAAGGGGCGAAAGGATCCTGGTGACCACCCTGACCAAACGGATGGCAGAGGAGCTTTCCGCTTACCTGCTCAGGCTGAACATCCGGACCCGCTACATCCATTCGGACATTGATACGCTGGAACGGGTGGAGATCCTGGACGGATTGAGAAAAGGGGCATTCGATGTGCTGGTGGGAATCAACCTGCTCCGGGAGGGACTCGACCTGCCGGAGGTATCGCTGGTGGCGATCCTGGATGCGGACAAGGAGGGATTCCTCCGTTCGGAAAGATCGCTGACGCAGACCGCCGGCCGTGCGGCCAGGAACCTGAACGGAAAGGTGATCATGTATGCGGATCAGGTGACAGGATCCATGAAAAGGACCATCGAGGAAACGAACCGCAGACGGGAAAAACAGCTGCAGTACAATGTGGAAAATGAAATCACCCCCAGGCAGATCATCAGGTCAACGGTCTCCCTTTTCGACCAGAACAGGGAGGAGCTGAGCAGGCGGGGGATCTATGCGGACCAGGCAAAGGCGGATATTGCCGCGGATCCGGTGGTAAAATACATGGGGAAGGATGAGCTGGAGAAAGCCATCGAACGGGCAAAGAAACAGATGGAAAAAGCAGCCGGCGAGCTGGATTTCATCGAAGCTGCACGTTTCAGGGATGAAATGTATGCCTACCAAAAATTAGTCGAAAGTCGTTAGTCGTTAGTCGTTAGTCGTGAGTCGTGAGTCGTGAGTCGAGAGTCGTGAGTCGAGAGTCGTGAGTCGTGAGTCGTGAGTCGTTAGCCCAGGTATGTCTTCAGGAGCTTGCTCCTGGATGTGTGCCTCAACCTGCGGATCGCTTTTTCCTTGATCTGGCGAACCCGTTCCCGGGTGAGCCCGAATTTCTCGCCGATCTCTTCCAGGGTCATCTCCTGGCAGCTGATTCCAAAGAAAAGCTTAATGATGTCCCGCTCCCTTTCGGTCAGTGTGGCCAGTGCACGGTCCACCTCCCTGGAGAGGGATTCACTGATCAGGGTATTGTCCGCATTGGGTGAATCATTGTTCACCAGTACATCGAGCAGACTATTGTCCTCACCATCGACAAAGGGTGCGTCAACGGATACATGGCGCCCGGACACACGAAGTGTATCGGATACCTTTTCCTTGGGCAACTCGAGGGCTTCCGCCAGTTCCTCAGGGGTGGGTGTGCGTTCATACTCCTGCTCAAATTTTGAAAACGCCTTGTTGATCTTGTTCAGTGAACCGACCTGGTTCAACGGGAGGCGCACAATCCTTGACTGTTCTGCCAGCGCCTGAAGGATCGATTGCCTGATCCACCAGACGGCGTAGGAGATGAACTTGAATCCCCTTGTTTCATCAAATTTTTCGGCCGCTTTGATCAATCCCAGGTTGCCTTCGTTGATCAGGTCGGGAAGGCTGAGCCCCTGGTTTTGATACTGTTTGGCCACGGAAACCACGAACCTGAGGTTCGCTCTTGTGAGTTTTTCAAGGGCGGCCCTGTCGCCCTTTTTGATCCGTTGAGCCAGTTCTACCTCTTCCTCAACAGTGATCAGCTCTTCCTTACCAATCTCCTGCAAATATTTGTCCAGTGAAGCACTTTCCCTGTTGGTAATAGATTTCGTGATCTTTAACTGTCTCATTTATTTCTCCTCAATATCAAATTATTATATAAAACCTCTGCAAAGTTAGATGCTTATTTATTTATAATCAATTTAAATTAATGGTTGCAGAATCGTGCATACCCGGGGACCGGATCGGTCCTTTCCACTGTAAACGTATGGCCGTCGAAGGATATTTTACATTCCGAAGGCGTAGTAGGAACGGCTTCCGTCCCCGTTCAATCCCTCGATAATCACTCCTCCTTCCGTTCCTTCCAGGATCTCTGCAATGTCATTAACGCTGTTAACGGGTGTTTTGTTTATTGCGGTCAGAATAAATCCTTCCCTGATCCCGACCTTCATGAATTTTCCAGGCTTGACTGATATAACTTTTAATCCGCTGCGTATTCCAAGAGCATGTTTTTCCCGGTCCGAAACCGGCTCAAAACTCGCACCCAGCACCTCGATGATGCTGCCGCCCCTGACGATCTCGGTACCGCCTTCCATATTACGGAGGACCACATCAAATTGTTTCAGTTTCCCGTCACGTTTCACCACAACCCTTACCCGGTCGTTGGGACTGTACCTGGATATCTGCTCCTGCAACTCAGCTCCGCTGTTTACGCGCATGTCGTTAACGGAGATGATCACATCGCCTACCTTGATCCCGGCACTCCGGGCGGCACCCTCCGCATGAAGCCCGTTCACGAAGACCCCTTCGATGCGGTCAAACTGCTTCTCCCTTGCCAGCTCTGCTGTCACGTCCTGGATCGTCACACCAAGGATGGCCCGCTGGACCGTTCCGTATTCCATCAGGTCGGATACGATCTTTTTCACGATGCTGACCGGGACCGCGAACGAATACCCCGTGTAAGCACCGGTCCTTGAAGCAATGGCGGTATTGATCCCCACCAGTTCCCCCCTGGTATTGATCAGCGCCCCGCCGCTGTTCCCGGGATTGACCGCGGCGTCCGTCTGGATGAACGATTCGATGCTGAAGTCCCCTCTCAAAATATTGAGATTTCTGGCCTTGGCACTGACGATCCCCGCGGTCACCGTACTTGTGAGGTTGTAAGGATTTCCGATGGCAATGACCCATTCTCCAAGCATGAGCTGATCCGAATCCCCGAACTCCAGTTTTTTCAGATCGTCCCCCTCGATCTTCAGCAATGCGATGTCGGTGGTCGGATCGGTCCCGATCAGCTTTGCATCGAATTCCCTCCTGTCGTTCAGGACCACCTGGATCTCATCGGACCGTTCGATCACATGGTTGTTGGTCACGATGTATCCTGTTTCCGTGATGATCACCCCGCTCCCGAAGCCGAGGATCGGGGTCCGCTCAGTCCTGGGCTGTTCCCCGAAAAAGAACTCATAGAACGGATTGACCGCATATTCCCTGAATTCCTTGGTCTTCACATGCACCACGGCATTGATGGACCGGTTTACCGCACCGGTGAAATCGAGTACCTGTCCTTCGGCGGATACGGGAAGATTCACATACCGCATCCTGGGTTCAGCGGGAACCTCCACAACCCTGGATTCAGGCTGGAAGTACCTCGCATAGATGAACACCGCGGCGACTGCACCGGCCACCACCAGGACAAACAGTCCGATGTATCTTTTGATATTCATTATTTGACAGTATTAATTGTTAACTTTGTGTAGTCTTATTTGTTAATCAAAATCCGTGCCCGTTTACCTGCAATATACGATCATAACAATGTTCAGGGCAAAATATTTATCATCCCCGGAAAGGTTTAACCTTTTTTAACGCTTCACCAGGATGAAGGTTCAATTCTCGAAATATCACGGTACCGGAAATGACTTCGTGCTCATTGACGGAAGGGAACAGGACACATCGGGATTCGATCACGGCCTGGTCAGACAGATCTGCGACAGAAGGTTCGGCATCGGGGGAGACGGCATGATCATCCTCATGGAATCGAAACGGGCTGATTTTAAAATGCTTTACTATAATTCGGACGGATATGAAGGGACCATGTGCGGAAACGGGGGAAGATGCATCGCCGCCTTTGCCAGCAGGCTGGGGATCATCAGCATGGAAACCACCTTTGAAGGGATTGACGGGCTGCACACGGCCACGATCCTGCCCAGTGGGGAAATCAGGCTGATGCTGAAGGATGTGGACGGGATCAGGTGGATGGAGGACGGCTACCTGCTGGACACCGGTTCCCCGCATTTCGTCAGGTTTGTTCCGGACCTTGCACGGATCGATGTACCTGCCGAGGGACGGGAGATCAGAAAGCAGAAGCGCTTCGGGAAACGCGGCGTCAACGTGAATTTCGTGGAGGAGGGCGGGGGACCGAACAGGATCTCGGTCCGTACCTATGAACGTGGGGTGGAAGATGAAACTTTTTCGTGCGGAACCGGTGTGGCGGCAGCTGCCATTTCTGCATACTTTCATTTCAGGACTGACATTCTTTCATACCACGTCACCACCCGGGGCGGGAACCTGCATGTCTCTTTTAAATCCCAGTATCACAACAAATTCTCGGATATCTACCTGACAGGACCGGCAGCGCATGTATTTGACGGAATGATTGAGATCCTCCCCTGATCAGGCTTCCTGGAGCGTTCGTGCAAATTCGAGGATCTTCTGAAAATCGATCTCCGGCTCTGTCTGCAGCCTTGCGGCTTTCCGGGTCATGATTTTCTGCAGGAGGTTCATTTTCTTCATATTGAGTTCTCCCCCGAAAAAGCCGCTGGCCAGGGCATGTTCCACGAGTTCTTCCGGGAACGCAATGTCGATCAGGCGGTTCTCATCGGCTTCCGGATCTGTACAACAGACGAAAAGACCCACGGGTTTCATCAGCAGTACCCCCAGGTGATTTTCACAGAAATAACGGACGGAGCGCTGGATGGTGCCTTCATGAATGGATCCCCCGATGATGATCGTATCGTAGTCCTGCAGGTTGATCCTTCTCCGGCGGGAGATCCTGAACATTTCCACACCATTTCCCAGGTCCGCCTTCAATCTCGAAGCACACTGTTCTGTACATCCCAGCGTGCTTGAATATGCGATCAGCGTTCTCATGTGATCATCGGCACCTTCTCTACCGGACCAAAAATACACTATTTCGGTGATCAACCAAGCGGATTTCTTTGTTTATTAATTTTTTGATAAAATTTTCGCCAAGTCATAACATTTTGATATACATTTACGTATTATAATCAAAACGGGAAAGATGCCAGACAAAACAGCGAAATTGCCTGCAAAACCGGCAGAAAACCGAAGACTTCCGATCATCAACGAAGGTGCAAGAAAAAAGAGGATGCAGAAAAAATACCAGCTGCCCGTGATCGGACATTTCGCGGACCGAAGCGTTGAGTTCAAGAGCATCCTGGAAGCAGAAGCGGTTACCGGGATCAATTATACCCTGATTTTTGAAGCCTGTATCGGCAAGATCTTCAAGGCCAAGAACGTCCACTGGGAATATAAGAAAGGGAACCACTACATCAAATACAAAGCATACTACATCAACGCCCAGGAGAACTACCACCGGCTGGGCGGGTTTAATGGGTAAAGCCACTGCGTGGCTGTTTGGGTAAAGCCACTGCGTGGCTGTTAGGGAGTTAGGGAGTTAGGGGGGGTAGGAAAATCTTACATGAGGGGGCCTGTGCATGAGAGTGCGCAGGTTTTTTGTTTCCTGGAAATGCCGTTCTCCAAGGGTAAAAAAACAGGTGCCCTGCCGGAAATTAAGCAGGGCCCTGTCTGGCTCGCCGGAAAGATCTGCAGATCGGTTCCTTTAAGCATTGTAGGTGGAAGAGCTGGTCTCTCCCCCACGGCCGGTCCAGTTGGTATGGAAAAACGCTCCCCTGGGTTTGTCCACCCGCTCATAGGTATGGGCACCGAAGTAATCCCGCTGTGCCTGGAGCATGTTTGCCGGCAGGCGCTCCGAGCGGTAGCCGTCGAAATAGTTGAGCGCGGTGGTGAATGCCGGAACCGGGATCCCGTTGGACAGGGCGGTGGCAACCACCCTCCTCCAGCCTGCCTGGGCTGCTTCCACCTTCTTTTTGAAAAAGGGATCAAGCAACAGGTTGGGCAGGTCATTGTTGTGGTCGAATGCTTCCTTGATCCGTGCCAGGAATGCGGAACGAATGATGCAGCCCCCGCGCCAGAGCAGGGCGATCCCCCCGTAATTCAGTTCCCAGTCGTATTCCTTTGCCGCTTCCCGCATCAGGGTGTATCCCTGTGCATAGGAGACGATCTTGGAGGCATACAGCGCCTGTTCGATGTCCCTGATAAATGCCTTTTTGTCCCCTTTAAATGCGGGTTCCGGGCCTTTCAGGATCCTGGAGGCCTGCACCCGCTCTTCTTTCAGTGCCGAGAGGCACCGTGCAAAGACAGCCTCACCGATCAGCGTGAGGGGGATGCCCAGATTCAGCGCCTCTATTCCCGTCCATTTCCCGGTCCCCTTCTGTCCGGCCGTGTCCAGGATCTTCTCCAGCAGCGGTTCCCCGTCTTCATCCCTGAATGCAAGGATGTCCCGGGTGATCTCGATCAGGTAGCTGTCCAGGTCGCCTGTGTTCCATTCCCTGAATACGTCATGCATCTCCTCATGGGTCATCCCCAGCAGGTTTTTCATCAGGTTGTAAGCCTCGCTGATCAGCTGCATATCCCCGTATTCGATCCCGTTGTGGACCATCTTGACAAAGTGCCCGGCACCATTGGCCCCGACCCAGTCACAGCAGGGTGTTCCATCCTCCACCTTCGCGGCGACGGACTGGAAGATCTCTTTCACGTGGGGCCATGCAGCGGCCGAGCCTCCCGGCATGATGGAGGGGCCCAGCAGCGCGCCTTCTTCCCCTCCGGAAACCCCGGTCCCGATATACAGCAATCTTTTACCCTCCACATACCCCGTCCGCCTGATGGTGTCGGGAAAATGGGAGTTGCCCCCGTCAATGATGATATCCCCTTCTTCCAGCTGGGGAATCAGCATTTCAATGAAATCATCCACCGGTTTTCCTGCCTTCACGAGCAGCATCACTTTTCTGGGCCGTTCCAGGGAGGCGATGAATTCCTCCACCGAATGCGCCCCGATGAATTTTTTCCCTTTCCCCCTCCCCTCCATGAAGCGGTCCACTTTTTCAACCGTCCGGTTGTAAACCGCCACCGTGTAGCCTTTGCTTTCCATGTTCAATACAAGGTTCTCACCCATCACGGCGAGTCCGATCAGTCCAATGTCAGCTTTCGTTTTCATTTACATAATTGGTTTTTTGTTTGGTATTTATATGATTTTTTTTGCAATTATTCCTGTATCACATTGAATCCCAGGTCTCTGAACATTCGAACGGACCCGGAGGTTCCTCCCCGGAGCCGGAGCGTCCAGGCAGGGGGTTCCCTGCGCGGCGGATAGGTCCCCCGGAGCATTTCGAAGGCACCCGGATCTTCCCTCAGTCGCCTGTCATCCCCGGTTACATCGTACGTCTGACTGTACACCTCCCACAAAAGCGTTCCGATGTCCTTTCCGGATGCATCTGCCCGGATCCCGGATGAATCAGGAGGCGGAATGTGCGGGGGCGACCACCGGTCCAGTCCCAGCTGAAAGAAGCGGCTCACCGCCCTTACCGCCATGGTCGTTCCCCCGGCCTTGCCATCCAGTGAATATCCGGCAATATGAGGTGTCCCGAGTGTGATCACATCCAGCAAGTCCCTGTTGATGGCCGGTTCGCCGGCAAACACATCCAGAACTGCTCCTGCAAGCCACCCCTTCCGGATCCCCTCCAGGAGTGAGGACTCGTCGACCACCTCACCCCGGGAGGTATTGATCAGGATGGTTCCCTTTCTGACCCGTTCCATAAAACGCCGGTCAGCCATCCCCGCGGTGTTGTCCCTGCCTCCCCTGTTCAGGGGCACATGCAGGGTGATGATATCAGCCTCTTCCAGGAGCCGGTCCAGTCCGGTGAATAGCGCTCCCCCTTCGGCACGCTGCCTGGGGGGATCGTTCAACAGCACGTTCATTCCCATAGATTCTGCAGCCCCTGCCACCAGGCTTCCCACATGGCCCACTCCCACCACACCCAGGGTCCGGTCTCCCAGGTCAAACCCCATCCTGAGCGCCAGGTGGAGAAGCACCGACACCATGTACTGCTGCACGGAGGATGCATTGCAGCCCGGTGCACTGGTCCACCTGATCCCTTCCTTCCGGCAATATTCCGTGTCGATGTGATCAAAACCGATGGTAGCCGAGGCGATCATCCTTATACCGGTATGCTCCAGGAGAGCCCGGTCGCAGCGGGTCCGCGTCCTTGTGATCAGGCATTCCGCATCTTTCAGATCAGGCTGTCTGATTTCGCTTCCCGGAAGGTACGACATACTCGCCGCTTCTTCAAGAGCGCCCCTCAGGAACGGGATCCGGTCATCGGCCACGATCCGGATCATCCGCGGACAAATTTTTCCTTCCAGGACCAGAGTCCCAGGGCAGGGTTGGACACGAAATAAATCTCCTCCCCGTCTGCCAGCCGGTTATATCCCTCCTTCAGGTTTATGGGGTCGTACCGGGATATCATTTCGCCAAGGTCCGCATACTGGTAATTCACCGATACAATCTCTTCCTTTGAGAGGTGTCCCGGGCAATAGGTGACCCTGAACCTCCCTTCCGAGGAACCATGGATCAGGTGTGCCGCGGCACTCAGGTTCTGCCTCAGTTCTTCATGATGTTCCACCGCATCCAGGATCTCAGGTGTGGTTTTGTACCCGTATTTCCTGATCAGCCGGTCAATCTCCCTGTCCTCCCCGAATTCCTTGAGCCCGGGTGCCAGCACCACCAATTCTCCCCCTCCCGCGATCGCCATCCGGGTCCTGTAAATGCTCTTGTTCCCGAGCCAGGTGCTTCTGAATTCTTCCGGCTCAAGGTACACCACGATCTTTTCAAGGGGTTTGTCCAGCATCACGAAATTTACCTCCAGGGAGAGTTCAGACGCCCTGAGGAAACACTCCGCATCGTCCCCGATAAACAGACCCCGGACCACCAGACGGCCCGACCGGTCCCTGCCCACGACGGTCAGGACATACATCAGCGGCAGATCGGACGTAAAATGTCCGGAGGCATAATTGAGCACTTTTCTCACAGGCGTGTCGGCCCGTCCCATGATCCGTTCCAGTCCGTATGCAGCCCCGAGGAAATGACTCTTGTTGATCCCCTCAGGCCCCCCGGTCCCCACGAAGATGTTCTTGTTGTAGTTTGCCATTCCGGCCACTTCGTGGGGGACCACCTGGCCGACGGACACGATCAAGTCATGCCCCCCCTTTACAATCATGGTATTCAGCTGTGCGGGCCAGCTGTAGGAGACCATACCCTCCGATACCTCTTTCAGGAAACTTCCCGGCACCTCCCCCACGGTGACCACATCATTCCTCCAGTCATGCACCCGGAACAGGGTTACCGGCACATCCGAAAACATTCTACGGATCTCTGGTTCGGTCATGGGTTCGTGGGTGCCGATGGCGGGCAGGATGTCGGTGAGCCTGTCTCCGTAGTATTCATGGATAAACCGTGTGATCACCCCCGCCCTGCTGTAAAATCTGGTGATATCCGGCGGGATGGCGAGCACCCTGTTCCGGCTGCCCGCTTTGTCAAGAGCCCGGAATAATCCGTCCCTGATCTCTCCGTCGGTCAGGACCACATCGGGCCCGCCCTTTTCAAAATAGATCATCTGTACACTGTTTTGGTAAGCTTACATGGTTACTATCCACAGCCTTCAATCCCCTATACTCCTCCGAATGCGCTGTATCCTCCGTCCACCGGGATGCATATTCCGGTGATGAACCGGCTCAAATCCGAAAGCAGGTAGAGGACGGTCCCGTTCAGATCGTCAGGATCCCCGAACACCCCCATGGGTGTACTGGTGATGATCTTTTCGCCCCGGGGGGTCAGTTTGCCGGTTTTCTCGTCCAGCAACAGGAACCTGTTCTGACTGGTCAGGAAGAAACCGGGAGCAATCGCGTTTACCCGCACGCCAACCTTTGCAAAATGCACCGCCAGCCACTGGGTGAAATTGTTAATGGATGCTTTTGCAGCCGAATATGCCGGGATCTTCGTCAGCGGTCTGAAGGCGTTCATGGAAGAGATATTCAGCACCACCCCACTCTGCCTGGTGGCCATCTCCCGGGTGAATACAAGGGTTGGCAGCAGCGTTCCCGTGAAATTCAGGTCAAACACCTTGCGGAATCCATCCAGCTCAAGTCCGAAAAATCCTTCGTCCAGCCTGTTCAGGTCTTCCTCGGTGATCTGCTCCAGTTTCGTGGTGGCCCTGGGCGAATTTCCGCCTGCACCGTTGATCAACATGTCCACCCTGCCCGCCTCCTGGTGTATCTTTTCCTGAACCGCCTCTAGAGATGCCTTGTCCAATACATCGGCTTTGTATCCGTAAGCGCGTACGCCGGTCTCTGAGCGGATCTCTTCCGCAAGGCGGGAGGCTGCTTCTTCGTTGATATCCAGGATGACAATGACCACTCCTGCCGAGGCCAGTCCCCGCGCAATGGATGATCCAAGCACACCCCCGCCGCCTGTGATCACACAGATCTTGTCTTTCAGGTCTTCGAATGATAATTGTTGCATGTCAGTGTTGTGATTTGGGTTCGTAAAATGCCAGGTTTTCCCTGGTAATAATATCGATGGGAAGTAATTGCTTCCTCTCGGGTTCCCGGTTAAAGGCAACCAGGTTAAACAACGATGTAAGTCCCCTGAATGCCTGTTCTTCGGGCCTCTGTGAAATCAGAAAATCGATGTAATCCCTTTTCAGGTATTCGATACTCTCGGGGAGCAGGTCGTATCCCACCAGCCGGATGTTCATGGTGCCGCGGGAGGCCAGGTACCCGGCAACCAGGTGGACCCGGGAATTGGTCACAAAGATCCCCGCAATATCATACCTTGCAAAGGCCTCCTCCAGCCGCTGCTCCAGCTCTTGATCACCGGCTCCGTTCAGATCGATGGTGAGCAGATGGTCCGGCCGGCCGCCGTGCTCCTCAAAAAAACTTCTTAATCCTTTTTCACGCTGGATGATATGGGCATAGTGATCCTTCCGTGCGGAAAGGTTCACGATGAGCACATCCTTCCCGGGCAGCATCCCGTAATGGATGAGCCTGGCCGCCACCATTCCGCTGTGAAATGCATCCTGACCCACGAAACTCCTGACGGACGGAGCCTCCAGCATGGAATTGAAAAGGACCACCGGCAGATTCAGCTGGCCGCACCGCTCCAGGAATTCCACCGACTCCTTCTGAAAAACGGGAGCGAACAGGACCCCGTGCAGGTTTTCATAAGGAAATCCATTCACCAGCTTCAGGAAATCTTTCCGGTCGATCTGGTCGAAATTAAAATACTCCACCTGGAGGTGATAATGGGACAGTTCCTCAAGGACCCGGTCGATCCCCTTCCGGGGCAGTTTCCAGAAAACGTGTTCGTTCACGATTTTCGGCATTACCACCGCAAGGCGGATTTCCCGCTTCAAAGCCAGTGAACTGGCCATAAAATCAGGCTTGTAGTTGTATTCGCGCAGCAATTTCTGGATCTTCTCGCGGGTCGCATCGGACACTTCGCCCCGGTTATGGATCACCCGGTCCACCGTCCCGATGGATACCCGGGCAATTTCAGCAATATCCTTGATCCTGATTCTGCGCATAATAATTTATTATGAGACGCTTACGCAAAATTTCCGAAACACATAAAGTGGTTCATCTCCACCAAAATTAATGAAAATATTTTGTAAAAGAGAAGAGAATTGCCTATTTTCGTGTTCGTACACGGAAACAATCAGATAATCTTCAGATTCATGAAACTTGAAAAGTATTCTTTCGGGATTGGCGACAGGTTCGCACAACAGGGTGATGCACAGCTCAGTGCCATCATGAAAGCCGCTGAAAAAGGATTAAAGATCGTTCCGGTCTGGAACAAATCCAACCGCGAACACCAGAACATCCATTCTTCCCCTTCGGACACCAGGAAGGAAGCCGATGATGCGGTGCGGAAACTGGGCTGGGAGAATTCCTACTACGTGGATGCGGACCACATCAACCTGGACACGGTGGACCGCTTTCTTCCCCACTCCGATTTTTTTACCCTGGACGTGGCTGGATATCTGGGTAAGGAAGTACCCGCAGAAGAGTTGAAAAGGTTCCTGGACGCCGCGGGAGGGATGACGGGTAAGCTGCAGATCCCGGGGATCAGCGAGCCATTTCATATTTCCTTGGACATCCTGAAAAAGATTGCCGGGACTTTTCTCGGGGCGGTGAAGGAGGCATCGGCCATCTACAAACACATCGCATCCAGAAAAGGCGCTGACCATTTTGTGGCGGAGATCTCCATGGACGAAGTTGATGAGCCGCAGACACCCGTGGAACTTTTCTTCATCCTGATGATGATCAGCCACTTTGATATTCCCGTACAGACGATCGCACCCAAATTCACGGGAAGGTTCAACAAAGGAGTGGATTACGTGGGGGATGTGGTGCAGTTCCGGAAAGAGTTCGAACAGGACCTGCTCGTCATCGACCACGCCGTCAATTCCTTCGGACTCCCCGAGAACCTGAAGCTGAGCGTGCACTCGGGCAGCGACAAATTCACCATTTATCCGGTCATGGGGGAACTGATCCGGAAACATGACAAAGGGATCCATGTGAAAACAGCGGGCACGACCTGGCTGGAAGAGGTGATCGGACTGTCTCTGTCGGGAGATGATGCACTTCAGATGGCAAGGACCATCTACGCCCGGGCGTTCGAAAGGCGGGAGGAGCTTTGCGCACCCTATGCCACTGTGATCGATATTGATCCGGACACCCTTCCAAGTCCGGACGAGGTCAACGGATGGAGCGGTGAGAAATTTGCCGGAACCCTGCGGCACGTGCCGGACCATCCCGATTACAATCCGGGATTCCGGCAGCTGATCCACGTGGGATACAAAGTAGCCGCCGATATGGGCGAACAGTACCTCTCCATGGTAAGGAAATACAGCCGGGTGGTCGGTGATCAGGTAGAAACCAACCTTTTCGACCGGCATATCAGCCGGCTGTTCGGGATCTGATCCCCCGGACCGGGACAATCCCTGTGCATTGAACTGAGAACATCTAATACTCAATCGAATGAAAAAATTTTTGGACCAGGACTTCCTGCTTGAAAATGAAACGGCCCGCAGGCTCTATCATGAGTGTGCCAGCAGGATGCCGATCATTGATTACCATTGCCACCTGGATCCCGGACAGATCGCCGGGGATGTGAATTTTAAGAACCTGACCCGGATCTGGCTGGCGGGAGATCATTACAAGTGGCGGGCCATGCGGGCAAACGGAGTGGACGAGCAGTACTGCACGGGCGATGCGCCGGACAGGGAAAAATTCATGAAATGGGCAGAGACCGTACCGGATACCATCCGCAATCCACTCTATCACTGGACACACCTGGAGCTGCAGCGGTATTTCGGGATCTCCGATCTGCTCCATCCCGGATCGGCGGAAGGGATCTACCGGCAGGCAAACGAACTGCTGGCCACAAAGGAGTTCAGCGTCAGGAAGCTCATCCGGAAAATGAATGTGGAGGTGATCTGCACCACGGATGACCCGGTGGATACCCTGGAACACCACCGGAAGATCCGCGAGGACGGATTCGAGACCCTGGTCCTGCCCGCCTGGCGCGCCGACAAAGCACTGGCGGTGGAGGATCCCGACCGATACAACCAGTACCTTGAAAAGCTTGAAGCCGCCTCGGGCATCTCCATATCCACCTACATGGATTTGCTCACTGCCCTGAGCAACAGGCATGACTTTTTCAATGAAATGGGATGCAGGGTCTCGGACCACGGTATGGAGACCTTCCATGCAGATGATTTTGATCACCAGGACATCGAAAGAATCTTTCTGAAAATCAGGAAAGGAAGGAAACCGAACAAGCAGGAAATAAGCCAGTTCAAATCAGCCATGCTGATCGAGCTGGCGGTCATGGACCATGAAAAGGACTGGGTCCAGCAGTTCCATGTGGGAGCGATCCGCAACAACAACACCCGGAGGTTCCACCAACTGGGCCCGGATACAGGGTTTGACTCCATCGGGGATTTCAAAATGGCACGGACCCTGTCCAGGTTCCTGGACACGCTGGATCAGCGTGAGCAGCTGGCAAAAACCATCCTTTACAATCTCAATCCCGGCGACAATGCGTTGATGGTGACCATGGCCTGTAATTTCAACGACGGGATCACGCCGGGCAAGATGCAACATGGTTCCGGCTGGTGGTTTCTCGACCAGAAATATGGCATGACCGACCAGATCAACACCCTCTCCGCGCTCGGACTGCTCAGCCGTTTCGTGGGTATGCTGACGGACTCAAGAAGTTTCCTCTCCTATCCCAGGCATGAATATTTCAGGAGGATCCTCTGCAACCTGGTGGGAACGGATGTGGAAAAGGGAGAGATCCCCGATGATCCCGCGATGCTGGAAAACCTGATCAGCAATGTGTGTTACCACAATGCGAAAAATTACTTCGGGTTTTGACCGGGTCCGGTAGCTGGTTCATGAGGATATATTCGTATTTTAGCCGCGGAACAGACCATTTGATCCGTGCGAGCAACCATTCTCATTGCGATTCTTGCCTGCTTTCTGCAGCCCGTGTTTTCCCAGGGCATCCGCGGGGAAATCCGGGACCAGCAGGGCGAACCTGTTCCCTATGCGGCCATCTACATCAGGGAACTGACCCGGGGCACCACCTGTAACGCCCTGGGATCATTCAGCCTTCCGCTTCCTCCGGGCCGGTACACGATCTATTTCAGGAGCCTGGGGTATACCGAGGTGGCCCGCACGGTCACCCTGGAAGAGGATTACCTGGAACTTCAGATTGAGCTTCCCCCCAGAACCTACATGATCCCGGAGGTGAGGATCAGTGCCAGCGGGGAGGATCCGGCCTACTGGATCATGAGAAAGGCCATCGGGCTTGCCAGTTACCACCTGAATGAAGTAGGCGGATACCAGGCGGAGATCTATATCAAGGGAACCGCATATTTCGAAAGCTTTCCCAGGGCCATTGCGCGAAGGATCGAGGTGGGCGATATCAGGGTGAAGGAAGACCAGGTCTATCTGCTGGAATCAATGAACCAGGTGACCTATACCGCGCCGGATAAATATGAGATGAAGGTGCTCGCCTCCCAGAACACCATCCCCGGGTACACCCAGAATGTGAATCCCATGGATTACATCAATGCGAGCCTTTACCAGGAAAAGATCCAGACCTTCGTCTCCCCGCTTACCCGGAATGCATTCTTTTACTATCATTTTCATTTCGAAGGAACCTTTGTGGAGGGGCCCCACGTGATCAATAAGATCAGGGTTACCCCGAAACGAAGCAGCCAGCAGTTGTGCAAGGGATACCTTTACATCGTGGAGGATCTCTGGTGCCTGCACTCCTCCGACCTGCAGATAAGCACCATCGCGGGCACCCTATACCTGGAGCAGCTCTATGCCAATGTGATCATGGATGCCTGGCTGCCCGTGAACCATAAGATCAGAGCCGATGTGGAGATTGCAGGTGTGAAAGGGGAAATTACCTATGTCTCTTCGCTGGAGTATTCCGATGTGTCCCTCAATCCAAACCTGCCCGAGGTCTACTTTTCCCCGACGGAAGATCCGGGGGAAGAAGCCCGGAAGGAACAGCAGCCTTCTGAGGAGCAGAAAAAGATCATGGAGCTTCTGGAGAAGGAGGAACTGACCGACCGGGACGTGGCCCGGTTATCCAGGCTGATGGAGAAGGAAGCGGAACAATCAGACACCGGGGAGGAACAGGACCTGAACCAGACGGGAACCACATTCACCGTGGCGGAAAATGCCGTCAAGAACGATTCCCTCTTCTGGAACCGGGTGCGGCCCATCCCCCTGACCCCGATGGAACAGATGCAAATGAGAGAGCGGGACTCAATCATCGGGATCACCCGGAAAGCAGCTGCATCAGACAGCGTACGGAATGTCCCCCGGAGAGCACGTCCGCTCAGGGGACTGTTCCTGGGCAGGACGTACAGGGCGGATTTCGGGCGGTTCCGGTTTACCCACGGGGGACTGGCCGATCTGGAGATGCTGGGGTACAATACGGTGGACGGGATCCACTACGGGCAGGATTTCAGGCTCTACTGGAAACCCGACAGTCTCCATACGCTCAGGTCGCGTCTGGCGGCGGGATACGCATTTCACCGCCGCGCCCCGATGGTCACCTGGAACTCCGATCTGCTCTACGCTCCCATGAGAAGAGGGAAAATCGCCCTCTACCTGAACTACACCTCGTCCGACTTTCACGCCGCATCGGGGATCCCGGCGCGCACGAACCTGGTCTATACGCTGTTCCTGAGGGAGAATCATCTGAAAAAATACGAGCAGATCGACGCCACCCTGTATAACCGCATTGATCTTGCGAACGGACTGGTACTCACCACCGAGGTCACCGGCGGGATCCAGGAACCGCTGACGAACCACAGCGATTTCTCCATCTTTTTCACCCGCAAAAAGGATTTCACGGAGAATCTGCCGGCCGGGATCCAGCCCGGAGATCCGGCCCTGGAGCGAAGGAAGAAAATGACCGCCGCGATCCGGCTCGACTTTACACCCCGGCATTATTTCGTGGTGAGAAATGCCAGGAAGGCCATGGAGGATTCCCGTTGGCCCACCTTCTCGCTCTTTTACAAAACGGGGATCCCGATGCAGGAAAACGGATGGTCCCATTTCAGCATGCTGGAATTCGGGGTGGAACATTCCGCCGGGGTAGGACTCCTCTCGGAGCTGGACTGGCATGTGAACGCTGGCTATTTCCCGGCCGCAGGGTCCCTGCATTTTTCGGATTTCAGGCACTTTAAATCAGACCCGCTGGCAGTCGACATGGCCGGTTTTGACAGGGCGTTGATGCTGACGGACTATTATGAAGCAAGTACGGATGAGTGGTGGGTGAATGCGGATGTGACCCTCACCTCTTCTTACCTGCTTCTGAAGTTCCTTCCCTGGTTCAGCGAAAGATTGTGGAAGGAATCCATCGGGATCGGCTACCTCCTTACCCCGGCCATCCCTCATTACCTGCAGGTCGGATACAGCCTCGAGGAGATCTTTTTCATGGCGGACCTGGGAATTTATGCCGCATTCCAGGATTTCTCATGGAAGGGATTCGGCGTCAGGGTCAACTTCCGTTTCTGAACATGGCCGGCTCTACATGCATACGCATCCTGCTCTGCCTGATGTGCCTGGTTTTTTCGCCGGTCTCCCCGGGAGCCATGCTCGCTGCACAGGAAAAAGCGACAGACGGCTGGATCGAGGATATCGATCTGCTCGGCATGGCGCTTGAGGAAAAACACCCGGATCTTTACCACCGGATGGATCCGCCTGCATTCCGCCGGGAACTTGCCACCGTGGCAGCACACACCGGGGACCGGTCCCTCTTCGGTCTGGCCGTTCGGCTCCAGCAGGCGGTGGCAGGGCTGGGAGATGCGCATACAGCAGTCAACTATCATTTTCTCATCAACAAGGAAAATATTCTTCCGCTGGAGTTTTTCTGGTTCGAGGAGGGGATCATCGTCATGAAGACCGCCCGGACCTGCTCCCGGATAATGGGGAAAAAACTGGTTTCCGTCAACGGTTTTCCCGTTGAACAGGTGATCGATTCCCTGGCCACCCTTCTGGTCTCTCAAAACCCATCCCTCATCAAAGCTGAAACAGTCAGAATGATCCCCTGGGCGCAGCTCCTGCAGCACTTTGGCTTTGCCGGAGAAGATGGGGTCACCATGGATTTCGGGGACGCGGGCGTGCAGGGGGAGCGGGTCCACTTTCCGCTGCCTGTGCCGGAGGACCATTCCGTTGCGGTGGAGCCGGATTCCGTTCCCGAAGGCTGGAAAGAGAGGAAAGCATATTTCAGGGACCGCTACTTTCCGGGCGAAAATCTTTACTACATTCAATACAACCATTGCTGGAGCAGGGAGGTGGAGGAGAAACACGGTTCCGGAGCCGGTGCACTTTTCATGCCGTCGTTCCGGGAATTTGAAAAGCGTGTGTTCCGCCATCTCCGGAGGGAGGAAATCGACAGGCTGGTGATTGACCTCCGGTTCAACGGGGGCGGCGAGGGATCCCAGGGCAGCGCCTTCATTGAAAAACTGAGCCGGTCTAAATTCAACGGGAAAGGAAAGATCTGCGTGATCCAGGGCAGGAATACCTCGTCGACGGGGTTGATCCACCTGGACGAACTGCGACGGAAGACCGATGCGGTGACCGTGGGGGAACCCACCGGGGGACGTCCGAATCATTTCGGGGAGGTCCGGAGGTTCGTGCTGCCTGAAACAGGACTGGTGGTCAATTATCCCACCTGTTACCACCGGCTGGCGGAGGGGGATCCGCCCACCATCCGGCCCGACATAGAGGTGCCTCTTTGTTTCAGGGATTACATGAGCGGGATTGATGCTTTTCTGCAGGCAGCAAGGAAGCCTGGTGCCTATTCCTCCAGGGCCAGACCGCGCATGATCAGGTACTGGGCTGGCATGTAGGTAAGCATCACCCAGAAACCGCCCAGGGGGATCTCGCCATGGAACCGGTCCACCGCGATCAGGCTGTCAGATATGACAAACAGGAGGGATCCGATGAAGACCAGCAGGTAGCTTGCACGGTTCACCCTCCCCTTCCGGTTCAGCGCCATCATGGACATGCCGATCAGGGAAAGGGCGTAGAGGAGAATGACCGGCCGCATGATCCCCTCCAGTCCGGGTAACAGAAGCATGTAAATACCTGCCACATAAGCGATAAACAGCAATCCCACGAGGGGATGCTTCTGAAGATATCCCCTCTCCCCCGTTTCGCTGAAACGGATGAAAATATAGATATAACACAACTGGGCAAGGAAAAAGCCGCCCACTCCGGCATAGAAGAACAGCTCATTCCTCCCCGAAAACATCAGGAAATTGTCACCCACCCAGGAGAAAAAGAAAGCCAGCAGCACGGGAATGGTCAGGGACTTCTTTTTTCTGAACAGAAGAAAGAAGGCAGCCATCCAGGGCATGATCAGGGGCTTTACGGGATATTCCAGATATATCACATCCGTGATTCGGCCGGTCAGCTCGACGATCACGATGATCAGCAGCAGCAGGTGGAGCAGCAAGGAAGTTCTGTTTTTCATGACAGGAAGGGTATGGACAGGTAAATATATGAAATCGGTTTCTTTTTTCCCGTTTTTGTGCAATCGATTGTACAGGATTTCTTATCTTTGCATACAGAGATGAAGAAGCAGCATGTGACCATCCATGACATCGCCCGGGAGCTGAACATCTCAGCTTCCACCGTCTCCCGCGCGCTTCAAAATCATCCGAGGATCAGCAAGGCCACGCGTGAAGCCGTGCAGCAGCTGGCGCTGAAATACAATTATCAGCCCAATGTGATGGCCTCTTCCCTCAGGAAGGGCAGGAGCAAAACGGTCGGGGTGATCGTTCCCAGGATCAACCGGAATTTTTTTGCCAACGTGATCGGGGGGATGGAAGAGGTGCTCACCTCTGCGGGCTACCACATGATCATCTGCCAGACCCTGGAGAAGGTCAACCATGAAATGTTCGCGCTGAGGACCCTGGTCAATGCACGCGTGGATGCGATCATCATGTCCATCTCCATGGAGACGAAAGACCACGAACACATCAGGATCCTGGTGGATAAAGGGATCCGGGTGTTCTTTTTCGACCGGATCTGTGAGGAGATCCGGGCGGGATCGGTAGCCATCGACGACCGGCTGGGAGCCTACCGGAGCGTCAGGCACCTGCTTGACCAGGGCTACCGGAACATCGTGCACGTGTCGGGAGCGGACCACATCAACATTTACAGGGCCAGGAAGGAAGGCTATCTGGAAGCCATGAGGGAAGCGGGGATCCATGTCAGGGATTCCTGGATCATTGAGGAGTCCCTCCTCCCCGAAGGGGGCAAAGCAGCCTTCCAGAGAGGCATGAAACTCGCTCCCAGGCCGGATGCATATTTCTGTGCGGGAGATTATGCCGCACTGGGGATCCTTCAGGCAGCGAGGAACCGGGGATTGAAAGTGCCGGATGACCTGGGAATCACCGGGTTTGCCAACGAGCCCTTCACCGAATTCACAGAGCCTTCCATGACCACCGTGGATCAGCGTGCGGGCGAGATGGGTGTAACGGTGGCCGACATGTTCCTGAAGGATGTGGACCGGTCAGATGAGATGCATCCCCTGGAGAAGGTTATGCTGAAGCCGGAGCTGATTATCCGGAAGAGTTCAATGTTAAACAAATAAAAACTATTGATTATGGCAATTCATTATGAAGTAAGACTTTCGCATCATCCGGAGGACACAAAACAGTACGGGACAGAAAAGACCCGGAAGGAATTCCTCGTGGAGAAACTGATGGTCGGCGGCGAGATCAACCTGGTCTATTCGCTGTACGACCGGTTTATCGTCGGCGGAGCTGTTCCCGGTAAGGAGACACTTGAACTGACTACGATCGATCCGCTGAAATCCGATCATTTCTGTGACCGCCGGGAACTGGGGATCATCAACGTGGGAGGGGATGCCGAAATCCGCGTGGACGGGGAGACATATCCCCTCGGATACAAGGATGCCCTCTATGTGGGGGCCGGCTCAAAAAAGATTGAGTTCGCGAGCAGGGACGAGACCAGGCCCGCACACCTGTACCTCAACTCGGCACCCGCACATCATGCCTACCCCACCAGGCGGATCACCCTGGCCGACGCCGAGGTGGTGGATCTGGGTGCCCCGGAGCAGTCCAATGCACGAAGGCTGAACAAATTGCTGGTGAATAGCCTGGTGGATACCTGCCAGCTGCAGATGGGGATGACCGAACTGAAAACGGGCAGTGTCTGGAACACGATGCCTCCCCATACACACACCCGGCGGATGGAGGCCTATTTCTATTTTGAGGTGCCGGAAGACCAGGCCATCTGCCACCTGATGGGAGAACCCGATGAAACCAGGCTCATCTGGCTGAAAAATGAACAGGCGGTCATCTCCCCGCCCTGGTCCATTCATGCAGCCGCGGGAACCAGCAACTACATCTTCATCTGGGGAATGGCCGGTGAGAACCTGGATTATGGCGACATGGACGTGGTCAAACCCTATGAACTCAGGTAAAAAGACCCACCCATGGACAGGTACGTATTAACCGGCGCTGAATCGGGCTGGCAGGAGATTGCGCCAGGCGCCAGGAGGAAACTGATCCACACCGACCGCCTGATGATGGTCATCGTGGAATTCACCGGGGGACCGGCAGAGGTGCCGGACCCGTTCCACGACCATCCCCACGAACAGGTTTCCTTCGTGGCCGAGGGCAGGCTCAGGCTCTTCATGAAAGGATACGGAGAGCAGGAACTGCGGGAGGGGGACATGTTCGCCGTCCCCTCCGGAATCCCCCACACCATCCAGACCCTGTCGCCCGTGGTAAGGCTCGTGGATTGCTTCACACCGCTGCGGCAGGATTTTTTAGAAACCAACAGAAAATAACAGAGACATGTCAGTAAAACTATTCGATCTAACTGGAAAACGGGCGCTGGTGACCGGCGGAACCCATGGCCTTGGAATGGCCATCGCCACCGGGCTGGCCGAAGCAGGCGCCACCATCATTGTGAACGACAGGTTTCCCGAAAAGCTGGAAACTGCCAGAAAGGAATACGGGGAAAAGGGCATCACGGTCCATCCCTATATCCTGGACGTCACCGATGAGGAGGCCGTGACCCATGCAATCCCCCGCATAGAAAAAGAAGTGGGTCCCATTGACATCCTGGTGAACAATGCCGGGATCATCAAGCGCATCCCCATCCTGGAAATGAAAGCGGACGAATTCCGGGAAGTCCTCGATGTGGACCTCACGGGACCATTCATCATGTCGAAGGTTGTGGCTGCCGGAATGATCAAACGGGGCCGGGGGAAGATCATCAACATGTGTTCCATGATGAGCGAACTGGGAAGGGACACCGTTTCCGCCTATGCCTCCGCAAAGGGAGGGCTGAAGATGCTCACGCGGAGCATGGCCACCGAATGGGCCAAATACAACATCCAGATCAACGGCATCGGTCCCGGTTACTTTGCCACGGCGCAGACTGCACCCATCCGGGTGGACGGGCATCCTTTCAATGACTTTATCATCAACCGGACCCCGGCGGGCCGGTGGGGCGACCCGGAAGATCTGGCCGGCACGGCCATCTTCCTCGCTTCCTCCGCCTCCGATTTCGTGAACGGAGTGGTGGTCTATGTGGATGGCGGGATCCTTGCCACCATAGGAAAACCCATGAATGAATGAATAAAACGACGCACATGAAAACGACAGCACTGATCATCACGGGAGCAACCCTTGCGCTGACAGCCTGCATGCAGGAACCCGAATTGAAACTCCTGGTGGAAAATCCGCTGGATGCGGCACGGAATGACGCCCGGATCCTCATTACCAGGAGTGAATTATCCGGGCACCTCTCCGCCATTCCCGCAAATTCCCTTCCGTTGCTCACAGACCGGCAGGGGATGCCTGTCCCCTGCCAGGCGGACGATGTGGACGGGGACGGGAGCTGGGACGAACTCTTTGCACTGACGGACCTGGAACCGGGTGAAACGAAAATCCTGACCCTGACCTTTAAAGATCCCGAAGAGTACCCTGCATTTGAAACCCGGACGAACATCAGGCTGGGGGCCAACCAGTCCGGGTATCCCGAGCTGCAAAGCGCAGAACGGCTGGAAGGAGTCAGCTATGACAACCATGCCCTCACCGAAGAGGCATACCAGATGGAAGGCCCCGCCTGGGAGAACGACCTTGTGGGATTCAGGAATTACCTGGACCAGCGAAACGGGATGGACATTTTCGGGAAACTCACCCCTGAAATGGTCCTCGACAGTGTGGGGATCGCTGGCAGGCAGAGTTATCATGAACCGGATTGGTGGGGAATGGATATCCTCAAGGTAAACACCAGCCTGGGAGCAGGTTCCATCGCCTGTATGTATAAGGACTCCCTGTACCGGGTGGGCGACAACGGAACGGGCGTGTACCGGCTGGTTTTCGAGGGTCCTGTGCGAAGCAGGATGAGCCTGGAATACAGTGACTGGACAGTGGAAGGCCTTTCAGTGCATGTGGATCACCGGATCGATATCGTTGCAGGCACCCGCTGCTACGAAAGCCTGGTCACTTACAGCGGGGTACAGGAGGAAATGGACCTGGTCCCGGGCATTGTCAACATGCACAGCGACGAACTTTTCGTAGAATCACTGAACAATGAGTACACCATGCTGATGACCCACGCCATTCAGGCGGAAGGCACCTCCCTGCTGGCCATGGCACTGGTCGTTCCTTCCGGGCTGCTGGTGGAGCACGGCGCCACCAGGGACGAGGGGGAGGGGATCACCCAGACCTACTATGCGAGACTGGATGCCTCCCGGGAACAGCCTGTCCCCTGCCGCTTCTATGCACTGTGGGAGAAGGAGGACCCGCGGTGGGCTTCCCCCGATGAGGTCATCGCCTACCTTAAAAAAGAAGCCGAATGCTGGTCGCATCCGGCCTCTGTTCAGTTCCAGGAGGACTGAGAATCATTTGTTGGTATCTCCCAGCACATTGTTCTGGTAGGTGATCCCGGTCAGTTCCGGATTTGCGTTGTTTGCCAGATAGATGCCGTACGCTCCTGAATGGGAGATCTCGCAGTTGGAAATGAGCGGTACATTTGCGGTGGAGTTCCTGACGATCACGTTACCGCTGTTGCTGCTGTAACCCCCGGCATAGGAGATCACGCAGTGGTCGAGGACCGAGCCGTTTCCTGTGCCGCTGTCAAACCAGATCCCGTCCCAGTCCCCGGGCGCTTCAAATCCTGCCAGGGCACCCGATGTGAAGGTGATCTGGTTTCCCGGTTCCCCGTCCGCCACCAGGACGCCGAATGTGCCGGACCGGTATCCCACATAGAGATCCGATCCTTCCGAGAACTTCACCGTGGTCCCGGGCTCGACGGTGAGCCTGGACCCCGTGGCGCTTCCGACATAGAGGGTCCCGTCAATGAGATACGGGATGTTTTGCCTGGACCAGGTGACGTCGGACTGTTCAAGGTTGTCTCCCTTGACCAGGATCGATGTCCCGGTTTCGAAGCTATTGCCCGGTCCGATCGTATGCACAAAGTTCCCGTAGATCTCGACGGGTACCGTCGCATTGTTCCCGAACGAGTTGTCCGAGAAACCGGTGAATGAAGCATCATTCCTGAGGGAGACCCCCTGGCTCTCGGATAGAGTGACCGAGCAATGGGTCATTGAAATGCGGGAACCGTCCACATGGATCATCCCGTAATTGCCGGAGTACCCGCCCCCATATGAAAAATCGCAGTAGGAAAGGGAGGAATTGTTCCCCGCTCCTTCATAGAAAGCCAGGTAATCCCAGTCGCCCGGAGATCTGGCTGCTTCCGGAGCGGACGAGGTGAACACGATGTGCTCCGACTCGGTACCCTCGGCTACAAGCCGTCCGAATTCGCTGCTGCCGTAACCCACGTGCAAGCCTGTTCCGCTGCCCATCCGGAGTTCCGTACCGGGCATCAGGGTGAGGGTTGTCCCGGTCGCAGACCCCACATACAGGTCGCCCCCCACCACATAAGGCACATTCAGTTTCTGCCAGGTGGCATCCTCCATTTCAACATCATCTCCTTCCACAAATACCCCCCTGTCCGTGTTGATCTGGTTCCCTTCACCGATGGTATGGACATAATTTCCGTACATGTTGACGGGATGGGTTGCAATGTCCGACAGGGTATTTCCGGTGAAGGACCGGAACCAGCCGTCACTGGTCAGGCCGATCCCGACCGTGGAAGAATGCCTGACGGTACAATTGTCGATGGATACGGAGGTGCCGTCAATGTAGATTTCCCCGTATTTCTGATTGTATCCCCCGCCGTATTCCACAATGCAGTACTGCATCGAAGAGGTGGCAGAAGCTCCTGCATAGAAACCGATGAAATCCCAGTCACCGGGCGATTTGTTGGTTGCCGCAGAAGTAAAGGTGATCGGTTTCTCCGCGGTTCCGTCGGCGATCAGCACCGCCCCCGCGGAATTGCTGCTGTTTCCGATATAAAGCCCCCTTCCGGCGGCGAAGCGGATCACCGCACCGGGTTCGATGGTCAGGATGGCACCGCTTACCGAGACGTCCGAGGTGATCAGGTGTGTCCCTTCCGGCCAGGTCTCGTCCTCCGTGATGTTCCCCGAATGCTCATATACTTCCGGGGCCGTCACGGTCACTGAAACACTTGCCTGGTCGGTGTCCCCTTCCATGGTGGTTACGGTAAGTGTCACCGTATAAGTCCCCGCTGCCTGGTAAGTATGCTGTGGATTTTCCTCCTGGGAGGTCCCACCGTCTCCGAAATCCCACGAGTACGATCCGGCATTCTCGGAGCAGAACGTAGTGAAAATTGCCGGTACCCCGGCAACGATTGCTTCCGGTGGTGTAAAACAGGCCTCCGGTGCATCCGGGTCAATTTTACTGCAGGAGGATCCCAGAAGGGCAACCATCAATACTGCTGAAAAAATACTGGATATTTTTTTTTGTTTCATACCTAAATTATTGTTAAACAATGTCCGCAATGTTATATAAATATTTGTAGATCTCTTTTTCTTTTATATTTTTTAACAAACGACAATTCTCTTTGATCAGTGCCTTCCTCTTTTGATATAATGACCATTCCCGGATAATAATTTATATTTTATCTTTGGCAAATTATCTTTAGATTTGGAGGTGCAATCGATTGTGCAATCGGAAATGAAAAGAATTGACGTGGCTTTAAAGATGAGGGACATAGGTGCTGTTCCCCTCTACTACCATCCGGATATTGATACCTGCAAAAAAGTGATTTCTGCCTGTTACCGGGGAGGGATGACCATTTTTGAATTCACCAACCGGGGCGAACAGGCCCACGAAACGTTCTCAGAACTGGTCAAATGGGGAAAGCAGCATATGCCTGATCTTTTAATGGGGGTCGGTTCGGTGGTCGATGCCGGTACAAGTTCGCTCTATATTCAGCTGGGAGCAAAGTTCGTCGTCTCCCCCCTGCTGAACGAAGAGATGGGCAGGGTCTGCAACCGAAGGAAAATCCTCTGGATCCCCGGTTGCGCCACAGCAACGGAGATCAGCAGAGCCGAGGAAGCAGGAGCGGAGATCATCAAGATATTTCCCGGACCCACCGTGGGAGGACCCGCATTCATCAAAGCATACCTGGGACCCTGTCCCTGGTCCAATCTGATGCCTTCGGGAGGGGTTTCACCCACCAGGGAAAATCTTACGGAATGGTTCGATGCCGGGGCTTTCGCGGTGGGAATGGGCTCCCAGTTGATCACAAAGGATATTGTTAAGAAGGGATTGTACAATGATCTTTCTGAAGTTGCCGCGAAATCAATAGAAATTATAAAGAATCTGAAGCAGTAATCTTTCACCAAAAACTAACGGAGATGGCAGAAGTGTTCAATAAAATAAATGCGAAAGTAGGGAACTACAGATGGACAATCTGTTCACTGATCTTCCTGGCAACCACAATTAATTACCTGGACAGGCAGGTCATAGGGATTCTTAAGCCCATTCTGAAAGACGACCTCGGGATCGGAGAGCTTGAATACAGTTATATCGTAATGGCGTTTCAGTTCGCATACGCCATTGGGATGCTCCTGGCAGGAAGGGTCATTGATAAGGTTGGTACAAAAATAGGCTATGCGCTTTCCCTGATCCTCTGGAGCCTTGCCGCAATGGCACATGCGCTTGCCAGGGGTCCGTTTGGATTTGGCGTAGCCCGTGCAGCACTTGGATTGGGGGAATCCGGGAACTTTCCGGCTGCGGTCAAGGCAACAGCCGAATGGTTCCCAAAAAAGGAACGTGCACTTGCGCTCGGTATCTTTAATTCCGGCACGAATGTGGGCGCGATCATCGCCCCGCTTGTTGTACCATGGCTGGTCCGGATATCCGGCTGGCAGTTAGCATTTATTGCCACCGGTGCGGTAGGATTGACATGGCTTATTTTCTGGTTTATTTATTATGAAGTCCCCGAAAAGCAGAAAAGACTACGCCAGCCTGAACTGGAATACATCTTAAGTGATAAAGAGGATGTAAAAACTGAGCGCGTGCCATGGGGCAAACTATTCAAATACCGGCAGACCTGGGCATTTGTGGTTGGAAAATTTCTTACAGATCCGATCTGGTGGTTCTATCTTTTCTGGATTCCCGGCTGGCTGGCCGATGTACGCGGACTTGACATCAAAGGAGGCGGATTTGGATTGCCACTTGTGGTTATTTATTCGGCAACGACGGTCGGCAGCGTTTTCGGCGGATGGCTGTCAGGCTTCATGATCAACAAGGGAATGGCGGTTTATAATGCCCGCCGTTATGCGATGCTGCTGTTTGCATTTCTTGTGGTTCCCATTGTTTTTGCACAGACAGGAGGGATAGGGCTCTGGCCGGCGATTGCACTGATAAGTCTGGCAGCAGCCTCGCATCAGGCCTGGTCGGCAAATCTTTTCACAACTGTGTCTGATATGTTTCCTAAAAGAGCCGTCGCTTCCGTTACCGGGATCGGTGGCATGGCGGGAGCTGTGGGAGGAATTCTGATCGCCAGTTTTGCAGGAACCATCCTGGACTACTGGGAAAAGCAAGGAAATATTGACGGAGGCTATGCGACTCTTTTCGTAGTAGCCGGGTCTGCATACATTATTGCCTGGGTTCTCTTTAACCTGATCGCAGGGAAAATGAAGGTTGTCAAACTTGACGAATAAGGAAAAGTTTGCGCATTTGATTCCCCCTGCAGCAAGCTGCGAGAAACCGGACTGGATTACCAGGAAATATTTTATTATTTTTAGGATCCGTATATGGCAGGTGAATCTTCCTGCTGAATGAGTATACCCATGCATATAACCCTGACCGGTGCATTTGCTCACTGGCTTCCCTGGGCGCTGACAGCCCTCGCAGTGGCCGGTTTCCTGTTCCTGGCCGTCATTATTGGGCGGCAGTACCACATATTCAGGCAATATGAAAATAAGCATTTCTTCAGGTCCATCAAACAGATCAAACTGCTCTACACACTGATCGACAGCATGCCGGACTGGATTTATGTCAAAGACAGGAAGAGCCGTTTTATCCTGGCAAACAAGCACCTGGCTGCATCCCACGGAATCAGGAACCCGGGTGAAATTGTCGGGAAAACCGATTTTGACTATTACCCTGAACCCATAGCCAATGCTTTTTACTCAGATGAACAGGACATTATGAGCAGTGGGGAACGCATTGTGAACAAGGAAGAATACCTCGCCGGAAGGAAGGAAGGCGGAGTGGTGCTTTCCACCACGAAGATCCCCGTCAGGAACCGGAGGGGACAGGTGATGGGGATCGTGGGAATCGGCAGGGATATCACCAGGCAGAAGCATGTGGAGGAGCGCCTGAAGCAATTATCTCAGGTGGCAAGCGCCACGGAAAACGTGGTCATCATCATGGATGGGGAGGGTAATTTTGAGTGGGTGAACCGGGGATTCGAGGAGAAATATGGCTGCACACTTGATGCATTCATCCGGAAAAACGGCCGAAACATCAGGGACAGCTCTTCCAACGAAAATATCAGCGGGATCCTGAATGAAATCATTCTGACGGGGAAATCTCAGTCTTACAGTTCCCGTTCAAGGGACCGGTTCGGAAACGATGTCTGGTACCAGACCAACCTCACCCCTGTCATCAATGACCAGGGGAAAGTTAGCTCCCTTGTCCTGATTGATTCTGACATCACAGGTCTTAGGAAAGCAGACCTGCAGATCAAACAGCAGAAATATGAACTGGAAGCCCAGCGCGACCAGCTGAGAAAACTGAATGCGAGAAAGGACAGGCTTTTTTCGATCATCGCCCATGACCTGAAAAACCCGTTCCAATCCATCATCGGGTTCTCCGAATTATTGAAGAGCGGACATCAGCGGATGGATCAGGAACAGGTCAGTGAATACCTGGAACTCATTCACGATTCATCCGCCTCCGCGTACGAACTTCTTTTTAACCTGCTTGAATGGGCCAGGGCACAGACCGGCGCCATCAGGGTCAATCCCGGCCTGGTACGCATCAGGGACCTGCTCCCCGAGATCATTGATCTCAATGCCCTGCACATGAAAAAGAAACAGATCCGGGCTGAAGATCTTGTGGACAGCAGGATCGTGGCATATGCCGACAGGAATATGATCCACACTGTTCTCCGGAACCTGACCAGCAATGCCGTGAAATATACCTCACCAGGGGGTAAGATCACATTCACCGCCTCGGATAATAAAGGGGTTGTGGAGGTCGGTGTGACAGATACCGGCGTAGGCATCTCCGAGGAAAAGATCAAGACCCTTTTCTCACTGGAAAAGGGGAAAAGCACAGCCGGTACCGCGGGAGAAACCGGCACCGGTCTCGGCCTGCTGGTATGCGAGGAGTTCCTGGCGCTGAACGGGGGAAAGATACAGGTTTCAAGCAAGCCCGGGAAAGGCTCCACCTTTACCGTCGTATTGCCTGCTTCCGAAC
>Ga0272443_10000764_pt1 | contig 54332 bp, 45 predicted proteins | sample SSMAcet12_FD_193581 | JGI IMG/M metagenome (GOLD analysis project Ga0272443, IMG submission 193581) | Marine sediment archaeal communities from Little Sippewissett salt marsh, Falmouth, MA, United States - SSM-Acet-12 | ecosystem: Environmental > Aquatic > Marine > Wetlands > Sediment ... | reverse complement strand
CGAGAAGATCATCCTCGTGGTAGTAAAGATCATCCGGTCCACCTCTTTGATGGTCCTGTCCATTTTCCCGAAATGCCCCTCGACCCATCCGGTGCCGTGACAGCCGGTGCAGACCGACGACATCTCGTCCTTTCTCATTTGGGCGATTTCCTTTCCGATAAGATACTCCGTCGCGGGCACCCCCAGGAATGTGGTGGGAAGGGGAAGACCATCCGCGTTCCGGATAGCGGTCACATCACCATCCCGGGGCTGGGGATGGCTATAGATGAGACTGAAAAGGCGAATCCACAGACGGGACCCGAAATCGTGGGTCCTTTCAACCAGGACTTCCCCCTCCGGATCTACCACCAGGCTGTTGTGACAGGTCGCACAGGTCGGGGCTGAAAAATCCACCCCGAGGACCCAGGGGACGTTATCGAAATTCCATTTTTCTTTTTTGGAACTGTAGATATTCCCGTGTTTGCTTTCCTTGTAGACGTTCCAGGCCGGCACGTCCGGTTCCAGGTGACACTGGGCGCACGTGTAAGGTTTCCGGGCGATCTCGATGGAGAAGGAGTGCCTGGGATGACAGGCGCTGCAGCTGCCGAAAGTGCCGTCGGGATTGACACGCCCTACGCCCTGGTTGGGCCATCCGCCAACGTCCAGGATCTCCATCTCGCCTAACAGGTCTGTTTCGATGGTCTTTACGCCCCGGACCTCGATCTTTGTCCCGTGACAGCCGAGGCACGTCTCATGAAGGGTGTTGGGGCCTGCCCTCCATGAGGAAAGTCCCTCGTCCGTCCAGGATTTCTGGCCCAGAATACTGTCGACAAGGGTCATGTAAAGAGGGTTTTCCAGGAGGTTCCTGTGGGCCATGGCTTTTTTTGTAGTGGCGTATTCCTGGACCTCGGTAAGGTGGCAGGCCGAGCAGTCCCCCGGCGTGACTATGAGGTGGATGATATACCCATTGTGTTCGAAGCCGTCCGCGTGTCTGTCCGTTTCCATTGTGTGGCACTCGAAACAGCCTACCGCCACCTGGGAAAGATGATCCGGAAAGGAAGAGGCGGAGACCCGTCGGGCCTTTGGAGACTCTTTCACCGCCTCGGCCGGAACCGTCTTCGAATGCCGGCTGGTGCCCCAGTCGGCAACGATTCCAGGGGTGGCCATCAGGTGGCAGCCAAGGCACTCTTGGGTCTCGGGACTCAAGGGAGGGGAGGCATCCGCCGCTGCGGACCTGGAAACCGGGAACATGAGAAGTGAAACGGCAAGTACCGCGATCCCTCTTTTCATGGCTCCTCCTCGGGAAAATCCCTAAAATGTCAACGCTTCCAGCAGGAAACAGCAAAGTTGCCCTTGTCACGTGCCAGGTTCAGCGCCGCCTCGGCAGTTTCAATGAGCCTTTCCACGGTGGAAGCATCCTCCGGATAAGAGGAAAACCCTATGTGTACGGCGGGAGGAGCCTGACTCTCATCCTCCGCGATGGCATCGAGGACCCGGTTCATAACCCCGAAGACCTCTTCCCCCCCAACATCCGGGAGGACAAAAGCGAGTTCCCGGCCGCTGTAGCGAACGATGGTGTCAAAATTCCTCAGATGGGCTTTCATCACTCCGGCAATACGCTTCATAACCTTTTCCTGGAGGAACGCACTTTCCTTTCCCCTGCCGAGGGAAAGGACCCCTACCGCCACCTTGCCCGCGTTTCTCCTGCTCCGGGAAATCTCTTTTCCGAGGGCTTGAATGAATTGGGGGAAGTACCCGAGGCCGGTGGTGGGATCGCGCGGATCAGCGCCCTCGGTCGCTTCCGGAACCTGCCCAAGCCGCATCTCGAGGTTCAGGACATAGGCGATGGAGGCGAAACGCTTTTCTTCGGAGAGGGTGAATCTCTTTCCGGTCCGCCTGAGGGCAAGGGTTGCCACCGACCCTTTTCCGGAACCGAGGCAGGCGATGAGGACCGCCCTGGCTTTCTCGCCGAGGAGGAACGCGTCTGAAAAGGGTCCCTTCAGTAAATATTCAGACTGATTGTCCCCGGCCGCCTCAAGGGTCTCTCCGCCCGGGAGAGTTGAAGTTGAAAGTGAGGGGGTCTTCCCGGAAGGGGCAAGGAGGCCGTCCCCGGCAAAAACCGAGTAGGCTTTGCTCTCCTCGGGTTTTTTCAGAAAGGCGAAAGCATCCGCATTGAGGGTATCGCACAGGACCTGCAGGCGGGCCCGGAACACTTCGGGACCCTCCCCTTGGTGGGACGGGAGGGAAGCAAGGCGCCGGATGAGGGATTCAAGGGGCAGGGCGGTTCTGCGAACCACGGTCGACTCCCTCCTTTCACCGGAAGAGGGGGAGGTTGAGGATCCATTCAACTTCGAACAGTTCCCCGAACGTGCCGAGGCCCAGCATTAAAACGTACAGGATCAATATGCCCAGGAGGAGATTTTCCCTGCTTCTGGTAAACATATCATCCTTCCCGGCGGAATCGATGCCGTGCTCTTCCGGCTTCCCTTTTCTCTTTATCTCCCGTTTCTTCTTGCCCATGGTTTTCCCCTGTTCTTGCGCGGCAGGTTTGGCCTTTTCACCAGGGATCGGAACCGGGATGGACTCGACCCCTCAACCCTCCAGAGAGAACCAACATAGGAAATATATCATCGGGATGCCCTCTCTTCCAGCATCAAGGGAATCCCGGGTTTGGTGCACAGGTGTACGTTTTTCCTCCTTCCCCGCTCCTTCCTATCCTTCCTCCTTGCCGGTCCTGTTTCTCACACTTTTTAGTTTCGCGAGGATCAGAGGCTGGGCCACGAATCCAAGAAAAAGACATACAGGAAATATCCATCGGCCTTCAAGGGTCCAGGAACACAGGAATGCCCCGACAGAAGAGGTCAGGAACACAGCGAAAAAGGGTTCGAAAAGGATGAAAAGGACACCGGCCACCAGTCCCACGAGGATGTTCATGGGGTCCAGCCGTGAAAAAACGGATACCGCCTCCATGGGAGGGACAGGGACACCCTGGAACCAGGAGGTGGCCATTCCGGAAAGAATGACCCCGGTTCCGAACCCCCCCAGGAAGGCCAGCACCCTTCTGAACCTTGTCGCCAGAAGCACTCCCGTACCTGAAAAAAGGATCAGGATCAGGACCGATGTGGTGCCCGGGTGGTCCTGGAGGCCGGGGAGGGAAACGAGGTATTGGCGGGTCACGACCCAAAGAGCCAGGCCGGCGGTCAGCCCAAGGACCTTGAAAAACTGCCGGTAGGCGGCGAGACCGAAGGAAAGCAGGAAGAATCCTCCCGCCAGCGCGGCAAACTCGATCGGTTCCAATCAAACCTCCGGATCGACGACGAACAGGAAACCCAGCTCCAGGTACCGGGTGTCCGGTTTCCTGATATCGATGCTCACGAAGTCCCCCAGAACCAGAGGAGGATGGACCTGTTCGATGGACTGGATCGTCATCCTCGAATGGACAAGATACATGCGGCCATCCACGGGGTCCTGAAAGAGCTGGCGTTTTGCGTAGGTCCTCAGAGCGGTAACCTTAAGTGCGAAAGGCACGGCTTTTTCAGGTTCCGGCAGGTAAAGGTAGGTCCTGAAAAATCCTTTTACCTTCAGCTGACGCTGAAGGAGGGGTTCGACCTCCAGGATGTTGGCATAGCTCCAGCCCATTTCATGGGGACCGTGTTCCTTCAGATACCGTCTTCTTGATTCAACCCCCTCCCGGGAGGCTGTCTCGACAAGGGCGATAAACGCCGCGGTCCTAGACATTAAAAACCCCGGACGGGAACCAGAAGTCCATCTGGGATTCGTCCTTCCTCGGGAAAGAAACCGGGTAGTGGCCCGAAAAACACGCCTCGCAAAAAGAGGCCGTTTCCAACGACTGGTCACGCTGGACCGCCCACCTCATTCCTTCGAGGCTCAGATAACCGATAGAGTCCGCCGTAACGTAATTCCTGATCTCATCCACCGTATGGCTGGAGGCGATGAGTTCCTGGTGGCTTGGGGTGTCGATCCCGTAAAAACAGGGGCTTTTAGCCGGGGGAGAGCTGATCCTCAGATGCACTTCCCTGGCACCGGCAGCGCGTATCATCTTAACGATTTTGCGGCTGGTGGTCCCCCGCACGATGGAATCGTCGATAAGGACGACCCTCTTTCCCCGGATGGCCTCCCCGGCAGGGTTGAGTTTCAACTTGACACCGAAATGCCTGATGGACTGGCTTGGCTCGATGAAGGTCCTTCCGACGTAATGATTCCGGATAAGGCCCCATTCCAGGGGAAGGTCCAGTCTCTGGGCATATCCAAGAGCCGCAGGCACCCCCGAATCGGGGACCGGCACAACGACATCCGCATCAGCCGGGGATTCCTCGGCCAGCTTCGCCCCCAGCCTTTTGCGCACCTCGTAGACACTGAGGCCATCGATAACGCTGTCGGGCCTGGCAAAATAGATATACTCGAAAATGCATGGCGAGGCTTTCATCTTCGGAAAGGGGAAAAAAGAACTGACCCCGTTCCGGTCGACGACGACTATCTCCCCGGGGCTGACGTCCCGGACAAAATCGGCCTCGATGAGGTCTAGACTGCACGTCTCCGAAGTGAAAACCCACGCATCCCCGAGGCGCCCCATGCTCAGGGGCCTGAACCCTCTCGGATCGCGAACGGCAATAAGCCTTTTCTCGGAAAGGATCAAAAGGGAATAGGCGCCTCGCACCTGGTGAAGCGCCTCGATGAGGCGATCGATCCCGTTGCTTCCCCTCGATCTTGCCATGAGGTGGATGATGATCTCGGTGTCGGAGGAGGATTGGAAAATGGCTCCCCTTTCCTCCAGTTCCTCCCGGATTTCCTGGGCATTGACGATATTTCCGTTATGGGAAAGGGCTACGGCTCCCCTCGAATTCTGCACTGCGAGGGGCTGGATGTTTTCCGGAATGCTCTGGCCGGAGGTGGAGTAACGGTTGTGACCGATGGCGATTGTCCCGGGAAGTCGCTCGATTACTTCGGGCGTGAATATATCGTTTACAAGACCCATGTGACCATAACGGTAGATCCTGGTCCCGTCCGATGTGGTGATGCCGGCGCTCTCCTGACCCCTGTGCTGGAGGGCATGCAGACCCAGATAGGTAATATTGGCCGCCTCCGCATGTCCGAAAATACCGAAAATACCGCATTTTTCTTTAAGTTTATCGAGGACTTCCATCTTTTTCCTGTTTAAAAGAGCACCCCGGAAGCTTTGCCGGCTTCCTAAAGGGCTTCCTTAAGATAGTGGAACGCATTTTTAAAGAACGGGATTCCGCCCCCCTCTTCGGGAAGGGATTCCCGTGTCCACCTTGGGTGGTTTACCCTGCTAAGGTAGGCCTCCGGATGGGGCATGAGACCAAAAAGCAGACCTGACGGAGAACAGATACCGGCAACAGAGCCCATGGACCCGTTGGGGTTATGGGGATACTCCATGGTCGGCAGGCTTGTGGAAGGATCCGTGTACCACAGCGCCACGAGGTCTTTTGACTCCATCTTTTCCAGGACCTCCCCATGACGGACAACGAATTTTCCTTCCCCGTGCCTTACAGGAAGGGTGACCTTCTCCATCCCGCGGGTAAAGATACAGGGAGAGGAAGAGTTGACCATGAGGCTCACCCATCGGTCCTCGAAACGCCCTGAATCGTTGCAGGTCAGGGTTGTGATCCGTTCCCTGGAACCGCCCATCCCGGGAAGGAGCCCCATCTTGACCATGAGCTGGAACCCGTTGCAGACACCGAGGATCGGCCTCCCCTTCTCAATGAAGCGGTCTAACTGTTCGGACACCCTTTCCCCCGATCCCTTCACAACGGCATAGGTCAGCCGGTTGGCCTGCACCTGGGCTGAACCGAGATCGTCTCCATCCAGGAACCCTCCGGTGAGGTTCAGGAAATGGAAATCATCAAGCCTCGTTTCCCCGGAAAGGATCTGTGAGATATGCACGATGGCGGCATCGAACCCCCCCAGACGGCAGGCCTCGGCGGCTTCCCTCTCACAATTGGTGCCGTTTCCGGTGATGACGATGGCTTTCGGTTTCGCTAGCATCCTCTCCTCATCCGGTCAGGCCCCGGAAGAAAATCTGAAAGGATTTGCCGGCCCTTTCCACTTTCCACCTCCCACTTTCCACCTCCCGCTTTCCACCTCCCACTTTCCACCTCCCACTTTCCACTTGCCACTTTCCACTTCATTTACAGCTCCCTCAACGTCCCCTGCCACGACTCCTTCAACCGGTCCAGGGGAAGGGAAATCACATCCCTGTCGCCCCGGGTGACGACCAGGTGTTTTTCACCCACGCATCTCCCGATCCTGCCCCATCTGTCCTGAACCATCAGCCGTTCGAAGGCCGCGGCATGTTCCGGCTCCACTTCCACAACAAGACGGCTGGCTGATTCCGAGAAAAGGGCGGAAACGTCATCCAGTTCCCCCTTCACCGGAATACGGGAAAGATCGATCTCGGCCCCGATACCCCCGGAAAAAGCCATCTCCGCAACGGCGACGGCAAGTCCTCCGTCGGAGCAGTCATGACAGGACCGGACCAGCCCCTCGAGCACAGCCCGATGGTATCCCCGGTAACGGGCAAGGGCCCGGTCGAAATGGACCCGCGGGACGTTCCTGCCCACGTGGCCGAGCCGGGCGTAATATTCCGATCCGCCAAGCTCGTCCCAGGTTTCTCCGAGAAGGTAAAGGAAGTTCCCCTCTCTTTTCAGATCCAGGGTCACCGCCAGTCTCACATCCTCGATTCGGCCAATGACCGAAACGAGAAGAGTCGGAGGGATGGAGATCTTGACGTCTCCCACCAGATAGTCGTTTTTCATGCTGTCCTTGCCCGAGATCAGAGGGATCCCGTAGGCCGTCACGGCATCGAAAAGCCCCTTGTTGGCCCTGACCAGTTGGGCCAGCTTGAACTCCCCGTCCGGAGTCTTTTCCGACTGGACGGGGTCGCACCAGCAGAAGTTATCCAGCGCTGCGGCGAAGGAGGGGTCTCCCCCGGCGGCAACGAAGTTGCGGACTGCCTCGTCCACCGCGTTCGCGGCCATGTCGTACGTGTCGATATCGCTGTACCTGGGGACGATCCCGTTGGAGACCACAACCCCTTCGAAGGAATCCAGGATAGGCCGGACCACCGCCGCGTCCGAGGGACCGTCGTCCATCTCCCCGGTAAGCGGCTTGACGACGCTCCCGCCCTGAACCTCGTGGTCGTACCTCCTCACGATGGTCTCCTTGGAACAGATGTTCAGGCGTTCCAGCAAGGCCAGAAGGACATCCCCCGGGTCCTCCGGAGGGAGAGCCTCGGGTTCGGAGAGGGAGATCGCCCTCCACTGCGCCTCAAGCTCCATCTGGGGAACCCCTTCGTGGAGAAATTCCATCTCCAGGAACCCCACAGTCCGCCCTGAGAACCGGACATGGAAATAACCCGAATCGGTAAATTCTCCGAGGTCGGTGGATTCAACGCCCATTATTTCCGAAAGGGCCATGAAGCGATCGAGGTTCTCGGGAGGGACGGCCAGGGTCATCCGTTCCTGGGCTTCCGAGACAAGGATCTCCCAGGGGTCCAGGCCCGGGTACTTGAGGAGCGCAAGGTCCAGATCGAGGGTGACCCCGCCTGTGTCGCACGCCATTTCACCCACGGAAGAGGAAAGCCCGCCCGCTCCGTTGTCGGTGATGCTGGAATACAAACCCTCGTCCCTGGCCCGGAGGAGGAAATCCGTCATCCGCTTCTGGGTGATGGGGTCCCCTATCTGGACGGCCGTTACAGGTGAACCTTCATGCAGTTCCTCGGAGGAGAAGGTGGCCCCGTGGATCCCGTCCTTTCCGATCCGTCCGCCAACCATCACCACCCGATCCCCCACCCGGGCTGCCTTGAGATGGGAGAGGCGCCCCGCAATGAGGGAGGGCATGATGCCGCAGGTCCCGCAGTAAACGAGGGGCTTGCCGAGGTACCGCTCGTCAAACACCACGGCTCCGTTCACCGTGGGAATGCCGCTTTTGTTGCCTCCATGCTCGACACCCTCGACGACCCCCTCGAACACCCGCCTCGGGTGGAGGATCCTCGGGGGAAGAGGCCTGTCGTAAAAAGGTGAGGCAAAGCAGAACACATCGGTGTTAAACAGCAGGCTGGACCCCATCCCCGTGCCGAAGGGATCCCGGTTCACCCCGACGATCCCGGTCAGCGCCCCGCCGTAGGGATCCAGGGCCGAGGGGGAATTGTGGGTCTCCACCTTGAAAACCAGGTTCCAGGTGTCATTGAAACGGATGACTCCCGCATTGTCCTTGAAGACGGAAAGGCAGATATCCTCCTCGCCCTGCTGCTCCCTGATGAGCTTTGTGGCCCGGACGATGCAGGTATTGAATAGAGAATTGATCTGCTCCCGGTGGCCTTTCTCATCCCGGTATTCGATGAGCGCGTTGAAAATCTTATGCTTGCAGTGTTCCGACCAGGTCTGGGCCAGGGCTTCCACTTCCACATCGGTGGGCCTTTTTCCGAGTCCCGCATCCTCTCGCCGATGGGCAACCTGCCCACGCCTGAAGTAGGCCTGGATCGCTTTCATCTCCTCCAGGGAAAGAGCCAGCAGTCTTTCCCGGCTGATTTTCATGAGCCGTTGATCATCCCCTTCAAGGTCCACTTCCGACACCTTTCCCCCGCCGGAAATGGCCACCCTGGGGATCACCGGCCTCGCCAGGAGCTCGGGGTCAAAACGGTCAGCCGGGATCACCTCCCATCTGTTTATGAGCTCGTTGGCAAGGACCTGGGCGGCGAGGCGATGGGCATCGTCCTCATCGAGGTTTCCCCTCACCCGATACTGCATGGAAGAATAGACCCCTTCCCCCTTGGCGAGGGGACGGCCGACAAGCTGGGCCACGGCTTCACCGGCGGTCCTTCCGACATTATCCGTCACCCCCGGTTTGAAACCCACCTCCAGGAGAAAATCGAAACTCCCGGGCAAGGGTTTTCCTATGGAATATTCCTGGATGACGGGATCGGTGAAAGGACCCGAGGCAATTTTTCCGAGGTCTTCGGGGGTAAGATCCACATCCACGGTGTAAACCGAGAGGGTTCGCACGGCATCGAGATGGATCCCCGCCAGTTCCCGGGCTTCCCGGACCACCCTTTCTCCCCTGGGATCCCGGACGCCATCCCGGATTCCGACCTCTACCCGTACCGCCACCGCTTAGTCTCTTTCCCCGAAGACCCGCCGGAAAATGACACCCACATTGGTTATGAGGGTGGACGGATCGAAAACCGCGTCCAGTTCCGTCGGGCCGAGAAGACCTGTTACAGAAGGATCTTCCCGGATGAGGTCGGAGAATGGCCGACCCGAGTCGAGAGCCCGGTGTGCGTTCTCCTGGACGATCCGGTATGCCTCCTCCCGGGTCATCCCCGCGCCCACGAGGGCCAGAAGAAGGGACTGGGAGAAAGTGGTTCCTCCCGAGAGATCCATGTTGGCCCTCATCCGTGCTGCGTCGACCTCCAGTCCTTCCATGATCTCCGTAAACCGGTGGAGCATGAAGTCCAGGACGATGGTGGCATCGGGAAAGATCACCCGCTCCGCGGAGGAGTGGCTGATGTCGCGTTCATGCCAGAGGGGGATATTTTCCAGGGCCGCGAGGCAATACCCCCTTACCAGCCGGGCGAGGCCCGCCAGGTTCTCGGAAAGGATCGGATTCCTCTTGTGGGGCATGGCCGAGGATCCTTTCTGCCCCCTTCGAAAAGGCTCCCTGACCTCCGAAACCTCCGTCCGCTGAAGGTGCCGGATCTCGACAGTGAATTTCTCGATGGAGGATGCGGTGAGGGCGAGGGCCTCGATGAACTCGGCGTGGCGGTCCCTCTGGATGATCTGGGAAGAGACTTTTTCCGGGGTCAGGCCCAGTTTTGCGCAGACGAAATCCTCGAGTTCGGGAGGGATGTTGGAATAGGTTCCCACCGGTCCGGAGAGTTTCCCGACGGCCACCTGTTCCTTCCCGCGCCGGATCCTCTCGAAGGCCCGTCCCAGCTCCTCGTACCAGAGGGCCATTTTCAAGCCGAAAGTGATGGGCTCGGCATGGATTCCGTGGGACCGCCCCATCATCACGGTTTCCTTGTGTTCAAGGGCCTTTCTGCGCACCGCGGCTCGTGCTTTGGCCACCCCTTCCAGGATAAGGTCCGCGGCCTGCACCAGCTGGACCGCGAGGGCAGTGTCGAGGACATCGCTGCTGGTCATTCCCATGTGGATGAACCGGGACTCGGGACCCACTTTCTCGGCCACCGAGGTGAGGAAGGCAACCACATCGTGGCGGACCTCCTCTTCGATCTCCTCGATCCTCCCCATGTCGAAACCGGCCCTTTCCCGGATCACCGCCAAGGCATCATCAGGGATTTTCCCCAGCCGGTTCCATCCCTCACAGGCGGCCAGCTCCACCTCCAGCCATATCAGGAAACGGTTCTCCGGCTCCCAGATGGCAGCCATCGCCGGGCGAGTATACCGCGGAATCACGGTTTGCCCTCCTTCTCAAGGTCCTTTGGTTGACGGGTTTGCCGTTGGCAGTTTTCTTTTAGTCGTCTCCTGCCTGGAATTTGCGGTCAAAGGTTCAAAGGTCGCATTAAACCTGCCGCAAAAAATCCGGTTTTCCCGATAATAACAGAAAAGCGGAGTCTGGCCCAAACCCGGTTCTTAAAAAATATACTTCCTGGAGTCCAGCTTGTGAACTTCAATCTGCAAACCGTAAACGGCAAAAGCCGAAGCGGCTCAACGTTGATGAACTCGCAAAAAGCCACCAACGCGCCCCGCATGGGGCGCCCGGATCAATGACCCGCGTCGGTCAGCGTTGCAAGTCATTGATCCGTGAGGTAAGGGAAAACCACGTTTTTCCCTTTCCGGGAAGCGTTAAGTCCCGGATCGGACTTTTTGCGACCCTTTCAAAGGCGAGCGCGTTCCCTAACAATCCTCCACGCGCCCCGCGCGGGGCGCCCGGATCAATGACCCGCATCGGTCGGTGTTGCAAGGCATTGATCCGTGAGGAAAGGGAAAACGACGCTTTTCCCTTTCCGGGAAGCGTTAAGTCCCGGATCGGACTTTTCGCGACCCTGTCAAAGTTGGGCGCGTTCTTTAACAGCCACTAACGCGCCCCGCGTGGGGCGCCCGGATCAATGACCCGGGTCGATCCGCATCGTAAGTCATTGATCCGTGAGGAAAGGGAAAACCACGTTTTTCCCTTACCGTGGAGCAAAAAGTCCCGGATCGGACTTTTCGCGACCCTGTCAAAGTTGGGCGCGTTCTTTAACAGCCACTAACGCGCCCCGCGTGGGGCGCCCGGATCAATGACCCGGGTCGATCCGCATCGTAAGTCATTGATCCGTGAGGTAAGGGAAAACCACGTTTTTCCCTTACCGTGGAGCAAAAAGTCCCGGATCGGACTTTTTGCGACCCTGTCAAAGATCCAGTCTGAACACGGCAGTGGGACTGGCCATACCGGCCACATGGATCTTGACCCCGTTTTTCCCCTCCGCCAAAACCTCGCGGGCGGCGCCAAGGGCAAGATCGGCGGTGTTGTTTGTCTCGCTGAGATGTGCAAGGACGACTCGCTGAAGATCGGCATGCAGGAGATCTTCCAGGAGTCCCGAAGAGGCTCCGTTGGAAAGGTGGCCTGTCCGGCTGCGGATACGCTGCTTTAAGAACCATGGGTAGGGGCCGTCATTGAGCATTTTTTCATCATGATTGGATTCGAGAAGAAGAAAATCGCAACCATCGAGCCTTTGCCTCACCAGGGCGGTGGCATAACCAAGGTCCGTGGCCACCCCGATCTTCAAATTTCCAAGGGAAAGGACGAACCCCACGGGGTCCACCCCGTCATGGGGGAGGGTGAAGGGGTTAACAGAAAAACCGGCGGCATGAAATCCCATCCCGGGCCTCAGGATCTCCACGGGGCACTCCCGCGAAAGGCCTGTGATCTCGAGGGTTCCCCCGGTGCCGAAAACCGGCAGATCAAGACGCCTGGAAAGGACCCGGACCCCCCGGACATGGTCGTCGTGTTCATGGGTCACCAGAATTCCGCGGATCCGGTCCGGGTCGAAACCCATGGCGCAAACCCTCCGGAGGACTTCTCGGGCGCTCAGGCCCGCGTCCACGAGCAGGGCACCCTCGGGGCCTTCCACCAGGAAGGAATTTCCCCTGCTCCCGCTCGCCAGGGCACAGATGTTAATGGAGTTTCGGGAAGGCATGGCCAAGATCCCGTTCAGAGTTCAATGTTCAGAGTTCAGAGTCCAGAGTACCTGGTATTTATTTCAAAAAAACTTATTTTGGTCCCAAATGTTACGACCCTCCACTTTTCCACTTCCCTTTTTCCACTTTCCTTTTTCCACTTTCCATCTTGAACTCTTTACTTCCCCGTATGCCCGAACCCCCCCTCGCCCCTTTCCGTGGGCGGCAGTTCCTCCACAAGGCGAACATCGGCCCTCACCACGGGGGCGATGACCATCTGGGCGATCCTCATCCCGCGGGTCACCTTAAAGGGTTTGCTACCCATGTTAAGAAGAACGACCTTGACCTCTCCACGATAATCCGGGTCCACGGTTCCGGGTGAGTTGGGCAGCAACAGGGCACTGTTAAGGGCCAAACCGCTCCGAGGCCTTATCTGGGCCTCGTAGCCCGGTGGGACCGCGATCTGGATCCCCGTTGGGATGAGAGCGGTGTGGCCTGCATGGATGGTGAGTTCTTTTTCGACGGCCGCGGCAAGATCCATCCCCACGGACTGCGCTGTCAGATAGGCAGGGAGCGCGAGCCCCCGGCCGTGCGGCAGAACCTTCAGGGGAACCACAAGGGGCGCCGCCGGATCATCCCCGGATTTCACGGACCTCTGCCTCGCTTATTGGACCGATGACCGTGAGGGCCATGTGATCCTCGCGGAACATCTCGAGGGAAAGATCCCTGATCTGGCCGGGCGTTACCGCGTCGATCCCTTCCTCGATCTCCCCGACGCCAACCTGACGTCCAAAAAAGATCTCGTTCCGGGCAAGCTGGTTCATGCGGTTCCCGGTGCTCTCCAGGCCCAGGAGGAGGTTTCCCTTCAACTGAAGCTTGGCGGTGGCCAGTTCATCCTCCGGGATCGGCCGGGAGATCAGGTCCTTCGTCTCCTCGGAGATGATGTCCAGGACCTGGGGGAATCCGTCCCGGGACGTCCCGCAGTAAATGGTGTGCATCCCGGTATCCTGGTAGGCTGAATGGTAGGAAAATACGGAGTATGCCAGACCGTATTCCTCCCTGATTTTTTGAAAAAGCCTGGAACTCACCCCTCCCCCGAGAACCGTGTTGAGAAGGGACATGACATACCGCCGCTCATCGGCGTACTTCAAGCCCGGGTAACCTACGCAGAAATGGACCTGTTCCACCGGCCTTTCCTGGACGCACAAGCCCGGGACTTCCCTGGGCTGGAACCTGGGAAGCTTGTTCTTGCACTCCCCGAGATCGGAAAAAGCCTCCGAGATCTCCCTGAAAAAGGTTTCCGGGTCCAGGCTCCCGGCGGCTGTCAGCAGGATCTTGTCCGCCCGGAAATGGTTCCCGTGAAAGGAGATGACTTCCTCCCTCGAGAGACCCTGGAGGGATTCCTGCGTCCCGAGGATGGGCATGCCGAGGCTGTGGCCGGGCCAGAACTCCCTACAATGCAGATCATGGATATAGTCATCCGGAGTGTCATCCACCATGTTGATCTCCTGGAGGATGACGTCCTTTTCTCTGGAAATGTCTACCGGGCTGAAAAGGGAATTGAGTGTGATGTCGGAAAGGACGTCCAGTGCCTGGGGAAGGCTTTCCCCCAGAACCTTCGCGTAGAAAGAGGTGAACTCTTTGCCGGTAAAGGCGTTCAGGGATCCTCCCATCGAATCGATCTCGAGGGCGATCTGCCTGGCGTTTCTACGGGGAGTTCCCTTGAAAGCGAGGTGTTCGATGAGGTGGGTGATTCCGGACTGGACCTCAACCTCGTCCCGCGAACCCACCAGCACCCACACTCCGATGCTGACGGAGGAAAATTCCTTTAACGGTTCGACAATGACCTTTAACCCGTTGGGGAGCTTCTCCTCGAAAATGACTGATTCACGTTTTTGATTCATCAAGGCAGGTGTTTATTGGAAGGATCAGGAACTGCCTTTGGGTTTCAGGTCCTTTTCCGCTTCCTTGATACTCAACCGGATCTTGCCGTCCCGGTCGATATCGAGAACCTTCACATTCACCACGTCCCCTTCCTTAACGACATCCTCCACCTTGGCAACCCTGTGATCGGCAAGCTGGGAAATATGGACGAGACCGTCCGTACCCGAGACTACCTCGACGAAGGCGCCGAAATCGAGGACCTTTTTGACGGTCCCACGGTAGATTTTTCCGATCTCCGGTTCCTCGACAATGGCTTTGATCATTTCGAGGGCGCGCCTGGAAGCCGCCTCGTCCACGGACGCAATGGTCACCGTCCCGTCGTCCTCCACATCCATCTTGACCCCCGTTTCCTCGATGATGGAGCGGATCACCCGTCCCCCGGGGCCTATGACTTCCCGGATCTTTTCGGGCTTGACCTTGATGGTCAGAAGGCGGGGCGCGTGGGGAGAGAGGGTTTCCCTGGGACGATCCAGGGTCGAATCCATGATATCGAGGATATGAAGGCGACCGGCCCTGGCCTGCTGAAGGGCCATGCCCATCAATTCGCTGGCAACACCCGTGATTTTAAGATCCATCTGGAAAGCCGTGATCCCTTCACGGGTGCCCGCCACCTTGAAATCCATATCGCCAAGGTGATCCTCGGTGCCGAGGATATCCGACAGGACAACGGATTTTTCAGGCGTAAAAATGAGTCCCATCGCGATCCCGGCCACGCCCTTGGATAAAGGGACTGCCGCGTCCATCAGGGAAAGGCTGCCGCCACACACAGAGGCCATGGAAGATGACCCGTTGGATTCCAGGACTTCCGAGACAATGCGAATGGTGTAAGGGAACGCCTCCTTTCCGGGCATGACGGCGGAAAGGCTTCTCTGGGCGAGATTGCCATGACCGATTTCCCGCCGGCCGGGTCCTCTCAGGAACTTGACTTCACCGGTGGAAAAGGGCGGAAAGTTGTAATGGAGCATGAACCTGCGCCGGTAATCAGCCTCGAGGGCATCCATGATCTGCTCATCTTCGGAGGTGCCAAGGGTCGTCACGGCGAGGACCTGGGTTTCGCCCCGCGTGAAAAGGGCACTCCCGTGGGCCCTGGGCAGGACTCCCGTCTGACAGGAAATGGGGCGGATATCCTCCGGATTTCTGCCGTCGATCCGGCGGTCTTCCTCGAGAACCATGGCCCTCATCAATTCTTTTTCCATTCCAGCCAGGATCTCGTCGATCTGACCGGAAATAAGCTCCCCAACCTCGGCGGCCCCGTGTGCGGTGACTGCCTCTTCACGGATCCGGGCCAGTTCCTGGGAGCGTTCCTTTTTCGGGGCGATCCTGAGGGCCTGGGCCATCGGGTCGGCAAACTCCGATTTCAGTGCCTGAACCAGATCCTCGTCGGGCCCCTTCAATTCAAAGGGGATCTTCTCTTTTCCCGCGAGTCCCCTGAGTTCCTCCTGGAGATCGACGACCTGGCGGATATGGGTATGGGCAAACTGAAGGGCCCCGAGCATCTCCTCCTCGGAAACTTCCTTCCCCTCCCCTTCCACCATGATGACGGCGTCCTTCGTTCCCGCAACGACGAGGTCCATTCTGCTCGTCAGGAGCTGACTGAAAGTCGGGTTGAGGACGTACTGCCCGTCGATCAGGCCGACTCTCGCGGCGCCCACCGTTTGCTCAAAAGGCAGATCGGAGACCATCAGGGCGGCCGAGGAAGCAACGAGGGAAAGGATATCGGGATCGTTTTCCCTGTCCACCGAGAGAATGTTGATGATCACCTGGGTTTCCCTGTTGAAACCCTTGGGGAAGAGGGGCCTTATGGACCGGTCGATAAGGCGGCTGGTCAAGGTGTCTTTCTCGGTGGGCCGGCCTTCCCTCTTAAAAAAACCGCCGGGAATCTTACCGGCGGCATAGCTCTTTTCCTGGTAATTGACTGTGAGCGGAAGGAAATCGGTCCCTTCCCTGGCCTCGGACATGGCCACTGCGGTGGCGAGCACAACGGTGTCGGCATACCTTGCCCATACTGCACCATTGGATTGCCGGGCCAGAGCCCCTGTTTCAAGGGTAATGGTTCTCCCGCCCCAATCCAGTTCAACCTGTTTTTTCATGCTTCTGCTCCTGCCTGAGCTGGACTGCAAAGGGTTTTACCTGCGAAGACCCAGCTTCTTGACGATATTCCTGTATCTTTCGATGTCGTTGGCTTTCAGATAGTTCAGAAGCCTTCTGCGACGTCCCACCAGCCTCAAAAGCCCTACCCTGGAGTGGTGATCCTTCTCGTGTGTCTTGAAGTGTTCCGTCAGTTCCTCGATGCGCTTGGAAAGCAGCGCGATCTGGACTTCCGAAGAACCGGTATCTGAAGAATGCGTCTTGTTTTGTTCAATGATATCTTTTTTCGCTTCACCACTAAGTGGCATTTCTATACCTCCTTCCTTGAAATGGGAACATTATCACTTCTATGTATTTTTTAAAAGTTCTTTGAAACGAGGCTCTAGCACCTTGACTGGGGCAAGGCACAGACCTCCGTTCCCCTCCTTGATGCGGGCAAGGGCAATGAGACACCCTGCTTTTGTTACGGAAACATGCCCTTCTTTTTCGGCCCCCGCCCAGGGTATTTCCCCCCCTTCCACGAGGGTTCCGATCTCATCTTCTTCAAGTTGAGCGACGGGGAACCTCAGCCCTCCGGATGCTTCCCTTAACCATCGTTCGGGCTCGGGGTCCGAGACCAATCTATCCAGGTCAACGGCATCCTTGAGGGAAAATACTCCGCTTCGGATTCGGACCAGGGATTCCATGCACCCCCCGACGCCGAGATCCCGCCCCAGGTCGTGACAGAGGGTCCGCATGTATGTGCCCTTGGAGCAGGCGACATCCATGGGAACCCTCGGCATGTCCCAGCCACACACTTCAATCCTGTAGATCGTCACCCGCTTCGGCTTGACCTTGACCTGCACCCCTTTCCTGGCCAACCGGTACAGGGGCTGGCCCGCGTGCTTGACAGCGGAATAAGGTGGAGGGGCCTGCAGAGAGGTTCCCACGTAAACCCGGGCGGCTTTCTCGAGATCCGGTCTCGTGACCCTGGAAGGGTCCTCTTCCCGAAGCACCTTGCCGGTAATATCCTGGGTATCCGTTTCCACCCCAAGCTTCAGGGTAAGATGATACTCCTTGTCCTCTTCCTGAAGGAACTGGGCGATCCGTGTCGCGGACCCCACCAGCACCACCAGAACACCGGAGGCGATGGGATCCAGGGTCCCGGTGTGTCCCACCTGCCGGAGACCAAAGATCCGCCGGATTTTCTGGACCACATCGTGGGAGGTCAGACCTTCCGGTTTGTCAACGACAAGAATGCCCTGGACCCAGGAGGACCGTTGAGCCTTTTTCTCCACCCGCGGTCCCAGGTCAGCTGCCCTCCTCATCGATTTCCTTGAGGATTTTCGAGATCCTGAAACTGTAGTCCAGGTTCCGGTCAAAGATGAAGGTCGGCCGGGGGACATGCTTTAAACGGAGTCTCTGGCCCAGAAGCCGGTGAATGTATCCGGCGGCCCTCGCGAGCCCCTCCTCGACCTGTTCGATCTGGGCCGTCCGGTCAAGGACTCCGAAAAACACCTGGGCGAATTTCAGATCATCGCTGACCTTCACCCTCGTGATCGTGATCTCGCCGATCCCTGGGTCTTTTGCCTCTTTTCGCAGGATATCCGAGATCTCGTGCATGACGAGTTCCCCCACACGATCGGAGCGCTTGTAATCATGAGAGCGTGGCATGGTTTTTCCCGTAAAAAATGATTGATCACAGGAAGCTGAAAAGAGGGACTGCCCCTGGATCACCAATTACCGGCCGCATTCAGAGAATTTCCATCTGGACGTCGATCACCTCGGCGAGGCGCCAGGAATCGACATGCTCAAGGATCTCTCCGAGAACCTGGGCGGCGAACTCGCGGTCTCCAGAGGCAAGGGCCACCCCGATTTCCGCACGTTGCCAGAGATTCTGGCTGCCCGTTTCCGCCACGGATACGTTGAAACGGGACCGGAGGCGATCCTTGAAGCTCCTGACCACCCTCCTTTTTTCCTTCAGGGATCCGCTCCCGGGGATCAGGAGGGTAAAAGTGAGAACACCAACGATAATGGATCCCATGGGGAGGTCTTCCCGGATTAGAGTTCCGCCTCCTGGGCGACCATCTCGTAATTTTCCAGGACGTCGCCTTCCTTCAGATCATTGAACCCCTCAATCCCTATTCCGCATTCGTACCCGGAAGCAACTTCCTTGACATCTTCCTTGAACCGTTTGACGGAATCAATCTTCCCGTCGTGGATCACAACTCCATCCCGGACAACCCTGACCTTGGCGTTTCTCCGCATCAGTCCGCTGACAACGTGGCACCCTGCGATGGTCCCCGCTTTGGGCAGGTGGAAGGTCTGACGGACCTCGGCCCTCCCCAGGATCTCCTCGTGGAAGACCGGAGCAAGGAGACCTCTAAGGGCGTCCCGGATATCCTTCACAACCTCATAGATAACATTGTAGTACCGCACATCCACCTGTTCCCGGCGGATCACCTCGAGGGCCTTGTTGTCGGGGCGGACATTGAACCCGATGATGATGGCATCGGAGGCGGCGGCCAGCATGACGTCCCCCTCGTTGATCCCTCCCGTTCCCTCGTGGATGACCCGGACCCTCACCTGGTCGGTGGACTGCTGCATCATTGCATCCCGGATGGCCTCGCAGGACCCCTGGACATCGGCTTTAAGAACCACGTCAAGATCCCTGACCTGCCCTTCCTGGACCTGTTTGAAAAAGTCCTCGAGGGTGACCTTTTTCCGGCTGGCCTTTTCGGCGTGGATCGCGGCATCCCGCATCTGGGCCACCCTTTTGGCCTTCAGCTCATCGGTAAAGACAACGAATTTCTCCCCGGCGATGGGGACAGCTCCGAGGCCCAGAACCTCCACTGGAACCGATGGGCCGGCTTGCTCCATCTTCTTTCCCCGGTCATCAACCAGGGCCCGGACCCTTCCCATGACCGTTCCGGCCACGACCAGGTCTCCGGCCCGCAAGGTTCCCTTCTGAACCAGAACCGTTGCGACCGCCCCTCGACCGCGATCCAGTTTGGACTCAATAACCGTCCCGCGGGCGTTCCGATCAGGGTCCGCCTTAAGCTCGAGCATCTCTGCCTGGAGAAGGATCAAGTCGAGGAGATCGTCGATCCCCATCCGTTTTTTGGCCGAGACTTTCGCGAAAAGGCTGTCTCCACCCCATTCTTCCGAAACGACACCGTGTTCGGAAAGTTCACGGGTCACGCGATCAGGATCGGCGTCGGGTTTGTCGACCTTGTTTATTGCCACAACAATGGGGACTTCCGCGGCCTTGGCGTGATTGATGGCTTCAACGGTTTGGGGCTTGACCCCGTCGTCAGCCGCTACGACCAGAACGACGATATCGGTCACCTGAGCTCCCCGGGATCTCATGGCCGTAAAGGCTTCGTGTCCGGGGGTATCCAGGAAGACCAGATCTCCTTTGCTGTGATGAACGAGGTGAGCGCCGATATGCTGGGTGATCCCCCCTGCCTCGCCTGAAACAACGTCGGTCTCCCGGACGGCATCGAGCAGGGATGTCTTCCCGTGGTCGACATGGCCCATGACGGTCACCACCGGTGAACGGGGAATCATTTTGGCCGGGTCGTCCGCCTCGTCCCTGAGCAGGTCATCGATGGTCTGGGTTTTCACCTCAACCTCGAAACCGAGCTCGCTGGCCACCAATCCGGCCGTTTCAGGGTCGAGGGTCTGGTTGATGGTGGCCATCATCCCGAGCTGGAAAAGGACCTTGATGATCTCGGATGCTTTTGTACCCGTCATGCCCGCGAGATCGCTTACGGTAAGGCCGGGAACGATGCGGATTGTTTTGGGGGCTGCTTTTGCCACCTCCGAAACGGCCACTTCCTCCTTTTCCTTTCTTTTGGACTTCCTGGTCTTTTTCCTGGGTGCCTCCTTCCTGTGAACAGGCTTCGGAGCAACAGGATGCCTGATCTCGACCACTTTCAGGGAAGGTGCCTCCTCCTCTTTATCTACAAGACCTTCCTCGACTGCCTCGATCTCCTCGACTTCCTGGAGAAGGGCTTTCTTGGATGCCTTGCGGCCTTTCTTTCCAGGGCCTTTTTTCGGCTTTTCCGACTCTTCTTCCATGACTTTCTTCGGGAGCGGTTTTTCTGCTTCCTTCTTCTCCGGTTTTTCCTCTTTCTTTCCCCCCTTGACCTCTTGTTTTTCCGAAGCCTCCTCCAAAATATCCGCCTGACGGATCACCTTTACAGAGGGGATCTCGGAACCGAGAGAGGAAAGCTCCTTTTCGATCTCGAGAGTCGTCACCGGAATCCTCTTTTTCTCACCGGGCTTGGCTGGTTCCGGCTCGACGACAGCTTCTTCAGACAAGGCTTCCTCTTCTGCAGAGGGCTCTTCCTGAGGTTCTCCAGGTTCTGGAATCACCTCGGGCCCGGCTTCCATAACGCCGGGTTCCTCACCGGCCTCCTCCGAAGGGAGACCTTCCTCTTCGCCTTCTCCCTCGGGTGTCTCTTCCAGTCGAACCTCCACCTCGGGGGTCCTTTCGCCCTTCCTGACCGAAACAATCCTTCTTTTGGAAACCTTGCCCCGGTCTTCCTCGGGCTTGCTGGTTAACATGTCGCTGACCATATCCACCAGGTGACGGTCCACGCTGCTGGTAACGTTGACGACATCAAAACCCATGGCCTTGAGCTGCGAAAACAGCTCCTCCGGACTCATGGAATATTCCTGAGCGAGTTCATCCACCCGAACCATGCTCATCGATTCGAACCTCCCTGACTCATTACGTTCTTTCCGTGATCCAGCGACATCCTTATCGCCCTGGCAATGCCCTCGTCCCTGACGAGAACAACGCTCCGGGGACTTTTGCCCACTGCGTTTCCAAGATCATCCCTTGAAAAGGACTCCCGGAAAGGAACGGACGCTTTTGACAGCGCTTTCTTTATTTTATCCCCGATATCCGGGGAAGCATCCTCGGCGACGAGGCCGAGCCACGTGCTTTCGGCACCCCGCCTGAGTTCCCCCTCAACCAGGTTGGTTCCCGAGGAAACGCGGCCGCTTTTCCGGGCCTGTCCCAAGAGGGAGAGAGCCCGCCTCAGATAGGCCGCGGCGATATCCCTTTGCAGATCCTCCGCGCTTTCCTGAACCTGGCCCTGCACCTTCAGGGATGCCGAAAGCCGGCCTTTCATGGCCTTCCGGATGCAGCTGCCTTCCGGACAGACATAAACGCCCCGGGAGGGCAGGGACCCTTTCAGATCCGGGACCAGGGTACCCGAAGGGGAACGGATCACCCGGACCATACTGGTCTTCTCCCTCCTCTTCCCGCAGCCGGTGCAGGTGCGGATGGGAGGGGGCTTGAGAGACACGGTTCACTCCTCCCCCTGTGTTTCTCCCGTTTCTTTTCCCGGTTCTTCTTCCTTGACTTCTCTATGCCCTTCTTCTGTTGCCCGGCTGCGCAGTTTTTCAACCGTCCTGGGCCCCAGGCCTGATACCTCGAGGAGCTCTTCGTCGGAGGCCGCCGCAATGGACTCTTCATCGGTCAGACCCGCCTGGGTGAGCCCCTGCACCACTTTTTCAGGGATCCCTTCAAGGTAACCGGGGACCTCTTTCTCCTCCTCAACCTTTTCCGGCTCCGCCTCTTCCTGGACAGCCGCCTTTTCCACCTGGGTCTCACTCTTGATCGTGATGTTCCATCCCGTGAGTCGGGCGGCCAGGCGGACGTTCTGTCCATTTTTTCCAATGGCCAGGGAAAGCTCCTCGTCCGCGACGATGACTTCCATGGACTTTTCCGACTCGTTGATGATCACGCGGGTGACTTGAGCGGGGCTCAGGGCATTGCTCACAAAAAGGGCGGGATCGGAAAGCCAGGGAATGATATCGATACGCTCCCCTCTCAGTTCATTCACGACCGCCTGGACGCGGGAGCCCTTGACCCCAACGCACGCCCCGACGGGATCGACGTTCGGATCATGGCTCACAACAGCGATCTTGGAGCGCCCCCCAGGCTCTCTGGCAGCATTGCGGATCTCAACGATCCTCTCTGAAATTTCGGGGACCTCCAGTTCGAAAAGTTTGATCAGAAAATCGATGGACGCGCGGGAAAGGACGACCTGGGGTCCCTTCGCGTTCTGCTTGACGTCCATGATATAGGCCTTGATGCGGTCTCCCTGTTTGTAGCGTTCCCGGGAAACCTGCTCCTTCGGGGGCAGTTCCGCCTCGGTCTTTCCAAGATCCACGATGATACTGCCGCGGGTGAACCCATGGACGATACCGTTGATGATTTCCCCGACGCGGGTGGAATAGGTCTTATACACCATCTCCCGTTCCGCTTCCCTGAGTTTCTGAACGATCACCTGCTTGGCAGTCTGGGCCGCGATCCGGCCGAATTCGTTGGCGTCGATCTCGATCTCCACCTCATCCCCCGGCATCACCTCGGGATCAAGCTGACGAGCCTCCAGAAGTGAGATCTGCATGGCGGAATCTTCCACCTGGAGCGTCACTTCCTTTCGCTGGTAGATCTCGATGATCCCGCTGTCCCGATCCATCCTGGCGAAGATATCGGTCCCGGAGCCATATACTTTTTTCGCGGCCGTCACCAGGGCGGCCTCAATGGCTTCCACGAGAGCTTCCTGGTTGATCCCCTTTTCCCTCTCAAGCTGGGAGAAGATCATCAGCAGTTCCGGATTACCTTTCATTCTGCTCTTCCTCGGAATTCTTGATCAGCGGTCCCTTGCCGTTGACCAGTAAAAATTGATAGCCCCATTGTCCTCTTCGGATCCCGCAGTTATTTCCCTTTTCTTTTCGCCGGGAATTCATAGTCCAGCCTCGCGGAGGAAATGTCCTCCACGGGGACCTGGATCCGCTGACCGTCCTCGAGGGTGACGATGACGATGCCCTCGTGGATCCCTTCAAGGTTCCCGGCGATCTTTCGCCTCCCGTCAATGGAACAGTGGGTCCGGATGAGGACCCGCCTCCCCGCGAAACGGTTGAAATCCTTTTCCTCTTTCAACGGCCGGTCCAGACCGGGGGAGGAAACCTCGAGATAATACTTGACCGGCACAAGGTCCTCGACATCGAGATGGACACTTAGTTCGCGGCTCACGGCTGTGCAGTGATCCACATGGACCCCTCCGTCGCAATCCATGGTGACGCGAAGGATCCACCGGCCCATCTCGGTGCGCAGGGTCACGTCGACAAGTTCAAGGCCTCTTTGCTGGAGGATCGGTTCAAGGATCTCGCGGATCCGGCCGATGATGCCTCTCGTGTCCATCGCTTTTTGACCCCAAAAATATAAAAGAGCGGAACTGCCCGCTCTTTCCATAACAAGAAAGAAAAGCGTAATTTAGTTAGCACAAGTAAAGAAAGTTGGCAAGAGGGGCCTGATGGCTTCCCATTCCGTCGTGAAGCCATCAGGAGTCCAGAGAGGGTGCACAAGTGCACTTCAATTCTCAATCCTCAACCTTAATCCTCAATTCGAAATTTGCGCTCCCCCCTCAGGACTCTGGTCTCTATACTTCTTTCAGTTCCCTTTCCCCAGGAACTCCTTGGCCGCCATGACAACCTCATCCACCGGGACCCGGGATTCCTTTCCTGTCGCCCGCTCCCTCAATTCCGCCTTCCCTTCCTTGAGACCGCGTTCTCCCAGGGTGATCCTCAGCGGTATCCCGATAAGATCCGCATCGTTGAACTTTACCCCTGGACGCTCCTCGCGATCGTCGAAAAGAACTTCGATGCCGGCGGCCGTCAGGTCACCATAAATCCTCTCGGCCACGGAATGAACTTCCTTCTTGCCCGGATCCAGAGAAAGAAGGATCACATGAAAAGGAGCGAGGGGCAAAGGCCAGATGATGCCCTTTTCGTCGTGGTTCTGCTCGATGGCGGCGGCGGCCGTCCGTCCGACGCCGATCCCGTAGCACCCCATCTCGATGGGTTTCTCCTCGCCCTTCTCATCCAGATAATGGGCCTTCATGGACCCGCTGTACTTCGTCCCGAGGTAGAAGATATGCCCCACCTCGATCCCCCGCAGAAAGGTCAGGACCCCTCCGCATTTCGGACAGGGATCCTCCTGGGAGGCCTCGCGAAGGTCCCCGAAAGCCTGGACCTTGAAATCCACGAGATCCACGTCCGTCAGGTGGACGTCGGCCGCATTCCCCCCCGTGACGAAGCGGGACATGGCACGGACGGCGTTGTCGGCGAAGAGGGGGATAGCCAGGCCCACCGGGCCCGCGTAACCCACGGGAGCCCCCGTCACCCTCTCCACGACATCGGGATCCGCAAGTTCAAGGGTCTCGTCGCCGACCGTGCGTCGCACCTTTACGGGATTGACTTCGTGATCTCCCCGCACCAGAACACCCACGGGTCCTCCGTCCCCGCTCAGAATGATCGTCTTCACCAGGTTCTTTGCGGTAACCTTCAGGAATCTGGTTACTTCCTCGACGGTTTTCATTCCGGGCGTCTTTACCTCGACAGGGTATCTCCCGCTGTTGGGAGAACCCGGTTTTGAGCCGGCGGAGGGTGTCTTTCCGGGAGACAAGCCCTCTTCCGTCGGCGAAGCCGCGGAGGCCATTTCCAGGTTGGCTGCGTAATCGCACCCGGTGCAGCTCACCACGCGATCCTCTCCCGTGTCGGCCAGCACCATGAACTCGTGGGAAAGATTGCCACCGATCTTCCCTGAATCGGCCTCAACGGCCCTGAAACGCAGGCCGCACCTTGCAAAGATGGCGGTGTAGGCCTCATGCATGGCACGGTAGCTCCTTTCCGCGCCCGCCTTGTCGATATCGAAGGAATAGGCATCCTTCATGACGAATTCCCGTCCCCGCATGAGACCGAACCGGGGCCGGATCTCATCCCTGAACTTGGTCTGGATCTGATAGAGGTTTCTGGGAAGCTGACGATAGGAGCGGATCTCCCTCCTCACGAGGTCGGTAATGACTTCCTCGTGGGTCGGACCCAGGCAGAACTCCCTGCCGTTTCGGTCCGTCAGACGCAAAAGCTCTTTTCCGTAGTAATCCCACCGCCCGGTCTCCTGCCACAGCTCGGCCGGCAGAACGGTTGGCATCAGGATCTCCAGGGCACCGGCGCGGTCCATCTCCTCCCGGATAATGGTTTCCACCTTCCTTATCACCCGAACCCCCATGGGGAGGAGCTCGTATATCCCTGCGGCGACACGGCGGATCATTCCGGCCCGGAGCATGAGCTGATGGCTGATCACCTCGGCATCCGTGGGTACTTCACGGAGAGTGGGAAGAAAATATTCAGAGTAACGCATGAAAACTCCTAGGTTTGAAAATAAAATTTAAGAGATTCGAAATTAAATATTTACCAGGAGGATAACAGCAAACCCGCCGACGGACAAAGGGGATTAGAGAGCTGACGACTCAGCGACTTTACGACAAAACGAACTGACGACCAAGCGACTTTACGACTTAACGAAAGACCTCTTCGTCCCGTTGTTTAGTCGTCTAGTCGTTCCGTCGGCCAGTCCTGCATTTCCCTCGTCCCGTCGTCCCGTCGTCCCGTCGTCCGGCCGTCCGGTCATTCGGTCGTCCCCTTGCCCCGTCGTCTGGTCGTCACCTCGTTCAGTCCCCGCTCCATGCCTCCGTCGTCGATCAGCCGATGTATCTCTTCCATCAAGGCATCCAGGGCTTCCGAAGGATCGATCTTCCGTTTCACCTCCCCTTTCACGAAAAGGACTGCCCGACCCCCGGACCCCGCGATGCCTACGTCCGCGTGGGCCGCCTCCCCGGGACCGTTGACCGGACAGCCCATGACCGCAACACGCAGGGGGACGGAAAGAGTCCGGACTCTTTCTTCCACATGGCGCGCCCATCGGGCTACATCGATCTCGGCACGCGCGCAGGTGGGGCAGGAGATCACCCTGACCCCGGTCCGGAGCCCGAGACATCGAAGGAGTTCGAAGCCGGCATAAACCTCGGGCACGGGATCGCCGGAAAGGGAAAAGCGGATCGTATCCCCGATCCCCTCCCTGAGGAGAATGGCAAGGGCCGCCGTGGTGTGAACGGATCCCGCGAGAAGGGTTCCCGCCTCGGTGACGCCCAGGTGAAGGGGATAATCCGTCTCCTCGGAGATCATGCGATAGACCCGGACGGTTTCCATGGGATCCGAAGTCTTGGCAGAAATCTTCAGGTCAAAAAAACTCATCCCCTCGAGGAGTTCGACCCAGCGAAAGACGCTTTCGGCAAGGGCCCCCGGTGTGGGACTCCCGTGAGCCTTGAGAACACTGCGCTGCAGGGATCCCGCGTTGACGCCGATCCGGATGGATGCCCCCTCGGCTCGTGCCGCTTCCACGATTTCCTTGACCTTCCAGGTGGCACCGATGTTGCCGGGGTTGATCCTAACTGCATCCGCTCCCGCCTGGAGGGATGACACCGCCATTCGGTAATCGAAGTGGATATCCGCAACCAGGGGGATCCGGACATTTCCCCTCAGGAACCGGAATCCCTCGAGGGCATCCTCATCCGGGACGGAAACGCGGACGATCTCACAGCCGGCCGATGCCAGCGCCCGAACCTGTTCGAGGGTGGCAGGACCGTCGGAGGTCGGGGTATTGGTCATCGACTGGACCGAGACAGGAAAACCGCCGCCCACCGTGAGGGGCCCGACCCGGACGGGCCGGGTTGGTCTCCTGACAATGGGGTGCTCCTGAGCCATTCCCTACTTCCCCGGCAACAGCCTTGCGATGTCGTTGTAGGAGATGACCAGTATCAGGAGGAGCAGGAGGAACAAGCCCACTTTCTGGGCCGTTTCGCGCGTCTGGACATTAACGGGTCTCCGGGTCACCCCCTCGATGCCGAGGAATAAAAGATGCCCACCGTCCAGTACGGGGATGGGAAGAAGGTTGAGGATTCCCAGCTGAAGGCTCAGGAACGCCATGAAACCAAGGAACTGGGTCAATCCCGCCTTGGCCGCCTGCCCGGATACCTGGAAAATCATGATCGGTCCCCCAAGGTTCTTGATGGAAGACTGGAACGTGATCAGGTCCCGAATGAAGGAAAAGGTAAGGCGCAGAAGCTCAAGATTCCGGGCCGTCCCCATCCTGATGGAATCAGCGAGGCCAAACTTGCGGGTAACGGTTTCGGTCCTGGGGGAGATTCCCACAAGACCGCGCCCCGAGCTCTCGTCTTTTCTGGGCGTGACGGAAAACGCCATGAGATCACCGTCCCGCTCGACCTGGAAAGTCATCGGCTTCCCGGCGCTGTTGTGAATGATCTGTGCCATCTGGTTCCAGTCCGAGACGGGAAGGCCCCCGATGGAAACCACCCGGTCTCCTTCGCTAATCCCCGCTTTTTCCGCTTCTCCTCCCTTGACGAGAAACCCGATTACGGGGTCCATGGGAGGGAAGACTCCGAGGCCGGATTTCCCCGTGGGGTCCTGATCAAGGGAAACGAAACGTGTGTCCTTGGCCCTTTCCACTTCCATCTTCAAGGAATCCGAAACCGCGGCTTTTTCGAAAAAATCCTCCCATGTCCGGGTCGCTCCTCCGTTTACGGAAAGAACGCGGTCCCCGGTTCTGAGACCTGCGATGTCCCCGGGGGATTCGGGCTGGACCCAGCCCACCACCGGCGGTTTTTCCAGGTAGGTAGGAACCGCCGTCCCGATGAAGAATACGAAGGGCATGACCAGAAAAGCCAGAACCAGGTTCATGAGGGGCCCGGCAAGGATTACCGCCGCCCTCTGATAAGCCGGCCGGGACATGAAATTCTTCGGATCGTGAGGGTCTTTAACGGTCTCTTCGGGATTTTCCCCGCTTATTTTCACGTATCCCCCCAAGGGGATCCAGGAAATGCAGTATTCGGTGTCCCCCCAGGTAAAACCAAACATCTTGGGGGGAAATCCGATGGAAAACCGCTCCACCCGGAGCCCGATCCCCTTGGCCACCAGAAAATGGCCCAGTTCGTGGACGGTGATCAGGATTCCCAGGACGATGAAAAAAGATATGGTTGCTGTCATTGCACCTCTCCGGCCTGTCTGAGAAATTCCTTCGCCCTTTCCCTGGCCATCCGGTCCCCTTCAAGGACGCCGGCGATTGTCCGGTCATCGAATTGCGGTGGAGATTCCATGACGGATTTTACCACTTCAGGAATTCCGGTAAACCCCAGCATTCCCTTGAGGAAGGCTCCCACGGCAACCTCGTTGGCGGCGTTCATTACCACGGGCATTCCCTCTCCCTCCTCAAGGGACCTGTAGGCCAGCCCGAGGCAGGGAAACATCTTGATCTCCGGACTGAAAAACTCAAGAGGTCCGACGGAGGTCAGGTCCAGGGGAGGAAAACCCAGATCCACTCTTTCCGGGTAGCTCAGAGCGAAAGAAATGGGGATCCTCATGTCAGCAAGGCCCATTTGAGCGAGAACGGAACCGTCCGCAAACTCGACCATGCTGTGGACGACGCTCTGGGGATGGACGAGCACCTCGATCTTTTCCGGCGGCAGATCGAACAGCCACCTCGCCTCTATGACTTCAAGCCCCTTGTTCATCATGGTGGCGCTGTCCACGGTCACCTTCGGGCCCATTTTCCATCGGGGATGGTCCAGAGCCATCTCGGGAGTGACCCGGGAGAGGAAATCCTGGGATTTCCCTAAAAAGGGTCCACCGGAAGCGGTCAGGATCACCCTCCGGATGGCGGACCTTTCCTGCCCGAGAAGAACCTGGAAGACGGCAGAATGTTCGCTGTCGATGGGTATCAGGGCCGCTCCGCTGTCCCTGGCTTCAGCGCTGATCAGGTGGCCGGCGACCACGAGAGCCTCCTTGTTGGCAAGAGCTACCACCTTTCCCGCCTTCACGGCGGCGTACGTGGGCAGGACTCCCGCCGCGCCGACGATGGCGGAGACCACCGTATCCGCATGCTCCATGGAAGCGGCTTCAAGGAGCCCTTCCATTCCCGAGATGACACGGATCCCCGCCCCCTGAAGGGAATCCCGCGCTTTGTCCGCAGCCCCCCCATCAAAAAGGGCCACCAGCTCCGGTTTAAACTGCAGGGCCTGTTTCACCATGGTCTTCCAATCGGAACCGGAGGCAAGAGCCACGATGTCATAGTTGGAAGGATTCGCTGCCGCGACCTTAAGGGTACTGCCTCCGATGGAGCCGGTGGAACCTAAAATGCTGATCTTCCTCCGGCGACTCACACCGGGGACCCCTGGAACCATGACAGGATGTAGAAAAAGAGAGGCACGGTGAAAAGCAGGGCGTCCACCCGGTCGAGGACCCCTCCGTGCCCGGGAATGATCGTTCCGGAGTCCTTGACCCCGGCATCCCTTTTGACCAGGGATTCCGCCAGGTCTCCCGCCTGTCCGAGGACCGACAGAAGGAAGCCGGAAAGGACAGCAAAAGACAGAGACCAGTCGAGGGGGGAAACCCATCGAAAAACAACGGCCGCCCCCACAGCTCCGAGGATTCCGGCCGCAGAACCGAGAACGGTTTTGTTGGGACTGATCGCAGGGGCAAGCTTGCGACGCCCGAAAACACTCCCGGCATAAAAGGCCGCGGAATCACTGACCCAGACACACACGAGAAGAAAGAGAAGGGCTATCCGCATCTCCCGGGAAGACAGGAATAAGGCGGTATGGGCAAGGCACCAGACCGGGATGAAAAGGACAAAAGCCCCGGAAGCGCAGCGACGGACGGCCCCCTCGACGGAACCGCCCTCAACGGACCCCGCCATCACGAGGACCATCCCGGCGGCAAGCCCCGCACAAAGTCCGTAAACCCCCAGGAAAATCCCCCCTGCCAGAACCAGGAGGGAAGCGGACAACACCCATTTCCGGGCAAGGGAGCCGCCACTGGAATGGACAAGATCGGCCATCTCGCTGGCTGCCAGAAGAACCACCAGAAAGATAACCAGCGCTCCGAGGCCCCTTGGCGCTCCCAGCACGATGAAAACGGTGACAGCGCCCAGGATCAGGGCCGAGAAAATCCTTTTCATCATCCTCCCGAACGGACCTGACCGGAGGTCAGCCCGAATCGTCTCTCCCTGGTCTGGAATTCCCCGATGGCTTTATGAAGATCCATGATTGAAAAATCGGGCCAGGTCTTCTCCGTAACGAAAAACTCGGTATAGGCATTCTCCCAGAGAAGGAAATTGCTCAGGCGCATCTCTCCGCTGGTGCGGATGAGAAGGTCGGGATCCGGAATCCCCACCGTGGAAAGAAATGTCGAAAACAATGTGCAGTCTAGCGAGTCGGGATCCAGTTCCCCCCTTGCGATGGCCTTTCCCACGTTGCGCGCCGCCTCAAGGATGTCCTCCCGGGCCCCGTAGCTCAGGGCCAGGATCAAGGATAGTCCCGTATTTCCCGAAGACTTTTCGCAGACCTGCCGAAGGGTCGCCTGGACTTTTTCAGGAAGATCCGAAATCTTCCCGATAGTCGATAACCGGACATTGTTTTTCATGAGGGTGTCCGTTTCCTTCTTGAGATACCTGTCTAGAAGGGCCATCAGCCCCAGGATCTCTTCCTTCGGACGTCCCCAGTTCTCCGTGGAAAAAGCGAAAAGGGTCAGATAGGGCACACCAAGACGGGCACATTCCTCCACGACGGCTCTCACCGCCTCCGCGCCGGCGCGGTGACCCGCGATCCGGGGAAGGTTGCGCCCGGAAGCCCACCTCCCGTTACCGTCCATGATGATGGCGATATGCCGAGGTAATTCCTGATTCACAATAATTGGGGTGTGCCGCCCGTCTGAAAGGATGCGGGCATCAGATTTCGAGGATTTCCTTTTCCTTCTTTTCGATCAGTTCATCGACCTTTTCGATGAATCGATCAGTGATCTTCTGGATTTCGTCCTGGGCGCGATGGAGTTCGTCCTCGGAGATCTCTTTTTCTTTCTCAAACTCCTTGGCGTCCGCGATGGCATCGCGGCGGATGTTCCGGATTGCGATTTTCCCCTCTTCCCCGTGGCGCTTGACCACTTTCACAAGCTGCACACGCCTTTCCTCTGTCAAGGGAGGGATGGGAATACGGATCACCTTCCCGTCGTTGTTGGGTGTCAGCCCCAGATCGGAGCGCATGATGGCTTTCTCAATCTCCTTGATGACGGAAGGATCCCATGGCTGGATCACGATCAGGCGGCTCTCGGGGATCGAAAGGGTGGCTACCTGGTTCAGGGGCGACTGGGCCCCGTAATACTCGAGGGTGATGCTGTCCAGGATCGAAAGGGAAGCTCGCCCGGTCCGGATGGAGGCCAGTTCTCTCCCCAGGGTCTCGAGCGTTTTTTCCATCTTTGTTTCCGTTTCAAGGTAGAGTTCAGGAAGCATCGCTTTTTAACCCTCCTTATGCCACCACTGTCCCGACGTTCTCCCCGGCCACCGCTCTGACTAGGTTGCCAGCCTTCTTCAGGCTGAATACCATGATGGACATGCTGTTGTCCATGCAAAGGGCGATGGCAGTTGCATCCATCACCTTCAGTTCCTTTTCCAGGACCTCCCGGTATCCGAGACGGTCGAACCTGACGGCATCCGGGTTGATCTGGGGATCGTCGCTGAAAACGCCATCGACCTTTGTCGCTTTCATGAGGATATCCGCCCCGATCTCCATGGCGCGCAGGGCCGCAGCGGTGTCGGTGGTAAAAAAAGGATTTCCGGTCCCGGCCGAGAAGATCACGACCCGGCCTTTTTCAAGATGCCGGATCGCGCGGCGGCGGATGTAGGGTTCGGCAACCTGGCTCATGGCAATGGCCGAAAGGACCCGGGTCGGAACATCGAGTTTTTCAAGGGCGCTCTGGAGAGCCAGGGCGTTGATGACCGTCGCCACCATGCCGATGTAGTCCCCGGTTGCCCGCTCTATTGTGGTGTCACTGTTTTTTGCGCCCCGGAAGATGTTCCCTCCGCCGATGACCAGGGCCACCTCGACATCCATGTGGTAGACGTCGGCCACCTCGGACGCGATGCAGCGGACTGAATCGAGATCCAGCCCGAAGGGCTCCTGACCAAGCAGGGCTTCACCGCTGATCTTGAGCAGGACCCGTTTGTATTTTGGGGACATCCCCTTGTTCATCCGCACCCCCGCCGGCCAAGGGATCTGATCCGGTTATCCGGTGCGCCGGTGCCCATGGGCACCCGTGCACCCTCATTAGCAGGCGTTTTCTTTTTCCCGCCCCTCGCCGATCTCGAATCTCGCAAACCTTTTGACCATGACATTTTCGCCGAGCTTGCCTGCCACCGATTTCACATGATTGAGGATGGATACCCCGGATTCCCTGATGTACTCCTGTTCCTCGAGGCAAACCTGCTGGAAAAATTTCTCCATCTTGCCGTCCACGATCTTCTCCAGTATGTTCTGGGGCTTTCCGGATTCCAGGGCCTGAGCCCGGTAAATTTCCCTTTCTTTTTCAATCAGCTCTGCGGGGACCTCGTCGCGCCTGGTAAAAACCGGCCTGGACGCGGCGATCTGCATGGCCAGGTTGTTAACGAGTTCCTGGAAATCATCGGTCCTCGCCACGAAATCGGTTTCACAGTTCACTTCCACGATGACCCCGATCTTCCCGCCCATATGGATATAGGAACCGACGACACCCTCTGCTGCTTCCCGGCCCGCTCTTTTGGCCGCGGCGGAAAGCCCTTTCTTCCGAAGGTAGTCCACCGCTTTTTCCGCGTCCCCGCCGCACTGGGTCAGCGCTTCCTTGCAGTCCATGAAGCCGGCGCCGGTTTTGTCCCTGAGTTCCTTGACCACGGATGCGCTGATCGTCATGACTTGTCCTCCTGTACATCCTCTTTCTCGGCGTCTTCGTCTTCGGCCTTCCCGGAATCCTCTGTAGAAAGAGGCGCCGCGGGCTCCTCATCGGATTTTTCCGGACGCTCCTGGGCGGGGGCCTCCACAAGGCCAACCTCCCCGGCACCGACCAGCTGGTTCCCCTCGATGACCGCGTCCGCGATTTTTGAGGCGAAAAGCCTTATGGACCTGATGGCGTCGTCATTGCCCGGGATCACATGGTCGATCACGTCCGGATCGCAGTTGGTGTCAACCACGGCGATGACGGGGATCCCCAGTTTCCGGGCCTCCTTGACAGCGATCTCTTCCCTCTTGGTGTCAACGACGAAAATCGCGTCGGGGAGCTTGCCCATATCCTTGATCCCATCCAGGGATTTGGCGAGTTTTTCCTTCTCCTTGGTCAGGTTAAGGATTTCCTTCTTGGTGTACCCTCCCCAGTTCTTTTCCTCTTCCATCGTTTCATATTTCTTGAGCCGCCCGACACTCTTTTTTATCGTGGAGTAATTAGTCAGCATGCCGCCGAGCCAGCGATGATTGACATAGGGCATGGAGCATCTCTGGGCCTCTTCCGAAATGGACTCCTGTGCCTGTTTCTTGGTTCCCACGAAAAGGAGTTTCCCCCCATCCGCGGAAAGCTCCCGCACGAAGCGGTAGGATTCCTTGAACTGCCTCAGGGTCTTTTGAAGATCGATGATGTAGATGCCGTTTCTGGCCCCGAAAATGTACCTTTTCATCTTGGGGTTCCAGCGGCGGGTCTGGTGGCCGAAATGAACCCCGGCCTCCAGGAGCTGCTTCATGGTTATAACTGCCATCTTGGTTTCTCCTTCCTTTGCGGTTTGTCCCTCCGTCCCATCGATTCCCAGGGGAATCATCCTTTGCGTAATGCTACGGATGACACCTCCCCCGGGACCCGGGACGTGCGAAATAGGTAAGCGCTTTCAAATAACAGAATTGGGGAAAGGAGGCAAGTTCTTTGCCGTTTTTCCGTACCGAAGGTCCTTGTTTGCGTTCCTTTTTCTAAAAATCCCGGGCTCTACGAGCGGTATTCACAGTTGATCCGGACATAGTCCTCTGTAAGATCACACGTTCGAATGGTTGCGCAGCAGTCCCCATCCCCAACATTGATGGTGATATTATACTGCTGGCGTTTCATGACCTCGGCGGCGCGCTGTTCCTGGTAATCCTCCGGGATCTCCCCATTCTCCAGGACTTTTACCTCACCGATCTGGATCGTCATCCCTGAAGGGTCGATCTGAACGCCGGCGCGGCCCACAGCGGCACCGATGCGGCCCCAGTTGGGGTCTTCCGCCGCGATGGCGGTTTTCACGAGGACCGAATCAGCGACGGTTCTGGCGATGGTTCGAGCGTCCTCCGTCTCCTCGGCGCCGGTGATCTTGATGTTGACGACCTTCTTGGCCCCTTCTCCATCGGAGATGATCATCCCGGCGAGATCGCTGCATACCTGATGGACCGCTTTCTGAAACGCCGAAGTGTCCTTCCATGTCCGGACCTGGGGACCGACCCCTGACGCCATGAGAAAAACCGTGTCGTTGGTGCTCGAATCACCGTCCACCGTTATTGCATTGAAAGTATCCCTGACCGATTCCCCGAGGATATTGTGGAGCCACTCCACATCCACCCTGGCGTCCGTGAGGATGAAAGCCAGCATGGTTGCCATATCGGGTGCGATCATCCCGGACCCTTTGGCGATGCCCACAATGGTGGCGGTTCCCAGCTCGAGTTCCGCCTCGCTCTTGGCACATTTCGGCATGGTATCCGTGGTCATGATGGAACGGGTGAAATTCTCCAGACCCCCTTCACTAAGGCCCGAGACCAGCGGATCGAGAGCCGCTTCCATCTTTTCCACCGGCAGCCTGACGCCTATGACCCCGGTCGAACATAAAAGGATGGAATCATCGAGGGCTTTGAGCCGGTCCGCCAGGGCGCTGCTCAGCCGAAGGGCATCTTCTTCTCCCGCTTTTCCCGTCATGCTGTTGGCGTTCCCGCTATTGACCAGAACGGCCGCCATCTGCCCTTCCCCGGCCTCGATCCTTTCCCTGGAAATACGCACCGGGGCGGCGCTGCAAAGGTTCTTCGTAAAGACTCCGGCTGTGGTTGCCCCCCTCTCGGCGACGATGAGGCCCATATCCAGACGATCGTTTCCCTGTCCCCTGATGTCGGCCGAAACAGAGGAAGCCTTGAACCCATCAACCTTGAGCGTTGTCATGGGACTGAACTCCATCATCCTGCCGTCAGGTCCTGGAATCAGGGTCCCGTCGTAATGTCCCTTGATATCCTTATCGCCTTTTCCCATTTTAAAGCCATCCTTCCTGACGTTGCGAACCACGTCTAGAATTTAAACCGTCGGCAAGAGAAGGTGAAGTCTGGTGCCCCCCTCGGGAACCAGGTCGGCCCAGATCGCACCCGAATGCCGTTCCATGATAGCCCTGGCGATGGAAAGCCCAAGGCCGATCCCGGCAGGTTTATCAGTCATGATGTTACCCAACTGTTTGAATTTTTCAAAGATGCGCGGGATGTCTTTTTCATTCATCCCTTTCCCATTGTCACGGACAGTGATCCGTACCCAGCCTCGATCATTGCCTGATTGCACTGGTGGAGAATTTTCCGAAAGGGCGTAACCCGGTACCTCGGGAAAGTTTTCATGATACCAGGTTTGGACCTCGATGGGGCTGTCCGGGGGGGAGAACTTCACCGCGTTTTCGAGGATCAGCCCGAAGGCCCTGGTAAAAAGCCTTGAATCACACGAAACAAGATCCTCTCCGGCTTGGGAATAATCCCATTTAACCTGTCGGTCTTTCAAAATATTCCCCAGTTCCTGAAGGGCCGCGTCAATGACTCCCCGCACGGGGCATGCCTCAAGTTTCAGGGATATATGCCCTGCCTCGAGCCTGAATAACTCGAGAATCCGTTCCACAAGGTAATTCAGGTGGGACGCTGAATCCTCCAGATGCGAAACGAAATCCAGGAGGCTGTCGGTCTCTCCCTTAAGTTCCAGGGAGGGGATGAGGCTCGCAAAACCCATTATTGAGGTCAAGGGGGTCTTGAGCTCATGGGAGATGTTGAGGATCAGCTCTGTCTTGTCCCTGTCCAGCCTGACCAGTTCCTCGTGAGCCTTCCTGAGATCCTCGGCCTTTTTCTTAAGATCAGCGAAAAGACGTGCATTATCAATGGACAGGGCGACCTGAGACGCCATTGTGACAAGAAGGTCCCGATCCGATTCCGTGAACGCTTCCCCGTTCATCTTGTTGTTGGCGTTCATCACGCCGAGGACTCGGTCTCCCCTGAGAAGGGGGACACAGAGGGCGGACTGGGTGGAGTACTGTTTCTGATAACTGGAGGGCCCGAACTTCTCATGCCTGCTGATGTCGTTTATGAGAAGGGCCTCGCCCGTCTGGGCTACATGCCCTGAAATTCCCTTCCTCAGCCGGCCCGTGGCCTGGCCGATGATCTTCCGGGGAAGTCCGATGGCTTCCACGATCCGGAGTTTTTCCCCCTCCGTGAGCATGAGCGAGGCGGACTCCACTTGAAGATTCTCCGCAACAGTCTGGATGGCCCTCTTAAAAAGGGTCTGGAGGATCCCCTCCCTGGACACCTCACCCAACTGCCTCAGCGCAAGGAGTTCCCTGGTCCATTTTTCCGACCCGGCGACGATCTGTTCCTTTTCCAGGATATACTGGTGCTTGATGCAGGCGTGCGTCACGCTGCCGATGAGCTGCCTGGGCTCGAGAGGTTTGGAGAGAAAGTCAGAGGCCCCTCCCCGGATCAGCTCAACGGCATCTTTAAAGGAATGGACCTTGCTGACACAGATCACCGGGATGAACTGGTCCTGGCCTCGCACAAACCGGAGCAGATCGATCCCCGACATGTCCTCCATGGCGACCTCAGTGACCACGACATCGAACTTCCCCTTCCGAAAGGATCCCTTGGCCTTGAGACCACCGGCCGCGCCTTCCGGCCGGAACCCGCCTTCAACCAGGATCTCCATCATCTGATGGAGGGAAGAACGGTCATCGTCCACCACCAGCACCTGAGGGCGGTTGCTGTCATCTTTTTTTTCCCTGCTCACCAGGTTTTTCATCTCTCCCAGACAGGTCGATCACGCACGAAAACCACCCAGGCCGACCCTCGAGGCCTGGCTAGTTCGCTCCACAGCACTTCTTGTATTTTTTCCCTGATCCGCACGGACAGGGCTCATTTCGCCCGATCTTGCGGGCATCCCTCCGGACGGTCTGCTGCTTCCGGGTCTCACCCCCGGGCGAGCCTTTTTCTTCCAGGGAACCTCGGCCCAGGGAATACCGCTGCTGGCGCCTTCCAGGCAGGGATTCTCCCTCGGCTACCTGGACCTGGAACAAGGTTCTCACCGTGTTTTCCCGAACCCTGTTCATCATCTCCTCAAACATTCCGAAACCCTCGATCTTGTACTCGGAAAGAGGATCGCGCTGACCGTACCCTCTCAAACCGATCCCCTCCCGAAGGTGGTCCATGGCGTAAAGATGGTCCTTCCAGTTGCTGTCGAGGATCTGGAGATAAAGGATCTTTTCCGCGTACCGGACAACTTCGGCCCCCAGCGATTCTTCCCTGGCGCTGTATGCTGCCAGGGCTTCTTCCATGAGGGCCTCCTCAAGTCCTTCCACCCCCTCATCCACCGGCAGGGAACCTGGTCTGAAACCGAAGATCGCCTGGAAATGGTCGCCGAGAACCTCCAGGTCCCATTCATCCCTGTGGGATTTCGGGTCGATGTGCGTCCGGACCAGATCCTCCAGGGTTTCCCGGATCATTTCCTCGATCTCGGGGAAGAGGTTTTCCGCACTCAGGATACCCCTTCTCTGCCCGTAGATGGCCTCCCTCTGAAGGTTCATGACGTCATCATATTCCAGGAGATGCTTGCGGATGTCGTAGTTGTGCCCCTCCACCCTCTTCTGGGCATTCTCAATGGCCTTCGTCACCATCCGGTTTTCGATCTCCTGGCCTTCGGACATCCCCAGGCGCTCCATGAGCCCAGAGATCCTGTCGGACCCGAAGATTCTCATGAGATCGTCTTCAAGGCTGAGATAGAAACGGGAACTGCCGGGATCTCCCTGGCGGCCGGATCGCCCCCGGAGCTGGTTGTCGATCCTCCGGCTCTCATGCCTCTCCGTCCCGAGGATGTGCAGCCCGCCCGCTTCAAGGACTACGGCCCGCTCCCCCTCGCATTTCTCCTTCATCTCCTCGATGACCTTTTCCTTCTCCTCCGGCTTATCCTCGCTCACCCGGCTCCTGGCAAGGAAGACCGGGTTCCCGCCCAGCACGATGTCGGTCCCCCGGCCGGCCATGTTTGTGGCAAGGGTCACCGCTCCCGCCCGGCCCGCCTGGGCCACGATCTCCGCTTCCCTCTCGTGGTGTTTGGCATTCAGGACGTGGTGGGGGATCCCGTCTCTCTTGAGCATCCGCGACAGGAGTTCGGAGTTCTCAATGGACGTCGTTCCAACCAGGACCGGCTGGTGGCTCCGGTGGCACTCGATGATCTCCTGAACAACGGCCTGGTATTTTTCCTTTTTGGTCCGGTAGATGATGTCGGAACAATCCTCGCGGATCATGTCCATATGGGTGGGGACAACGAGGACATCCAGGTTATAGGTTGCCTTGAACTCGGCGGCTTCGGTATCCGCCGTTCCGGTCATCCCGGCCAGCTTGTCGTACATCCGGAAATAGTTCTGAAAGGTGATGGACGCGAGGGTCTGGTTTTCGCTCTCGATCCGGACCTTCTCCTTGGCCTCGAGTGCCTGGTGCAGCCCGTCGCTGTACCTTCTTCCCGGCATGAGGCGTCCCGTGAATTCATCGACGATGATCACCTGGTCGTCCTTGACAACGTAATCCACATCCTTGCGGAAGAGGAAATGGGCCTTCAGACCCTGCTGGACGTGGTGGTTGGCCTCGATGTTGGCGGGATCATAGAGGTTCTCGATCCCGAGGAGCTTTTCGACGCGCATTACCCCGTCTTCCGTGAGGATGACGGTGCGGGCCTTCTCATCAACGGTGAAATGGAGTTCCTTTTTCAATCGGGGGATAATGGTATCGACGGTGTAGTACTGTTCCGTGGATTCCTCCGCCGGCCCCGAGATGATGAGGGGAGTACGGGCTTCGTCGATGAGGATGCTGTCCACTTCGTCGACGATGCCGTAGTGCAGGTCCCTCTGGACGTAGTCGTCCAGGGAAAACTTCATGTTATCGCGAAGGTAATCGAAACCGAATTCGTTATTGGTCCCGTAGGTCACATCGCTGCCGTAGGCGGCCTTTCGTTCCACGTCGCCCAGGGAGTTCTGGATCACCCCGACCGAAAGCCCGAGGAAGCGGTAAATCGCCCCCATCCATTCCGAGTCCCTCGCGGCCAGATAATCGTTGACCGTTACGACGTGGACCCCCCGGCGGGTAAGTGCGTTGAGGTAAACGGCAAGGGTCGCCACAAGGGTTTTCCCTTCACCGGTTTTCATCTCGGATATCTTCCCCTCGTGGAGGATGACGCCGCCGAGGATCTGGACATCGAAGTGCCTCATGCCCAGGACTCGCCTTGAGGCTTCACGGACGACGGCGAAGGCCTCGGGGAGAAGATCGTCAAGGGACATTCCCTGGTTGAGCCGCTCCCGGAACTCCGCCGTTTTCCTGCTCAGTGCGGCATCATCAAGGGATTTGACCGATGGTTCAAGTTCGTTGACCCGGACGACGATGGGGGCGATCCTTTTCAGTTCCCGTTCGTTCCTGGTGCCGAAAATCTTTTTTGCTATCAGATTGATCATAGTTTGCAAAAAATCGGCCCCGGTGGGCTCTCCTCCGGGGCCAAAAGCAAAAGGGTGCCTACCGGAACCCTTTTCAGTTGAGGATGTATCTCATGGGATTTACGGCGACCCCGTTGACCGCCACTTCGTAATGCAGATGGGGACCCGTACTCCGTCCCGTATTCCCCACCTTCGCAATGATGTCTCCCCGTTTTACCTTGTCGCCCTTCTTGGCCTCAAGACTCGAACAGTGCCCATACCTGGTCACGATGCCATAGCCGTGGTCCACGAGGAGCATGTTGCCGAAACCGCCTTCTCTCCCCGAGAAAACCACGATCCCGTCGGCCGGGGCGATGATGGGCGTACCACTTCTCGTGGCCACATCGATCCCCTTGTGCATTTCCCGCCTTCCGGTGAAGGGGGATGTTCTGTAGCCGAAACTCGAAGTGAGCCAGCCCTTGACCGGCCAGATGGAAGGAGTGGAGGCAAGAAGGGATTTCTGGTCCTCGAGGTATTCCACAAGCTCCTGAAAACTGCGCTCTTGGATGCTCGTCTCGGCCTTTAAACGTTCGAGGCCGGCGACCATTCCATCTACGAGGGCCTTGTCCTGGAAGGAGATCTCTCCCTCGAGGGGATTGAAAGGTTCCGGGTTTTCACCGCCGATCCCCATGATCTGCTCCGGATAGACCACACCATCCAGATCGGCCATCACCCTGAGTTTCATATCGAACTGCCGCAGTCGGCCCATTTCGCCCTGGAGATCGTCGATGGATTTCGCAAAGGTGACAAGTTGTTCCCGCTGCTGGCGGGTCTCCATGCGCAGCCTCTCCATTTCGCCCACCATCCCCTTGATCCCGAAATAGTCGGTCATAAGGTATCCAAGGCCGAGAGCGAAAAGAGCTACGACTACGATTCCAAGGCGGACCAGACGCTTGGGAACCCTGTATTTCCTGACTTTCGCCGTCTCGTCAGGAAGGATCATGATCGTATATCGTTTTTTCATCACAACACAAACTCCCCCTTCGGAAGCCAGTTAGCCACCCAAGAGCTAAAGTTCAAATTTTGGAAAAAACTAACATAACCGATCCCCAATTGCAATAGAGGCCGTCACGAGCCCGAAACGATGATAGAAGGGAAAAAAAGAGTCGGTGATCCTATCGAACCGTAGAAAGTCAGGTCATCGCCGACCGCGTTCAGGGAGGCCATCAGTTCAAAAAGGTTTCCGCTCACGGTCCCGTTCCGGAAAGGGCGGAGGCTCATTCCATCCTCGAGGACATGGCCGGATGCCCCCAGGGAAAAATCCCCCGACACCTGGTCCATGGTATGTATCCCCATCAGGCCCGTGAAGCGGACCGCTCTTCCTGCCGGCATGAGAGCCTTGACGGGGCGGGAGCCGGCGGGGATGAACAGGTTCGACGGCCCTGGTGCCGGCGATGAGGACAGGGAGTGGCGAAAACCGTTGCCGGTTGGCTCTTCCGCCATTATGGCCGCCGTCTTCAGGGTATGGAAACATCCGACGACTTTTCCGGCATCCACGATCTTTCGGGGAACGGGGGGGACCCTTTCATCATCGAAGGCAACGGATCCAGGGTGCCACGGCAAGGTTCCGTCGTCCACCAGCGTCAGCCCGTCCGCGAACACTTTTTGCCCCCTTCGCCCCTCCAGCCTCGACCGCTTCTTGATCATCTCTTCCGCGGAAAAGGAGGAAAGGAGACCGGAGATGAGGTCGACAGCGACCTTCGGGGGGAAGACCGCGGGAAAAGATCCCGTGGGCGGGGCTCCTCCCCCGAGGAGGTCGAGGGCCTCTCTTGCCGAACCGGTCCCGGCCAGAAAAGGATCGAGATCAGCCATTTTACGGGAGACGCGGTACTCATAACCCGATTGGGATTCATCCTCCCCCCTGGCGACGGCCTCAACCGAAAGGGAGAACAGGGTGTCCTCATACGACCAGAGGCAGCCCCCGGAAGCGACGGCCGTTTCCCTGCCCTGCTCGTAGTAGGAGGGTTTATGGACCCTTTCGATCCGTGCGTCGGTGGATAAGGCCGCCTCCTCCACCGACCTTGCAAGGCTTGCCTTTTCCTCGAAGGATCGGGCCAATCCGGCGTCATCGAAAAGCTCTTCGGCCAGGGCCGGATCACGGGCTGCGGAAAAACGGTTCCCCGCCGCGGGCGGCATGAGGCAGGCGCAATCCAGCGCGTCCCTTGCGAGGACCCGGTAAGAGGATTCGTCAGGGGCAGTGGTAAAGACCATCCCCTCCTTCCCATCCTTCAGGACCCTCAGGGAAGCCGAGGTCTCCTCTCTCCTCTGGACCCCGTCAACCTTCCCCTCCCGGATGTCTATCCGCATGGAATCGTACTTCCGGACGATGCATTCGGCGTCATCGGCACCCGCTTTGAGAGCCGTCTCCCGGATCCCCCCTGCCATGTTTTCAACAACATGCCGGGTCAATCAGGCCACCTCCATGAGGACTGCGTCCTCGTCGCAATTGGGAAATTTGGGACATTTCAGGCAGTCCCCCCAGACCTTCTGGGGAAGGACATCCTTGGAGATCCTGGAAAAACCCAGCCTTTCAAAGAAGGAGGCACGATAGGTCAGGGCGTAAACCCGGTGGATCCCCAGGATCTTCGCTTCCTCCAGACAGGCATTGACCAGAAGGCTCCCGATCCCCTTCCTGCGCAGATCAGGATGCACGGCAAGGGAACGCACTTCGGCCAGGTCTTCCCAGTTGATATGGAGGGCACAGCATCCCAGGATGTGTTCCTCCTTTTCCAGAACGAAGAAATCCCGGAGTCCCTCGTAAAGCTCGCTGCGGGATCTCGGAAGCATCTCCCCCTTGGTTGCAAAGCTGTTCACCAGTTCGTGGATCTTCGGAATATCTCCAATAAGGGCCTTGCGCAATGTGCCTTCCGGACAGGTTTTATCCACGGGCCTCCTCCAAGAGTCCTTTGGCGGACTCGATGGACCCTGGCTTGACTTCCAGGCCACCGATCATCCTGGCCAGTTCCCGGACCCGCTCCTCACCCTCGAGGTACCGGACCCCGACGACAGTCCTTCCATCCCTGGCCGTTTTTTCCACAAGAATATGCCTGTCGGAGAAAGCGGCGACAGGAGCCAGGTGGGTGATGCACAGGACCTGGTGGTGCCGCGCGATCTCCTTGAGCTTCCTTCCCAGAATGGATGCAACCCTTCCTCCGATTCCCGCGTCAACCTCGTCGAAAACCAGGGTCCCGATGCGGTCGGAACCGGCGAGGATCCTCTTTAAGGCCAGCATCACCCGGGAAAGCTCCCCCCCCGAGGCGATCTTCCGAAGAGGCATGAGGGGTTCGCCCGGGTTGGCACAGATCAGGAACTCCACTTCATCAGACCCCGTCTCCCCCATGGGTACACTACCAAAAGAAACCTCGAAGCGGACCTTCTCCATGGCGAGCTGGGCCAGTTCCGCCTGGACTTTTTCCTTGAACTCCTGTGCCGCTTCCCGTCTTTTCAACCCGAGTTCAGCCGAAAGGCGTTCGGTCTGCGCCGCCAGTTCGGCCTCCCTGGCCGCGAGACCTTCCAGTCCCGATTCACCGTCCTGGATCGCCGCCAGTTCTTTCTCGGCCTCTTCAAGGGTGCGCAGGACATCCTCGATGGCAGGACCATACTTCTTTTTCAGGGATGCCAGGAGGGCAAGGCGTTCCTGGACCTGGAGAAGATGGGCCGGGTCCGCTTCCACGGAGGCGGCGTAATCCCTCAGGAGGTAGCCTGACTCCTCCAGCTGGGTCACCGCCCCTTCCAGGAGTTCGACGATCTCCTTGAGCCTTTCGTCTGTCCGCACCATCCCCGAGAGGGAGGAGAGGGAACTCCGGCCCCTTTCGAAAGCGGACATCTCTCCCTCATAGATATTCTCGAGAGCAGACAATCCCGCGTGGTGGAGCTTCTCGGCCGAAGAGAGGATCTTTTCTTCCGTCAGAAGCCTTTCTTCCTCGTCGGCCGAAAGGGATGCGCCGCCAAGCTCCTGCACAACGAACCGGAGGTAATCCTGACGGGCGAGGCGTTCCTTCTCGTTCGTCCGGAACGCGGAGACCTTCGCCCGAATGTCGGATAATGCCCGGAACCGCTCTGAAAATTCCGCGCGGGTGGAACCGAGGCCGGCAAATCTGTCGAGGGTTTCAAGGTGAACCGAAGCCTGCAGAAGGGATTGATGTTCATGCTGTCCGTGGAAATCAACAAGTCCTTCTCCCAGGGTGCGCAGGAGGGAAAAAGGCGCAAGGGAGCCGTTCACGGTTCCCCGCCCCCGGCCTTCCCGCCTGATTTCCCGAGTCAGCACCAGGTCCTCTTCTCCCCCCGGGTCGACCCCATCCGGGAACGGGACGGAAACATCGCCGAAACGGGCTTCCACAAGGGAGGCATCGGCTCCCGTTCGAACCACAGAGGGATCGACACGGTCCCCCAGGACGGCCTGGAGACCATCCACGATCACCGATTTGCCCGCTCCCGTCTCCCCTGTGAGCACCGTCAGGCCGGGGAAAAAAGGCAGGGAGAGGTCATTGATGATCGCGAAATTCCTTATGGAAAGGTACTCTAGCAAAGCGGCCCCATGCTCCTTATCCTTTATTTCCTTTTCCTGATTCCCTTTTCCGGACCCAGGATCATCGCTTTCCCCAGTTCAGCTTGGTTCCGAGAACATCGTAAAAAGCCCTGATGCCGGTCCGGACAAGACGGGCGGGGTTGGGGGAGATCCTGACCCGGATCTGATCCTCTTCCTTCAATTCAAGACCTTTCTGGCCATCCAGAGTGAGAAAAATCCCCCCGGGGTCGCTGCCCATCTTGACCTGGATCATCCGCTCGGGACGAACCACGATGGGGCGGGCGGAAAGACACTGGGGACACATGGGCGTGACCACCAGCGCCTCGAGGGAAGGCTCCAGGATAGGCCCTCCCGCTGCCAGGGAATACCCTGTGGAACCCGTCGGGGTGCTCAGGATGAGGCCGTCCCCCCGGATGGTCGTGGCTTTTTGTCCATCGATGAAGACTTCCAGGTCGATAAGCCTTGCCAGATTCCCCTTATGGATGACCACGTCGTTTAACGCCTGGTACTGCCCGATGGTCTCGGTGCCCCTCACGTGATGGGCTTCAAGCCGGATCCTCTCCTCGATCTCGTAATTCCCGGCGAGGATCCCCGGAAGATGGGCGTCCATCTCGTCGAGGCTGAGTTCCGTGAGGAAACCGAGAGAACCGAGGTTGATGCCGAGAAGGAGCTGATCCGAACCCTCGACGAGCCGCGCGGCCGAAAGAAAAGTCCCATCTCCGCCGAGGACAAGGGCGAGCTGGACCCCCTCCAGCACCTTATCGCGAGGAACGACGGCCACACCCTCGCCGGCAAGAGACTGATATTCCTCCTGGACGCGGACCGAAACGCCCTGTCCGCGGAGCCGGGGCACAAGAGCCGACATCGTCCCGGAGGCAAAAGGACTGGTGACCTTCGTGATAATCCCGACTCGGGTGATCTTCATATTAAAAAGACACCCTTCCTTTCCCCGGGGGCCGGCTGTCACCCCTGGTCATGGTCTTCCCGGGAAGATCCATCACCGGGACCTTCATCATCGGCGCCGCCTTTCCCATCGGGATATCCGGCGCATTTCCTTTTTCCTGTCAGCTTCAGGAAGGCGAGGAATTCAACGTTCCCTGACGCCCCCTTGACAGGGGATTCGATGGTCCCCTGGACCGAGAACCCCTTTTCCCCGGCCATCCTGAGCACCTCGCCCAGGACCTCCTCCCGGAGAACCTGATCCCGGATCACCCCTCCTTTGCCGACCTTCCCTTTTCCTGCCTCGAACTGGGGTTTGATGAGGACGACCGCTTCCCCCTCCTCCCTTAGAAAAAACCCCAGATTCGGCAGGATGTGCCGAAGTGAAATAAAGGAGACGTCCACCACCGCCAGATCCAGGTCCTTCGGGAGGGCCTCCGGGGAAATGGTCCTGAAATTGGTCCTTTCGAGGACGATGACCCTCGGATCGTTCCTCAGGCCCCAGTCCAGCTGGCCGTAACCGACGTCCACCGCGTAGACCTTCTGGGCGCCTCTCTTTAACAGGCAATCGGTAAAACCTCCCGTGGAAGCGCCCACGTCCAGGCATACCGCCCCGCCGGGATCGATGCCGAACTGTTCGAGAGCTGCCTGGAGCTTGAGGCCCCCCCGGCTCACGAAGGGCAGGGGGTCGCGTACGGTCAGGGGTGAATCGGCCTTGAGCCTCGCCCCCGCCTTTTCCACCCTCTCGGGCCCGGAATAGACACGGCCGGCGAGGATGAGGGCCTGGGCGCGGGTCCTGGTCTCGGCCAACCCTCTCTTTACCAGCAGAAGGTCCACCCGTTCAGGACGGGTCACCAGCCGAAATCTCCCTGACAAAACGGGCGATCCCGGGCGCATCAAGGCCCAGTTCGGCCCTAAGTTCCTGTGGAGAACCCTGTTCTATGTAAACATCCGGCAGCCCCAGACAGCGGATGGTCACCTTTTCCCCCCTCGAAGCCGCGGCCTCGAGGACCATCGAACCGAATCCGCCAGCAAGGACGTTCTCCTCGACGGTGATTATGGAGCGGCACCGCCTCCCCACGGAAAAGACCAGATCCTCATCCAGCGGTTTAATGAACCGGGCATCGATGACCGCAACGCTCATGCCCTCTTTTTCGAGGGCGGCGGCGGCTTCGAGGCAGGGGTGCACCATGTTCCCGACACCCACGAGCAGGAAATCCGTCCCCTCCCGCAGCAGCTCCCCTTTTCCCGGTTCCCAGATATCGGGCTCCGTCACGGGGGTCCCCACACCCTTGCCCCTCGGGTACCGGAACGCGCAGGGAGATCCAAGGTCCAGCGACGTGGCAAGGGCATCGCAGAGGGCCTTTTCATCCCTGGGCGCCATCACCGTCATGTTGGGGATCGACCTGAGATAGGAGAGATCCAGGGTCCCGTGATGTGTCGGGCCGTCCTCCCCCACCAGACCCGCTCTGTCAATAGCGAAGACCACGGGGAGATTCTGGAGGCAGACATCATGGACGAGCTGATCGTAGGCACGCTGAAGGAAGGTGCTGTAGATGGCCACCACAGGCTTGAAGCCCTGGGTCGCCAGCCCTGCCGCAAAGGTGACGGCGTACTGCTCAGCGATCCCGACATCGTAAAACCGATCCGGGAACTCAAGGGCAAAAAGGTCCAGTCCCGTGCCCTCCGGCATGGCGGCTGTAATGGCCAGGACCTTCCTGTCGCGATGGGCAGCCCGGACGATGGCGTCCCGAAAGACCTCGGTGTAGGCAGGAGGACCTTCCTTTTTCGGGGTCTGTCCCGTTTCGAGATCGAAAGATCCGATCCCGTGAAATGCAATAGGGTTTTTTTCGGCGGGGGGATACCCCTTGCCTTTCTCGGTACCGACGTGGACGAGCACCGGCCCTTCGATCCGCCGCGCGTTCCCGAGGGCTTCAATGAGCCTGTCGAGCCTGTGTCCCCTGATGGGACCGATGTATTCGTACCCCAATTCCTCGAAAAGCATTCCGGGATAGATGAGGGTCTTGAAGGAGTCTTCGGCCCTCCTGGCCACGTTCAGGAATGGCTCACCCAGCTTGGGGATCTTACCGAGGATGGATTCCGTTTCCTTCTTCACCCTCTTGACGAAATTCCCTGTCAGCATCCGGGAAAGGTATGAGGACATGGCCCCGACATTGGGGGCTATGGACATCTCGTTATCGTTGAGGATAACCACGAGCCGTTTTCCCAGTTCCCCACCCTGGTTGAGCCCTTCCAGCGCGATGCCGGAGGTGATGCTGCCGTCACCGATGACGGCCACGACCTTGCCCTCCTCGTCCAGGTGGCGGGCGGCCTCGGCGATTCCAAGGGCGGCCGAAATGGAAGTCCCGCTGTGCCCGACGTTGAACAGGTCGTAGGGGCTTTCCTCCCTCTTGGGAAATCCGCTCAATCCCCCCTTCTGCCGGAGGGTCCCGAACTTTTCGAGCCGACCGGTCAGGAGCTTGTGGGTATAGGCCTGGTGACCCACATCCCAGATGATCTTGTCGACGGGCATCCGGAAGGTATAGTGCAGGGCGAGGGTGAGTTCGACGACCCCGAGGTTGGAGGCAAGGTGGCCCCCGTTTACGGAAACGACCTTGAGGATCTCTTTCCGGATCTCCTCCGCCAGGCGTTCCAGCCGGGGGATATCCAGGTCCCATAGATCGGCGGGAGACCGGATACCGGGAAGGATCGGGGTGTCAAGGTCGCTGCCCTCAGGCAGTGCTGCGGCAGATCGTTTCTCTTCCAAAAATCAAAGCCTCCTGAGGAGGATATAATCCGCGATCTGGGCCAGACGTCCCTCGCGGTCCAGCCGGCTTATATCCTCTTTTGCCTTGTCTATCAGCTCCAGGGCCATCGAGCGTGCTTTCGACAACCCGAAAAGGGCCGGATAGGTCATCTTTCCTCTTGCCGCGTCGCTTCCCTGGTCTTTTCCCATCTCTCCCGTGGTGGCGGTCACATCCAGGATGTCGTCCACGATCTGGAAGGCAAGTCCGATGTTTTCCCCGAACCGGCGGAAATGGGCCAGGGATTGGGCGTCCGCGCCGCCGGCGAGGCCCCCGAGGACCAGGGAACACCCGATGAGAGCTCCGGTCTTGTGGGTGTGGATATATTGGAGCGCGTCGGCTTCGGGGACAGCCCCTTCGCTGTCCATATCTTCCTGCTGCCCCCCTACCATTCCCTTCCAGCCCGCGGCACCGGAAAGTTCCCCGATCATCTGGAGGCCCTTCCCGGGATCTTCCCTTTGGGATTGGGCAAGGACCTCGAAACCGAGGGTGAGAAGGGCATCACCGGCGAGGATGGCCGTTCCCTCGTCAAAAGCCTTGTGACAGGTGGGACGGCCTCGACGGAAGTCGTCATCATCCATGGCGGGAAGGTCATCATGGATCAGGGAATACGTGTGCACGAGCTCAATGGCGCAGGCGGGGCCGATAGCCTCTTCCCCGGACCCTCCCGCCGCCTCGGCCGCGGCGATCACCAGAACGGGCCTTATCCTCTTGCCTCCCGCGAAGAGGCTGTGCCTCATGGCCGAAACGAGGCGCTGGGGGCGGGACTCGGAAGAAGGCAAAAAGCCATCCAGAGCCACCTCCACCATTTTCCTGAGGTTCTCCAGGTAACCCTCGATGGACATGGTCAATCGCCTTTCTCAAAAGCCCGGGTGCTCAGAACCCCCGAGGAATCCCGCGAAAGAACCTCGACCTTCCTTTCCGCCTCCTCCAGGATGGCCGCCAGATCCTTTAAAAGGGCCGTTCCCTTCTCGAAAAGGGCAAGGGATTCCTCCAGGGGGGTTTCCCCCGATTCCAGCCTCGAGACGATGCCTTCAAGGTCGGAGAGCTTCTTCTCGAAAGTTTTCCCATGCTTGCCGGCTGTTTTCACCAACAGGACACCTCTCATGACAGGGTTGAATACCCCAGAAGTGGAAATGTAATGCTAACACGATAAAGCGTCAACGGAAACCGGATTCCCCTCAGGGGAAAAAGGAGGCCGTGGTTGATCCCGGGTGGCCCAACCGTCCCTTGACATCACCCGCCCTTGGCCCTATCCTCACCGCTTGACATTTCCGTTAACGGCGAAGAAGGGGACAGTACCTGTCCTTTCGCGGTTTCCAGCGATCCGGGAATGGTGAGAGCCCGGAAACCGTTTGGGCGGGGAAGATCACCCTGGAGCTGTTCCGTCGCAATCCCGGGAGGATCGAGGGACGAAGGCGGTTCCGGGCGCGCCCGTTACAGCGCCAGAGTGGTCCGGCAGGCCCTGACGGCCGGCCGGGCAACCGGGGTGGTACCGCGGGCATTGGCTCCCGTCCCTTGGGGCGGGAGCTTTTTTTATTTTAGAGCGGGAATTGAGGACCGGGAAGAAATCCTCAATTCTCAATTCGAAATTCTCATTTTTCTTTGCGAGCGAGAGCGATGGCCGACGAGAAGAAGAGCTACAAGGAAACCCTTAGCCTGCCGCGGACCGAATTCCCGATGCGGGCCAACCTTTCCGTCCGCGAACCGGAGAGGCTCGCCAGGTGGGAGGGAAAAAACCTCTACGGGAAGATCCTGGAGAACCTGAAAACCTCGCCCGTCTACACCCTGCACGATGGCCCCCCTTATGCCAACGGGCACATCCACATGGGAACGGCCCTCAACAAGATCCTCAAGGATTTCGTCATCAAATCCAAGTGGATGTCGGGATTTTATTCCCACTACGTGCCCGGGTGGGACTGCCATGGGCTTCCCATCGAACACAAGGTGGACACGGAACAAAAAACCATGGAGAGGGGCTTGAGCGCCCTCGATATCCGGCGGGCCTGCAGGAAATACGCCCGGAAATTCATCGATATCCAGAGAGACGAATTCAAACGCCTCGGCGTGTTCGGGGCGTGGGACGATCCTTACCTGACCATGGCCTACCCCTACGAGGCGCGGATCACGAGGGAATTCGGCAAGTTCCTCGACAAGGGATCCGTCTACAGGAAGAAAAAACCGGTTTACTGGTGCTCCTCCTGCGTGACGGCCCTGGCCGAGGCGGAGGTCGAGTACCAGGATCATTCTTCCCCATCCATTTTCGTTCGTTTTCCTTTTTCTGAAGACCTTGGCGAACGCGTCCGGGAACTGCAGGGGGTTCCGACCTCCGTCGCCATCTGGACCACCACCCCCTGGACCATTCCAGCCAACCTCGCGGTCGCCCTCCACCCTGAGTTCGACTACGTGGCCATCCGGTCAAAGGGAGAGGCCGTCATTGTTGCCGAGGAACTGGCCCAGGGATTCGCGGCTGTCCTGGGCCTCGATCACATGGAGGTCGTGGCAAGGTTCAAGGGGAGGATCCTCGAGGGTGCGCGGGCCAGCCATCCCCTGTATCCTCGCGATTCGGTGATCGTCCTTGCTGACTACGTCACCCTCGATGCGGGAACCGGATGCGTGCACACGGCTCCCGGTCATGGCCAGGAGGACTATGAAACGGGCGTCAGGTACGGACTGGACGTCTACGCCCCGGTGGACGACAAGGGACGGTTTACGGAGGACGTCGAGTTCTTTGCGGGGATGCCCGTCTTTAGGGCAAACGAGGAAGTCATCCGGAAACTGTCCGAGAAGGGGAACCTCTTCGGGCAATCCACCATCAGTCACTCCTATCCCCACTGCTGGCGGTGCAAATCCCCGATCCTTTTCAGGGCCACCGAACAGTGGTTTATCTCCATGGAGAAGGAAGACCTGAGGAAAAACAGCCTGGAGGCCATCAACAGGGTTGAGTGGATCCCCTCGTGGGGGAAACAGCGGATCTACCAGATGATCGAGAACCGCCCCGACTGGTGCATCTCCCGCCAGAGATCATGGGGTTCCCCGATCACCATCTTCTACTGCGAATCCTGCGGCACGGCCCTCATGAGCGGAAAAATCTGCGAACACGTGGCCGGACTCATGGAGAAGCACGGAGCCGATGTCTGGTATTCCGAAGACGCGGCGGCCCTCCTGCCCGAAGGGACCCGATGTCCTTCCTGCGGGTCCTCCTCTTTCGGAAAGGACATGAACATCCTCGATGTCTGGTTCGACTCCGGGGTGAGCCAGGCGGCCGTCCTGGAGGACAGGGAGGATTTGACCTGGCCCTGCGACATGTACCTGGAAGGCAGCGACCAGCATCGGGGCTGGTTCCACAGCTCTCTTCTGGTCTCGATGGGCACCCGGGGACAGGCTCCCTACAGGGAAGTCCTGACCCACGGCTACGTCGTTGACGGCCAGGGGAGAAAGATGTCCAAATCCCTTGGTAACGTGGTGTCCCCCCAGGAGATCATCGGAAAATACGGCGCGGAGATCGTCCGGCTATGGGTTTCCGCGGAGGACTACCGGGATGACATCCGGATCTCCGACGAGATCCTCCAGAGGCTCTCGGAAGCGTACAGAAGGATCCGCAACACCTGCCGCTATCTCCTGGGGAACCTGGCCGGCTTCGACCCCGATTTGGATTCAACGCCCTACGAAGACCTTGAGGAGCTTGACCGCTGGGCGCTTCTCCGCCTTTCCCAGGTGACCGAAAAGATCCGGAAAGCCTATTTCACCTACCAGTACCACACGGTTTTCCATACCCTGCACAACTTCTGCGTCGTCGATCTGTCCAACTTCTACCTGGATGTTTTAAAGGACAGGGTTTATGCCTCAGGGGAAAAGGACCGGCTTCGAAGATCCGCGCAGACCGTCTTTTTAAGGCTCATAGAGGGGATCGTAACCCTCATGGCCCCCGTACTTTCCTTCACCGCGGAGGAAGTCTGGGAATACCTGCCCGGGAAACGTCCCGAGAGCGTCTTCCTCTCGGGTTTTGCCGAACCTCACCCGGAATGGGGTGACAAAGAGCTCGAAGCCCGCTACGGAAGGCTCCTGAAGATCCGGGAGGTTGTCACGAAAGCCCTGGAGGAAGCCCGGCAGGGAAAGACCATCGGCAACTCTCTGGAAGGTGCCGTCACGATCCACTGCAATGATGAGGACACCCTCGAGTTCCTCCGCTCCTTCGGCCCGGCTCTTCCCGACCTTTTCATCGTGTCCCGGGCCGAAATCGAAAAATCCCCGACCTTTCCGGATGGGGCGGTCACCGATGAAAAGGTGCCCGGGGTGGGGGTCATGGTCCTTCCCACAGACGGGGAAAAATGCGAGCGGTGCTGGAAATATACGCCGGACGTGGGACGGTTCAAGGATCACCCGACCCTTTGCGGACGATGCCGCGAAGTCCTGGAGAAGGAATGAGAGCTGACATCCTCCTGATGGCGCTGATACTCGGGATGGACAGGGCCGTCAAGGCCCTCATCCCCCGCCTTCTGGAAATCCACCAGTCCATCCCCGTGATCCCCGGCTTCTTCCGGATCACCCACATCCGGAATACGGGCGGAGCTTTCGGGATCCTGGCCGACTGGGACAGCCCGGTGAGGCAGGTTTTTTTTATTTTTGTCTCCATCGCCGCCCTCGTCATTCTCTTTCTTCTTTACAGGCAGGCGGTGAAAGACAACCTGCGGTCCCTCCGGCTGTCGCTGGTTTTCATCGCCGGGGGGGCTATGGGAAACCTTTACGACAGGATCGCCACGGGCGAGGTGGTCGATTTCCTCGATTTTTTCATCGGGCGGCACCATTGGCCAGCCTTCAACGTGGCTGACATTTCCATTTTCATAGGTGCCGTTTTCCTTGCCTGGTTATTCCTGACGGGGCGGGCCCACCCCGAAGGAAAACCCTCTTTCCCGGATGCTCCCTGACCCCATTTCCATCGGGCCCGTCAGCCTCCACATGTACGGCGTTCTGCTGGCCCTGGGCGTCCTGGCCGGGGTCACCCTCGCGGAATGGCTGCACCGGAAAGAAGGAGGGAAACCGGGACGGATGGTGGACCTTGCGGTCTTCGTCGTCCTCGCGGGCCTTGTGGGGGCAAGGATCATTTTTGTCCTGGTCAACTGGGACTACTACGTCAACGCACCTTTAGAGATCCCGATGTTCTGGCAGGGCGGACTGGTTTTTTTCGGAGGCCTGGCGGGAGGAGGGGCTGTTTTCATCCTCGCCGCCCGGCACTTCGGGCTGCCGGTCATGGGGATGATGGATATCGGAGCGGCAGGAGTCTGTCTCGGTCACGCCTTCGGAAGGCTGGGGTGTTTTTCCGCAGGCTGCTGCTACGGGAAACCCGCCGACCTGCCCTGGGCGGTCACCTTCACGGATCCCCATTGCCTGGCAGTCGAAATACTGAACATCCCGGTCCATCCCACCCAGCTCTATTCCTCTTTTTTCCTCTTTGCCCTTGCCGCCTTCCTGGTCTGCCTCCATCCGCGAAGGAGTTTCCCCGGCCAGATGGCCGCCGCGTATCTCATTCTTTACGGACTGTTCCGTTTCGGGGTGGAGTTTTTCAGGGGGGACCCGAGAGGTGGTTTTTCCCTTCTCGGGGCGACCCTCTCGATCGGGCAGTGGATGAGCCTCGCGGCGGTGGCGGCCGGCGCAGCCCTTTATCTATTCCTGGGGCAACGATCGGCGTCAAGGAGTTGAGGAATGGAGGACGGGAAAACGAGACGACCAAACGACGGGACGAAAAGATCCTTCGTTAATTCGTAAAGTCGATTAGTCGTCAAGTTGGTTTTGTCGTCAGGTCGGACGCTCCTGCCCTCCCAAGATCTCTCCCGTAATCCGCCCGGAACTTGTACCCGTTGTAGTTCGTGGAGTTTCCCCCGTCGGCGGGCAGGAGGAAGGTCACTTCTCCCTGGGCCCCGGTCGCGGCGTTCAATCCCATGTAGGAACCGCCCGAGGTGAACACGTAGACGTTCACCCCCTCCACTGGTGAGCCAGTGTCGGTCACCGTGACCGTCACCTCCCCTTCGGGGATGACCACGTCCGCGGCAGTCCAGGTGAAGGGGTCGCTCCACCACTGATACCCTAAATAATCCCCACGGACCTTGTACTCCCTTTCAGGCAGGTCGTAGGTCACCAAGCCCGAGGCGTCGGTGGTAAGTGTTTTTCCCATGTAGGACCCCGAGGAGGTAAACAGGTAGGTCTTCACACCCGCCATCGGTGTGTACACCCCCTGAAAGGAGGACAGAACCCCAACCTCCACCCCCTGGTGGGGGATGTCCTGGGTGAGGGCAAGAGAAACCTCCGTGTCCACCACATCGCTGAAGAACTGGTACCCCAGGTAGTCGGACCGGACCTTGTAGGTGCCCTCGCTGACATTGTAGGTCACTTCACCATTGGCGTTGGTGGCACCATGCAGCCCCATGTAG